>Ga0255778_10001824_pt1 | contig 18891 bp, 20 predicted proteins | sample 071ome_31_FD_179976 | JGI IMG/M metagenome (GOLD analysis project Ga0255778, IMG submission 179976) | Coastal salt marsh microbial communities from the Groves Creek Marsh, Skidaway Island, Georgia - 071405CT metaG (version 2) | ecosystem: Environmental > Aquatic > Marine > Intertidal zone >...
ATGAAACTCAGCACAAAAGGTCGGTATGCAATGGTGGCGCTGTGCGATATCGCGCTGCAGCCACGGGATGAATTGGTGACCCTATCGGATATTTCCCGCCGTCAGGATATTTCACTGGCCTATCTTGAACAGCTGTTTGTAAAACTGCGCCGCAGTGGTCTGGTTGAATCCGTGCGCGGGCCTGGGGGAGGATATCAATTGTCTAAATCCACCCATGAAATTCGCGTGGTTGATATTTTGTCCGCCGTCGATGAAACGATTGATGCGCTTCACAAAGGGGCAGGTGCGCAGGGTGGTCAATCGGGAAGCAAGGCCCAATCCCTAAGCAACCGCATGTGGGAGGGGTTGAGCGCACATGTCTATGTCTTTCTGCATCAAACACGTTTGTCCGATGTGATTGAAAATGTAATTGCGCCCTGTCCTGCGGTGCCATCCCTGTTCGCGGTTGTGGATGATGACGATGACACAGATGTAGGCGGTGCTGGATAGTGGAGCGGATCTATCTGGATTATAATGCCACGGCGCCGTTGCGGCCCGAAGCACGTGCGGCGATGATCGCGGCCATGGATGAGGTTGGAAATCCCTCATCCGTTCACCAAGAGGGCCGCGCCGCGAAAATGATCATGGAACGTGCGCGCGAACAAGTGGCGGTTGCGATGGGCGCACAGGCGGCCGATATCGTATTCACCTCTGGCGCGACCGAGGCGGCGGCGTTGTGTTTGGCTGGCGCAAAGGTGCATTGTTCCCACATTGAACACGAGGCGGTTAGTGCAAATTGTATCGTCGACCAAGCGGTCGATGTTATGGGTGCTGTAGATGTGACATGCCCAGAGCAGAGCATATTGCAGCTTGCGAATTCCGAAACGGGCATCATTCAGGATCTGCCAGAGGGGCTATTTGCATCGGATATGACGCAGGCCTTTGGCAAGATACCTGTGGCCTTTGATTGGTCAGGTACGCAGATGGCTATGCTGTCGGCCCATAAATTGGGTGGTCCCAAAGGTGTTGGTGCGTTGGTTTTGAAGAAAGGAACCGACATCGCCGCACAATTGCGCGGGGGTGGTCAGGAAATGGGACGGCGTTCAGGTACCGAAAATATCATTGGGATTGCGGGTTTTGGCGCTGCGGCAGAGGCCTCTGCCCGCGATTTGGATTCAGGGGTGTGGGGTGAAGTTGAAAAACTTAGAAACATTCTAGAAATTGCCATTGCACAATCCTCAAATAGAACTATTTTTGTCGGAAATACCGCAAATCGGTTGCCAAATACCACATGCATGATCACCCCAGGTTGGAAGGGGGAAACGCAGGTGATGCAAATGGATCTTGCAGGGCTTGCGGTGTCGGCGGGATCAGCCTGTTCAAGTGGAAAGGTGAAATCAAGCCGTGTGCTAATAGCGATGGGATATAGTGAGGCGGATGCTGCCTGCGCGCTGCGCGTGTCATTGGGCCCCACAACGAGCGAAGAAGACGTAATGATGTTTGTTGAAAAATGGACGTCTGCATATGAAAAATTCATGGCCCGTCAGGGCGCAAAGGTATAAGGAGCCATAAGGTGACTTTGGATCAAATTGAGGTCAAAGAAGGCGTCGATCAGGAAACCGTAGATGCCGTGCGTGAAGTCAGCACCTACAAATACGGTTGGGAAACTGAGATTGAAATGGAATACGCGCCCAAGGGCGTGAACCCAGGCATCGTGCGTTTGATTTCCGAGAAAAACGACGAACCAGAATGGATGACCGAATGGCGTCTGTCTGCGTTTGAACGCTGGACACAGATGGACGAACCCAAATGGGCGATGGTCAAGTACCCTGAGATCGATTTTCAGGATCAATATTACTATGCGCGTCCAAAATCCATGGCCGAAAAACCCAAATCCTTGGATGAGGTTGATCCAAAGCTACTGGCGACATACGAAAAGCTGGGCATCCCGCTTAAGGAACAGATGATCCTTGCAGGGATCGAAGGGGCAGAGGATGCGCCCGCCGAGGGTCGTAAAGTGGCCGTTGATGCGGTATTTGACTCGGTCTCTGTCGGCACAACATTCCAAGACGAATTGAAAAAGGCAGGCGTCATTTTCTGTTCGATTTCCGAGGCGATCCGCGAACACCCAGAATTGGTGAAAAAATATCTTGGCTCTGTTGTTCCTGTGTCTGACAACTTCTACGCCACATTGAACAGCGCTGTGTTTTCAGATGGATCCTTCGTTTACATCCCACCGGGCGTGCGCTGCCCGATGGAATTGTCCACCTATTTCCGTATCAATGCGGAAAACACAGGTCAGTTTGAACGTACGTTGATCATCGCGGATAAGGGATCTTATGTGTCCTACCTTGAAGGCTGCACCGCCCCACAACGTGACACAACCCAGCTGCACGCGGCCGTTGTTGAAATTATCATCGAAGAAGATGCAGAAGTAAAATATTCAACCGTCCAAAACTGGTTCCCAGGTGATGATAACGGTAAAGGGGGTATTTACAATTTCGTGACCAAACGCGCGGATTGCCGAGGTGCCCGTTCCAAGGTGATGTGGACCCAAGTTGAAACAGGGTCAGCGGTCACATGGAAATACCCATCCTGCATCCTGCGCGGTGATGAATCGCAGGGCGAGTTTTATTCTATCGCGATTGCGAACAATCATCAGCAGGCCGATACAGGCACCAAGATGATCCATTTGGGCAAAGATACCAAATCACGCATCGTCTCCAAAGGGATCAGTGCGGGCGTGGCCCAAAACACCTATCGCGGGTTGGTTACCATGCACCCACGCGCAAAAAACAGTCGGAATTACACCCAATGCGACAGTTTGCTGATCGGTGATAAATGTGGCGCGCATACGGTGCCCTATATCGAGGTCAAAAATAACTCGAGCCGTGTGGAACACGAGGCGACCACGTCAAAAGTTGATGATGATCAACTGTTCTATTGCCGCCAACGGGGTATGGACGAGGAAGAGGCTGTTGCGCTTGTTGTGAACGGGTTCTGTAAGGATGTGCTTCAGGCGCTGCCAATGGAATTTGCGATGGAGGCCCAGCAGTTGGTTGCCATCTCACTTGAAGGATCGGTGGGGTAGGTGTCACGTCCCATCGATCATATGTGGTTTATGTATGATTATTGGGATGGAGAAAAGGAATGATCATAACTACAACGCAGTTTACAGAAGGGCAAACAATTCGCGAATACAAAGGCATCGTGGTCGGTGAGGCGATAATTGGTGCCAATATTGCGCGCGGACTTGCCAAGGGCATGGTTGGTCGCACCGGTATGCTTGGTCAAAATAAAACTGAACTTCGCGCATTGTCATCCAGCGAACTCGATCAGCTTGCGGATTTTGCTCCGGATGAATTGCGCAATCACTTACGTGCCTTTGAAGGCTAGAAAAAAGGAAAATCCACATGTTGGAAATCAAAAACCTACAAGTATCGTTGGCCGAGGAAGACAAAGAAATTCTAAAGGGTGTCGACCTAACCGTTGAGGCGGGCAAGGTGCACGCGATTATGGGGCCGAATGGATCAGGCAAATCAACACTGTCCTACGTATTGTCTGGCAAAGATGGATATGAGGTCACGGGTGGGTCAGCCAGTCTTGATGGTGAAGACCTGCTTGAATTGGAACCAGAAGAGCGTGCGGCAGCAGGCCTGTTTTTGGCGTTCCAATATCCTGTTGAAATCCCAGGTGTGGGTAACATGACATTCCTGCGGACCGCCGTAAACGCACAGCGCAAAGCGCGCGGAGAGGACGAAATGTCCGCGGCCCAATTTCTGAAGGTCGTGCGTGAACGTGCCAAAACGCTAAAAATTGATTCCGATATGCTAAAGCGTCCTGTGAACGTTGGATTTTCAGGCGGCGAGAAAAAGCGTAACGAAATTCTGCAAATGGCGATGTTAGAACCCAAAATGTGCATTTTGGACGAAACAGACAGTGGTTTGGACGTCGATGCCATGAAATTGGTGTCCGAAGGTGTGAATGCCCTGCGTGACGAAGGCCGTGGATTTTTGGTGATCACACACTATCAACGCCTATTAGATCACATCAAACCTGATGTTGTGCATATCATGGCGAACGGTCGTATCGTGAAAACAGGTGGTCCAGAATTGGCCCTTGAGGTTGAACAAAACGGGTATGCTGACATCTTGGCGGAGGTCGCCTAATGGGCATCGCAGAAAGCAGAATTCCACAACTTCAGGATCGCGTGGCGGGCCTAAGCGTTCCAGCGTCAGCATGGAATGCTAAAAACCGCGCAGCGGCGGTAGAACGTTTGCAATCAATGGGCCTGCCTGCACCGCGGGATGAATATTGGCGGTTTACCGATCCCAAAAGTTTGAACGCGATTGAGGCCCCCAAGGCCGCACTGTTTGACCCCAAAGAAACGGATGTGTTTGACACAATTGATCGTTTGGAAATAGTATTTGTGGACGGTGTGTTTGATGCAACGGCCTCAGACGAGCTAAGCGGATCAAATATGTCCATCGAACGTCTAAGCGATGCAGAGGGTCAAGATACCCATTGGACAGCGGACTGCTATGGCGCACTTGAGGCGATTGGACAAACCCCCGTTCAGCGTCCATTTGCGGCGCTTAACACGGCCTATGCAACCGATGGTGTGTTGATCCATGTCACGGGTAAGGTCGAAAAACCCGTCAACATCAGCTATCGCCATGCCAACGAAACATCTGATGCGATTTTGCATCATGTGATCAAACTGGAAGAGGGGGCTGAACTGACCCTTTTGGAAAATGGTCCAGCGGCAGCGCGTTTTAATAAATCATGTGAGGTTTTCGTGGCTGATCGCGCAACATTCCACCATGTTCGCACCCAAGGGCGCGACCATGAACGCCGCGCGGTGACACATATTTTTGCCGATTTGGGAACCGAAAGCGTGTTCAAATCCTTTACGCTAACGGCAAATGGCGCACTAACCCGCAATGAATGCGTTTTGCGTTTGAACGGTGATGACGCCACGGCCCATGTCGCGGGGGCATCTGTTGGGGACGGGGATTTCCATCACGATGACACGGTGTTCATCACCCATGATGCGGTCGGTTGCGAAAGCCGTCAGGTGTTCAAAAAGGTGCTGCGCAACGGGGCAACAGGGGTATTTCAGGGAAAAATCCTTGTGAAACCAGACGCACAAAAAACCGATGGGTATCAGATCAGCCAATCCTTGTTGTTAGATGATGATAGTCAGTTCTTGGCCAAGCCTGAATTGGAAATCTATGCCGATGACGTTGCCTGTTCACACGGATCCACATCAGGTGCCATTGATGAAGAGGCGCTGTTTTATCTGTGTTCGCGCGGTGTTCCCAAGGATCAGGCGACAGATTTGCTGACCGTCGCGTTTTTGGCTGAGGCTGCTGATGAAATAGAAAGCGATACGCTGTCTGATTTGATCGTCGACAAGCTTGAAGGCTGGTTAGAGCGTCATCGCCCGTAATGTCGATCGTTCAGGATATCATCACCACCTATCGCAAACCCCAGCAGGTCTTTGCAGGTCTGCTGGACTGTGTCGTGTCAGAAAGCCGGGCTCTGGCCATTTTGATGGGGGGCTGTGTTGGTACATTCGTATCCTCATGGCCCGCACTTGCGCGTCAGGCGCATCTGGAAGCCAAGGATGTAACTGATTTGATGGGCGGTGCGCTATTGGCATGGGTCTTTATTATGCCATTGGTGTTCTATGTGCTGGCGATGATGTTGTGGGGTATTCAGCGTGTTCTGATGGGGCGTGCACGTATGGATCAGGTGCGCATTGTATTGTTCTGGTCCTTTTTTGCATCCCTCCCATTTATGTTCCTGCACGGATTGGTGCGTGGGTTCATCGGGGCAGGTGGGGCACAAAATATCGTGGGCTTTATTTGGTTTGCGATCATTGTGTGGTTTGTGACATCAGGCTTTAAGGCTATTTCTAAATTAGGGAAATCGCATGATTGATCTGACACGCCTGACATTGGACACGCCGCGTGATCCCAAATCAGTCGCTGAAAATTTGTTGGGATTAGGGTTGTTGCGGCCTCAAATCATCTCGCTTTTCGCGGTGTCGGTGTGCCTGAGTGTTATTTCCTTATTTGTGTCCAATGTGTCCATGAATGGCGATAATCCATTTGTGATTATCGTGGGACCGGGCCTTGTCATGGGGCCATTGCCCGTGGCGATCATGATATTCGTCATGACATTGGTTAGCGCGGTGGCATCCTCTCGGATTGGACGCATGTTTGGCGGACAGGGTGATTTCAACGCCTTGTTGATTGTCATGTCATGGCTGCAGTGGATGCAGTTTGTGTTTCAAATGCTGTCAACGCTGCTGTCATTTGTTTCAATCGCCCTAAGTGGTTTGGCATCCTTAGTGATCTTTGTTTTGACGCTTTGGATTTTCGTTGCGATGGTGGATCGCGCGCATGGATTTGAAAGCGCGTTAAAATCCATTGTGACAATTGTATTAGGCAGCACCGTCGCAGGTGTTTCCGTTGGGTTTGTGGCAATTATGTTCGCGGGGGCGATGTAATGTTAGACGTCAATAAAATACGCAGTGATTTTCCAATTCTATCACGTGAAGTAAACGGGAAACCGCTGGTTTATCTGGACAATGGCGCCTCGGCACAAAAACCGCAGGTGGTGATTGATGCGATTGAGCGTGCTTATGCACATGAATACGCAAATGTGCATCGGGGTTTGCATTACCTAAGTAACCTGGCCACCGAAAAATATGAATCTGTGCGCGAGGTGATCGCACGTTTTTTAGGCGTGCGTGATGCTGATGAGATTGTGTTGAACACAGGGTCAACCTTAGGTATCAACACTGTCGCCTATGGATGGGCCATGCCACGCCTGCAGGCAGGGGATGAAATCATCCTCTCCGTCATGGAACACCACGCCAATATCGTGCCCTGGCATTTTCTGCGCGAACGTCAGGGCGTTGTGCTGAAATGGGTTGATGTGGATGAAACAGGGTATTTGGACCCACAGGCTGTGATTGACGCGATCAGTGACAAAACAAAACTGATCGCTGTTACGCATATGTCAAACGTATTGGGGACGCGGGTTGATGTGAAATCCATCTGTGCGGCGGCGCAGGACCGTGGCGTGCCCGTGTTGGTGGATGGATCACAGGCCGCCGTGCATGAACCCGTGAATATTTCCGACATCGGATGTGATTTTTACGCAGTGACGGGACATAAACTTTATGGTCCATCAGGATCAGGCGCGATCTATATCAAATCGAGCCGCCAGCAGGAAATGCAGCCCTTTATCGGCGGCGGTGATATGATCCGCGAAGTGCGCAAAGATACAGTCACCTATAACGATCCCCCCATGAAGTTTGAGGCCGGCACACCCGGCATTGTTCAGACCATCGGTTTGGGCGTGGCGCTGGAATACATGATGTCGATTGGGATGGAAAACATCGCCGCCCACGAGGCAAGACTACGCGATTATGCACGTTCCAAACTGGATCAGTTGAATTTCTTGCACCAACAGGGCCGCACGGCGGACAAGGGCGCGATTTTTAGCTTTACCTTAGACGGGGCAGGGCATCCACATGATATCTCGACAATCCTTGATAAACGCGGCGTCGCCGTGCGCGCGGGGCATCATTGCGCGGGCCCCTTGATGGAACACATGGGGGTTAGTGCGACCTGCCGTGCATCATTTGCCATGTATAACACCACGGAAGAAGTCGACACCTTTGTTGATGCGCTGCATCTGGCGCATGATCTTTTGGGATGATTTACGCATTGTCAGGGCGCAGGGATCACGATATAGAGCGCCTAGGCACTCATAGCTCAGCTGGATAGAGCGCTGCCCTCCGAAGGCAGAGGTCTGAGGTTCGAATCCTCATGGGTGCGCCATTTTATTACATGGAGTGGTACGGATTACTTTGCGGTTGCAAATAAATCCCGATTTGCGGGACAGACGCCGTCCTTGGTAAATCTGAATTTACCAAGGACCGTGTGAAAAATTGCATCATCGGCTGCAACACCTGGGTTTTTAATTTCACGCTTAGCGCTGTCGCTTTGCCAGATCAAAGCCTGAATGCTAAGCTGATTTCGGCGCAGATGACAGGATAATGGCAATAGCGTGGGGCGCACGTTTGTATTTGAAAGGTTTTGCGAAACACAATGCCGCAATTGCAGCCCCAATATACCTCAGATGATTTTGGCTTTTACCTTCACCAGACTGAGAAGAAGTGCACAGGTATAGAGCAAAGATATGATCATGAACGTTTGCCAAGTATAGCTATATAACAGGGCTGCGAAAACGACTGTGAATAACAGGGTAAACGCAATGGATCGCCGCGGTATTCGTATGGCTTTTGGAGAAAATGTCTTTAACCGAGAGATCATCAGTGTCCCAACCAAACACAACCAAGCCGCCACTATGTAAGGCGAAATCAATACAGTCTCGAGACCAGATAAAACCATGAAAACAGGGAGTAGCACGAGTAATGCGCCACCTGGCGCTGGAACCCCTACGAAAAATGATTTGGGTTTTTCTGAGTCTGAGCAAGATTCATTCGTTTTTGGATCCTGTTCATCATTGTTCACATTGCTTTGTTGAAACGCATTGAATCTTGCCAACCGTAGGCAGCATGCCGCCACAAAAACCAGCGTCGCACCCCAGCCAAATGACCCCAATTCATTTGTAAACATGCAATAGAGCAGGATCGAGGGCGCCACACCAAAGCACAGGAAATCCGTCAAACTGTCTAATTCTGCGCCAAATTTCGAAACGGCATTTAACTGGCGTGCGGCCAATCCATCCAATCCATCCGCAACCGCCGCCAAAAGAATAAGTGAGGCCGCAAGTTCATGAAAGCCTTCAAGTGACATGCGAATTGATGTCAGTCCAAAGCACATCCCAATAATGGTAATCGCGCTTGGCACGACCTTGTAAATTGAAACTTTGCTTTCGCTTTGGCGGGTGCTGTTTTCCATATAGTCCTCAGATGAAAGACAAAATCCTTTTACAATCGGGCGAGAATCGTTTCACCAGCAATCATGGTTTGTCCAATTTGCACCGTTGGTTCCGCGCCGCTTGGCAGATAAATATCCAAACGCGATCCAAAACGGATTAAACCAAAGCGTTCCCCGCGTTGCATGTCTGATCCTTCGTCCGACCAACACATGATACGACGGGCAACAAGCCCTGCAATCTGCACAACACCGTATTGGCGCCCATCGCTTAATTCAATGGTAATTCCATTCCGCTCATTTTGTTCGGAGGCTTTGTCCAAGGATGCATTCAAGAATTTACCGTGATGATAGGCTACTGTGGTTATGCGCCCTGCGGCCGGAATGCGGTTCACATGACAATTAAACACAGACATAAATACGGATACCCGCGTCATAGGTTCACTGCCCAATCCCAATTCCATGGGGGGAACCGCGGGTTCCAGTAATGAAACGATGCCATCAGCGGGTGAAACCATAATGCCGTCTTCGGTTGGGACCACGCGTTCCGGATCACGGAAGAAATAGTAAACCCAAACTGTCAAACCCACGCCAACCCAGCCCAAAGGTTCCCACAACAAAAACAGGACAGGTGTGATCGCCGCAAAAATTGCAACAAATTTGCGTCCCTCGGGATGCATGGGTTTCACAAAGGTGGAAAGCATTGACACAGACATTGTGTTACTCCGCATAAAATATCAGCATTCAAGACCGCAGTTAACGATACTTCCCGTGAAACACAATCAGTTCAGCGTAGAATTGACGGTATTTTTAGCCGAAATTCGAGCTAAAAAACTTGATTGAACGATAAATGTAAAGCGCAATCACCATAAAGAAAAATGCCCCTGCAATGTCGCCAATCAAATATCCAAATACACCCGTAAGAAAGTCACCATCAAAGTTCAGCAAAGTGAGTGCTGCACCATTTAAAATTGACATAATTGCTGACATGATAAGCACATTAATCCACGTATTGGTGATGAGTTTGTCCGACTTAAGTCGATTTACTGCATTGAACATCAGATAACCAAAATAGCACGCTATCACACTTGCCATGGGTCCAAGCGGGTGAAGATCAAGATTATTGCCATAAACGGTGATAAACCACGTCAGGTAGGAAGCGGGTAACAAATGTATAAATGCACGCGCGCCAAGATAGTGAAACGCAACGGCACGCACGCCGTGGGGCAAAAACAATAATCCTATCACAGCAAGGCTTTTTGTTGCGATGATTTGTTGAATCGGAAAAATGAATCCCAAGGTTAACGTGTACATGACCAAGTATGTGATATTGACAAGAAAAAACTCGGTCCAAAAATTTTGCTGCTTCAACGAAGTCTGCCTCACATTGCCGAGTCGGCGATTGAGTAAGCGCCGTATTGATCTTGTGACTTTGCGATTTTATCGCGATCTTCGAGCTTTTTTATCGCTCTGAAAATAGTTGCTCGTCCAATTGATGCGACCAGCTCATGTTGCAAAACAGCCTGCGTTTTTGCTGTTTCAAACTGGTTACATAGATCTGAAATGGCCAAAAAAACTTTGGTTTCAACATCACTCAAATCCGATAAACCAAGATCATTCTCCATCTTTTGTAGAAGAAGTTTAAAACTGATGAGTGCTTCGTGCGCCATGCGGCATTCCGATCTTGTTACCTGCACGTCCCTACATCAAAAAAACTCAAATTGAAATAAAAAACCCTGCGCGAACGCAGGGTCGTTTTTAGGTACTAAAATCACGTTTGTGGGAGGTACCCCACTAAGGCTACTCACAAAACACAAATTGTATCATAATGATACTTTTTCAATACATAAAGTGAGCTTCCGAAAAAAAATCTCGCGCCAATGGTCGTGTAAATGTTTTCGCGATCCGCTTTGCGGTTTGAAGCGTATCCAGAACATGGAGGAAACATTGTATGTCATATGATCCACTAAAGAAATCTGAGTATCAGTTCCGACTTGTTGCATCAGTCGTAATATATGCGATGTTGATATATGTGACCACCACACACGGACTGCGCGGTCCCGCACTGTTCGAGGTTGGTTTATTCGGCGGCGCGTTTGCGACGTTGACCTTTTGCCATTCCATCTGGGCGTTGTGGAAAATTCGAACGCAGGGACGCGATTAAATCAACAGTTCGCTCTTGCGGTGGTGAAAAATTACATCCTTAATACGGTTACGTAATGGGTGCGATGGCCCCGATGCAAGGAGCGTTCAATCATGATGAAACGATTGTTGATCACAGGTGCGGCTGGTGGCTTGGGGGCAATGTGCCGCGAACGTTTGACCCATTTGGCAGAAACAATTGTCGTTTCCGATCGGGATGGATTGGGGGAGGCCGCAGCGCACGAGGAAATCATTTATTGCGATTTGGGCGACAATGCGGCCGTCGAAGCCATGGTTGAAGGATGCGACGGGATTGTGCATCTGGGCGGTCAACCCATCGAACATTCTTGGGAAGTCGTCAAAAACGCCAATATTGATGGTATTTTCAATCTTTATGAGGCTGCGCGTAAATCCACTGTCACGCCACGCATTTTATTCGCCAGTTCCAATCACACCATCGGATTTTATGAACAAACAGTGCGCCTAGATGCAAAATCCCCAACGAAACCAGATGGGTTATACGGCGTGTCCAAAGTGTTTGGAGAGGCTATGGCGTCCATGTATTATGACAAATTTGGCATCGAAACCGCCTGCGTGCGCATCGGGGCCTGTTTTCCAGAGCCGAAAAATCACCGCATGTTATCCATGTGGATGAGCTATGATGATTTCATTCGCTTAATCGAACGCGTGTTCATTGTACCGCGTCTGGGATGTCCTATAGTTTATGGCACTTCTGCAAATTCGGGGGTCTGGTGGGACAACCACGAAGTCGCTTACTTGGGATGGCAGCCACAGGATAATGCCGAAGTTTTTCGTGCCAAATTGGACGCCGAACTGCCCGCACCAACAGCGGATGAGCCGAATTCAAAGTATCAGGGTGGAATGTTCACCGCGGACGGTATTCACGAAGATTGATCGGGGCCTTCAACGGCCCCAAACACGCACAGGGCCGCAATCCATATGGACAAAATTTGAACGGCTGTACCGACCAACGCCACCTGCATTACACTTTGCCGCGGCCTTTGAAATTTGTCGCACTGACCGCGATCCCAACCGCAAATCAACAGCTTGGCCTTTGATGTGAAGCGAATTTTTCGCAACTGATCGGGATTGTCGGCGCAACATGGCGTTTGTTTTCGCACTGCGATACCCACTTAACATGGTAAAGGGTTCGTCCGTGTTCAGGATCGCATGACTTGCCGCCATGATGTCGATTGTACGACGATCAATGGTTTTTGTTTCATTGCGGCGCCAATCGCGCATGAAATAGCTGATTTCTTGGATTGCTTCGGGGATATATTCCCCATCAATCCAATAAATCGTGCTGATGCGCTCACCCGTGCGGCGTGACATCATTGACACTTTACGAATATCACCTGCGCCACGCAAAAATCCCGCCGCGTTTGAAAACGTGGGGGCCGCCACTACAGTCGCGGCTGCAAATGCGCTCATCATGGCGCGGCGTGTGATCAAAGTCGTCTCGTCCGTGACCATTCAGTCTCGTGTCTCCGTGCGCCCAGCAGCTTAGGCGTGTGTGTCGATATACCCCGGTGGCTCAGTGTATGTCATAAAATGATTCGCAAACCAAGAAGGAATTTAGGATAGATACAATGTTTAGGGGAATTGAGCGGGATTTTGCCCGTATCAGGTGCTGAATTATCACGTAATTGTGTGATCATTTCGATCAAATTTTGGTGATGTCTTCTCGAAGATGTTGTAATGTTGCTTTTCTTTTTGGGGTGCTTCACGCACAACGTCAGCTAGAATTTTGGGCGGGATGATATTGATATGTTGTTTTCAAGGCTAAATGTATGGCGCAAGTATTTTGTTGCGTTACTTCTTTGTTTTAAGGTCATCTTTCCCTTGGGTGCCTTTGCGTCACAGGGAAATGATATCGCCTATAAACTTGCCCTATCCAAGGAGCTGGCTGACGTTGGCGCAGCTTTAGAATTCTATCAGGAACGTCGGTTCGAACCTATTTGGGTAGGTCGTTCACGCGATGCGCGAAAGCGGCTTGGTGCCTTATTCGCAGCGTTTGAGGATTCTGCAGCACATGGTTTGCCCCACGGATTGTTTGACGCGCGCGCCATCCGAAATAATATCCGTTCCATCCGAACATCCGTCGATCTTGGCGAGGTCGAAGGAAAAATTACCCGCACCTACTTACAGTATGCGCAGATGATCCAATTCGGTGTTGTCCGCCCTGGCGCAGTTGATGAAGAGATCAAACGCAAGCGCTCCAAAATTGATCAACGATCCTATCTGACAAATCTTGTGTTATCGGATGCGCAGGCATTTTTTCAAAGTGTATATCCGCAAAGCCGCGAATATGCGCGTCTGTTACAAGAGAAAGAGCGTTTGTTTGGGATCATCGCCCGTGGCGGCTGGGGTGCGCCTGTGACTGGTGGCAAACTGCAACCCGGGGATCGTGCGAAACATGTTGTGTCATTGCGAAATCGTTTGATTGCGATGGGATACCTCGAGAGAACGCTCACAGATAGATTTGATGCGGACATTCAACGCGCGGTTCAAGCATTTCAATTGGATCACGGTATGGCGGGCGATGGCATCGTTGGCGATGGCACGCGTGCAGAGCTGAATAAATCGCCAGAGGATCGTTTGGCAGCGATCTTGGTTGCGATGGAACGTGAACGCTGGACCAATTTTGAGCGCGGTAATCGTCACGTTTTGGTAAACTTGGCTGATTTTTCGGCAAAAATCATGAATAACGAACGCATTGAATTTCAAACACGCACAGTAGTGGGAACCAATAAGGACGATCAACGTTCGCCCGAGTTTTCGGATGAAATGGAACACATGGTCATTAATCCCACATGGAATGTGCCGCGTTCAATCGCAGTAAAGGAATATCTGCCCGCCTTCCAAAAAGACCCGAATGCTCATGGATATCTGAACATTTTGGACGCATCGGGTCAGATCGTGTCACGCGAGCAAGTTGATTTTGTGGCCTTTGACGAAAATACGTTCCCCTTTGATTTGAAACAGCCCCCGTCAACGCGCAATGCCTTGGGGTTGGTGAAGTTTATGTTCCCCAATCGCTATAACATTTACCTGCATGACACCCCGTCAAAAAGCCTGTTCGCCCGTGAAGTGCGTGCATTCAGCCATGGGTGTATTCGTCTCCAGGATCCGTTTGATTTTGGCTATGCGTTATTGTCCGCCCAAAGCAGTGATCCAAAAGGCGACTTTCATCGCGCGCTAAATTCGGGTGTGGAAACGGTCATTCCGCTTGATAAACATGTCCCTGTTCATTTGATTTATCGCACGGCTGTGACGAAACCCACAGGTGGTATGACATATCGCCGTGATATCTATGGTCGCGACGCCAAGATTTTGGCAGCTCTGGTTGGGAAAGGGGTGGTAATTACACCGCTTGCACGCTAATCCCAAAGAAAAGGGATCTTGCTATGGCCTATAAGCTCTCTGATATTGCGCGTGCGATTGATGCGGAATTACTGGGTGATGGGGAGTTGGAAATTTCCAGCGTTGCGTCCCCCGAACATGCCAGTGTGCATGATATCGCTCTTGCCATGGACCCAAAATACGCAGCCGACCTGCCCAAGGGAAAAGCACTTTGTGCCATGTTGTGGCCAGGCGCTGATTGGCAGGGAATGGGATTACAGGCGGCCTTGGTTGCACCGCGCCCGCGCTATGCGCTGTCGGCACTCTCTGCGGCGGTTGATCGTGGTCAGGGATATGCACCAGGTATTCATGAAATGGCCATCATTGATCCAACCGCACAGATTGGGGTGAACGCCACCATCGGCCCACTGAGTGTGATTGGCGCAAATGTGATCATCGGGAATGATGCAATCATTGGTCCGCAATGTACCATTGGTACGGGAAGTGTGATTGGACACAAGGTCTATTTGCGCGAAGGTGTCCGGATTGGCGCAGACGTGATTATCGGAGATAATTTCATTGCACAACCAGGCGCGACCGTGGGGGCAGATGGATTTTCCTTTGTCACGAAAGAGGTTTCCGCCGTGGAGGTCGCACGCGACAGTCTGGGAACCGTGGATATTGAAAGCAAAGGCCAAGAATGGGCGCGGATCCATTCACTGGCGGGCGTTATTATTGGCGATGATGTGGAGCTGGGTGCGCAGTGTTGTGTGGATCGTGGCACGGTCAAACCCACAAAAATTGGCAACGGCGTCAAAACCGATAACCTGTCACAAATCGGTCATAACGTTGTGATAGGCAACAACTGCCTCATCTGTGCCCAAGTTGGGATCGCGGGATCATCGGTTATCGGAAACAACGTGGTCCTTGGGGGACAAACAGGCGTCAGTGATAATACCTTTATCGGGGATAATGTGATTACAGGGGGCGCAACCAAGGTGCTGAGCAATGTTCCCGCAGGGCGCGTGATGCTGGGCTATCCTGCGATGAAAATGGAAACGCATATCGAAACCTATAAAGCGCTGCGCAGATTGCCGCGATTGATCCGTGACGTCGCATCCCTTCAAAAAGGTATTTTAAAGTCACCCAAGAATGACTAAATGCAAGGCAGCAAATGCCAAAGAGGATTGACGAAATGGACGTCAAAGATAAAGTGATTGAAATCATTGCCGAACAAGCAGTTTTGGATGTTTCCGATGTCACCATGGACAGCACGCTTGAATCGCTTGGAATTGATAGTTTGGGTTTGGTCGAAAGCATTTTCGCAATTGAAGAGGCCTTTGACATTCAGGTGCCCTTCAACGCCAACGATCCAAGCGAAAGCGATTTTGATATTTCATCTGTGGCTACAATTATTGCAGGTATCGAAAAATTGGTGGCTGAACAGTCGTGAAACGTGTTGTGATCACCGGGGCAGGGACGATCAACGCACTTGGTCACAATGTCCCACAAACGCTTGAGGCGATGCGCGAGGGCCGCTGTGGAATTGGCCCGCTTGATTTTCGGGACGTGGATCGTTTGGCCATCAAAATCGGTGGTCAGGTGCGCGATTTTAATGCCGATTCTGAATTCAACCGCCAACAAATGTCCCTGTATGATCGCTTTACCCAGTTCACGTTGCTGGCTGCGAAAGAGGCGATTGGCCAATCTGGTCTGACCTTTACAGGCGACTTAGCCGCGACATCGGGCGTGGTTGTGGGAACCGCTGGGGGCGGTGTCAGCACGTGGGATGACAATTATCGCGCCGTCTATGAAGAGGGTAAAAACCGTGTCCACCCTTTTGTTGTTCCAAAACTGATGAACAACGCCGCCGCAAGCCACGTGTCGATGGAATTTAACCTAAAAGGACCCAGCTTTACGGTCTCCACCGCTTGCGCATCCTCAAACCATGCTATGGCGCAGGCCTTTGCCATGGTGCGTTCGGGCATGTCTACAGCGATGATCACAGGTGGATCCGAGAGCATGCTGTGTTTTGGTGGTGTTAAGGCCTGGGAAGGCCTGCGCGTGATGTCCAAGGATGCCTGCCGCCCCTTTAGCGCCAACCGCAATGGCATGGTGCAGGGGGAAGGGGCCGCCATTTTCGTGTTTGAAGAATACGAACACGCCCGCGCGCGCGGCGCCGATATTCTGGCCGAGGTTAGCGGGTTTGCCATGACATCCGATGCCGCTGATATCGTGATGCCCTCAAAACACGGGGCAGGGCGCGCGATTGCAGGCGCATTAAAGGATGCGCGAATCAATCCAGAGGAGGTGGGATACATCAATGCCCACGGCACAGGGACGGCCGCAAATGACAAAACCGAATGCGCCGCTGTTGCAGATGTTTTTGGCCGTTATGCGGATGATTTGATGATCAGTTCAACGAAATCCATGCATGGGCATTTGATTGGTGGAACGGGTGCTGTTGAATTATTGGCCGTGATTATGGCCCTTCGCGACGGGGTTATCGCCCCCACAATCGGGTATGAAGAACCCGATCCAGAATGCGCCTTGGATGTGGTGCCTAACACCGCGCGTGAAGCACAGGTTGACGTGGCTCTTAGCAATGCGTTTGCCTTTGGGGGATTGAACGCGGTTATGGCGCTGCGGGCACATCGTTAATTTCTTTTGACAAAACGCCTGCATCGGTGTCACGTGTAGCCAGTTTGAAATCAGGCCCATCCATGTCATTCATCAATTTCATCCATGCAAATGCGTCTTGGCTTGGGGCGGGTTTTTTACTGGCCTTACTCTCAAGCTTTGGTCAGACATTTTTCATCTCAATCTTCTCTGGTGCGCTGCGCAATGAATTTGATTTAACCCATGCAGAATGGGGGGCGACATATGCCTTTGGCACCTTTAGTTCTGCTGTCGTTATGGTTTGGGCAGGGGGATTAAGCGATCAGTTTCGCACGCGGTATTTGGGTGTCTTTGTGCTCTTAGGGCTCGCGCTCAGTGCATCATTCATGATGTTAAATACCTCGGCGACACTGTTGATATTGGTGATCTTTTGTTTGCGCTTCTTTGGTCAGGGAATGGCAACACATCTGTCTGCCGTTGCCATGTCCCGTTGGTTTTCGGCGCAGCGAGGGCGCGCTTTGTCCATTGCCAATATGGGATATGCCTTGGGTGAGGCGAGCTTGCCTGTGGCATTTGTTGTTTTGCTGGCGTTTGTCGAATGGCGACTTCTCTGGGGTGTTGCGGCATTGATTGCCATTTTGGCAGCACCTGTGTTGTTTGCATTGCTGAAAGCGGAACGCACACCACAATCCATGGCAGAAAGCGATATGTCAAAGGGTATGGGACAGCGCCATTGGACCCGTTTGCAGGCGTTAAAACATCCCCTGTTCTGGTTCATGGTGCCGGCGCTATTGGGGCCGCCGGCCTTTGGCACGGCGTTTTTTTTCCAACAGGTCCCCTTTGCCGAGGCAAAGGGATGGACACATTTGGAATTGGTGGCAACATTTCCGTTCTACACAGTATTTGCGATTGTCACGACATTGGCCGCGGGCTGGATGCAGGACCGATTTGGCACAACAAAATTGATCCCCCTCTATCAAATTCCCGCAATTGCGGCATTTGCCATTTTCGGACTGTCAGTTGACCCATGGCATGTGATTTTGGGTTTGTTTTTCATAGGGATGACATCGGGCGCCGTGGCCACATGGCAAAACGGATTTTGGGCCGAATTTTATGGCACGCAACATTTGGGCGCGCTCAAGGCGATGGCGGCGGCCATTATGGTGCTGGGTTCGGCGATTGGACCTGGATTAACGGGTTTGTTTTTGGATTTCGGTATTGGCCTGTCCACCCAATACCTGTGGGTTGCAGCCTATTTTGGGGTTTCAACCAGCATTATGATGATTGGTGTGTGCAAATTTCGGGACGATGTGCCTAGAACGCGCGTGCCATGATGTAGGATGCACAGCCCTTGAGTGCGGCGAAATCATCCAGGACTAGGTGGACAGAAAACTGTTCGTTATAGGGACCAAAGCGGCCCTTATCCCGAAAGCTAAGCGCGAAGATATCGGATGCTAGATAGGGTTCAAGCGCGCGTGCAACCCCACCGATCAGGTATAACCCCCCAAGGGGAAGATTTGCCAAGGCCATGTCGCCATAGACAGCGCCTGCAAAACTTGCCTGCATGTTGGCCACGTTGATCGCGGCGTCATCGCCATTGCCTGCCGCTTCCATAATCTGGGCCGCGGTGCGATCCTGACAGTTGTTTAACGCGTGATCTATCCGTTCTAACCCACGCCCCGCTAATACATGTTCGTTTGACGCAAAACCTTCCATGTCTTGGATATGGGCAACAACCTCGGCCTGTTCTGCATTTGCGGCCGCAATTCGGGCGTGTCCGATTTCAGATGGGGGCACATATCGCCCAGCAGATGTGTGAAATACTGGGGCTGCATTGAACCCGGTTCCCATGCCGATCACGATTTTC
>Ga0255778_10001826_pt1 | contig 18858 bp, 9 predicted proteins | sample 071ome_31_FD_179976 | JGI IMG/M metagenome (GOLD analysis project Ga0255778, IMG submission 179976) | Coastal salt marsh microbial communities from the Groves Creek Marsh, Skidaway Island, Georgia - 071405CT metaG (version 2) | ecosystem: Environmental > Aquatic > Marine > Intertidal zone > Salt...
TTCGCGTTCGCGGCTTCCGCGCGGTCGAGGGCGCGAGCTCGAGGCGCGGCGGCGGCGGCGTCCCGGCTGGGCATCCATCGTCTCGGCGCGCGCGTCGTCACACACACCCTCGCGCGCGCGTCCGCGCGGTGAGTGAGACGCGATGTCGGGATTCTGGCGACCCGGGGCGTCGACGCCGGACGCCGATCGACCGACGACGCTCCTGAGCGCCGACGTCGACGCCGACGACGGCGCCGGGCCGAGTTGCATTCACTATGAGCGCAATCCCAAAGCGTCGCTCGCGGCGCGACGGCGCGCGCTTCCCATCGCCGCGCACCGAGACGAGGTGCTGTATTGCGTCGAGCGTCATCAGACGACGGTGGTGGTCGGGCACACGGGATGCGGGAAGACGACGCAGATTCCGCAGTTTCTTCGGGACGGCGGGTGGTGTCGAGGTGGACGGGCGGTGGCGGTGACACAGCCGAGACGCGTGGCGGCGCAGACGGTGGCGCAGCGCGTCGCAGAGGAGGTGGGGTGCGTGTTAGGGGACGCCGTGGGGTACGCGATACGATTCGAGGACGTGTGCACGCCGGGGAAGACGGAGATTAAGTTTTGCACGGATGGCGCGTTGTTGCGAGAACTCGCCGAGGACCCGCTGTTGACGAAATATTCCGTCGTCATGGTGGACGAGGCGCACGAACGCACGCTCGCGACGGATCTGTTGCTGGGACTCTTAAAAAAGGTGCAGCGCGCGCGACGCGATTTGCGTTTGATCGTGTCGAGCGCGACGATTCAGGCGGAATCGTTTGCGGAATTTTTTGACGCGAGCGCCGCCGCCCCCGGCGGCGACGACGGGAAAGGCGGCGACGAGCCTTCGAGGAAACCAGTCATCATGTCCGTCGAGGGGCGAGCACACGGTGTGTTGATGCATTATTTAGATGAGCCGACGGGCGATTACGTGCGAACGGCGGTGGAGACGGTATTGGAAGTGCATCGCAGCGAAGGGCCGGGCGACATCCTCGTCTTTCTCACGGGCGAAGAAGAGATCGACGACGCGGTGAATTTGCTCGAAGAAGAAGCTCGAGAGATGCGAAGGGATTCTCATAGACATTCGAGCGCTGGATTAGATTTAGTGGTGTGTCCGCTGTACGCGGGATTGAATCCCGCGGCGCAACTCGAGGCGTTTCGGCCTCCGAAAAGAGGCACGAGAAAGGTTGTCGTGGCGACGAACGTCGCGGAAACCTCCGTCACGATCGAAGGCATCGTGTATGTCGTGGACTCGTGTTTCGCGAAACAAAAGGCGTACGATCCGGAGCGAGGAATGGAGAGTTTGTACGTGGCGCCTTCGAGCAAGGCGAGCGCGAATCAACGCGCGGGACGCGCTGGTCGCGTTCGGCCGGGCAAGTGCTTCCGATTGTGCACCGAATTGGATTTCCGCGCCTTGGCCGACGTCACCGCGCCCGAGATCGTTCGCAGCGATCTGGCGAGCACGGTGTTACAGATCAAAGCGATGGGTATCGACAACATCATGAACTTTGAGTGGATTTCGCCACCGCCGGCGTCGAACATGATCAAGGCGCTCGAACTCTTGTACGCGCTCAGAGCCTTGGACGACGACGCCAAACTCACGAAGCCACTCGGCATTCACTTGGCGGAGCTTCCGGTGGAACCTCAATTAGGCAAAATGCTTTTGGTGAGCGGCGAGATGGGGTGCGTCCGCGAAGCGCTCACGGTGGCGGCGTACATGCAGGTGCGTTCGTTGTGGGTGACGCACCGCGGTCAAAAGAAACGTTTAGATGAAATGCGTCAACGTTTCGCTGTGGAAGAGGGCGACGCGATCATGATACTGAACATTCACGACGCGTACTGCGACGCGAGAAACCAGTCGAAATTCGCCAACAACAACATGCTCAATCACCGCGCGCTCTTGCGCGCGGGTGATGTTCGCGCGCAATTAAAGCGCCACCTCGACCGACTCGGGGTCATCACGAACTCATCCTGCGGCGAAGATACGATACCGATTCGCCGCGCCATAGCCGCTGGCTTTTTCGCCAACGCCGCCGCGTTGGCTCCGTACGGCGGCGGCGCCGACGGCTCCGTCTTCAACTCCCTCCGCGCCTTGAGCGCTCGCGCTCGCGCGCGAGAGCTTCGCGTGCACCCGAGCTCTGCCATCTTCAATTCCCGCCCCACCTGCGTCGTGTACTGCTCCGCCGTGCGCACGGACAGAGAGTACATGCGCGACGTCACCGTCGTCGAGGCGGATTGGCTTCGCGAGCTCGCGCCGCACTTTTACCGCGCCGTTCCCGCGCGCGCCTAGCGCGCTCTCTCTCTCTCTCGCGGAAGAGTAGTTCTGTAGTAGTACTAGCGTGTTCGTCACCTGTTCAACCCGACTAGCTGTCTGTCTGACCCCTAGTCTTTCGAGCGAGCGGGAAGTCGATCGCGCCTCGCGCGCGCGTCCGTTCGTCTTCCGAATCGTCGCGACCGACGACCGACGACCGACAGACGCGAACGCACCCACCACGCACGAAGACAAAGTAGTACTACAAAAAAACAGGCCGCGTTTCGCCGCGCCGCGCGCCGTCTCTCCCGCGTCTCCGCTCTCGCGCGCTCCCCGCTCGCCGCTCGCGGCGGCCGGTGTGCGCCGTTCGGTTCCCCGCCTCGCGCGGTGCCCGACGCTTCAACGCGCGCCTCGACCGAGTCTCAACCCGATCGCGGTCGCGGACCGCGAGCTCGAGGCGGACGCGCGATCCACGCGGATTTTATACAGACGCGGGCGACGACGCGACGACGCGACGGGGCGCGGCCCCGCTCCGGGCGTCCGGTTACAAGCCGTCGCGACACGACCCAGCGATAGAGTTCTGAACCGTCGGGGAGGCGTTGCTGGAGATGCGATGGAGATGGTGTGGAGAGAGTTATGGGTCACTTTATGACTGACTGGGCGACGCGACGCGACGCGCGTCGGTCATCGTGCGGTCCATCGACGGGAGACGACGACGACGCGCGCGTGGATGCGAAGGCGTGCGTGCGTGCGTTCGGTCGTCGTGTACGTGCGTTGGGGTGGAGAGAGGACGTCGTCGGGGGTGGACGCGCGATCGCGACGACGCGCGACGAGACGCGGATTGATTTGTTTTGATTTGATTTGATTGATTTGGACTCGGCGTGGGATTTGGATTTGATTCGTCCGACCCGACGACGTTCGTTCGACGACGGCGAGACGGGGTGGGCGACGATGTCGTGGCGCGCGGTGCGACGGGGTGGGACGCTACACGCGCCGGGACGTCGAGGCTTGACGTCGGGGTCGGGGTCGTTCGGCGGCGGCGGCGGCGCGAACGCGAACGCGAGCGTCGTCGACGCGAACGCCGCGAGCGTCGTCAACGCGAGCGCGACGGGTGATGACGGCGGTGGATACCGACCGGTGGCGATCGATGCGACGGAGATCGATGTGCCGCACGTCGAGGCGCTGGTGGCGTCGAAGCGAGCGAGGTGGTTGACGCTGGAGCGCGGGACGAATGACGGCTGGGCGCGCGGCGCCGAGGCGCGCGAACGAGACGAGGAGCGGTACGAGGGTGAGGACGCGGACGGAGATGAGAGGAGACGATCGACGGAAATAGAGGCGTCGACATCGGTGGGCGGCGATGGGAAGAATGGTCAGACGGTGGAATCGACGAATGATTTCGCGACGGATGGTTCGCTGCTGCAGTTGTATCACGCGGGCGTTCGAGGCACGCATCCGTTTCCGGGTTCGTTGGCGCTTCCGAAGACGCCGGAGAGCGCGTTGGTTCGTGGTGAAAAGTTACCCGCTGTGTCCACGCGCGCAGCCGAGCGAGAGAGTCGCACGTTACGGTTCACGCTGGAGGTGGCGGAGATTCACTTTGAAGTCGGCGCGCTCGAGACGGTGGAGGGAACGATGGCGCTGTACGACGTACAGACGCGCACCAAGGTGAGCGAGAATTTTCATTTTTCGTGGCCGAACGCAAAACAGCAGAAAACGATCGCCGCGTTCACCGTTCCAGCCGAAGCTTTGACGCCAAATCTGAGACTCATCGCGCATCTCACCCATCTCGCCGCGGACGAGGGCGGCATAGAGGACAAGGTGTACACGCACAAAGACATTCGTAAGGCGAAGATTCACGCCGACAAGGAGCGACAGCGAGTGCTGGGAATGGAGGCGCTTCGTCAGGCGAAAGAGCAACAGGTGACGCAGGCGAGATCGACGCAAGCCACGTCGGTGCACTCGTCCGACGGAAGCTCGGGGCTCGCCGCGCAAGAGGTTGAAAATCCAAATTTGTCCAAGCGTCGAAACTTACTCGCGTGGGCGATGTTACCGATCTTTGACTTACGCGTGGGAGGCGCGATCGGCGCGAACATGCTGTTGAAAGAAACGTCGTGCTCGGAGATGTATCGAGTCAAAGAGGCGTACAGCGAGTACGCGCTCCTCGAGGCGGCGATGTCCAACGGAACGAGTCACTCTCTGAAATCGCACAAACCGATTCGATGCAGAATGATTTGTCGATTAAATCCGTTCAATGCGCCGTCGACTGGCTCGGAAATCAATGGTTTCGAGTTCCCGACAGGTTTAGTGCACGTCAAGGAGTTGAGCTCTTTCAACCCGCGCGTCGCGACCGGCGCTTTCGATTGGGAAATGGCGTGGGGTGGAGCCATCGACGACGGTCTCTCTCGAGAGTTGTACGTGTACGTAAAGTCGATAGACATCGGCAAACGTCAAGACCTTCGAGTGCGTATTCAGCTCAGAGACGATGATTTAGAGATTGAAAGCAAAGGTTTGCTGGCTTTCCCGTCGCCGTGCGGTCGGGGGATGTGTCGCGAAAGCTGGACGACCATGAGCCGCATGCGCTCCAAAGGTGGTGTCTTTTATCACGAAGCGCGCGTGCGGCTGCCCGTGCGGTTGAATCCATCGCACCATCTCGTGTTGAGCATCTACGGCGCGCAAAGCGCTTCGAACGGCATGTTCGGTAGCGGTGGCGGCGAGGAAGAATTGCTCGGCCACTCCGTCATCAATCTGTGCTCTCAACCCGAAACCTTGGCGGCAAAGGTTGCGAGCGCGACGACGCCCACGGGCGGCGATATGCGCCTCGTCGCGGTGCGAGAACTTTTACCAAAGTACTTGCAGTCAAACGTTCGAGCGCACATGCCGTACTGGGAGGAAAGAAAGGAATGCGTACACGTGCGTCTTCGACTCGCGTCGACGATGCACACGGGTGACTCACACATCGGCGCTCTTTATGCCGCGACGAGCGCGTGGCGTGAAACGCAGACACCAGAAACCGAAGATAAACTGAGAATAGCAGTGAGTGAACTCTCTCTCGCAAACGTGCACGCGCTCATTCAGCACTTACCGGCGGTACTAAATCTACTCATGAGTTTGGCGTTGAGAGTTTCAGATTCGTCTCAAATGGACATATACGAACAAGAAGAGAAGCAAAGCTCGCGGATGAGCAAAGACTCGCGCAGAGATGAGGACGAGGACGACGGCGCTTCTCTCGTCTCGGCTGGGTTGAGCGACGACTTTACGCAGAGCGCTGATTTGTTGGAGAGAAGACTGTCGCTCATACCCGCGCTGCCGAAGTACGAGCGAGTCGACGCGACGCAAGACATTGGTATATTGGCGTTCCACACGCTCGTTCGCGTCGCCGCGGCTGTACAACGCGTCGAGCCTGGGAAAACGCCTCCGTTGAAGGGAGTGGCGAGCCACAGTCCTCCGTTGGAGGCGTACATCACACTCGGATTCGGATCTCTCGAGCGTTCGTGGAGTAAACAATTGGGTAAATTGCAGACGCTTGGGTCCTCGCGATCGGCGTTACCGGCGCACACCATTCTTGCCAAGCGTTACGCGTCCGTACTCGCGGCGACTCGCGAACCGTACGTTCCTTACGAGGAGGCTCTTTCAATGTCGTGGTTCTTTCTTGGCATGATTCATCGCGCCGTCGCGCTCGATCGAGCGCAATCACCGAGCGACACCGTGTCGATAGAAAACGATGAAATGCCGTTGCGAAACGTCATCGACATTTTGTCGAATGAAATCAAGACTCGCGGTGAACGCATGTTACCGTCAGACGCCGACATGGATCAAGCGCGCAACTTGAACTGTGGCGTCGCCATGTTTCTCACCCTCATGTTTTCCATACCGGGAATGAAAAAGTATCAAGAGGGATCGAGAGGAAACGGTAATCTCGGACGCGCCGGTCCGCTCGCGCCTCTCGCGACCATGCTCGCCGCCATGCACGTCAAGAGTCTTGGACAGGGCGGCGTCAGACACACGGCGTTGTTGCGCGAATTCTTCGACACGTTGTGCGCGTCTCCCGTCATACTCGACATCATCACTGCCTCTGCGGTCTACGAAGGTAAAAACGGCTGGAGCGAAGATTCACGCGATGCTTCGAAATACAGCGCTGGTGACGCTCTGGTCACGGCGTTCACGGAGGCCATGCAGTGGAACCTCGAAAGCAATCCGGAACGAGCGAAAACGGCGTCTCGCATCGTCGCGGCGACGCTGACGAGACATGCATGGGACCGCTCCTGGCAATCTTCCAGCGCGCGTCGTTCCATCGCGGCTGCGTACGCGCCGTTGCTACGACTTTTAATCTCGCAGCGCGAGACCATCGAGATGCTCGACGTGGTGGGAAGACGCGACTTGCTGGTGAGCATTTTGATGCTCGCGCGCGACACGCAGGCGAACAATTTGTGGAACTGGCTCGCCGAGGATCCCGTTCGCATGAAGAATTTCGTGAGCATCCTCTCGAGAGCTGCGGAAGATTTCGCGTATGAAACCGACGGTAACGATTCGTGGTCGCCCTCCGGCCCTGTGGAGGGAACCGCGGATTCAGAGCTTCACTACGATCCGCGCGTCGCCGCGGGTCAACTCAACACCTGCGTGTACATGATCATACTGCGTCTCATCAGCGAGTGGCACAGTCGAGGAAGCTTAAAATCCCAGTGGGGCGTCATTGGCGCCGCGGCTCGAGCGATGGGCGTCATGCGAAGAAAAGTTCCAAATCAAAACGAGACGGTGCAAATTCCGAACACCAGGCTGAGTCCCAAGGCGTACTCCGAGTCTTCCCCGACGTCGTACATCGAAGTACCGAGCGACGACGACGTCGAGTCCGAGAGCGTTTCGTTCAACGCGTTGGAAGGAATCTTGGGCGTCATGCTCGCCATCATGTCGAGACCGCAGAGCGAATCTTCGTGGAAAATGTCCGCGCCGATTTTGGATTCTTTACTCAGAGAACACTGCAAAGTGCTCTTCGCATCTCTGCATCCGCGCAAAATCAACGTACCGCTCGAGGAATACCCACCGTCACCGGCAAACGCGCCAGGCGTCGCGCCTTACGCCTTTTTACAAGGCGCGGCCATCGCCGTCTTCAAGGCGGCGGCGCGTCCTCCGCCGGTGCGAGAGCTCGCCGTGGCCAATCTTCGAACCATGCTCGAATCATCTGTGGAAATCTTCGGCACGAGCGAACCGCTCTGCCCGACGCTGATTTACGCCATGCACGCCGCGTTCTTCCCGCTCAAACCGGTGTCGCGTCAAGAGAGATTATCCATCTCGTTACAGAGTCTCAAATCCGGCACCGAGGTGAGTCCTTCGGGGTGGAACAACTCGGTCAAGGATACGCTGCACACGCTGGAGAGCGCCGAACTGTGCGTTCGACGCTTGGCGAACGCGACGATGAATCCCAGAAGTGCGCTCAATCTCCCACACGCGGCTGATCTCGAGGCATCATTGGCATTGGCGCTGAAATCATCCCCCGCCGCGCACGTCAAGGTGTTGCGTTCGCTCTCCGACAGACTCGCCGACGGCGAACACTGGGTCGAAGCCGGCGAGGCGTCCACGGCTGCGGGAATCATCGCCATGCAAGCCTTCTCCGTCGCCGCACCGAACGTGTGCGTGTGGTTCGAACACGACGTGAAGGCTCTGCGAGAATCATTCTTCGCTCTTCCCGAGGGAGCGTCGCCGCTCCCCGCCGTGGCGGGAACGCGGTGCGGCACCGAGGAAATCGGAGAGCGACAAGTGCTCGCGCATCTCGCGCGCGCCGTCGAGTTATTCACGAGAGGGAACCATCTCGAGGCTGCGCTGCGCGTCATGGAGACGGCGCAAATCTCTTGGCAAACGCATCGTCAGTTTGACTCTCTGAGCGAATCGCACGCCACGATGGCGGAGCTCTTCCGCCGCCTCGACGCCACGTTTTCCGTCGGCGATCCCAAGCGGTACGAACTCGACGTCAAGGGTAAACCACCGCCCGAGCCGGCGACGTTTTGGCGCGTTCGTCTGATCGGTGGCGCGTGGGACGACATGGTCGGTTCGGAGTGGGTCTACCGAGAGCCGCGAGAACGAACGCTCGGCGAGATGAATAAAAAAATCATCTCGCAGCTGTCCAAGTATTTGCAACCGGGTACGCGGGTGGTGTGCATGTCCACCAACTCGGACGCCATCGTGGAGGAAGGGTGCGCCGGTTTACAGATCACGGCGTTACAGATTGATTTCGACGCCCTCGAGCAGACGGCGATCGGTGGCGGCGTCGGCGGCAAGGGTTTCTCTCGCTGCGGCAAGTTTACGTTTGACGCGCCCGTCGTCTTCACCGAAACCGGCGAAGTGAGTCAGGCGCAAGGTCCCGTCGTCGCCGGCCTTCGGTATCAAGGTCGCCGTCGCACGAAGATCACCGTGGACGAAGAGTTTCCCAATCTGTTACCGCGCTCGCGAATCATCAACACGTCCGTCGAGGAGATGAACCCGTGTCAGAGCGCGATTCAGATGCTCGAAGAGCAAACCTTCGCGCTGTTAGCGGCGGCGAACGCGCGTAAGCCTCAGGCGGAGCTCTTGCAGCGTCTTTTGCAGGGATCCCTCGCGGCCGGCGTGAACGGCGGCGTGCCGTCGCTGATTCAATCCTTCTTTGACATCGACTTTCCGTCCGAGAGTCGACACGACGCGCACGAGCCTCGATTTTCCACGCCGACGCCCGCCGAGCCTTCGCCGAAACCGCCGAAGGCGGAGGTTCGGCAATCGACGCCGAGATTACCGATGATTCACAGGCGCGTGTTGAGCGAGACCGCCGTGCCGATGGGAGTGGGGATCCCACTCGACACGCCGACGAGCGCGTCGTATCCGTCGCCGGCGCCGAGCGTCAAGGCGCCGCCGCCTTCGCCGGCGTCGGTGGCGACGTTGGCGCGCACCGCGCCGACGCCGTTGTCCATGACGACGCTGTCGCCGAGCACACCGGCGCCGCCACTCTCGCGATCCGATTGTCTCGGATTGATAGATGCGCTATGGAAACTGTACCGCGCGTGCTGCAAGGCTTTCGAGACGCACCGCACGCTCCAAAAGACGGAACACTTGGAACAATTATTCTCAAGCGCGATTGCGGATTTACGGGTGAGCATCGAGGCGGTTGAAAATAGTTTAGAATTCACCGCCGGAGAGGAGGAGTTTCCGTCATCTCCCTAGGAACTACTGTACCAAACATCAAATCTATCTACGTGTATTCATTCACATCATACATATACAAGTCGTCGTCGTCGTCGCTCGTTTCAATCGAAAACGAAATCCCAACTGACGGCGTCGTCCGAGTCGGATGTCTCGCGTTGCGGAGGCGCCGGCTCAACTTTATCGATCGCGATATCGAGACCGGGACAATCTCGCGCAAAGTGACCGATGACACCGCACGTTCTACACGCGCCTTCGGGTAAAACGGTGCAATCACGCGCAAGATGACCGAGATTGCCACAGCGGTGACACTTTTGGTCGGCGAGACGCGGTCGATCGGCTTCCGGTCGATTATCCGGAAACAGACAGTCGCGCGCCCAGTGCCCCTTCACCCCGCAACGGTTGCACACGTCCTCAGATTTCTGCGGCGGCGGCGCGACGGTGGACGCGTATTCTTCGAAAGAGACTTTTCGGCGGACCTCGTCGTCATCCTTTGCGAGTCGAAACCGCTTCGTTGTCGGATCCATGACGATTTTTGTCTGCTTCATGGACGGCGTCGACGCGGGAGATTGTTTCGGCGTCACTGATCTGCTCTTCACGGGCGTTTGTGGACTCGTACCATTGCGCTCGATGACGTGATACTCTTCGATGTCTCGTCCGACGCATCGTTCGAAGATGACGCGCGCGCACAGACACAACGGCGTCTGATCGTTGAGTGCCTTTTCGCAGTTGAAATGGCCGTGAAAAACGGTGGTCGAGTGGTGCACGTCCGAACTGACGTCAAGACTAAACTCACGAACGGGTAATCGCTGAACGTACAAAAGACGATCGTCGTGCTCGCTCCCGATGAACAACGTCCCCGGATATTTCGCCGGTAAGTGGTTCATCGTCGTGAGTCGACTGTTTGATGTGTTTTTGAACGAAATCGTGACGTCGACGTTGTACGATTCTCGGCCGACGAGTTGGTGCTTCATGACGATGGACAGCGCGGATGGAAAATCTTTGACGTCTCCTTGAAGATTATTGCCGAACGGAAACTGCTTGTCCACCTTCATCTCGATGCGTCGAGGGTCCGCGGCTTCGACGTCGCTCAGCGTGGTTATCTTTGCGGCGAGCAGTTTTTCCATGACCTTTTTCACGCGCGAGTGCTTGAGTTGCGAGATGTGCATGTTGGAGTCTGGCCATTTACGAATATCCAACGCTTTAGAGAGCGCGAACGCGTTCGTCGCTGCGGAAAACGTCAATGTCGATTGATAATACTCTGAAGCCGCACGCAAGATGCGCGCGCCGAAATAGAAAATCTTGTCGCCTTCCATACGCATGGACGGTAAGAGCGCGATCTTCGGCTCGATAACGTCGGATAATATGTACTGCGCGACGAGATACAACTTTTCAGCCGGCGTTCGGATGACTTTCGAGACGGAGAGTTTTTTCGTCTTGCCGGTGACTTCTCGCAGAGGAAATCGAACAATGTCGGATTGATTGAGTTCCTTCAATACCTTCTTCTCGTCGCGACGAAGCTTGATGTCTGAGCACTCATCGCTCTCGCAGAGTAAGCGCAAAAGTTCCGCGAAAGACGACGTGGAGGCGCAGCGCATGATATCTTGCATCGTCTTGAAGCGCAAGTAACGAAGTGACATGATGTCGCCCGCTTTAAGCGGCTGAATCGAATTGTTGTTTGCGTAATTGTTGTATGCGCACATTCCGGTGCTGCAGAGCTCTCTCAGAGTCGCCGCGATCGTTCGTTTCGAAGCGTCGACAGCGGTTTCACCGTGCTGTACGCCGTACTTTTTCGGTTCGCTGGACATGCGAATGAAGTAATAAGTGCTCTGTAACCATTCCAACGCGTCGTCGAATGAATTCACAGTTCGACAGCTGATTTCGGCGTTCAGAGACTCTGGTAACGACGTGCGCAGACTCGACTCGAGCGGATACTTTCCGTGAACCAAACCTTCGTAACGACTTCTGAGAGAGTTCTTGGTCATCACCACGGCGACTCCCTCCGTGTCATATTGCGGTCGACCCGCGCGTCCGATCATTTGTAGCAGATTATCCATGGAAATTTCCTTGTACGCGCCGCCGCCGTCGTAGATTTCAGTGCCGGCCACGACGCACAGGTACGCTGGAAGATTCACACCGACGGCCAACGTACTCGTACTGCATAATACAACTAAGAGACGGTCACGAAATAACGTTTCGACGAGTTCTCTGTCTTCCTTCTCCAAACCGGCGTGATGAAACGCGACTCCGGCGAGAATACAATCAGCGAGAGATTTGTTCTTCGCTCGCGTCGAAGCCTCTTGCAGAAAACGCGCGCACTGCGGATGCGCGAAGGTGTTTCCATTCTCACGAGAAGTCAAGACGAGTTGTTTCGCCGTCTGAAGCGCGTTGTCGCGAGATCCCAAGAAGACGAGCGTTTGCTTACCTCGGTAAAACTGTAAGATGACGCCGTAGACGTGGTTTTTCAAAAACTTGGCAAACAGAAAATCGTTCGTCCCATCCGAAAAAGTTCGCACGTACGTCTGCAATTTCACCGGTCGATACTCTTCTCCGAATACGAACATGCCGCCGCGTTCCGCACCGAGCCAACTCGCGAGGTTCTGCATCGTGATGTTTGGAATCGTCGCGCTCACGGCGCCGAATCGCACGCTGCGAAGATGAGAATGCAACAGCGCGGACGACTTGCTCAATAACTTCAACCGACTGACGATAACTTCCAAGCAACCGCCTCGAGAATCGCCGATGAGATGAACTTCGTCGATCAGCACGGCGGCGACGTCGCTGAAGAAGGACATGCCGCCCCGATTCGCGTCGAGACGGGTGACTCTGTCAAACTTCTCCGGTGTGGCCAATATGACGTCGACGTTCTCGATCTCGCCCCAAATATCACCACCAAAATCTTGATCTCCCGTCAGTTCCGCGAACGTGATGCCTATTTGACCGAACCGATCGCGCCAGTCTCGCGCCTTCTCGGCGACAAGCGCGCGGTTCGGCGCGAGATAAATCACCTTTCTCCTGTTCAATCCGCCCACCACCGCGTCCGTTGCGTTCGGTCCTCGCAACGCCGCCAACATCGCTAATTCAAATATAGTCGTTTTCCCGCTCCCGGTCGGCGCGCCTGGACGTCGCGCGTCGAGTCGTCAGTCTTTCGATCCGGCGCGAAAACTTGGCACCGGGTTCTCGACACGCACTCATCACGAACGACCGACGCGTGTTCACCAAAAACTCCAGCATCTCCGATTGAATGCTATTAAAATATCTGCGTCGTCACCACCGATTCGTCAGTCGCTCTCGTCGTCGCCTCGTTCTCGCCTCGCTCGCCGAACGGTTTAAACGCACTTGAACGGAAAACACCTTGCGGTGACGCTCGGTTCGATATCCGTCGTCGCGCGAAGCGCGGATCGACGCGGACGAGCGAACATGGCGTCAAAATAAATTTATCGTCGCCTTTGCGCGCGCGATCGCCGCCGCACGCGCGGCGCGCGTCCCACTGTGCCGTCCGTTCCTCTCGCGAAGGCGAGGTTTCAAAACCGAGTCCCCCGCGCTCGGCCGGTCGTGACTGGAGACGCTTTCTCGGAAACTCCAAAGAACGCGTGAAACGACGACGCGCCAGCGAGGGCGAGCGCGCGCGCGCACATCGACGACATGCGTGGCGCGAGTGATCGCGATCCGCCGTCCGGGGCGTCGGATCCGTCGTCGACGACGCGCGAAGAGTCGGAGAAACAGTTTGAATACGAGATCGCTCTTGGGAGTTCGGGATGGTTGTTCGTGTATTACGTCGGCGTCGTGAAGGCGATGCGGGAATTGGGCATGGCAAGGTGCGTTGGCGTTCGCGCGTTATCGCGTCACCGCGCGCGCGCGGTGAGATCGCTGCTCGACGCGCGATGTGTGCGCCTCGAGGAGCGTCGACGCGATGACACTCTGGACTGACGGTTGGCGACTCTCCATCGTGTGGGCGACTGCGCAGTAAAACGAAAGTGTACGGAACCTCCGGTGGCGCACTGTCGGGCGCGCTCTTGTTCATGGACTGCGATCTGGACGCCCTGGCGCAGTACGTATACATTTGCGCGGCGCGCGCGAGACGGTCGGTGCTGGGCGCTTTTCAACTCCGCGCGTATTGCAAAGGCGCGATGACGGAGTTTTGTGACCCCAAGGCGCATGAGCTGCTGTCTGGACGCTTTGAAGTTTCAATCACGAGGATCTTCCCATCGTGGAAGAACCTCAGAATCAGCTCGTATCCGACGTACGACTTTTTGATTCAGGCGTTGTTGTGTTCGGCGTGCATCGTGCCGCTGAGTGGCTTACCCATATGGTTGCGCGGGTTCGGGCTCTGCTTGGACGGTGCCGTGACAGACATGCAAGTACTTCAGGGTTTCAAGAAGCACGGCACTTTTAGCAAGTTGCACTGCAAGGAGACAAATCCGAACATTGTGATTGTCAATCCTTTTTATTCGTCTCGCGCCGACATCAAACCGAGTAGGTACATTCCGATTTGGTGGTGCTTCTACCCGCCTGAACCGTACAAGTTGAAACAATTGTTCGAAATGGGTTACGCGGACGCGTACGACTGGTACGAGCGAACGCACGGTCCGTCGAAAGAGACGGCGGATCACGCGACGGATGAAAAGCCGAAAAAGGAGATGCCAGACCGCGGCAAAAAACCTTCGCGAAGTTGGGCGGCGGACTGTCAAGAGTGGGCCAGTCAAAGTGCAGAAACGGCGGCGCGGCGAGCAGCCGCAGCTGCGGAGACCGCGAGGCGGGCGGCCGCGAAGCATGCGGAGGAGTTCGGTTCAATCATGAAGCACGAAGCTGATCTCGTATCGCGCATGAGTTTCAAGGCGACTGAAGTCGCTTCTGCCGCAATGCGAAGCGTGAGCGAGATGAAAAAAGATCAACATAGTTTGGCCGAACGTGCTGATGCGGCGGCTCACGCTACATTAGACGCTTTCGTGGTCGTCGGTCAAGGAACCATCATTCCGTTTCGACTCGTTTTGAAAACCGCGGCTTGTTTGCTCGTTTACGCAGAGCTCATCATACAAGCCATCATCGCCTTCTTCGGGGCCATGATCGCGTGTTTCTTTCCGGGTAAAGTCGGCCAGCAAGGATCAGAGTTGTGGAGACGATGCAGGGCGTTTACGCAACCTTTACCGCGGGTATTGCTCCAAGCTGTTCCTGGCGTGAACGTCGAAGCAAAGATCAACGAAAGAACAGCGAAGCAACTAGGTGAGCTTTCCGCTCTGTACCGTCTCTTGTGCTACCTCGTGCACATGGAAATCAGAGAGTTCGACGTGTTGAAAAAGCGTTTGTCCCACGGCGCCCTGGATGCGCTCGCGCAGACGTCTTAGAAAGAAAGTGTGAAATTAGTTTGTATTTTAGAAAAATCTGTGCGTATTAATAACCGAATCACACGCTCTGAGCGTTTAAAGTCTTGGCGTCGCTTCGTGTCTCTCAAACGTTTGAAAGTCGGCGCGGCGCTAATTTACCACCAAGCCTTCTCGCCATCCGTGCCCGCGACACGGATACCATCGCTACCGGCGACAATGACTTGGTAAGACATGTCAACGAACAAACCGTGGTCGACGACGCCGACAGTGTTCTTCAATTCGTTCGCAGCGGCGACCGGATCCTTGATCGGCTCCTTGAAGTGAAGGTCGACGATGTAGTTGCCGTTATCCGTGACGGCCGGTTCGTCGCCGTCAATCTTGTTGTTGGACGAGGAACCCAAACGCAAGATCGGTTCGCAGCCAGCAAGGGACGGAAGCTTGCCGATCGTTCGCAGCGTGTGCATGTGGCAGAACGGCGTGATCTCAACCGGCAACGGGAAGCCCGGACCGAGACCCTTGCAGAGCTTGGACTCGTCGACGATGACGATGAACTTCTTCGCCATCACTTCCACCATCTTCTCACGAAGCAACGCACCCCCACCGCCCTTGACGAGCGCGAGGGCCGGGTCGACCTCATCGGCACCATCGATCGCGACGTCCAATTCGGACTTTTCGTTCAACGTGCACAACGGGATGTTCAAGGACTCGGCTTGTTCGCGGGTGCGCTCGCTCGTCGGGATGCAAATCACATCCTTGAGCTCACCGCTCGCCAGCTTTTGGCCCACGCGCTCGACCGCGAAGTACGCCGTGGACCCAGTGCCGAGACCGACGACCATGCCGGACTTGACGTGATCGTCCACGGACTTGTAGCCCACGAGCTTCTTGAGCTCATCCTGGGAGAGCGCCATGACTCGGGTAGAAGATCGCGCTCTGGTCGCGCGCCTGGACGTGCGGAACGACGCGCGACGGGCGGCGTCGGTGAAATCGGAGATGCGATAGTTCGCTGAGGCGCTGAGGCTGAGCATCGACGGACCGGATGAGCGTCGAGGTATGTCTCGTATTCCAATCGCACAGGTTTTCCTTATCCCACCTCAGAGCGCGTCGGCGCCGGGGGCGCTCGCGCGGGCGAGATGCCCGAGGACGATCGAGACGATGATTCTAGCTCGGCGCGCCGCTCGCGCGACGCGGACGCGTCGACGATCGACGAGATTGAGGTTCCGCGCGACGAGGAAGCTAATCTACCGTTCAGCGTGAAGTTCCTGTGCGAGTTGCGCGACGATCTGCGCGCGGAATCGATCGCCGTGCGCTCGCATTGTTGGCGAGAGATGGATATCGTGTCTTCGCTCATACGTCAGGTGAAGACGTCGCGTACGGTTAAGGTGGGGAGGGTGTTCACCGCGGCGAACGAGCGCGGTTGCGCCGTGCTCGTCGGCGAAGAGATGGAGGACTTTGAAGGCGTCGTCGAGGCGAATAGCATCGCGGAACAGTTGAAACCTCGAGGGTGTCACGTGGCGATGTGCACGCTCGAGCGAGAGGTGAACCTCGGGGCGGTGGATGGGCGAAACACAAAGGTGGTGTTGTTTGTCACGTTGCCGCAGTCGTTGCACCCTCGGGGGGCATTGGAGACGATGAATAGACTCGAGGCGCTCAAGACGATCAAGCTTGGTTTCCTGAAATTGATTCGCGAGACGGATTTCGTGCGAGACGCGCGGATTTCGAGGAATTGTCCGGAACTCATGGAGGCATACGTTGAAGCCTGTTCGGTTCTCACCGGGGAGCACCTTCGTCAGGTGGAAGAGAGGGCGGAGATAGCGGCCAGGCAAGGCGCAGAGTTCACTGGGAAGTTTGCAGGAGGTATCGTCAACGACATCAAGAGACGTTGGGTAGTGTACAAGAGCGACTGGGTGGACGGATTGAGGGCTCCCATGAAGTGCTTGAGCGCGACGCTTTACATGTATTTCGCGTGTCTGGGTCCCGCCATCGCATTCGGAGGTTTGGCGTACAAAGAGACCGCCGGACAAGTTGGCGCTATGGAGTATCTGTGTAGCCAAGCGCTCAGCGGTATTCTCTGGGCGGTGTTTTCGGGACAACCCGAAATTGTGCTTCGTCCCGCGGGTCCGCAGACTGTGTTTCTCATCGAGCTCTACAAGCGCTGTCAATCTTGGAAGATAGATTTCTTGGTGACGTCTGCTTGGGTAGGATCATGGACAGGCATCTTCATGCTGATCATCGCGGTCTCAGACGCCTGCGCTTTCGTGGTTAATAAGTGCACAAAGTTTACCCAGGACATATTTAGTCTGTTTGTGTGCGCCATTTTCATCTTTGAGGGGTTGAAGAATTTGATCGCATACATCTCGGACGATACTTTCAGCACGGAGGCAGCGCTCTTTAGCTTAATACTAGGCGCGCTGACGTTACAAATTGGCTTATGGGCGGTGCAAGTGCGCAGTTCTCCGTACTTGAACACGACGGTCCGCGAGCTCACGGCGGATTTTGGTCTCGCATCAGCCGTCGTCATCGCGAGCTTGACGGCAAAGTTGTCCAAAATTTCAGGACTCGAGCACTTGATTCTGTCCGATTCCTTTGAGCCATCCGCAAAGCGAGATTGGTGGATCGATTTGGGATCGGGAGATAAGTTTATTCCACTTATTTCCATCTTCCCCGCACTCATGTTGACGATTCTGTATTACATAGATATGAATGTGGCGACGCTCTTGTGCAATGCTCCGTCCATGAAGATGCGAAAGGGCGCGGCATACCACTACAACTTTGCGATACTGGCAATCTTGGTCTGTATTACTTCCTTACTTGGATTACCACCGCCCACCGGCTCGCTTCCGCATTCACCTCAATACGTATTAGCGCTCAGTGATGTGGAGGAGTACACGGTCGACGGTGAAGCTCGCCGAAAAATTATCAAAGTGCACGAACAACGTCTGAGCCCATTACTAGTCAACGTTCTCGTGGCTTTGAGTTTCGTGGTCGTTCCGGCGCTGAAATCGATTCCCATGAGCGTGCTCTTCGGCTTGTTCATCTACACTGGCGTGATGGGATTGTACGAAAACCATTTCTGGGAGCGGATAAAAATAGCGTTCATGGAACCTAGACTGCATCCACCGACGTCATACGTCAGGCATGTTCCTCTGAGTCGTGTGCACGCGTTCACTCTTGTGCAAATTGCGTGTGTTGGAGTTCTGTGGGGCATACGAAGCTCGCCCATCGCTCTGACGTTTCCCGTCTTCATCTTAGCCTTGATGCCAATCCGAATCTTGTTGTTCAAAAAGTTCAACATGTTCTCCGCCGAGTGGCTCGAGTTGCTAGACGCGAAAGGAGGTCCTCCTCGCGAGACGGATGAGGATAATCAGATCATGGAGGATCGAAAGGAGAACAAGTGGTTGTCGAATGCCCACACCAGAAACGTGAGCTTTTTAGAGTTTAGTCAGTTGCATGAATCGGGTCCAGCGTTCGGAAACGCCGCGTCCCTTCACGCACACTCGGTGTCGAATCCGGACATCGTCGGGGGGATGAGACCTCTCACGCCGTTACCTCAACGGAGACGTTGAGCGAGGAGAGTGAGAGCGATAGAAATGTGTAACTTTATCGAAATATTTCAAAGGATACATGTCGAACGCGGCAGCTAGCAAAGGGAATCGCGCTCACGACTCAACGTTCGGGCGATAACGGTCTGAGTTCGACAGAATTTCTTCGAATGTGTCTTGGCACCGGCCGCCTTCTCGGGCGAAACAACGCTCCGAGCACGAAGCCCAACACTCGCTGGACGACGAGGGCCATGAACAGCGTGTAAATCGCTTGAAACGCAAAGTTGATGTGATGATCGGTCGCGTATGGCGCGAGCGCGTCGATCGTCTCCATCTTCGCCTTCATCTTGCGTCGCACCGGCGACAGTTTCTTTTGCACGCGCTTGATTTCTCGCACGTACCTCTTCTTCGCCACCTCCGTCGCTTCTTTCACCTTGGGCGCGGCGTTTCGCACCCCAGCCTCGATAATCGGTCTCGCGTTTTTCGCAAATTTCTTCGCGCGCGCCAAACCATCGCTCGCTATCGTTTTCGCGACGTCCGCCGCGTTCGTCCGCCGTCGCTCGCGCTCCAGCGCCTCCTC
>Ga0255778_10001835_pt1 | contig 18804 bp, 13 predicted proteins | sample 071ome_31_FD_179976 | JGI IMG/M metagenome (GOLD analysis project Ga0255778, IMG submission 179976) | Coastal salt marsh microbial communities from the Groves Creek Marsh, Skidaway Island, Georgia - 071405CT metaG (version 2) | ecosystem: Environmental > Aquatic > Marine > Intertidal zone >...
GACGTAGGCCATACCGCCCTCGCCGATTTTGATCAGGTTTGAATAGCCCTTGAGCTTCATGCTTCCATCCCTGATGCTGCTGCAGAGTTAGACTTCACTGTTGAGGTTCCTCACGATTAGCCTAATGAGGAATGCCCAAAGAAAATGTGATATTCTTCGCAAATCGCGGTAAACGCTGAAAAAACTCTTAGAAACCCAGTCACTTATAAGGGTTTCAGCTTTGGCGGCCGTCAGTCAATCGGTACTGGCTCACACTCATTTCACGTAGGAATATCGCCAGAATGAAGGTTTTGAATTTCACTGCCGCTGCTTTTCTGGTCGTACTGATTTTCTATTTGCTGATCGTGGGAGAGGCGCTGTTGCTGCCCTTCGTCATTGCGGTCACCCTCTGGTATCTCATCAATACCCTGGCCCAGGGCTTCAACCGACTCGAAATCGGCAGCTTCCGGTTTCCCATGCCGCTGTGCCTGTTTGCGTCTTTTGCCACTTTCCTGCTGCTGACCTGGCTGTTGATCAATTTTCTTAGTTCGACAGCGGGCGATGTAATGGATGTGGCCCCGGTATACCAGGACAATCTGACCCGCCGCTTGCAAACCCTGCCTTTCATTGATTTCGCCGCCTTCCAGGGCAAAAGTTTTAACGACCTCATAGCAGAGTGGATAGATATACCGGCCTATGCCACGTCCATCGCATCCTCTCTCGCCAGCATTCTGGCCTCTGGTGGGTTGATCCTGATCTATGTCGGATTCCTGTTCCTAGAGCAGGGGTACTTCGGCAACAAGATTGCGGCCCTGGTGGATGACAAGGAAAAGGAGAAAGCGGCCAGAAAAATCATCAATCGCATCCGGGACGATATTCAGAAGTACATCGGTATCAAGGTTTTCACCAGCATGCTGACCGGTCTGTTGAGCTATGCCTATCTGATGATTGTGGGAGTCGATTTCGCGGGAGTCTGGGGCCTGTTGATCTTCCTCCTAAACTTCATACCCACAGTGGGTTCGATCATTGCCACTATTTTTCCTGCCCTGATTGCGCTGGCCCAGTCTGATGGCTATACCCTGTTTTTCCTGGTGCTGATAGGCATTGGCGCGTTCCAGGTGGGCATCGGAAACGTCCTGGAACCACGGCTCATGGGCAGTTCATTCAACCTGAGTCCTATCATTATCCTGCTGAATCTGGCGCTGTGGGGCTCAATCTGGGGTATTCCGGGCATGTTCCTCTGCGTGCCTTTCCTGATAATCGTGGCGATTATCCTCAGCCACTTCCCCCAGACCCGGCCTATTGCCATCTTCCTGTCCAGCGATGGCAACCTGCGGGTGCCTGAGGACAGGATCATCCAGGCCTTCGATCTGGGCAGTAGCTCTGGCCTGCTGGGGCAGTCGAAGCAAGACGACTCAGGCAATTAGCGGCCGTCAGAGATCGCCGGATGCCAGTTTGGTGGCAGTCGATCGTGAAAAAGGCCTGCAAACTCAAGATATTAAACGCTATAATCCTGTGCTTTTTTGAACCCCGACCCCGGTTTTGCGGGGGCAGGGCCTGCCATGGCCTCCGGGGCTGAACCGGGTCGCAACACACAGCTAAACCACCTCAGAAGGAAATGATCGAGAAGGGCATGAAGAGCGCAGAGATACGTCAGAAGTTCCTTGATTTTTTTGCCGCGCGGGGCCACGAGATCGTGCCCAGCAGTCCGCTTGTGCCTGGCAACGATCCCACCCTGTTGTTCACCAATGCCGGTATGGTGCAATTCAAGGATGTGTTCCTGGGGGCGGAGAAACGGGACAATCCCCGGGCCACATCGTCGCAGCGTTGTGTGCGCGCCGGTGGCAAGCATAACGACCTGGAAAACGTCGGTTACACCGCGCGCCACCATACCTTCTTCGAGATGCTGGGCAATTTCTCTTTCGGCGATTACTTCAAGCGCGAAGCGATTCAATTCGCCTGGGAATTCCTGACCAGGGACCTGGGGCTGCCTCCGGAGAAGCTCTGGGTCACGGTATTCAGGGAAGATGACGAGGCGGCTTCTATCTGGCTTGACGAGATGAAGGTTGATCCAGAGCGTTTCTCGCGCATGGGAGAGAAGGATAATTTCTGGGCCATGGGCGATACCGGTCCCTGCGGCCCCTGTTCCGAGATATTTTTCGATCACGGTCCCGAAGTAGCGGGTGGCCCTCCCGGTAGCCCGGATGAAGATGGTGATCGCTATATAGAAATCTGGAACCTGGTTTTCATGCAGTTCGAGCGCAAGGCCGATGGTTCCATGACTCCTCTGCCCAAGCCCTCCGTGGATACCGGTGCCGGCCTCGAGCGACTGGCGGCGGTCATGCAGCACGTTCACAGCAACTACGAGATCGATCTGTTTGCGACCCTGATCAAGGACATCGCGGCGCTCACCGGTACCGAAGACCTCGGCAACAATTCCCTGAAGGTGATAGCCGATCATATTCGTTCCTGTGCCTTCCTGGTAGCCGATGGCGTCACGCCTTCCAACGAGGGCAGGGGCTATGTGCTACGACGCATCGTGAGGCGAGCCGTGCGCCACGGCTACCAGCTTGGAGTCGAGGATGTCTTCTTCTACAAGATTGTTGCCTCCCTGGTGAAGGTCATGGGTGAGGCCTATCCGGAACTGCTTACCCAGCAGGCATTCGTGGAAAAAGTGCTCAAGGAAGAGGAAGAGCAATTTGCGCGCACCCTGGACAATGGCATGACCATCCTGAAGAAGGCCATCGCGGATCTGGATGGCTCAGAGATTCCGGGTGACACGGTGTTCAAGCTCTATGATACCTACGGCTTCCCGGTGGATCTGACCGCAGATATCGCGCGGGAACATGAGCTGAGCCTGGATATGCCCGGTTTCGAAAGAGCGATGGAAGTACAACGGGATCAGGCCAGGGCTGCCAGTAGTTTCAGCGCGGTTGAGAAACTCGACCTGGATCCATCCTGGAAAACAAATTTCACTGGCTACGATAGATTGCAGGATGAAGGCAGGGTCGAAGCCATATACAGTCTCAGTAATGAGAAGCTTGAATCGGTGCCGGCGGATACCGAGGTGCTGCTTGTGCTGGATACAACACCTTTTTACGCAGAGTCCGGTGGTCAGGTGGGCGACCAGGGTGTACTGGAGAGCGAGGCGGCACGTTTCGCGGTAACCGATACCCAGAAACAGGGGAATGTCTATCTGCATCGCGGCAAGCTGGAGAGCGGGCAGCTTTCTGTCGGTGACCGGGTGCGCGCCCTGGTGGCGGGCAACGATCGTGCCGCCATTACTCTCAATCACTCTGCCACCCACCTCATGAACTCTGCACTGCGCAGTGTCCTCGGCAACCATGTCCTGCAGAAGGGATCGCTGGTGGATGCTGGCAGATTGCGTTTCGACTTCTCTCACCCATCACCGCTTACCCGGGAAGAACTCCGGGCCATCGAAGAATTGGTAAATAACCAGGTGTTGGGGAATTCATCGGTATCCAAGGAAGTCATGCCCATTGAGGATGCCCGTAAAAAGGGTGCCCTGGCGCTATTTGGTGAGAAGTACGGTGACGAGGTGCGCGTCGTATCCATGGGTGGCGATTTCTCCATCGAGTTCTGTGGCGGCTGTCATGTGCAGCGTACCGGTGACATTGGTCTGTTCAAGATTATCAGTGAGACAGGTATCTCGGCTGGTGTGCGCCGTATTGAGGCCGTTACGGGTCGCGGGGCATTGGCCTTGATTGAGAGAGAAGAAAATACTCTGCGCGAGGCCAGTGCCGTGCTGAAGACCAATCCCGATGAATTGTTGGGTAAGGTGGAAGCTCTGGCGAAGCAAAATCGCGAATTGGAACGGCAGCTGGAACAGATCAAGGCCAGGATGGCCTCCAGTGCCGGGGATGATTTGAGTAACCAGGCGATCGAGATCAATGGCAAGAAGGTACTGATTGCCTCTCTCGAAGGCTTCAATCCCAAGACTCTCCGGGATACAGTGGATCAATTGAAAAACAAGCTGGGCAGTGGCGTTGTAGTATTGGCCAACAGCAGCGAGGGCAAGATAAACCTCATCGCTGGGGTCAGCAAGGATCTCACGGCCTCGGTGAAAGCAGGCGACCTGGTAAACATGGTGGCTCTGCAGGTTGGTGGCAAGGGTGGTGGTCGTCCCGATATGGCGATGGCTGGTGGTAGTGATCTCGAGGCTTTACCGGCAGCGCTCGCGAGCGTGCAGCCGTGGCTGGAAGAAAGGCTATAGAAGAGAGACTGGAAGACGGACAAGGGAATGGCACTAATTGTTCAAAAATACGGCGGCACCTCGGTAGGTAGTGTCGAGCGCATAGAGGCCGTTGCAGACAAGATTGCTGGCTTCCGCGACAAGGGTGATGACATCGTTGTTGTGGTGTCAGCCATGAGCGGCGAAACCAATCGCCTGGTGGCGCTGGCGAAAGAAATCATGGATCAACCGACGCCGCGGGAGATGGATGTGCTTCTCTCCACGGGGGAGCAGGTGACCATCGCGCTGCTGTGTATGGCCCTGGAGAAGCGAGGCTATGGCGCACATTCCTTTACCGGTGGTCAGGTGCGTATCCTGACCGATGATGCGCACACGAAGGCTCGAATCAAGGAGATCGACAGCTCCCGAATTCATGCGCAACTCGAGCAACAGAACGTTGTGGTCGTAGCCGGATTTCAGGGTGTTGATGAAGTCGGCAATATAACGACCCTCGGTCGCGGTGGATCCGACACCACGGCGGTGGCCCTCGCGGCGGCTCTCGATGCCGATGAGTGCCAGATTTATACAGACGTGAAAGGTGTCTATACGACCGATCCTCGAGTCGTTGAAGATGCTCGTCTGCTATCGACTATAACCTTCGAAGAAATGCTGGAACTGGCGAGTCTTGGTGCAAAAGTCTTGCAAATTCGCTCGGTAGAGTTCGCTGGAAAGTACCGCGTACCGCTACGCGTATTGTCCAGCTTCGAAGATGATCCAGGTACCCTGATTACACTAGAGGAAGATTCAGAGATGGAAGATCCAAGCATTGCGGGCATTGCGTTCGAACGAGATGAAGCGAAGCTGACAGTGACCGGAGTGCCCGACGTGCCAGGTATTGCCTACAAAGTCATCGGCCCTGTCAGTGAAGCGGGCATCGAAGTCGATGTAATCGTGCAGAACGCGGCGGCAGACGGTACCAATGACATCACCTTCACCGTAAAGCGAAATGACAGCGAGAAGGCAAAGAAAATCCTGACGGATGTTTGCACCTCTCTGCAGGCCCGCGAAGTTGTGCTCGATACGCGTATCTGCAAGGTATCGCTGGTGGGCGTAGGTATGCGCTCCCACGCGGGTATTGCTGCGAAAATGTTCAAGGCCCTGGCCGATGAAAGCATCAATATTCAGATCATCACCACCTCCGAGATCAAAATCTCCGTTGTGATTGAGGAGAAATACCTAGAGTTGGCCGTTCGTGCCCTGCACAGCGCCTTTAATCTGGGTGATCCAGACTGTCCCCACAGCAGTAAATAAGGGTATGAAAAGTTGTCTCCCGGGTGTAATTTGCCCGGAAGTCCTTGGCAAGTCGTGTGGATAGGCAGATACTATAGTCTGCGGTCGCTATTTTCGGGCCCGACGAGGCCCGCGGAATACAGTACAAATCCCCGTAAATGCGCGAGTTTAGTGCATTACGGCGGTCTGGGTGATGGCATCACCCCAGACCCTGAATTTCGGCACTCTAGGCACCAGAGCAGGAAAGACGCGCCAGCACGGCACTGCAGGGGACAGACAGGAAGCAGCTCAGGAAGCAAAAGGGAGCGCGCAAAGGAATGGTAAATGGAGAAAGGCAATGTTGATACTGACACGCCGAATCGGCGAGACATTAATGGTTGGGGATGATGTCACTGTTACCGTACTCGGGGTAAAGGGTAATCAAGTGAGAATTGGAGTGAATGCTCCGAAAGAGGTTGCGGTTCACCGGGAAGAAATTTACCAGCGGATCCAAAAAGAGAAGTGCGATGGTGAAGCGAGCGCTGAGGGAGATTGAGGTTATTCAGGCTCAATTCCGATCGAGCTAGCTGTTTGCTAGGCGAGGCACGACCCCCCCCCTTTTTTTTTAAAGTTAAAAGTATCAATTCATAAAGATGATGTAGGTGATGTTTTTTCGTAAGTTTCCATCCTGTCGGCTAAAGTTACGATATACGACCATCCCTTATAACTATTGTAGTGGTCAACTAATTCCGGACAGTGAATTAGACAGATTCTCAGCCTTTGCGGGTGGTATGCCATCGTTGAAGGCATGTGGCCGCATCCAGTTGTAGTAATCCATCAGGTAAAAGCCAAGATCTTTCTTGGCGACAGTTTCATTCTCATAGCCCAGTGTCGGCACCCATTCCATCTTCAGGCTGCGAAACAACCGCTCCATCGGGGCATTGTCCCAGCAGTTCCCGCGACGACTCATGCTCTGCACCATGCGATAGCGCCATAAGCGCTGCCTGAACAACCTGCTGGCGTATTGGCTGCCTTGATCAGAGTGGAACAGAATTCCCTCTGGTCGAGCACGCTGCTCGTAGGCCATCTCCAGGGCCCTCACAGCGAGCTCTGCATCGGCCTTGCTCGACAAGGCCCACCCAACGACTCGACGCCTGTAAAGATCCAACACCACCGCCAGATAGTACCAGCGGCCTCCGGCCCAGATGTAGCTGATATCTCCACACCAGACCTGATTCGGTGCGGCCACTGTAAACTGCCGATCAAGCTGGTTCGGAATGTCCACACGCTCGACATCAGCAAGTTTGTACTTATGCGGACCTGGCTGCTTGCAGACCAGATTCGCCTCTTCCATCAGTCGGCCCACTTTATAGCCGCCAATGCGTAAGCCAAGCTCGCGCATCATCTCCACCAGCGTTCGTGTGCCGGCAGAGTGACGACTGAGGTTGAACAACTCCTTGATCTTGCTGCGCAGAAGAAGCCTTTCAACATTCGGACGTTGCCGCCGCTGCCGGTACTCGTAATAGCTGCTTGGCGATACCTCAAACGCGGCGCAGATCACCTCCACTGCTTCCTGCTCTCTTAACTGGTCGATCAGCGCGTATGATCGAGCTCGTCCGGCATCAAGAGAGCGGTAGCCTTTTTTAGGATCGCTTTCTCCCGCTCCAAGCGATTGATCCGGGCCTCAAGCTCCTGAATCTTTTGCTGCTCGGGCGTCAGCGCCCTGGATTTTGGCGTAATCCCGTCTCGCTCCTGAGCCAGTTGACTGACCCAGCGCCGGATCGCGGTCTCGCCTACTCCGAGTGAGCGGCTTGCCTCGCTGACCGAATAACCCTGCTTCACCACCAGATTGGCAGCTTCAGCTTTAAACTCTGTTGAAAACGAACGTCGTTGTCTTGCCATGGAACACCTCATTCAGGGTGGTAAGATTACCACCTAAGTGGGTGTCCGGATTTATTGAACCACTACAGACGGGCATCATATCGCGCCTACTCTCTGACAACCTTTGACCTGTAAGCAATTGATGCAAATCTTGCTGGCGATAGGCTTCTTTGATTGACGCTCATTAGGACACGCTATCTTGCAACCTTTTAGATGCTGTAGCGCGTTGGTTTAAATGGGGCGAATTTACACTCGGGGTAGGAACATAAGCGCCTTGAGCAGGCTCGCGGCGCTTCAGGGGAGCTTTCAATAGTTATTACTCTGTTCACCAAACCCGAAGCCATTGCCATCAGGATTCAGGGTGAGATACCGATCCTCGATCTCGTCGAGGTATTCCATGATGGCTTCCATGGCATAGAAGGCCATGGTGCGGCCGGTGCTGAGTGACAGCAGTTCCAGGCGGGTGTGAATGTCGTCGGGCAGATCCAGATTCAGCATAGTGTATTCCTTTTCTAGTAGGTCGCGTGTTGAAGGGGGCAGTTCTCTTTCTTTTTGCAAGAGGTATATGCTGTTACCCCCCGTGTTGGCTGTTAAATATACGTCCCTGTATACCTAAGCTCTCCTTGCTGTGCCTAACTATAGTGAACAGGGCTGGGGACTGTAGGTGACTCGCTTGCGACCGCAGGTGACCGGTTTACGCTGTGTCGAGACCGGTGAAAAGCGGGGCGCAGCGACCTGCCCCTGCCTGCGGGAGGTGACGAGCGGCAACTATGCAGAAGAGGGGAGGCCGCAGCTAGTTGAGCACGCGGTAGCCACGCCCGATGAGGCAGCGGCGAATGATGCGTTGCTCTGCGCTGGTGCCTCGTTGGTATCCGCGCAGACCACCCAGCACCGCCCCGGCACCGGCGCCCCGCTGGGCGGTGTCCGAATTGCCGACGGCGGCCCCGATGAGTCCACCCACCGCAGCGCCGCCGGCGGAAGAGGCCGCGGTTTCTGCCGCGACAGGGGCCTGTTCGCCGAGTACGCGGCACTCCAGCAGATCCTGCTCGTAGGCCACCCTGTTCACTCCCTTGGGGTCGATGACGGGATCGCGACTGCCGGCGCAGGCGATCAGGGCAGTTGTCGTGATTACTAGCAGCAAGAGGTTCTTGAGGGCAGGCACGGGCTTTCTCCGGCAGCGTGGATTCCATGTCTTACAACGCCCCCGGCAGGACATGGTTGACCCGGTGTTGACCTAAACTTTTTGGTATAGACCGGGTTTGCGGGACCCACATGGGAAAGGGGGGAGTTGCGGACACGGCTCTGGTGAAAAATTGCTCAATTAGTGAAAATAGCACCACCAAACCACAATATTTAGTGTCTTTGGCCGGCCATTTTGGCTAAAATGGTTTTCCGTAGAAGCACTGGCACAGGTGGTTTTTTGCGGTGGTACACCGGGCTAGTCAGCCATCGGGGTCCATCAGCCAGACCACAGCACCAATCACAAGGTCGCGCACTGGTAGCGCGCCAACGAGTAACCAGAATCCAGGCTTCGTGTTACGATTTCATGCTGCGAAAATTTAACAAAACCAAAAATTTCGCCACCGGACAAGCGCTTCAGCCACCCACGCAAGAGACCTCTCCATGCGACTGAAGTGTATTAAACTCGCTGGCTTCAAATCCTTCGTCGACCCGACCACCGTCAACTTTCCCTCGAATTTGTGCTCGGTGGTAGGCCCCAATGGCTGTGGCAAATCCAATGTGATTGATGCCGTGCGCTGGGTGATGGGAGAGAGCTCCGCCAAGAACCTGCGTGGCGAACACATGACCGACGTCATCTTCAATGGCTCCAGCGCCCGCAAGCCCGTTGGCCAGGCCAGTGTTGAGCTGGTGTTCGACAACGACGACCGCAGGCTCACCGGTGAGTATGCCAATTTCACCGAGGTCTCCATCAAGCGCAAGGTAGACCGGGAAGCCCAGTCCACCTATTACCTCAATGGCACGAAATGCCGGCGCAAGGACATCACCGATATCTTCCTCGGAACCGGACTCGGTGCCCGCAGTTACTCCATCATCGAACAGGGCATGGTATCCCGCCTGATCGAGTCCAAGCCGGAAGAGCTGCGTGTCTATATCGAGGAAGCCGCTGGCATCTCCAAGTACAAGGAGCGGCGCAAGGAAACAGAGAGCCGTATCAAGCGCACCAAGGAAAACCTGGAGCGCCTGGCGGACATCCGGGAAGAACTGGAACGGCAGCTGCAACACCTGAAGCGGCAATCGGTAGCGGCAGAAAAATACGGTGAATTAAAGCAGCAGGAGCGGCAGACCCAGGCCTACCTGAATGCCCTGCGCTGGCAGGTGCTGGACGCCGAGATCAGGGCCAACCAGGACACCATCAACCAGCTACAGATCCAGATCGAAGCCACCACGGCAGAACAGCGACGCATCGATGCCGATGTCGAGAAACATCTTTCTGACAACGCCGACCTCAATGATGCCCTGGGTGAGGTGCAGGCCAGGTTCTATAGCCTGGGCAATGATATCGCCCGTCTCGAGCAGTCGATCGAGCATCACCTGGAAAGAGTTGAACAGCTGAAGCTGGACCTGACAGAAACAGAAGAGGGCTGGGAACAGACCCGGGAAGAACTGGATATCGACCTGCGCAAGATCACCCAACTGGATGAGGAATTGAAGCAGATAAGCCCGCAACTGGCACAGGCGCGGGAGCAGGAAAAAAGCTCGTCTGAGGCCCTGGCCCAGGCGGAAGCGGCCGTGCAGCACTGGCAACAGGAGTGGGATGAATTCAACAAGCGAGCCGAAGAACCACGCCAGGCCGCCGAGGTTGAGCAATCCAGGATCCAGCAGCTGGAAACCATCATCGAACGCGGTCTCGAGCGCAAGCAACGCCTGCAACAGGAACGGGAAAACCTGAAGCAGCCACAAGAGAATGGCGAGATGGACCAGGCCGCGCGGCAGCTCACGGTGCTGGAGCGCGAACTGGCCGAAATCAAGCAGCAGAACAGTGATCAGGGACAGTCACTCACCAGTAAACGCGGGCAACTCGCCGACTGTGTCGAGTCCCTCGATAAGGCCCGTGGCGAACTGCAGACCGCGAAGGGTAAACAGGCATCCCTGGAAGCCTTGCAGCAGGCCGCGTTGGGACAGGACAACCCCAAACTCAACGAATGGTTGAGCAGACGCGGGTTTGATAACCAGCTGCGTCTCGCGGAAAGCCTGACCATCGAATCTGGTTGGGAACTGGCAGTGGAGTCGGTACTCGGTGACTCCCTGCAGGCAATCTGCGTGGAAGGATTGGAGCAGGTGGCCAGTGCCCTGGCCGATTTGCCACAGGGCAAGCTGGCCTTCGTGGATGTGCGGGACAGCAGTGGTAGGTGGGTTGGCAGCCATGCCTCCCTGCAATCGCTCTCCAGCAAGGTCAGCAGCGACTGGAATATGACGGCCCTGTTGAAGGGGATATACGTCGCAGACTCACTCGAGCAGGCGCTGGCCAATCGCAACAGTCTCGCGGCCGACGAATCCATCATCACCCGCGACGGGATCTGGTTGGGCCCGGCCTGGTTGCAGGTCCGCAACATCAGCGCGCAGGAGTCCATCGTGGAGCGGCGCGGCCTGATTGCAGACCTGTTCAGGCAGATCAAGGCGCTGCAGGAGCAGTCCGATTCCCTGCAAAATACCCGGGCGCGGCTCAATGAAGAGTTGAAGTCACTGGAGCAGCAGCGCGAAGAGACCCAGGAAAAAATTGCCAGCAAGACGCGCGAGATGGGCGAGATGAAATCACGCCTGAGTGCGCACCAGGCCAAGCAGGAAGAGATGGAAGCTCGCAAGCAGCGCGTACATCGCGACCTCGAAGAGCTCGAGAAACAGCTGCATACCGAGGAAGAGAATATTGGCGCCTCCCGGGCCCGCCTGCAAACCGCGCTGGACAGCATGGAGCAGGATGTGGGCAAGGGCGAGAGCCTGGAACAGAGTCGGGAAGAGCTGCGTGAGACCCTGGTCCGCTGCCGGGACGAGGCACGACTGCACAAGGACAAGTCCCATGAACTGGCTCTGAAAGAGCAGTCCCTGCAATCCCAACTCCATTCGACCCGGGAAACCATGGACCGTATGGCCAGCCAGGTGCAGCGATCGAAGGAGCGCATGGAATCCCTGAACCGGCAACTGGCAGAATCCGATGCGCCGCTGGAAACCATGCGCAGGGATCTGGGCGAGCAGTTGGAGAAGCGTCTCGAGGTCGAGAAAGAGCTGGCTGCCGCGAAAGCGAAGGTGGATGAAAATGAGCACACCATTCGCGGCCTGGAAAAAGAGCGCAACGAGAAGCAGGAAGCCCTGAACGGTATCCGCGAGACCCTGATGCAGAACCGGCTCAAGTCGGAGGGTGCCTCGGTGAAGCGGGACGCGATTCTGGATCAATTGCAGGAAGCGAAGTTCGAGCTGGAGTCAGTGCTGGCGAGCCTGCCGGAAGATCTGGATCTGGCCAGCTGCGAGACTGAACTGGAGAAGATCGGCAACCGTATTCAGCGTCTTGGCCCGATCAATCTTGCGGCGATCGATGAATATCAGACCCAGTCCGAACGCAAGGTTTACCTGGACAAGCAGAACGACGACCTGGAGAAAGCGCTGGCGACCCTGCACAACGCAATTCGCAAGATCGACAAGGAAACCCGAACCCGCTTCAAGGATACCTTCGACAAGATCAACGGCGGCCTGCAGAGTCTGTTCCCAAGAATCTTCGGTGGTGGTCACGCCTACCTGGACATGACCGGTGAAGACCTGCTGGATACTGGCATCGCCATCATGGCGAGGCCGCCGGGCAAGCGCAACAGCACCATCCACTTGCTATCCGGTGGTGAGAAGGCCATGACTGCGATCGCGCTGGTGTTTTCCATCTTCCATCTCAACCCGTCACCGTTCTGTATGCTGGACGAGGTGGACGCGCCCCTGGATGACGCCAATGTCGGCCGCTATGCGCGGCTAGTGGCAGAGATGTCCGCCACGGTGCAGTTTATCTTCATTACCCACAACAAGATCACCATGGAAATGGCCAATCAGCTGCTCGGTGTAACCATGCACGAGCCCGGTGTTTCCAGGATTGTTGCGGTGGATATCGACGAGGCTGCTGAACTGGCGGCGATGTAAGTCCTGCGGCCAGCCCCGCAATTTTCATCCTGCCCCGTTTTAGTGCTAAAGAAAAGGCAGTAACTGTAAGATAATACTAATAATTTTTCGCCAATTACTATCTAGATTCACCGCTGATTTCCATGGGTTTGCGCGAACTTCTCATTCTTCTGCTCGGCTTCGCCATCGTTGCCGTCATCCTGCGCGGTCTGTACGTGGCCATGCAGGCCCGCCGCGGCCAGATCAAGCTGGCTATCGACAAGAACATTCCCCAGGACGTTGACCTGGAGGCCCTGGAAATGGCCGAACTTCCCGGTGGAGGTGCCCGGGTGGTGAGTCGCGCCCCGGCAGTCGGTGACAGTCTCCGGGCCACCGCACTCGATACGGCGAAGCAGCGGGCCGCCGCCATGGATCTGGGCGAAGACGATGACGCCATCCCTGTGCTGATGGACTCGGTGGCGGTGGCCGATGCCCAGGAATCCTGCCAGGAGCACGCCGAAGCAGAGGCCGACGATCTGGACGACTACGAAACCGGCCTCTATGACGAAGAAGCCTACGAGGATAATGAGGTCGAGGACGACTTCAACGATGAGCGTGATGTCCAACTGGGCAGCGAGGATTGGGAAGATCCTGACGATGTGCTCCTGGACTACGGCGACAGGCCGTCGGCCCCCAAATCTGCCCCCACAATTGTCAACAGCGATCCTGATTCGGTGCGTCCGCATGACCGTGATGAACCCGCTCAAGACCTGTTTGCCGAGGAGCAGGGTGAACTGGCCTTCACCGATGAGTCGCTGTCTGACGAGGACGATGCGTATTCCGAAGATGCTTATTCCCTGGACGACTTTGCACGGGACGAAGCTGAGGTGCCTGCAGACCTGGCCCAGGAAGAAGACGATGACACGCTGCCCGGGTCAGAACAGGCGGCTTATGCATCGCTCGATGATGACTACGAGGACGACGAGGACAACTTCGGCACTTCTCTCGAAGAAGATGAAGAAGACTATGCAGAAGAGTGGCAGCCAACGGTCGCCGCTGATGCCTCGACCTATGAGTCCGGGCGCACTGCGTCCGAGGACTATGAAGAGTACGAAGAGTACGACGATGAATTGGAAGAAGCCGATCTGGCGGAGTCCGGGCCCCAGGCCGGTGAACGGCTTGAACCCGGTTTCGATCCGAATGCAAGCCTGGATGATGATCCCTTCTCCATGACGGCTGGCGAGCGTATCGGCTATCAGGAGAAGACCGTGCCGCCAGCACGCAGCCTGTTCAGCCGCTTCGGCGGCAGCGAAGGCAAGACCAGGCAGGCGGAGAGGCCGGGCAGGGTACAGGCCGAGGCGCCCGCGCCAGCCGAAGAGGCGCCCGCCAAACGGAGCTCCCTGTTTTCAGCCATCGGCCGCAAGGTTGTTGAACAGTCGCGGGAGCGCTTCAGGTCGCGTGAGGATGAGCGGTCGCAGGCAGAGTCTGTCGAGAGGGAACTGCCGCAAGAACACCAGGAACCGCTCCAGCAGGATATCGAGCACTACACCGACGATGCACCCAACGATCCTCCGGCAAGCGCCCCGGTAGCGGCCGAGATCCGACAACCAGCCAGCACTGGCCAACCCACAGAAATCCGGCAGCAGAGTGCGGCCACACAACCTTCAGAAGTCATCGTGCTTAACGTCATGGCGCGCGAGGGCTATGTATTCCACGGCGAAGACCTGATGCCGTGCCTGCTTACCAGCGGCCTGAAGTTCGGTGAGATGGCTATCTTCCACCAGCGATTCGGCAATGACAGTCGTGGACCGGTAATATTCAGCGTCGCCAATATCCTGAATCCGGGCACCTTCGACCTCAACAACATGGCCAACTTCACCACTGTTGGTGTCAGCATGTTCCTGGCCTTGCCTTCGCCCATCAATAATCTAGAAGCTTTCGAAATGATGCTGGGGACAGCAAAGCACTTGTGCGCAACACTTGACGGGGAATTGAAAGACGATCATCGTAACGTCATGACAGCGCAGACCATCGAGCACTATCGCCAGCGTATTAGAGATTTTGAGCTACGTCAGCTACGAGCCGCGGGCAGTCGCGGGTAGGCTTCGTTGTCGGTGTAAGTTTCAAACTAGAATCGCGGAAACGCGCCCCCAGCAGTAATCACCCATGAAGATTCCTGAAACGATCAAACAGGAAGTCTCTGAACTTCGTCGCCAGATCGATCATCACAACAGGCTCTATTACACCCATGACCGCCCCGAGATTACGGATGCGGACTATGATGCCCTGTTCGACCGCCTGCAGTTTCTCGAGCAGGAATATGACCTGGTTTCCCCGGATTCGCCAACCCAGCGCGTGGGTGGCGAGCCGCTCGGCCAATTCAGTCAGGTCGCCCATGAACTTCCCATGCTTAGTCTGGACAAGGTGTTCGGCGAACAGGACCTCATCGATTTCGATGCCAGGATCAAGAAGCGCCTGGAAGATGACTCCGGGCTCGAGTACAGCTGTGAGCCCAAGGTCGATGGTGTTGCCGTCAGCCTGCTGTACGTGGATGGCCTGCTGCAGCGGGCTGCAACGCGGGGTGATGGGGTCACCGGCGAAGATATCACCCACAATGTGCGCACCATCAACGGTATTCCACTGAAACTGGCGGACAGTAAGCTCCACGGCCGTATCGAGGTAAGAGGGGAGATATTCCTGGGAAAGGCCGGATTTGCCAGACTGAACGAACGGGCGCGGAAAGCGGGGAGCAAGACCTTCGTTAACCCCCGCAACACGGCGGCCGGTGCGGTACGACAACTGGATCCGCGCAAGGCGGCGAAAATTCCCCTGGAGATGTTTTGCTACAGCGTGGGCATCGTGGATGAAGTCGACATGCCCGACAGGCTCAGCGAGGTGTTCGATCTGATCGACGCCTGGGGTCTGCCTGTTAATCCGGATCGCAGCACAGAACAGGGCATCGAGAACTGCCAACGTTACTGCGATCGCCTGTTGTCGAAGCGGGACAAACTGGACTACGAGATCGATGGCGCGGTCATTAAGGTGAACAACCGTTCCGTGCAGGAGCAACTGGGGCAGAACGCGCGTACACCGCGCTGGGCCATGGCCTACAAATTTCCGGCCGAAGAAAAATCAACGAAGGTCATCGATGTCGAATTCCAGGTTGGGAGGACTGGCACTATCACTCCAGTCGCACGCCTGGAGCCGGTGTTTGTCGGCGGCGTCACGGTGAGTAACACCACGCTGCACAATATGGATGAAGTGGCACGTCTGGGATTGCGCATAGGCGACACTGTCATCATCCGGCGCGCCGGCGATGTCATTCCCAAGGTGGTGAAAGTCATCGACCCCGCCAGGAACAAGTCGCCAAAACCTATTGAGGTACCGGCCACCTGTCCCGCCTGCGGTTCTCCGGTAGAGAAGGATGGCGAGGTGCTGTACAAGTGCAGTGCCGGGATCATCTGTCCGGCCCAGCGCAAGGAGTCCATCAAGCACTTCGCCTCCCGTGGCGCGCTCGACATCGAAGGTCTCGGCGACAAGCTGGTGGAACAACTGGTAGACAGCGGTCTGGTCGAGAATGTCGACGATATATTCTCCCTGACCCAGGAACAATTGATTGGCATGGAGCGTATGGGGGAAAAATCGGCGGCGAAACTCCTGCAGGCCATCGGGAAGAGCAAACAGACAAGCTTGCCCCGTTTCCTGTATGCCCTGGGTATACGAGAGGTGGGTGAGGCGACCGCGCAGGCCCTGACTGCCCACTACGGCGACCTGCAGCCGATTATGGATGCCAGCGCCGAGGAGCATGAACAGGTCGCCGATGTCGGCCCGATTGTCGCTGGCCACATCGAGACCTTCTTTCGCAATACGGAGAATCGGGCACTGATCGAGAAGCTGATAAGCCATGGCATTCACTGGCCACGGCTGGAACGCTCTGCGGGCTCCCAGGCCCTGGCCGGCATGACCTATGTGCTCACCGGTACCCTGGAGCAGATGACCCGCAATGACGCCAAGGCCAGGCTCCTTGCCCTGGGAGCGAAGGTTGCCGGCAGCGTATCGAAGAATACGGACTGTGTGGTGGCCGGCCCCGGCGCGGGTTCCAAGCGCAGCAAGGCCGAAGAACTCGACATCGATATCATCGATGAAGGGGAATTTTTACGGCTGCTGGACAGTCTTAGTTAATACAGGGATTGCGGGCCGTTGAGCCACGACCACATACAATGACTCCGGTTTCATGATGACTGAACTTAAGAAGATTGCACTATCCACGATGCTGGCAGGCGCCCTGGCGGCCTGCACCAGTTCGCCTCCGCGCAACGTGGCCAATGTCTGCGATATCTTCGAGGACAGGCGTTCCTGGTACCGCTCTGCCAGGAACGCAGAACGGCGCTGGGGCATTCCCATCGCCGTGAATATGGCATTCATCTATCAAGAGTCCAGTTTTCGCGCCCGGGCGCGTCCGGAACGCAACCGTTTCCTGTGGATATTCCCCGGGCGCAGGCCTTCGACAGCCTTCGGCTACGCCCAGGCTCTCGACAGTACCTGGGCCGAGTATGAGCAGGTGTCGGGTAACGATGGCGCTTCGCGGGCCAACTTCGGCGATGCCGTGGATTTTGTTGCCTGGTACAACGCCAACTCCCAACGCATCAGCCAGATCGCACAGAACGATGCGCGGAGCCTCTACTATGCCTATCACGAAGGCAATGGCGGCTTTCAACGCGGGACTCACCAGCACAAGGGCTGGTTGATCAATGCCGCCGCCCGGGTGCAATCCAATGCTTCTGTGTTTGCAGGTCAGCTCGACTCCTGCCGGTCTGATCTGGACAAGAACTGGTTCCAGAGGCTGCTAGGCTAGTATTTCATGTTTCTATCAAGCACTGTTCAATCCACCCACGACTATGGGATATCCGCATGAGTTGGTGGGGTAAGGTAGTCGGGGGAACCTTCGGCTTCATGATGGGAGGTCCCCTGGGAGCTCTGTTAGGCGCTGCCCTCGGCAATTATTTCGACGGTGGCCTGGATGCCATCTCCCTGGACAGCTCGCTCGGCATTGGCGCCACTGAACGCGTACAGTCTGTATTCTTCACGGCCACATTTACCCTCATGGGTTACATCGCAAAGTCTGATGGCCGTGTCACCCGCAATGAAATAGAGATGGCCGAGCGGGTGATGCAGCAGATGCAGCTCTCTCCCCAGCAGCGCAAGGTGGCCATCAACCTGTTTAACGAGGGAAAAAAAGAAGGCTTTCCGGTGCACGAGGTGCTGGAACAGTTTCGGCGGGAGAGCCATCGACGCCGCAATCTCCTGCAGATGTTCATGGAGATATTGATCGCCACCGCCTTCGCCGATGGCCACTTCGATGCGAAAGAAAAGTCCATACTCGAAGACATAGCCAGCGACCTGGGTTATACCCAGAATGAATTCAGCGCCTTGCTGGATCGGGTCACAGGCCAGGCCCATTTCTCTGACAAGGGTTCTATGCAGGAACGCCTGCAGGCGGCCTATGATCTCCTGGGTGTGAGTGAAGGCGTGAGTGATGCAGAGCTGAAGAAAGCCTATCGGCGTCAGATGAATCAGCATCATCCGGATAAACTGGTCGCCAAGGGCTTACCCGAGGAGATGATCGAAATCGCTACCCAGAAGACCCAGGATATCAAGGCGGCCTACGAGCTGATCAAGTCCGAACACTAGGACCGCATCGATTGCGGACGGGCGAGCGCCTAGCGAAACGTGTCGTTGATATCCATCAGGGTGTCGTTGCCCGGGCACAGGTCGTGCTCGTTCAGCTGGTTGAAGGGTTTGTCCACGGTGTCTGCCAACTCATGCAGGTCGGCTGCGCCCTGATTGATATAGAGTAGGCCGGTGGCGATCTTGCCGAGCTTCTTGTTCTCGTTGATGTGGTGCAGGGCATTTTCCTTGTCATAAGGATCGTAATTATTGCCGGTCTTGTGCAACCTGATCACCGAGCCATCGTGCAGCGTAATTTCCTTTTCCTTGCCCGCCGCATAACTGGTTGTGATTTCCTGCTTCATGGGAACGTAGTCGACGGCGCTGAGGGCGACATAGTTTTCCCAGGTGTTCTTGTAACCGTGTGTGGACTTGTCCGTGTTGTTGAAGGTGACGCAGGGTGACACCACGTCGATGAAGGCGAAGCCCTTGTGCGTCAGCCCAGCCTGTATCAGGGGCACCAGTTGCGCCTTGTCGCCGGAGAAGCTGCGCGCTACGAAGGATGCGCCCAACTCGATGGCCAGGGTTGCCATGTCGATGTTCTCGTACTGGCTTTGCTCACCCGACTTCGTCGTTGAGCCCAGGTCTGCGGTGGCAGACAGCTGTCCCTTGGTCAGACCGTAGGTGCCGTTGTTTGCCACGATGTAGAGCATATTCACCCG
>Ga0255778_10001861_pt1 | contig 18703 bp, 14 predicted proteins | sample 071ome_31_FD_179976 | JGI IMG/M metagenome (GOLD analysis project Ga0255778, IMG submission 179976) | Coastal salt marsh microbial communities from the Groves Creek Marsh, Skidaway Island, Georgia - 071405CT metaG (version 2) | ecosystem: Environmental > Aquatic > Marine > Intertidal zone >...
AAAGTATTAGACGCGATGTCAGAACTTAGAGTTGATAATATTGTAAGTCAGGACGGAACTGCCGCACCGATTTATTCTAAAGGTCTGAATATTGGTGCTGGCGTTACTCTGACTAACAACGGTGACTTCGTTGTTGGTGGTGCCACTTCGATTGCTGGGAACACTCAGATTTCTGGTATTACTACATTCTCTGGTGCTTCTACATTCTCTGCTGGTGCTTCTGTAACTGGTGATGTTACCGTTACTGGTGCTCTGAATGTAACTGGTGGTGGTAGTTTTAATACCACTGGTGTTGGAACATTCGGAACACTTAATGTTTCAGGTGCCACATCGTTTGGTGATATCACAGGAACGATTTCAAATCTTGTAGTTGGTGCTGGTGCTTCTATTGTTGGTGTAACGACTGCGGCAAGTTTTGAACAAGCAGACGGAGCAAAGGTTGCTACTACTGGAAAAGCAATCGCAATGTCTATGGTATTCGGCGGCTAAATACTTTCACGGAGATTAAAAGCAGATGGCAGCACCAAACGTAGTTAATGTAACTAGTATTTACGGTAAGACGACTGGACTTGCTTTGACTAGCAGCAGCCAGGATGTTCTTACCTGTGGAGCAGATAAACTTTTAAAGGTTAACTCCATAATTGTAGCGAATGTTGATGGAACTAATGATGATGATGTAACTGTAAGTTGGTATGATTCTGGAACCACAACAGCATTTAGACTTGCTTCAACAGTTCAGGTTCCTGCTGACTCAACACTGGTTGTATTGGGTAAGGACGCTCCAATCTATCTGGAAGAAGGAGATAAGATTCAAGCAAATGGTGTTGCTGCCAGTGGAGATTTAGAAATAATCGTATCATACGAAGAACTCGACGACGCCTGATAGGAGGGACCAATGGGAAGATTTATTGGTGGAAGATTTGGTAGCATCGTTCCTGTTGCTCCTAGTGCGGAAGCACCGTCAGCAGTTTATACTATTAATGACCAGTACTATTCCAAAAGAGACGGTGGTTGGATTACGCCACTTGGAATAGAAGCAACTGGTGGTATAGTACAAGATTATCAGGTCTCTGGTCAATATTATAGATCACATACATTTAATGGTTCTGGGACTTTTGATGTAACTTCTACTGGTAATTTTGGTGGTACTGTTGAATATCTTGTAATTGCTGGTGGTGGTGGAGGTGCTGGTGGTTATGAGGCAGGTGGTGGAGGAGCAGGTGGATATCGTTCTTCTGTTCTCGATGAAAGTTCTGGTGGTGGAGCATCTGCAGAGACTGCTCTCACACTTTCTGTAGGTTCTTATCCAATAACTGTTGGTGCTGGTGGGCAAGGTGGAGTTCAACCTTATGGTGCTGCTGCAGCTCAAGGTTCTCAAGGAGGAAATTCTTGGATTGGTCCATCAGGATCTAAGCTAGTAGAATCTACTGGTGGAGGTGGTGGCGGAAGTTACAATAACTCCACTGCTGACTATGTTCCAGGACTTCCAGGTGGCTCTGGTGGTGGTGCCGGTAACCAATCTCCTGGTACTACCGGTCCATTTCCTGGCGGTACAGGAACCGCTAATCAAGGATATCCAGGAGGAACAAGAGGAGATCAAGCACACGCTTCATATTATAATGGTTCAGGTGGTGGTGGTGCTGGTGAAGCAGGTCAAAGTAATACTGATAATACTATTGCAAAATCGCGTGGTGGAAATGGTTTATCATCAATAATTTCTGCCGGTCCATCAAGTGCGGTAATTCGTGCCGGTGGTGGCGGTGGTGGTGCATATGGTATTGCAACTGGTGGTGTTGGTGGTACTGGTGGTGGCGGTACTGGAGGTGGAGCGTCTGTGACGCCACATAATATTGCAACAAACGGAACAGAAAATACTGGTTCTGGTGGTGGTGGTTCTGGTGATAATATAGATAATGGTGGAAATGGTGGTGATGGCGTTGTTATATTTCGATATAAAATCGGTCCAAGTCAAACAAGAACCGCAAAAGCAACTGGTGGTGTTATAACCAGAATTGGTGATAGAGTCGTTCATACATTTACATCTTCCAATACATTTACTGCCAATGAAGCACTGATCTGCGACTTCTTAATGGTTGGTGCTGGAGGCGGTGGAGGTACTGATAATGGTGGAGGTGGCGGCGGTGGTGAAGTCGTTGTCGGAACTAACTATCCAGTTCCTGCTGCACCATATGGAATCGTTATTAATGGTGGAGGATCTGGAGGAAAAACTACATCTCAAGTTGGATCAAATGGTGGTTCAACAACTTTTAATGGATTAACTGCTCGTGGCGGTGGTGGCGGTGGAACTGTTCCAACTGCTGCACCTACAGCATCATCACCCTCACCATCTGTCGCTAATGGAGGTGGCGGTGCTGGTTATACATCATTAACAGCAGGTCAAGGAAATGCACCAGCATCTCCAACACCAACAGTTACTTATTATGGTGGATATTCTGGAGGAGCAGGATCTGGTACTCCAGGATATAACGCTGGAGGTGGAGGTGGAGCAGGTCAAACTGGATATGGAGGATCTCCAGCACCAACAGCAAGTGTAGGTGGGGATGGAGTTCAAAACAATATTTTAGGCACCAATTACTATTGGGGTGGTGGCGGTGGTGGTGGATCAAATGATAGTGCCCCAACCGCAATCTCTACTGGAGGTCGTGGAGGCGGTGGTGGAGGTCTTCAGGGTGGACCTGGAGCAAGAGGCCCATTTGGATCTGGAGATACTGGAAATGCATTATTTAATGGTCGAGACGGAAACTCATTCGGAGCAGGAAATGGAGGAGGAAACACCGGTGGAGGTGGTGGTGGTGATGGAAGGACACCAGTAGGAACACTTCATAATGGTGGTGGTAATGGTGGTTCTGGTATCTTTATCATCTCATACTCAGCTCTCTAAAAATGCCATACATCGGAAGACCACAAGCAACTGGACCTTATCTCAAACTCGATGATATTTCAGACGAGTTTGATGGTAATAGAGTAACGTTTAATATCACTGTTGGTGGTGCTCCGTTCTTTGTTTCCAATGCTTATACCTTATTATTGTCTATTGAAGGTGTAATCCAGGAACCTATCAAGTCTTTCCTTGTTCAAGAGAACCAGATTACTTTTGCGGCAGCACCTAACCAAGGAGACACATTCTATTGTGTCGTTCTTGGAACAACACTAAACACTGCTTCTTTGACTAGTCTTACGATTGGAACAAGAACATCAGCAGCAACGATTGCGTTGAATGGTGATAACCTTGGTATTAAGTTAAGAGACGGCACCAAAGGATTCATTGCTTTCAATAAGGCATAAATAATCAAAAGACTATACGAATATAATGGCAGATAGATATCCGCTGATTTATAATCCAAGTGCGAACCAGATCCAGGAGTTACAATCTGGTGATAGTCTTGATATTGGAAATGCTTCACTGAAAAATGTAGCGGCATTTGTTGGTGTCTTAACTGCAACTTCATTCTCAGGTGATGGATCTGCTCTGACTAATCTGCCAGCAGGAGCAACTCCAACTCTTGATGCTGTAACCACACAAGGAAACACAACAACTAATAGTATTACCGTTGGAAGTATTTCTGCTGCTACTGCTACCTTTAGTGGTAGCATTTCTGTTGGTGGAACAATTACTTATGATGATGTAACCAACGTTGACTCACTTGGTGTTGGTACTTTCCGTACTGGTATTGATGTTCTCTCTGGTGGTGCTAATATTGTTGGTGCTACGACTGCAACTTCATTTGTCAAGACTGGTGGAACTTCTTCAGAGTTCTTAAAAGCGGATGGTTCCGTTGATTCTTCCACTTATATTACTGCGATTGGTATTCAGTCTGGTGGAGTTTCGATTGGTAATGCGACCACACTGAACTTTATCGGTGCTGGAAATACTTTTGCTGTTGATGGATCTACTATTGTTATTAGTATTTCTGGTGGCGGAGGTGCAGCAGCTGCAGCATACAATGAACTTGACTCTGCATTGTTTAACTAAATAACTTAAAAAGTATATATCAATGGCACTCCAAAGAACGAAATTAGTAGGAATTCAAGCAGTCACTGGTATTAATACCGTTGGTATTTTTACGGCAGGTGTTACGAATACTGCTGCTGGTGTTGCTGGGACCACTTATGTTCGTGGTTTGGTGATGCATAATACTGGACTTTCCACTGCTACTTCATCACTTTATGTTTATCCAAGTGGTGTTGCTGCTTCTGGAGTGGGGCAGACATCATATAGATTATCGAGAGTGGATTTGAGATCTAATGAAACATTCTTCTTTGAAATGAACTATCCATTAGTTCTGGTAGATCAAGAAAAGATTGTTGTAGAAGTTACTCAACCAGCAAATGCAGTTGGTGGAGCAGGTATTGGAAGTGCAGTAAACTTCCAAATCCTTGGCGATACTGATATCTAAGGAGGGTAGATAAATGGGCGTAAGATCAACTGATTTAGCATCACCTTTCTTTGATCGTTTTCTAAGAACTCAAGATCAAGGAACTAATTCACCACCACCACCTATAGCACAAGGATTAACAGCAACTGGTGGTGTCATTAGTGATTACACTGATGGACCTGCTGTTTATAGAGCACACATTTTTACTTCATCAGGTACTTTTGAGGTAAGTGCTATTGGCGACTATCCTGCTGATGTTGAGTATCTTGTACTTGCTGGTGGTGGCGGTGGTGGTGGATATGGTGGTGGTGGCGCTGGTGGATTAAGAACTAATCTTTCTGGACATCCACTTGCTACCGGAAATCCATCTTTTTCAGTAACTGCTGGACCAACTTCCTATACTGTTACTATTGGTGCTGGTGCAAATAGAGATTATACTGTTGGTGGCGGATTTGCTGGAGGAGATGGTACGCCTTCTTATTTTGGTCCCCCATCTATCCCTTCAGGCATAACTGCAAACGGCGGCGGAGGAGGTGGTGGAAATGGAAATCCAACACCAGGACTTTCAAGACCCGGTGGTTCTGGTGGTGGAGGTGGTTGGGACAATGATCCTACAGGTGGGTATGGTTATAATCCATCAACTCCTGCTCCAGTATTAGCAGCAGTTCCTCTTCCTTCTCCTTACGGAATAACGCAAGGAAATCCTGGAGGATTGGGAAATTCTGCTGTCCCATCAACAAATTATGCTGGTGGTGGAGGGGGAGGTGCCGGTAGTGCCGGAAGTAATGCATCACCAACTGCTGCTGGACCTGGTGGGGATGGTGTTCAGGTTGCTATCGCTGGACCTGCTGCAAATACAACAGGTGTTGGTGCATTAAATCCAGGACCAGGCGAATATCAATGGTTTGCTGGTGGTGGCGGAGCATCTGGATACCCTCCTGTTGGAGATGGTAATCCATCTGGCGGTGTTGGTGGTGGAGGAGGTGGTGGATATTATCCATCAAGAGGTGGTGCTGATGCTACACAATCTACTGGTGGTGGTGGAGGTGGTGATGGCGAAACATCTGGTGCCGGTGGTGCTGGTGGTTCCGGAATCGTAGTCGTTCGTTACCAAATCGGACAACTAACAGCAGAAGCAAAAGCAACTGGTGGTGCTATTAGTTTCTATGATGGTATGACGATTCATACCTTTGTTAATTCTGGTACTTTTACAGCACCAGCATCGTTTAGCGAAACTATTGAATATGTTGTCATCGGCGGTGGAGGAGGTGGTGGATCTTCTGCAACTGGATCCAGTATATCTGATGGAGCTGGTGGTGGTGGTGCCGGAGCATATAGAACAGCAACTACTCCTATTTCTGGACCACAAGCAATATCTGTTCAAGTCGGAGCTGGTGGTGCTGGAAGTCAAATTGGTAGAGCTACATCAGCAGAGGGTATCACAGGCACATCTTCATTCTTTGGTCCACCAATAACTGCTCCTGGTGGTGGAGGTGGATCTAATGGTGGAGGTGCTGCTTTTAATCCAGGAGCTCCTGGTGGATCTGGCGGAGGTGCTGCTGGACCTACTTCTGGAGCTACTGGTGGACCTGCATCTGGATCAACTTTCCCAGGAACAATAGGCGCAACTCCTACTAATGGTTGGGGTCACGCTGGTGGTGGATCTAATCCAGGTCAAGTCTCAGGTGGTGGTGGTGGCGCAGGTGGTATAGGAGAAACAGGAGTACCTGGATCAAAAAGTGGTAATGGTGGTGTATCTATTCAACTTCCATCAACATTTAGAAATCCTGCTTTTGTTGATCCAGGATCCAATAAAGGATTTGGTGGGGCAGGTCCAACAAGTGCTCCAACACCAAATGGTTTTGATACTTCAGGAAACTTCTGGTTTGCTGGTGGAGGTGGTGGTGGCGCATCTTATCCACCTTCACAAGGCGTGGGAGGACCCGGACAAGGAATTGGCGGAGGTGCTGGTGGACCTTATGCTGGTGCAGGAAATGGTGGTGGACCAGTTCCAGTATCATATCCAGATCCAGGAGATAGTGCATTAGAAAATACAGGATCTGGTGGTGGTGGTGGAACAGGAGCTATTGGTTCTCCTTCTGGAACATATGGCGGCAACGGTGGTTCCGGAATTGTCCTCATTGCATATCCTTCTTGATAAATAACCAACAGGATGTTATAATCCTAAATAATAAAAACCATTACGATTTAAGATATTAACGATGGCTCATTTTGCTCAACTCGACGAGAACAATGTTGTTACCCAAGTCATTGTTGTGGGTAATGATGACATTACCGATGCAAACGGTAACGAAGTAGAAGAAATCGGAGTTGCTTTCTGTAAGAAACTCCTGGGTGCTGATACCAACTGGAAGCAGACCTCATACAACTCTAATATGAGAGTTCGCTATGCTGGTATTGGTTATTCATATAACGCAGAACTGGACGCATTTGTTGCGCCACAACCTTATGCTTCTTGGACTCTTGATAGCGGCACCGCTGATTGGGTCTCACCACTGGGAGCAGCACCTGCTCTGACTGATGCAGAAGTAGAAGCACGCTCATACTATCGCTGGGATGAGGACGCATACCAAGCAGATAATACGACTGGGTGGGTGTTAGAAACACCAGCAGCAGAATAATCACAAGGAGGGTTCAACCCTCCTTTTTTTATGATAAATACTTGAACAGGATATAAAAGAAGTCAATGCCATATATCGGCAATTATCACGTTACAGGTGATACTGCGAGCAACTTCAGAATACTAGACGATATCTCATCGTACACAGCGACTGTTGATGGGTCATCTTCTAGTATCATTGATACTTCTAATGATAGAATTAAAATCCTTGAGCACCGTTTTGTAACTGGACAGAGAGTTACTTATGGAAACGGTGGTGGTTCTGATATTGGTGGACTGACAGACGGAACCGCATACTATATTATTAAGTATGATAGAGACAATATTCGTTTAGCAACATCAGCATCTAACGCTACCAATAATGTTGCTGTTCCATTAAGTTCTGTTGGTTCTGGTTCAGCACATACACTGAACGTTGCCTTTGATGGCATCAATAAAGTTTTCCGTCCCACAAAGGACAATGGAAAGTTCTGTAGGGTTTCTAGAGCAGCACAGTTACAGATATCAATCAACGGTGTCATTCAGAAACCGAATCCTATTGTAGGAAGCAATCCTATTACTGAAGGATTCAAACTGGATGCTGGTGGTAACATTGAGTTTGCTTCTGCTCCCACATCTCTGGAAACCTTCTGGGGACAGATTATTGCTGAAGCATTAGCAACATTTGATATTGCTGATAATGAACTTGATACCTTTACTGGTAATGGAACTCAAACAGATTTCCCTCTTTCTAGAACTGTTCCTAATAATGCCAGTGTTGTAGTTACGATTGATGGTGTCGTTCAACACGCTACTGATAATCAGGGAAACCGTGCTTACTCTGTTTATGATACTATTCTAGCGTTTAGTGCTGCGCCTGGACCAGGAACAGAGATTCAAGTTCGTCACATTGGATTTGCTTCTCCAGTTAATAGTGATGTTACTTCATTCCACGGAAGAGTTGGTCCTGTCACGATTATTGATAGTGACCCTGTTGTTGCTATTCATTCTGGTGGTATTGGAATTGGTACTGTCAGAACTCTGAACTTTGTTGGTGCTGGTAACAGCATTCGCCAAGTTGGAGATACTGTTGAGATTAGCATCTCTGGTTCTGGTGGCAGCGGTGGTGGTTCAGGTGTCATCTACAAGGAAACATTCAATATTACTGCAAATCAAACAGTATTTGATTTAGCAAACTCTTATAACACTGGATACGTAGATGTATTTGTCAACGGTGTTCGTTTGTCACCTGCTGACTTTACAGAAACAAGTTCAACAAGAATCACTCTCGCAGAACCAGTAATCCCTGGTGACGTTGTTGATGTAATGATTCATAGTTCTGTTGTAGAGAACACAATTCTTGATTCATCTGTTGACAATCTGACAGTCCTTCAGTCAATGACTGGTCAGATTGGTGCTGGTGAAGAAACACTTGCCACTGGTAGTTCTTCATTCTTGGCAGAAGTTATCAGTATGCCAACTGTGATTGCTTGTGCAGTAACTTCTACTGTTCAACCAAAGGTTGGTCACGACATTACCTTTGTTAAATACCAAGAGGTTCAGATCACAGGTGATGCTGATTTGATTCTTGGAAGTGGTGATTTTGTGATTAACGTCTATGAACTCAACATATAAATACAAGTAATATTGGTACTAGGATAATTTAATGTCTAGGCTTAGATCTGATAGAGTAGTAAATAAAGCGGGCACAGGCGCACCTGAACTTACCTATGGTGCTGTTGTTCCTGCTACTGGTACGATCTCTGGTGCTGGTGGCATTAATGTTACTGGGGTCATCACTGCTACGAGTTTCAGTGGAGATGGTTCTAGTTTATCTGGTGTAAGTGGACCTGATTCTGTTCCGGGTATTAGTACAACAGGAACTTCTACCTTCAATCAGATTAATGTAACTGGTGTTGCTACTGCTGCTACATTAGATGTAAGTGGAAACGCAACGATTGATGGAAACCTGACAGTCAGTGGTACTCAAACGATTATTGATACCACTACACTTTCAGTAGAAGATGCTAATATCGGAATCGGTTCTGTAAGTAATCCTTCAAACACCACAGCAGACGGTGCGGGACTCACAGTATTTGGTGGAAGCGACGGAGATAAGACTTTAAAGTGGTTAGATAGCACAGACCGTTGGACCTTTGCTGGTGGTGCTCTTGAGGCAACAGCATTCCACGGAGACGGTTCAAACTTAACTGGAGTTATCTCTGGTGTTGAGGTATTACAAGGTGGTTCTTCTTCTGGTACAGCAATCACTGCTCTGAATTTCAGTGGAGCAACGGTTGAGTCTGATTCAGCATCTGGTATCTCAACGATTACAATCGCTGCTGCTGGACTTGGAACAGAAGCAACGGTAGCATCAGGAGCAGTTGTAACATTAGACCTTAGCAGCGCACAAGACCATAAGGTAACAGCAACTGGTATTTGCACAATCACTTGCTCTGGTGGAACGGAAGGAGAATCTCATACTGTAAGAATCATTAACTCTGGTAGTGCCACGGTTGGTTTCAGCACTTACTTCTTATTCCCATCAGGTTCTGCACCAAGTCTTCCAACAGCAGACGGAACGATTAACTTGATTTCATTTACAGTTAATCGAGTTGGAGCAGCGGGAACACAACTGCTTGCTGGTGCTTCTGTAAACTTTAGTTGAGAGGGTAGATAAATGGGAGTAGCAATTCCTCAGGTCGTTACAGAGGACAGGGCGTCTGGTGCTCAGGTTGTTGATGGTAGTTTGAAGTTTGATAGAACAAAAACCCAATATTTAACAAGAGATCCAAACGGAACTGCTGGTAATTCAAATACTTTTACTATATCTTTTTGGTATAAGAGAACAAAACCGGGTTCAACTGACTACCATTTCTTTAGTGCTGGAGACACTAGCACTAATAGAATGCTCTGTGAACACGGTGGAACCGATAACCTTTCTTTTACAAGAGTCAATAGTAGTGTTGATGCAAATAGAACAACATCAAGAGTTTTTAGGGATTATAGTGGATGGCAACATATAGTTTTTGCTGTTGACACTACACTATCAACAGCAAGTGATAGGATAAAAGTATATGTTAATGGAGTCCGTGAAACTGATTTCAGTAGTAGTTCTGATCCTACTCAAAGCACCTCATTTTATTGGAATGCAGATGTTGTTCATTCAATAGGAACTCGTTCTTACTCATTAACATCTAATCCTTTTGATGGTCATTTCGCTCAGTGGTATAATATTGACGGACAAGCATTAGGACCAGGATACTTCGGATATACTGACCCACTCACAGAAACTTGGAGACCTAAAAAGTTCAAAGCAGAGGGAACTACTGTTAATGATGGAAGAACTTGGAGTTCAACTACTAACGGCAACTTTAATACTGGTGCTAGCAGAGGTGCTGATAAAGCGTTTGATGGTAATGTTGGAGGAACTGTATATGCTCAAGCAAATACGGGAACTACTGCGACTGTCAGCAACCTTGGCATTACAGGGATTCGGTCTATTCGTGTAAATATTGCCAAAAATAATACTGGCGATAATTGGGGGACATTTGCATTAGACAGCACAGATTTAACATCTTGGCTTCAGACCAATTATCCTTCCCAAGGAAATACTGGAACTTGGATTGATGTTACTTCTCAATTTACTTCCTCAACCCTAGATTCTATTTCTATTACAACACAATCTAATAATACTGATGATATAAGACTTGCTGGTGTTGAAATCAATGGAACAATTCTTCTTGATGGAGTTACACAAAATCTTTCATATGGTACAAATGGTTTCTACCTCCCAATGGATGGAAACTCACCAATCGGAGAAGATAAGTCTGGTAACGGAAACAACTGGACACCAATAAACTTTGGTGGTTCTAATACCCTTGAGAAGGCTACTGGTGCTTTACCAATCCTGAATACTGATGGTGGTGGTAAGACAGCAAGACCTGGAGTATTTGGAAGTGAAGTTGGAGCATATTATGCTGTTACTGTTCCAAGTGGTATTGGTGGTGGATATTACCTTGATGGAACACAAAAACCAGCATTAAGTCTCATTCGTGGCGCAACATATACTTTCGACCAATCAGATAGTTCTAACTCATCACACCCATTAGTCTTTGGAACCACAGCAGACGGAAATGATTATAGTGATGGTGTAACAACAAACGGAACACCTGGTTCTGCTGGCGCATATACAAAGATTACAGTTCCTCATAACGCACCTGATACTTTATATTATCACTGCTCTGCTCACGGTGGAATGGGAAGTTCTACTTCTCAAACTACTGACATTAAGAAAGCAGACCCTTATGCCTGGAAGAATGTTCTTGCTCTTCCTTTGGTTGGTAGTAAGGATGATGTAAGTAATCGGATTAATAGTGGAAGCACTACAAAGACAGTTACAGCAAATGATAATGCTGCTGCGTCAAGTGCTCAAAGTAACTTTTATGGTGGAAGTTATTACTTTGATGGAAATGGTGATTATCTATCACTTACTAGCAGTTCTGACTTCGCTTTTGGGACAGGTGATTTCACGGTTGAAGCTTGGATATATCCAACAAATGTTACTAGCTACCGAAGTATTTGGGAGGGAAGTACTGGTGCAGGAACTAATCCACCATTCCGACTTCAAATTGCTGGGGGACAAATTGAATATGCCTTTGCTGACAATAGAGAGACCGTTGGTTCAATAGTAGCAAATAAATGGCAACATATTGCTGTTTCCCGTCAAGGAACAACTGGAAGACTTTTTATAAATGGTAACTTTGTATCATCCCTTTCAACATCGGATAATCTCACAAGTACTCATTTACACATTGGTAAAACTCACGATAATTTTTACTATACTGGGTATATTCAGGATCATAGAGCATATAAAGGAGTAGCAAAATACACCAGTAACTTCATACCAGCATCAACCGACCCTGATATTCTCCCAGACACTCCATCGGGTGTGAGTGGTGGTTCTAAGCTCACCAAGATTACTGATGGTGCTGTGTATTTTGATGGTAGTGGTGATTATCTTGCGGTTACAAGTAATGATTTTCGTTTTGGAACTAATGATTTTACAATAGAAGCCTTTATACATCCAACCACTCTTGACACAAGTGGAATGTCTAATAGTGTTGCACCATTTATTGATTATGATGGTTACAGTAGTAGTGGTGCTTGGTTCTCTTTTCAACAAGTAAATTCTGGATTGCAATTTGGTTCTAATGGTGCTGCAAGAATAACCACCACTTCTGGTTTGTATATTGGATGGTGCCATGTTGCAGTTGTTCGTTCTAGTGGGACAACTACATTATATTTGAATGGAAAGTCACAAGGAAGTTTTTCAGATTCTTTTAATTATACGGATTCAAATGATAGAACATTGTTTATTGGTTATCAAAATTATCTCACAAGATTGTTTACTGGATATGTATCCAATGTAAGAATTGTTAATGGAACCGCACTCTACACATCAGACTTCACACCACCATCAGCACCACTTACAGATGTAACCAATACAACTCTTCTGTGTTGTCAGTCAAATGCTCTTGCTGGTTCTGCTGCTGTTTCACCTAATATCAGTGGTATTAATGATGGAACTGTGTGGAGTGCTAATTTTACCAGCACCAGTGGATTTGCTGCTGCCAATCCTGCATCAAAAGCGTTTGATGGATTAGACACAACCTATGCTGAACCAGTAAATACTAGTTCTACTATGACAGTTACTTTTAATCCTCCGTTGGTTGTATCTGGAGATTTTGAAGTACTAATTGGTAGTGCTGGTGAACTATTCACCACAATAAATGGTGGTGCATCAACTAGCCAAGGTTCTGGACTTACGCAATATCATACTTTGGGTAGTAACATAACAGTCTCTAATTTTACATATACAAGTTCCACTAGACCTGTTCTTTATAGAGTAAGAGTGAATGGTTCAACAATTCTTACTGATCCTGTTACCAAAAACGGAAACGCAGCAGCAACCATCTTCAACCCATTCACAACTGATATTAATGCAGTAAGAGGACAAGAGACTGGTTATGCTACTATGAATCCTCTTGCAAACTATGGAGTAACATTATCAAATGGAAATCTAACCTGCACAGGTGGTAATGATATCCCATCCACAATTGGCGTTAAATCTGGAAAATGGTATGCTGAGGTTGATATTAGATATCCTAATGCTCCATCCGACTTAATGCACATAGGAATTTGTGCTACGGGAACAAGAACATTTGGAATGGGTGCAGCTGATGGTCATATTCTTGCTAATCTAGATTATATACTGATAAGAAGTGATGCTGCCGGTCCATTTAGTGCATCTGGTAGAGGTGGATTAGCATCAGTATCAAATGTTTATGATAGCAATGCAGATTATACTGATGGTGATGTTATTAGTATAGAATTAGACCTAGATAATACATATGTTAAATTCTATAAAAACGGTATATTACGTACTCATTATACATTCACTCTTGCTAGTACTTTTGATAGAATGTATTTTTATAATAGAAATAATGGTTCTGGCGTAACTTCTTGGAACTTCGGCCAAAAACCCTTCAAGTTCCCACAACCAGAAGGTTTCCAACCACTGAATGCTGCTAATGTACGTCCTTCTACTGTGAATGCACGTCCTGATCAGTATGTTGGTATTACTACTTGGAGTGGTGATGGAAGTCCAACTAGATCAATTACTGGTTACAACTTTAAACCAGATTTGGTTTGGTTAAAGTCTAGATTAGTTAATAATGATCATAATTTGTTTGATAGTGTTCGTGGCGTACAAAATACATTGATTTCAAATTCAACTGGAGATGAGGTCAATCAACCTATTCATGGTTGGGTTAGTTCATTTGATAATAATGGTTTTAGTGTAACTGGTGGTAGTTTGGGTGATGTTAATTATACCGGAGGTCGTACTTATGTTGCTTGGGGATGGAAAGCAGGTGGAAACTCAAACACCTTTAATATTGATGATGTAGGTTATGCAAGTGCTGCTGCTGCTGGATTAGATGGTGGAAGTATTACTCCTACTGCTGCTTCTGTGAACACAAAGAGTGGGTTTAGTATTATAACTTATACTGGAACTGGTAATAATACAAACACTGCTACATCTACAACATCAGTTGGACACGGATTAAATATAAAACCATCTTTTGCAATTTTTAAAAATCGCACATCTACTACAGATTGGGTAGTTTATCATAAAAGTTTGGCTAACAACCAAATTATAGAACTTACTACTGGTGCTGCCCAAGGCCCAAATTATTGCTGGAATGCTACTGACCCAACAAGTTCTGTTTTTTATCTTGGTAACAATGGACAAGTAAATAATACCGGCAATAATTACGTATTTTACTGTTGGGCAGATGTTCCCGGACTGCAGAAATTTGGCAGTTACACCGGAAATGGAGATGCGGATGGGCCCTTCGTAGAACTAGGTTTCCGTCCAGCTGTAGTTCTTAGAAAGTGTTCTTCTACTGGTGGAAGTGGTTATGATTGGGTTATTATAGATACTGAGAGAAATTCACATAATATTTCTAATAATAAACTTTATCCTCAATATAATGGGGCAGAAAATGTGAACTCTGATAATAGTGACAGTGGAAATAATAGTTCTATTGATATTCTTTCAAATGGATTCAAAGTCCGTGCTAGTAATGGTAGAATGAATCAAAGTGGGCAAACATTTATCTACGCAGCATGGGCAGAAGCACCAACATTCAACCTCTACGGAGCACAGTCCAACGCCAGATAAATAATCAAAAAGAGCGATGTCATCAAAAGCCAGAGAACTATCAATAACAGGTTTAGGTGTTGGCATCAGCTCTGCTGGTGTTAGTATTGCTTCTACTGTTGCGACATTAAACTTTGTTGGAACTGGTAATACATTCTCTTATGATGCTTCTTCCAAGACTGCTGATATCACAATCTCTCCTGATACCACAGCAAGTCCTGGAACCACAATCAACTATCCAAGTGGTTCACCTTCACCATTTGTATTGAACTCTGTTCACGTTACTGAATCAATCACGTTTGATAACACAAACGCAGATACAGTTCCTGCGAATGTTGTGACTGGTGAATCAACAGTGACGGTTGACGATAGCGTAACGATTACCGTAGAAGAAGGTAAGACGATTGTTCCAGACCTTTATAATGTTGGATAATGGAAAGAATCAATCGTAGTAGATACATTCGTTCTTCGGTTCACTTGACCGAAACAATGACGCTTGATAATACAAATGCTGATACTGTTCCAGCGAATGTAATCGTAGAAGCAGCAACGATGACAATAGACGATAGTGTGACTCTTACAGTTGAAGAAGGTAAGACTGTCATACCAGATGTTTATAATATTTTTGGATAAATAACTAGAAAGAAAGACCGAAGGCGATGTCCCAAATTAATGTAAACAATATTAGGGCAAAGGATGGAGTCAGTGCCGTTGGGTTCCCTGGTGGTATTAATGTCACTGGCGTCGCAACTGCCACAACATTCAGTGGAAACTTAACTGGTAATGTAACTGGTAATGCTGATACTGCTACTAGTGCTACTAGTGCCACGTTAGCAACCAACGCACAAGGACTTACTGGTTCACCGAACATTGTAGTTTCTTCTGCTGATGTTACTGGTATTGGGACGATTAATGATCTTCGTTTAGAATCGGTATCGGATAAGATTACGGTATCAACAGGCAACTCACCTTCACTTGCTTACAATACTGGTGGTGGTAATGTTGCTGTTGTCTATGATGCGACAGGACCAATCACATTAACGGTGACTGGTGTTCCTACAACAGCAGACTTTAATAATAGAGCGATTAACTTCTCCGTGATTGTAAGACAAGGAGCAACTGGATATGGTTGTTCAAGTCTTGTAGTTAACGGTGTTTCATTTGATTCCACTTATACAGTTGGAACAAGCACCTGTATCACATATCCAGGTGGAACTGTTGCTACTGGAAGCACAACAGGATATGACATCTTCAACTTTGTTGGTGTAAATACAACAGGTTCAGCGGCAGATATTACAAACTACAACTTCCTTTCTGTTAAGAACGGCGATTTCAGACTCTACGCATAGTAATCGATATGGGTTCTCTTTCATCTCTTACTTCAATTATTAACCAATATGGTGTTGCTGCTGTCCTTGGAGGAGGAGGAGGCGGCGCAGTTTTTACAGGAACTTGGGCTACCGGTGGCGTTATAAGTGATTATGAAGATTCTGGTACTTATTATCGTGCTCATATCTTTACTTCATCAGGTGCTTTTGAAGTAACTGATTCTTCTCTGTCTTCTGTTGAGTATCTTGTGGTTGCTGGTGGTGGCGGTGGTGGAAATCGTATTGGTGGTGGTGGTGGTGCTGGTGGATTTAGAACTAATGTTAGTGGTCATCCATTAGCAGGTTCAGCATTTTCAGTTACTCCTGGACCATATTCAGTTCAAGTTGGGGGTGGTGGTGCTGCTAGTTCAAGTCTATTTTATAAAGGTGACAGTGGTAGTCCATCTGTATTTGGATCAATAACCTCTACTGGAGGTGGAGGTGGTGGAGGAAATGATGGTGGTGCTGGTGGTCAAGGTCCTGCCCGTCCTGGTGGTTCTGGTGGTGGCGGTGGATCCAGTTCGAATGTTGGATATAGCAAGGGATTGAATGTATCTCCATCACAACAAGGTAATGATGGTGCGGATGGAAACCCAAGTGGCGGCGGTGGTGGTGGTGGTGCCGGTGGACCTGGATTACAAGGAATATCCAATACTAAAGGTGGTGCCGGTGGTGCTGGGTCGCCAATTGCAATTGAAAGTGCAACTGCTAAAACTTATGCTGGTGGTGGAGGTGGTTGTGGATTTGGAGAATCTGGTGGTGCTGGTGGTGCTGGCGGCGGCGGAACTGGATCTTCCGAAGACAGTGATACAGGTCTAACATCGGGAACATTTGCTACTGGTGGTGGTGGAGGAGGAAGTCGAAGTCCTAGTTTTCCCGGTAATGCAGCAGGTGGTTCCGGAATCGTAGTGGTTCGTTATCAAATCCCATCATCTGTAGGAACAGCAAAAGCAACTGGTGGTGCTATCAGTTATTATGATGGTAAGACGATTCATACCTTTACAAGTTCTGGTACTTTTGAAAATACTTCTGGATCATCACTTTCTATTGAATATGTTGTCCTTGCTGGTGGAGGAGCTTCTGGTCCAACAGGTGGACAAACTGGTGGAGGAGGAGGTGCTGGTGGATATTTGACTGGAACCACGACATGTCCAACAAGCCCAGTGACAGTTCAAGTTGGAGGTGGTGGAGCATATAGAGGACCAGATAGCAACAGTAACGCCACAGCTGGTAATAATGGGTCTTTATCCTCGTTATCTGGTGCTGTATCTGTAAGTGCAACTGGTGGTGGTGGTGGTAATGGATTTCCTGCTGCTGGTCAACCGGGAGGATCTGGTGGTGGTGGTGGAAATGGAGAATCAACAGCTGGAAACGGAACTCCTGGTCAAGGATATCCTGGAGCTAATAGTGGAGGACGTGGTGGTGGAGGTGGAGGTGCTGGCGCTAACGATGCCACAGGCGGAAATAATACTGCTGGAGGTAATGGTGGGTCTGGTATTCAACTTCCTACAACATTTAGAAATCCAGATTCGGCACCTGGTCCTAATGGTGGTGGACTAGGAGCTCTTGGTCCTGGTGGAAGTGGTTTCTGGGTTGCTGGTGGCGGTGGAGGTGGAAGCGCAAATGATACTTTTCCATCTGGTGGTGGTCCAGGTGGACCTTTTGCTGGTGCTGGAGGTGGTGGAAATCCTGGTATTCCTGCTGAATCTGCTATTCAAAGCACTGGAAGTGGCGGCGGTGGATCAGTTTCAGGAACCAGTGGTGGTTCCGGTGGTTCCGGTATCGTCCTCATAGCATACCCATCATAAATATCTAAAAAACCGCAATGGCATTTACAAAGGTTGAATATAGAGGTCTAGACGCGGGTCACGTTGGCATTAGAACTGCTGGCGGATTGATTGGCGTCGGATTTACGATGCTCAACTTTATTGGAGCAGGTAATACCTTTGCGGTAAGTCCTGATGGAACCACTGTTGATATCAGCATTGCTGGTGGAGGCGGTGGTGGTTCTTCTGAAGAAATCTATAAAGAACTGTTTACAGTAACATCAACTCAATCAGTATTCAATCTATCCACTGGACAGTTTGATGAAGATTTTATTGATGTTTATGTGAATGGTGTTAAGTTACCATCAACGGATTTCACACAGAATCCTCCTACACAATTCACTCTTGATATTGCAGCAGAAGCAGGAGATACTGTTGAGGTAGTTGCGTTTAGAACTCGTTCAACGAATACCGATTTAAACGCAGATATAACAAACTTAAATGCTAGTGGTATTGTAACTGCTGGTCAGTTTTATGGTGATGGTAAGAACTTAACGAACTTACCAGTTGGTATTGGCACAATGTTAGATGTCAATACTCCTGGTCTTGATGCGATTTATTATGTAAATACCACACTAGGAATAGGTCAAACAATTACTGTCAACCCACCTGACAGTTCAACATCATCCTTCACTCATTACACTGAGATTGCAGTTGATCCTGATGTTGACTTTATTGTAGAAGATGGTGATGATTTTATTGCTGATGTTCTCGGACTTGGTGAACTAGAAGTACCAAACCTTCCTGGTAATGGCGGAAGAGTTCGT
>Ga0255778_10001881_pt1 | contig 18592 bp, 20 predicted proteins | sample 071ome_31_FD_179976 | JGI IMG/M metagenome (GOLD analysis project Ga0255778, IMG submission 179976) | Coastal salt marsh microbial communities from the Groves Creek Marsh, Skidaway Island, Georgia - 071405CT metaG (version 2) | ecosystem: Environmental > Aquatic > Marine > Intertidal zone >...
ATGGTTTACAATTTCTAACTCGTTGAGTAGGTCTGTGTGGACGAACTTGTATTCAACACCTTCCTTGGCAGGGCAGTGTTCCTTCCAATACTCTAAAGCACGCTGATTGTAATCATAGAAGACAACGGTTCCCTTTTCAATTAGATCTAGGTAAAGCATTCCGCTTGCCGGAACTACCAACTGCTCGTATGTTTCCGTGATTCCGTTGGACCATTCCGTGTTGTCAGTGTGTACGAATTCTTCCTTGCAGTAATTAAATTTTTCCTGTATGTATTTTGCTTCCTCAAAGAAATCCTTTGGACTCTCTGGATAGTAATGCTTCTTGTTATTCCGTATGGTTTCATCAAATACTATTACAGGCAAATTATTTTCAAATGCTAATTTTAATAAATTCCAACCATGGCATCTATGATGGTATTCTTTTTCGTTTGTTCCTGCCAACACAAACTTGGGAGTATAGTTGTCGTGATAGTTTTCTGTGCTACGGATCGGCTGCGTCTGCGTATGTGATATTCCTTGTTCCAATGAACCCACTGTAGGGCATTGTAGTGCATTGTAATGCGCCATGTTAATTACATAACATTGATGATGCAATTCGTAATAGGCATCATACATTGTTCTATCAAGCACATGACCTGCGATGAAGAAATCCTTTTCTAATAGAGCATCTAATGCTTCAAAGAACGCAAACCCATTGATGTATTCCGTTCCTGGACTCATTACCACGGTATAATCGTGATCCAGGCTTTTTAGAAGTTCGTCTTCATTGGTTCCTACAAATACCGAATAGCCCTTCGTGTGCAAATTGGAAATGGTAAAGTCGCGAATATTTCTAACAGTTTGCTTGATTTTTTCATCGGCATATGTTTCAATATCATCAACTATACAGAATGCTATCTTTTTTGGATCAACTATTTTCATGTCAAATATTTATGGTATAAATATTGGTATGAACATCGAACTGATTGACCTAGAAAAATATCCAGAATATCCCAAGGTATTGCCATTTATTGAAGCAATGAAAACATTTGACATTGTTTCGGCAGTAGAAACTCTAAAATCAACGATCCAAAAAGATGTTGAACATGTTGAAAAGGAATACTGGTTTCATCTAATTAACACAGATGAGGAGTCAGGATATTATAGTAATTGGGCATATGGCGATGAGGAAGTTCCAGACGATGAAGAAAAACCCAAGGGCGATTGGAGATACATAAAATTCCAAGCACAGGATGTTAACATATCTCAACAGATAAAGGATATGTTTGCTCCATATCTAGCACACCTAGATGACTTTCCACATGAGATAGAAATACACAGCATCTCAAAGGGAGCAAGAATTGAGGATCATGTTGACAAACCCGGAATTGGAGTTAATCAATCTAACAACAGAAACTTAGTCATAAGTTTGAATTATCCTACAGGTGTTTCTGTGGACCAAATAGGAGTCCACGTAGACAATAAAGGATTCACGCCGGAAGCAGCACCAGCATTTCTTTTTGATAGTCAGTATCTACACGGTGCATGGAACAACACCGATACTCCATGGACGTTTGTTGTCCTATACATTCCTACCAAACTTATCGACGGAGAGTCGGGAGAACATTAGTTTCAGTCTTGTCGACCTGTATTCTCTTTGATGGACACATTGCACATGCATCTACATGACAATAGTGTGTGTCAGCAAAATATTGTGCCTGTTCCTGTGATGCAGTTTCTAAATCAACGGGTTGGTAATTAAGGTAAGGTTGCCAATCTGGATCATCTAATACATTGTGTGTATCCAAAAAGTTTCTTAGTGTTGCTAGAGCAGCACACTTGTAAACTTTTTTATTGTAAAGTATTGCACAGAACACACTAGGACAACTATTCCAATAACTTGATTCCGGATCGTTATCCTTGAATGGTTTGGGCTTACCGTCTACATAATTGTGTATGGTTTGAAACTCGTGTGCCTCCATGTAATAGATACCATAGTTTTCCTTCATCCATGCTGCTTCATTGGGACCTTCATCCGTATGATCTAGATTGCGTTTCTTAACGTATTCTAACCAGTTAGGAGTTCCAGTTTCTAGTTTCATTATGGTGTGCCACCAATCGTATGTAGGATTAAGTTTAGGAAGTGATAGTTTGTTTGCAATCTGTTCAGTGCTTGAAATAATTTTTTGTGTTAGAGTTTTATTTTCAAACCGTGCAGTATGATTGCACACCTGCACCCATACCTTGTATTTGTCTATTAGTTCAGCAACAAAGTCTATGTTCTTATCAAGTAGTAATCCGTTAGTAGGAAAGAATATTGTCTTGTTGGGTTCAATGCTGCGAATGTGCTTGATAATTTCTAACACTGATTTTTTATAAAGAAGAGGTTCACCACCCAACACGCTCCAATTCTCAACATCAAATGTTTTGTTGGCAAGGTCTATTCCTCTCCTGATATCATCAATGGTAGGATCATATCCAGTGTGCCTAATAACATCACTTCGTGTGTCGCATTGTGAACAGGCAAGATTGCACTTGTTACCGTAGAATACGTCCAGTATCTTAATGTGCTTCATGCTGTTTCCTATAACTTTTTGCTATCAGTTCCACGAACTCTTCCTTTCTATTTCCTGGCACTCCGTGTGCTATTAGATGTATGCGGTTACTGTTGGAATTGTTTACAAAACTATGAACGTTTCGTATGTTGATGATAAAAGCCTTGCCTTCCTGGAAGGGAACGGTTCCGTGTCCTTCCAGTGTCATGTGGCAGTTTTCAGGATGCATGATTGCCACGTTAATGGGAACTCCAAACTCCAGCATGTCCAAGTCTTGTTCGCCAGGCAGTCTTCCAGGAGCATCGCTATGCGGGCTGATTTTACCACCGGGTTCCAGTTCCATGAATCGTATTCTTCTGTAACGCTCATAGGGGAACTGCTCCCAAAACCTTTTGATGCTGGGCGTGTGTTGGCTTATGCTGGTCCATTGATAGGGAACGTCTTCCTCACGCTCATAGCCATAGTTCGTCCAAGCACCAGTCTTGTCAACATCAATACCGTGTATGCAACTGCTGTTCCAGCCCGGATGCTCGCTGCCTCTATGGTCAACAAATTGTGCTGCCTTGGTTTCATTCTTCCATTCTTCCAAATCAAATTTGATGTCTAATTCAAGCCAACCAAAATCCGATTTGTTAAGCAACCAATCTGCCAGTTCATAATCTTTGGAGTTCATGAACATATTTATATGCGCAGTTTATGGATAAGTATGTATATGAAGAAAAAATTCATCAGTGACCTTGCCTTCTACATAACCAATCGTTGCGGATTGGCCTGTGAAGGTTGCGTAAGTTTTAACAACTATGTGCTAAAGGGTGACTATGAATGGAACACGGCCAAGGACAAGATCAATGCTTGGTCCGATAAGATTGACGTAGGCAACATAACCATAATGGGCGGGGAGCCGTTCCTACACAAGGATTTGGAAAATTGGGTCAAGGGAATCAGGCAGGCATTTCCTAGATGCAAGGACATTAGAGTAGTTACGGGACTCACGGGAGCAAGATTAATTAGGCACATGAACATGGTTAGGATGTGCATAGACAATGATGTTGCCGTGCAGATAAGCGTGCATGATCCAGCATGGTGGTCGGTGTCACAGGATACTGCCGAGCAGTTATTGGAAGGCATAGACTATATGAAGGAAGAGACCGTTGACGAAGGATCCTTTCCTCTCAAGGTTGTAAACTACTATGGACCAAAGGGAACCTTAATTTTTACCATGATGGAACTATGGAGTTTCTTTCCTAGTGCCAAGAAAGAGATTAAGGATGGAGTCATGTATCTGCATGACAATGATCCGGAACTGGCACACAAGTTATGCTATTGCAGAAGCAGCCAATACATAGTGGATGGCGACATGTTCAAGTGTGCTGTATCAGCAGTTGCGGATGCAATGGTAACTCAGTTGCCCTTGGACGAAAGGTCAAAGAATTTGTTAGGCGAAGTGAAGGGCATTAGTCCATACGAGGAAAATGAATTAGACTTTAGCACAGCAATACCTCAGTGTAGCCTATGCTCAGTGAACATGGAAAAACTAATACCAATTAAGAATGTTGATGGAAAGAAACCAAGATTATGAAAAACAAATACGATAGAAGACACATGCCATTTGGAAATGCATTTGCCATAGAAGATCCTGTTATTTCAACATTCATGGAAAACCTATTTCTTAACATACCAACCGTGTTGCAGAAGGACAATGTTCATAACGATTTTACAGAAAGATACAGGCAATGGATACAAGAAACTAAAAACAACATAGTTACTGGTTTAGAAAATTATCCGCATGCTTGTTTTACAAATGGAACCACTGAAGCATTTGAAAAGTTTTATGCCAAGCACAGCAAACGAAGATTTAGATTCTGCAAAGGAGAATTTGTATATCATAGACTAAATTGTAGAAATAATGGCTATGATTGGGAATATATCGAAGACGCACCCCTTAGCGGAAATGATGTTGTAATAATCAGTTTACCATTTAGTGATACTGGTAATAGACATATATCAATGGATGTCATTCTTGATCAATGCGACGAATTAAAAATTCCTGTATTGCTTGATTGTGCATACTTTGGTGTGTGTAGTAATATTGTTTTTGATCTAAATAGAAAATGCATCACTGATGTTGCATTTAGTCTTTCAAAGAGTCTCTATTGCGCCTATGCTAGAATAGGCATGCGCCTTACAAAAGAAGATGATGACGATCCTCTCTTTGTTACAAATAAGATGGGATATGTTAATAGGATATCAGCATTCATAGGATTACAATTAATTACTAGATTTTCGGCAGATTACATCTATCAAAATTATAGAAGTAGGCAGGAAGCGTATTGTGAAATACTGGGTGTGGAGCCAAGCAATTGTGTATTGTTTGGAATAGGAGACAGCAGGTGGAATGAATACAATAGAGATAGAGAAACTAACAGGCTCAGCCTACACAAGTTCTTGCCAAGAGATTGTGCGGATGAAATTAGAGAAATAGCAAATGGCAAAGGGTAGAATAATAAATTTTGAATGGATGCGTGATTACAATCACTATTCTGCCGAGGAGTTTAATCTCCTTAGAACTAGGCTGGTGAATAGAGAAATAGATCTTGCGGCAGAGGACGGCTGCGACACGATCATAGGAATATACCTGTTGGATGGATTCCTACAGCCAAAGGCAGATTTAAAAAACTTCATTCTTCACATGCATGCGGTTAAGGATCATGCACTAAGCAAGGGCATTGAAAACATATACATAGTAAGCGGACAGGGAGAAACGATAGAAGGACTGCCCTTTCCTTATTTCTTCTTTGACTACAATGTGAGAATGATCTACAATAGTTATAGGCACACGGCACTGCCACAATTCAATCCCAATAACGATAAGTTTCTTTTCCTAACTGGCATGCCAGACAGGCCAAACAGGATAGGCTTGATGAGCAAGTTCTATGATGCAAAAATGTTGGACAGAGCAGAGTGGACTTTCTTTCCGCCCTGGACAGATGCTGACAGCAATTGGTGCAGAGAACATCTATCAAACTACACTGATACAGAATATAAAAAGTTCCTAAAGGATTGCAAGCGTTCCTACGATGGAAGATATGAAACTGCTGCTCCTTTCTATGGTTCATACACTTCGGGCAATACTGACGTTGTGTGGCATGATGTCGTGGAAACTGATTGGGTCAAGGCTCCGGCACACATCAATTCCAGCGTATATGAAAACACTCTGTTCAGCATAGTTAGCGAGGGTCCTAACTACTGGGACGATGATAATGCATTTGCCACCGAGAAGTCCTGGCGTGTATTCTTGCACAAGCACCCTTTCATATTTGCAGGACATCCTGATCAGTTTAAATATCTAAAGGATCTAGGATACAGAACCTTTGAGGAATATCTTCCCATACCACACTACCATGCGATAGATGACGAAAACAAGAGACTTGATGCGGTAGTGGAAAACACAAGATACTTGTTAGAACACAGAGAACATGATGACGCAATACGCATGGACACCGAACACAATTATGATGTATTCTTTAATCACGTTGCTGCACAGGATAAACTTCTAGAAAGATTCAAGAATGAGTTTGGTGTTCCTGAAGAGGAAATAGAATACTATTTTGAGGGTATTGGTTACACACAACTCATTAGGAGATTGCCCAATGACTAAGTGCGCCGCATTTTGGAAACACACGAACATACGTGGAGACAATAGGATATTTCCTTGCTGTCGCTTTAAAAGACCAGTAGCAGTATTCGATACGAGCATTTCAAATATACTAGAATCCGATGTGTATGAAAAACTAAGACAGAGCGATGTATCAAAGATGCCTGAGTGTGCCAAGTGTATGCACGAAGAAGCAAACGGTAGGAAGAGCCTGCGCCAGGAGTTTAACGAACAATATGATACTGATACCGTAGAATTAAAGTTCCTTGAAATAGGATTTGATAACATCTGCAATCTAACCTGTGATGGATGCAATAGCGAATTCAGTTCTGCATGGGCCAAGAAAGAAACGGGCAAGTTATCCTATACGGAAATAGATGAAGTAACAGACGTTCCGGATACCATAGAAAAGATATTGTTCCTAGGTGGTGAGCCACTAATGACAAACAGGCATAGAAAATTTTTGGAGTTGGTCAAGGACCCTTCAAGGGTTGATGTAGTATACAACACCAATGGAACATTCCTGATAGAAGATATTGCCCTGTTGAGAAAATTCAATAGCGTGAAGTTTATATTGAGCATTGACGGCTACAAGGATCTTAACGACAGGGTCAGGAGCGGAAGCAGTTGGAGTGATGTAACAAGATTCATCGAGCAGGTTGAAATGCTGGATTTTAATTTAGAAATTAATACGGTGTTGCATCTAAACAATTGGCAAGGCATAAAGGAACTGGAAGAATACGTTAGAGCATTGGATTGTAAATGGACCGTGAATGTCCTAACATATCCCAAGCATCTTGACATTGCCAATTACAAAGACAAGAATGAAATTGTAGATTTAATTAAACAAACAAGCATACCTAATAAAGATTATGTTATCAACCATCTATCATAAAATACAACAGCAGGCAATAGAGGAAGCACAATCCATTGAAAGGTTGTTGCCACACTTTGTTCGAGTGACCGATGTTGACGACTCGCCGGATCTAACTGATGTGCATCCAAGAGACAGAAAGGATGTGGATCTGCATTTTATCAAGGTTGACGATGTGCTGTTCCCCAAGACCAAGCAATTGATCGAAGGTGTTCCGGAAATACGTGATGCAATGATAATCGGATTCGGTCCGCAGTCGCAATTGTATCCGCACGTGGACACTACAGAATTGGAACCTTATGCCGAGATTGATTGGCTGAGCGTATACATAGGCATGTTTGTTCCTAGTTATGATGCCAACGAGGTTGCAGTCAAGATAGAGGACGAAGTTCATTCACACAAGGATATTATTACGTTTGATACACAGATACCACATAGTGCTTGGAACTGGACTGATGAATGGTGGGTATCTATCAGGCTTGCAGTATCCAAAAATAAATTAACTTAAATATTATTATGCTAATATCAACAAACAATCATTGGGATCCATTGGAAGAAATCATAGTCGGCATTGCCGATCATGCCCGTGTTCCTACGGTTGATCGCAGCACCATGAACATGAGCTATTCCAATCATGACATAAAAGATATCAAGCCACTAGAAGGCGCCTATCCAAAATGGTTAATAGATGAAGCCAACGAGGATCTTAACGACCTTGCTGACAAGTTAACACTAATGGGAATCAAGGTCCATAGGCCAAAATCGCTGGATCATTCTGTTGAGTTTAGCACTCCTGAGTGGAAGACCACAGGTTGGTATACTTGGTGTCCTAGAGATCTATTGTTACCCTTAAAGAATTTAATAATAGAAACACCCAGTGCCTGCCGTTCAAGATACTTTGAAACAAGAGCATATCACGACATAATGCTGGAGGCAGTCAAGGATGGTGTTGAATGGATTGCGGCACCAAAGCCAATACTACCTGATGATGGTTATCAGTTTGAGGACATAGATGGCAAGCCAAGTTTACTAAACTTGGAACCAATCTTTGATGCACCCAATTGTGTAAGACTGGGCAAGGACATACTATTCCAAATATCCAACACGGGCAATCATCTAGGCATGCAGTGGTTGAAGAACGTGTTAGAACATAGGGGTTATAGAATACATGCTGCTGAACACATCTATAGTTTTGCACACATGGACAGCACAATAGTTCCACTGGCACCTGGCAAAGTATTATTAAACAGCACAAGAGTAACTCCGGAGAATTGTCCTAGGATATTTGATAAGTGGGACAAGATCTACTTTGAAGATGTAAACATAAATCCTACAACCGTAGAGGGTCCAGGCAGCATCAGTCCTTGTAGTCCATACATAGGAATGAACATACTGAGCATTGATCCAACCACGGTAGTTGTAGGTGAGGACCAAACTAATCTAATGCGTGTATTGGAGAAGCATGGATTTGATACTGTGCCTGTTAGAATGAGACACGCACAAACACTCAGTGGAGGATTGCACTGCACCACATTGGATCTAAGAAGAAGAGGCGAACTAGAGGATTACTCATGATAGTCTCAAGAGATCTAGTCAGCAAGAATTTTGATTGCGTTGAGGGTAACAAGGCTGATCTTGTTGGAAAGATTGATACATGGAAACACATTCTACACGAGCAGTGTAAAGCAAAGAAGGGCGAGTCGATACTAATCGGCTTGGTGGTCGTAAATATAGATTACCTAGCAATATGCATTGCGGCAGCAGAACTATCCTTAAAGATAGTTGTTGTTGATTATAATAGGAGTGACGATTTCAAGGACATAGAATTTTATGATTCCAAGACAACCTTGCTCTCTCCCATAGACATATTCCTACACGACATACCAAGTGATGATCTTTCCGAGTGTAACAAGCACAACTTCTTTGTTAATTGTGCTGTTAGATCCTATAACATTCATGAGGACATAAAAAGGATATACCCCACAGCAAAACAACTAGTTGAACTGAATAAGATACAACCGGATCCTAGCGATATCATCCTAAGATGCACGAGCAGTGGAACAACCGGAACACCAAAGATTGTTGAACACACTCACGAATTCATGGCTGCTATTTCTAAACGGAATTCTAAAAAATTTGCAGGCAAGTGCATGCATATCAAGAATCTAAATCATGGCAGCAGCATAGCAGTATATCTTCTTCCATCGTTAATTAGTGATGCTGTAACGGAACACGTATTCTATGATGTGGACGAGGACATAGAGTTTGACGGGTTTGTGAAAGACATAGAACAGCACAAGGAAGATTTGGAATACATTATATTTCCTTACCCTTACATGATTGATAAGTTTATTGAAGCAAGTGTAAGACAGGGCATTGCATGGCCATTACTGAATGTTCAAACATTATCTTATATACAGGATAGTGCAAAGCAGGCAATTCAACAGGGCGTGTTCAAATCCATTACCAGCATCTTTGGATCAAACGAAACTAGCGGTGCTGTGGTTGAATGCTATATTGATGAGGATTCCACAGATAAGGATTCGTCACACTTTAGCATAGTGGACGATTTCTATAAGATAGAAATAAAGGAAAACAATCTAATAGGAGTTACTTTACCCTTTTATGATACGGAGATAGTAACAAATGATGTATTTGAAATAGAGAATGGTTACTACATACACAAGGGTAGAAATGATCTAATTAAGATTGACGGTGAGATTGTAGATATAAAAGTAATTAACGATATCAATAACAAATATCAAAACGCCTACATAGTAACTGATTCCGTAATGAATTGCCTATACCTGGCATTTTGGGACGAGGTTATTCCAGATGATTACAATGAGATAATTAATTACATAAACAAAGAATTTAAAAAAGTAAAAGTTAACAAGATAGCAGCGATAAAGAAAAAGAGTTTTATGTCTGGTATTAAAATAGACAATGAACTTATAAGGGAGTATTTTAGGAATCATGTTTAACAAGCATCTAACCAAGAGCCAAGTAACTTATCTACAGCATTTAAGGTGGGCAATACTGGCCGGATTTAGACTTATCTGGGCAGGAGTGGCAAGCATACTGCATGGATTCGTTCCTACACTATTTGATGGAACTGCACCCAAGACGGTTATTGACATTTATCACAATCATTTGCTAGATCATCCAAACGGAGAATACAAGGAAATGATTAAGAAGGCAAAGAAGAAATGATTGAATTTGTTAAGAACATAGACAACTTCTGGACACACGATCTAGCAGAACACACCTATGCAAGGCAGGTAGATTTCGTTGCCAAGAACTTTGATCATCTCGATCGTAAGTATTACAACAGAGATTATCTGTTACAGAGTTTTAATGATGAATTACCCAATGCTGATAAATTCAAACAAGCATTTAATTTAGAAAAAGGAAGCGTCAGTTGGACATGTATACTTCCTAACAGAATATTACCCACCCATAGAGACACGTTCTATACTCTTAGACAAGAACATAATGCAGAAGTGGAACAGTGTTTTAGATATCTAGTATTTTTAGAAGATTTTATTTTCGGTCAATATGTTGGTTTTGAAAAACAAAGCATAACTGATTGGAAAGCCGGAGATGTTTGGAAGTTTGACTCTACAGATTTGCATTATGCTGTAAATGCCAGCAATACATTTTTTCACACATGTCAGGTAAGTTCTATTACGGACGAATAGCGTATAATGGAATAGCGTATTCAGTTCCACCGACATTAAGTTTTAAATAATCTACGGCAGCACTATCATCAACTTCGCCTGATGCTACACCAGCAGCAACAGTATTATCTTTAACACTTAAAATTTGATTGCTATCGATACCTAAACCAACAATCGCAGTTCCTGTTGAATCTGCTGTGCTTAATTCCATCTTAGACGGAACAATTCCTGAACCAATAGTTCCTTCTGTTGTAACAACAATAGAGGCTGACGGTGCCGGAGTGTCTGTTGAATCATAAGCAAAATAGTACATACCCATGATTTCGTCGCCGCTCACAACTGCGGTTGGAGAAGTAGGTGTTCCTCTTGATCTTTCAAAAACTAGAGCCGGACCAACTACATCGTTCTGAGAACAGTTAACAGTAATTAGGTCATAGTTGTCATCTGCGTTACCGTCTGTAACAATCTTAAGACCCGCTTTCTGTCCTGTTGAACCCTGTCCCGAAAGTATGACAACACCTGCGTTAATATCTTCTGAAGTCGTAGTCGTGTTATTAACATTACCAACAATTTGTGAAGCAATAGAATCGACTAATAGTGTTGAATCATCACCAAACACAGAACCCTGTAGATCTCTTACAAATGCATCCTCTTCAGAAACTTCTGCTTGAATGACTTCTCCATCAATGGTGGATCCTGCTGGAAGATTAATTACCAACCCTGTTGAAGTAATTTGTGCAGCACCTAGGTACAAAGAAGTTCCACTTAGATACATGTCTCTAAATTTAAGCGAAGAACTACCAATGTCGTATGCTTCAGTTACGTCAGGAATAATGTTGCCCTTAACCGTTCCGTCCAGGTTAATCTTTGCATCGACGCCGTCAACTAATAGTGTTGAATCGTCTGCGTGTATGCTACCATTGAAATCTGCTATCAGTTTGCCAGTCACGGATAGCGTTCCGCTTATGGTAGTAGTTGATAAAGTAGTATTGCCAGTTACTGTTAGATTTGTTAAGCTCTGTGTCGGATTAATAGTTGCATCAATTCTGTCTGCTGCATCCTGTGCTGTTCCGTATGTAAATGTAATTCCTGAATGTGTTCCGCCCGATAATGCTTGTCCAACTGCATCAATGGCAAATTCATCTGTGTAACCCGTAATAGGTGAAAGTGTTTTTAATTGGGTCGTTCCGTCACCAATGTATAACTGTTCTGTATCGGTAATCCAAACTAGCTCGCCCGATTGTGGCACTAAACTTACTGCCGACTGGCGCTCTGCTTCGGTTCCTCTTCTTATTTGTAATGGCATATTCTTTTAAACTCCTGGCAAATTTTACTTCTTATGCTAGTGTATTTATGCCAAGAAGAAAGATACTATAGGATTTCTTAGTTAGTGTATTTCAACATCTGCGGCAATAATAAAGCGATATTTACTGCTCTGCGGCTCTGCAGGTCGATGCCAGTACTTGCTAGGGTATATTAACCAGTGAAAATCTGCTGGTTTTATGTGAAACTTGCCCTCATTCTCGGGTCCATTAGGAGCAAACTCAGTACCGCATAAGTCGCGATTTTCAACGTCATCCGGTATTTGTAAATAGAAAATACCGCTCATGTTCATAGGTTGTAACTTGTGTTGATGGTGATGCCATAAACTTTCTCTATTCTCCGCACCTTCTTTGTTGGTCATAAAACTCCAGGCCTGCATATTTGCTACCTTAACTTCACGCCCAAAATACATAAAAATGCTGAATAAAAAACTCATTCTAAACTTTAACCAAACAGGATCCTGTCTAGCAAATATGTTTTCCTTAGTTTGATACTTGGGCGAGTTTTCCCAATAGTTTCCTGAATCTATGATGTTTTTGATTTCTTTGATAGCAAAATCAATATCCTGCTGCGTGATTATGGAACTAAAATCAAACTTCTTAAAGATATCATTGCTATCGATAATATTCATATCAATTAAAATTACACGCCACACTTACTCTTGGAGTAGTGTTTGTGCCCTTTTCTACTAAATGTCTCATGTATGATCTAAAAATAATTAACTTTCCTGTGATAGGAGTATGATCGCAAGTTTGAAAACTCAGGCTGTTTTTTTCTGTTATGTTAGGCAAAGGAAACATATCAGGTTCCTTAGGATCCTCAAAAACTAAGTTTCCTGACCCTTCGGGTGCTTCTATGTAATACACTGCGCTGAATAATTGTCCTGCATGATGATGATATTCTTGGAAATGATCTTTATCATTTATGTTTAACCATGCACTATTGCAAGTGAATTCTTTTTGACAGTTAAATGATTTTGCAAAATTGTTTACGTGTTTGGTTATTTCATCTACCAAATCTTTGAAGTTTTCGTCCTTAACTATATCATAGGTACCATGTGTTGTGTATACATCACCGACCCATCCGTCTGATCCAGAAGGATATTTTTCTTTTAAGGTAAAAGCATAATCTTTCCACTGCTTGTTTCTATCAGATGGAAAAAGATTTAATTCGTGATAGATTGCTACAGGAAACCATAATTCTACTTCAGCCATATCATTTATCCAAAAATATTACCAAATTCTTTCTTTCGGTATTAAAAAACGTATCATCGTCAATGGCCATACCATGAAGGAATGTGCCGCCGTCAAATATTACCAAACGATTAAACTTGGCTTCTAGTGTCTTTGCTCGATAGTATTTACTTTTAGGTTTCCAAGGAGCATAGTGTTCATGATTGTCCGGTTCAATATCTTCACCTATTCCTACATACAAATTTGTTCCTGCTGTTGTAATATCGTTAAGATAAACTATCGCAGTATATCCGGGTGCATCATAATGCGGCCACCAATAATTATTTTTATAATCGTTAAAGGGATCTTTTGTAAACTTACAAAAGTTAGTTGAAAATCTATTATTGTATTTTGGTCGAGGTTTCCCTCCACACACTTCTGCTAGTTTTTCGTGTACTGGAATGAGTTGATCATCTACAACAAAGTGTCTACGATCAAAGAAGTGGATTCCGTTATAGGAAGGTTTTTCCTCATGCTTCCATAGAGGAGCATTGATATTTTCTAAAGAGTCTACAATTAGTTCTGGGGTTTTGAAGAGGTTATCAACTGTATAGATAGTTGTTCCAAAGTATTTTTCTGTGGTAACATTAACTATATCATTTGTTTCGTAGATATTGTGAGACATTACACTTCATTGATTGAGCAGTAGTAACCCTTGCCTGTTGTGTCATATCCGTCCATGCCTTCGAGCTCTTCTCCATCATATGATACGGCACTTACCAAATCCCAACCCTCAACATCCATGGTTTCAATTTTAAGTTTCTTAGGATCAAATGGCGCCCTGAGCATAAACTCTGCACTAAAGAATGTTCCCTTTTCAGTTGATTGGAAACAATAGTAGTATTCGACATCATCGTGGTTTGAAGCGAATGATTCATCACCACTGATTTCAACACCTAGCGTTTCCAGGGCATCGTAATCTAGTTTCTCATCAAAGATAGTATCGCCTGTTTCTGGCTCCACGGTAATATGATTGCTGCCGTTAAATTCGCAGCCACTCATGTGATCAAGAAGTCCTTCGCTGTCATACCAAGAACCGTTTTCAATGAACCTTGCTGCTTCTGGAATCTTTGCGTTATCTTCTTCATCGAATGCCGTGCAGTGTTCTATGACTTCACTTTCGTCCTTGTCCTTCCAATAGTCAAACTGTTCCTTGTTGATCTTACCGTAGGCAATTTCGCCTCCGTATCCCCAGAGAGAAAGCACAACCTTTTGCGGAGTAAACTTTAATATTTCTACCAGTTCTTCTTTTTCTTTTTTAGTTGCCATGTTACCTACCTTGTGTTAGTGGAGCGGGTGAAGGGAATCGAACCCTCATATTGAGCTTGGAAGGCTCACGTTCTACCATTGAACTACACCCGCTCAGAATTATAAAATTCCTTCTTCGGTTAATATATTAACCGTATCCTCGCTCAGAGGAATTTCCGTCTTGAAGTTTAGATCAAGATTCTCATCATTAATCTTCTGCTTCTGCTTGCGAAGATCCTTGATCTGCGCCTTTGCTTGAGCAATCTGCTCAGCACCAATTACTGAGGTGCTAAGAGTATCGCGACCATAATATTCCTTATCGTCACGAGCCTTGATCTTATCAAGGCGACCCTTGATAACTTCCATATCAGTTACAGGCTTCTGACCTGCAATAGATGATAATTGCTGGAGGCGCTTCTCAATGAAAGCAGCCTTGGCAAGGTTAGTGGAGATTCCACAACTTGCATTTGCCGTTGCCACTAGGGCACGGATATTATAGAATGCCTGAAGCAGTTTCATCCTGCGGGCATCGTTTGCAAACAATGAGTCGTTTGCTGACTGGATCTCCTTTATAGGATCCTGAAATTCGTTGATTTCAATCGACATCGTAATGTCGATATTATTGATAGCATCCTGGATGCTGTTTTGGACGTTATTCGCTTTGCGTAGGTTGATATTCATATTCGGCCTCCTCTTTTTGTTTTGCCTGTTCTTCCGCTATTTGTTCTGCACTTTTAATCTTGCCTTCGAAATGATCTATAGTATACAAACCTTCTTCTATTTCTCTTAGGGCAGTTACTGTCGGTTTCTCGTGTGGACTATCGACTTTAACTAGTGGTTTGCTACCTCCTGCTATTTCTCTTGCTCTCTTTGCTGCCATTTGAATTAGTTCGTGTTGGCCGCCTTCTACTCTTTTAAGTGCTTCTTCTACAAATACTCTTGCCATAATATCAATGCCTTTCTATTTAAATTGACGGTTCAGTAAAAGGTCAAGTAATGGACTGAACAAAATTCAACAGTCCTAAGACCTTGCACAATCTACACATAATCAAAATGCATAAACTGTTTATTTCCGACTAACAATAAACAAGTATATTAGAGTCGGGTCACACAGTGGTCGCTTTATCACAGCGTTCTGTATGGAGACATTAGTTACCTAATATCGGGTCCACTCTCGTCTACCCTTTACCTTACCGGTTGTTTTCGGAATACAAGTATTCCTAAACAACAAATTATAATATAGCAGTATCTATGGAGTTTGTCAACGGTTATTTTGCCGTTTTGGACATTAATTTTACGTCCCATGCCAAAATGGTTCTATTGCCGTCACCCTTCCAAGGATATACTGTATGAGGCAAATAACTAGGAAATATAATCATTTTCATTGCAGATGGTTTAAATTTCCAATGATCAGTAAAAATAAAATGTGCAGGGTTTCTAATATAAGGAAGCCTAAATTCTATGTCGGCATCCGATTCCTTATCATTAATACCTATCTCAGGAGTTTCAATATAGATATTTCCGCTTATATGTGCTTCGTGTGTATGAAGAGCCTGATAGTCACCAGACTTTTGTTTAATGGTCCAGGCGCTAATTAAATGAGGATCATAACCCGTTAGATCGGACACACCAGTTACTCGTACAACATTATCGATATATTCTCTACATTTTTCTTCGATAAAATTTTTAATGTGTGTAGTATCGATATCAAATTCGCTAGGAACTAATTGTATTTGTTGCCCGCCTCTAATACTAATATTAGGATCGCCTTCATCATTTAATTCTTTTTTCTCGTGTGCTTTATCTACGCTTTCCTTGATTGATGTAAAAACGCCTGCATCAACATCTTCTATTGCCATTACTAGCGGATTGAAGTAAGCAAACTTCATTTATTTCTCCTGTTAAATTTCATATCGAATCCTATAATACTACGAACCTTATCTGATTGATTAGGATACGTAAAATGCATAGTGTTACTAGGAACTATTGTAATATTTCCTTCATAAACATAAGGACATCCTATGTCCGTCTCATCAGTAATTGGGTTGGTTATGGGATTAAGATAATAGGTTCCTGTGTGTTCGTCGTCATTGTAATCTAAATAAAGGACTCCCGAAAATCCTGAAGCAGAATGAGTATGCGGAACATGCCAGTCTCCTTTGTCATATTTCACACACCAAACTGATGTTACATTAATTTCGGTAACACCTAATTCATCTTTAAATTGATTTAGTTCGTCTTGAAAAATTTCCAAAAATTCATCAAGATAATAGTTTTGTCCTCTGTCCGAATAGAAGTTTTCTAATCTTTTGAATCGTCCTTGCTTAATGAGTTCTTTGATCTTAGATTTTTTGATTTCCCAGTCTGCTACATTGTATTGATATACAGCACTGTTATGTTCGAACATCGGTCTTTTCATGACAATATTTATGGGCGGTGTTTTTATGCACCGCCCATTGTGATTACTTCTTGTCTACTTCTTCGTATTCTGCATCAACTACATTATCTTCTTTTTTAGATTCAGTATTTGTTGATTCAGTTTGTGCTTCTGCTTGTTGTGCCTTGTAGATTGCTTCCCCTAGTTTCATTGATGCTTGAGTCAATGATTCTATTTTGGATTTAATCTCATCAGTGTTATCAGTCTTTGCTGCTTCTGCCAAATCATCCTTTGCCTTTTCAATTTCAGACTTGGTTGATTCGTCTACCTTGTCGCCGTGTTCTTTTAGGCTCTTTTCGGTTGCGTTGATCAAAGAGTCTGCATGATTCTTAGCGTCAACAAGTTCGCGCTTCTTCTTGTCCGATTCCTTGTTTGCTTCTGCGTCCTTGATCATTTGTTCAATTTCGCTTTCGTTTAGGCCGCCATCTGATTTAATAGTAATCTTTTGTTCCTTGCCAGTGCCTTTATCTGTGGCACTAACATTAACGATACCATTGGCATCAATGTCAAATGTTACTTCAATCTGTGGCATGCCCTTAGGAGCAGGTGCAATACCTTCAAGGTTGAACACGCCCAACTCCTTATTATCGTTGGCCATTTCACGCTCACCCTGTAGTACTCTAATTGTAACAGCATTCTGATTATCTTCTGCCGTTGAGAACACTTGGCTTTTCTTTGTAGGAATAGTTGTGTTCTTTTCGATTAGTTTTGTGCTAACACCACCCAGTGTTTCAATACCAAGTGATAGTGGTGTTACATCTAACAGTAACACATCATGCACGTCACCACTTAATACTCCTCCCTGAATTGCAGCACCCAGTGCTACAACTTCGTCTGGATTAACACTCTTATTAGGTTCCTTGCCAAAGAAGTTTTTAACAGTTTCAACAACCTTAGGCATACGAGTCTGTCCACCAACTAGAATGACTTCAGTGATGTCTGACTTGCTCACGCCGGCGTCCTTGATTGCCTGTTCGCAAGGTTTAATTGAACGCTGGATTAAATCATCAACTAGGCTTTCAAACTTAGCACGGGTTAATTTAACATTAAGGTGCTTAGGCCCAGAAGCATCTGCTGTGATGAATGGTAGATTGATTTCTGTTTGTGACGAACTTGACAATTCAATTTTTGCCTTTTCTGCAGATTCTCTCACACGCTGTAGTGCAAGATTGTCATTGCTTATGTCAATGCCTGTATCTTTCTTGAATTCGTCAATAACATATTGTGTAAGTGTTGAATCGAAATCCTCACCACCCAGTGCTGTATCACCGTTAGTGGATAACACTTCAAATACACCATCACCTATCTCAAGAATTGAAACGTCAAACGTACCACCACCTAAATCGTACACTGCAATTTTGCCCGACTTCTTTTTGTCCATTCCATATGCAAGTGCAGCCGCAGTGGGTTCGTTAATAATACGCAGAACTTCCAGTCCTGCAATCTTACCTGCGTCCTTGGTTGCTTGTCTTTGTGCATCGTCAAAGTATGCTGGAACCGTGATGACTGCTTTAGTGACAGCACTGCCTGTATATTTCTCTGCGGTCTCTTTCATCTTCTGTAGAATGAAAGCAGAAATTTGACTTGGTGAATATTCCTTGCCATCTGC
>Ga0255778_10001901_pt1 | contig 18434 bp, 10 predicted proteins | sample 071ome_31_FD_179976 | JGI IMG/M metagenome (GOLD analysis project Ga0255778, IMG submission 179976) | Coastal salt marsh microbial communities from the Groves Creek Marsh, Skidaway Island, Georgia - 071405CT metaG (version 2) | ecosystem: Environmental > Aquatic > Marine > Intertidal zone >...
TTTGCCGTAGAGCATTAATTCATGAGCAGGAATCCCGATTTTCCAAGCAATTGATTCAATCGGCTCCATTGTGGCATCTCTAGCAATTTCCAAATCGGACTTCATTAGATGAGCCTTCGAGTACAATCAGGCTTTGAACCCCTCGCATAAAATTAGCCATGAAGGCTTATTTTAAACGCTCTTGATTTGAGCCATCATTCATCTTTCATGTTGCCTAGGTAGTCTGGTAGATCGACTCCAGCCATCTTTGCCACATCGTGAACTGGTGGCAGACTCTTGATGAGCGATGAGACGAAGTTTGCGGTTGAACCGTTTTCAGATTGTCCTGAGTCCCATACGGTAATCTTGTCAATCTTAAGGTTCGCAATTGCTTCAGTTTGTCGAGCAACGAGTTCTTCGATCTTTTCAACCATGAGCAATGTTGCAGCAGCTTTGGGGTCGCCGCCAGCACTCTTGACGAGTTGTGCATAACCAGTTGCTTTGGCTTCAAGTACAGCCTTCTGACCTTCTGCTTCAGCAGTATAGGCGGCAAGGATTGCATCCGCTTGCCCTCTTGCAATTCTTCGTTGTCGCTCTGCTTCTGCTTCTGCAGCGATTTCGATTTGTTGCTTTGAAATCTCTTCACGAGCGATTTCTTCAGCACGGAGACGTTGTCCCTCAAGTTCGTACTGTGCCTTCTCGATTTCAACATCAGCCATTCTTCGAGCAACTTCAGTTCGTCGCTTTGCCTCTGCTTCTTTCTCAGCAAGTTCAGCATTGTAAGACGCAATTTCAGCTTGTGATTCGTTTTCACCCTTGACCGCTTCAGCTTCTTGTTGGTTGACATAGACACGGCGGTCGGTGTCAGCCTGCTTTTGTCCTTTATCGGATGCAGCACGGTTGGTAGCAACAGCCACTTCTCTGTCTCTGTCGGCTTCTGCTTGACCAGTTTCACCACGTCGTAGTGCTTCAGCACGTGCAATGTTCGCCTCAGCAATGGCTTCAGCAGCAGCCTTTGCACCGAGAGATTTGATGAAGTCTGCTTCATCTGTAATATCTGTGATGTTGACGTTGATGAGGTAGAGACCTATCTTGTGTAATTCAGTATCGACGTTTTCAGAAACTCGACTCAGGAATGCTTCTCTGTCGCTGTTGATTTCTTGAATGGAGAGCGAAGCAACGGTTAATCGAAGTTGACCAAAGATGATTTCTTCTGCCATCTTATCAATTGCTGGAGCCTCAAGGCCAAGAAGACGTTCAGCAGCGTTCTGCATAATTGAAGGTTCAGTCGAAATACCAATCGTAAATGATGAAGGTACGTTGATACGAATGTTCTCTTGCGAAAGAGCGTGCTTGAGGTCGATTGCGATTGTCATTGGTTGAAGGTTGAGCCAACCGTAGTTTTGGATGAGTGGCCACACAATTCTCCCACCGCCGTGATAACATGCTGCGGCAGATTTTCCTTTGACCCGACCATAGACAACCAAAATTTTGTCCGAAGGAGCAACTTTGTATCGATTTACAGCAATGTAAATTGTTGCAAGCAGTACAAAAATAAACAATCCAATTCCAATTAACACTAATTCCATTTTATTCACTTTCCTTTATCTCTTTTTTATCTTCATTCATTGGTTGAACAATGAGTAAATCTCCAATTGTATCGACGACTTGAATCAATGATCCAGTTGAGATTTCAATTTCGCTATCTGATGCACGGGCTGTCATAGTTCGTAACGCACCTTGGAATTCGACTTGGACTTGGCCGTCTTTTCCTTTTGGTATTTTGAGGTAGACGCGTCCTTTTGAACCGATGGCATTTGAATGAATAACATTTCCATCAGATTCAAGCCCACGGAGAATATCAAACACTTTTCCGATGATGTACATGGAAGTCAGTCCAGCAATCGTACCCACGACAATTGCGAGAACTGCATTATCAGATTGTCCTTCAGTGCTTACAGCAAGACCAAAGATACCAAACATCATAACGAAACTGAGGAGGCCTTGAAGGGTTAACATGTGGAAGAATCCTGTTGCATCGAGTTCAAGGTCGACGCCAAAGCCTTCGATCACACCATCTGCAGCGCCCGTAATGACGACGAGAATGAAGTAGATGAGGAACAAAACGGTACCTATGATAGCACACGCTGCAAAGAGGACATCAACGCCGGATAGCCCGTCCAAGCCGAACGGCTCCAAAAAAAAGTCAAGAATTTCCATTCGCCTCAGTCCCCCCTGCCATGTGTTTCATTTTGATTGTTTTGTTTTTTCTTGTGTGGCCGTATGTAGATGAAATACACGTGGAGATACACGATTGGACCAAGGGATAGACCGACGAGGAGAGCTACACCCCAAACCGGCAACTCAAGGCCTATTCCTATGGCCATGACAAGAAAGAGTGAAATGAGAATGGACCCTTTTTCAAGAATAATCCAATATGGATTTGCATCTTCATTATCAGCTTCCGCCCTCGATTTGAGCAGAACGACATCATGAAATTCTGGCATCGTTCATCGTTCATAGGAAAACATTCGACCAGGTCATTTCGCAAAGCCAAATGATGAACACGAACGTTGCAATCGTCATGAATGTCGATTTATTGTTGTCCGCAGTGTTTGTGTTAAGGGCTTGATAAACGCCGTTATCGTCTTTGATGTATGATATGTATGGGTTCTTTTGATATCCTGCATCCGCTTCGTTCTCGTTGTCAATTTTGATAATTTGATAACACAAAAAAACGAGTGTTGCAATAATAACCGCAAGAGAGGCTCCGACAAAGTCAGTCAATGCAAGTTCAAATTTTTGCCACATAGCAAAAGAAAAATAAATTCCCAACAAGTTGGTCATGGTCGAAGCCAGTTTATTTTCGGACTTTTCCGCTTGTGCCCACTCTGCCATGATTGACGTTACATCATGGTCCTTCTTCAAAATTACCCCAATTTTTCCGCCCTTTCAAATGTGTGAAAGGAAGGAGGTGGCTTCAAAAAGCATTGATTCTTGGTAAAATCATGGGCTCGATTCGGTACGCTGTTGCTGGCGACCCAATTGAGAAGAGCCTATCCCCGTTACTGTTTTGTCTTGTTACCGAACATCTTGGTTTGAAAAATGCCTCTCATCCATCAATTGTACCGGCGTCGTCCATAGAAAATGCTCTTGCTTGGGGTTATGCAGGTGTCACACCTGAAGAAATTGAGTGGTATCATACAGATGCTCCTATGAGTAAATTCCGTTCCAAAACATTGCTCGGGAAAGCAATTCAAAGCGTTACTGAGGTTCAATCCGTGCCATCGTCGCTCACCCCGAGATACCGATTAAATTCACAAGTTTTCGTCGAAGATCATCGTCAACTATACCAATTTGAAGATGATGAAATTTGGATGAACTTGACAACACCACTCAAACATCAATTACAGACGATGGCGGTAACAAATCTTGATGGTTCCGCATCCTTTCAATCTGTGAATTCGTTACGATGGGATGGACAAGGTTGGTGGTGCATGAGTACCGACGGCGTCGGCATGGCCACAGTCATGCTCCATCGTGGAATTCCCTCTGAAAGTTGCGTCGGTGTGATTGGAGGCGGAAGTGCTGCAAGGTCCTTTGCACATGCATGGTTACAACAAGGAGGCCAAATTCATTTTATTGGTGGGAAGAGAGAACTCGACGAAAATGAATTTGCACTTTCTCCGGCTCAGTATGTGGGTATTGCCGTTTTTGAACCTCATGATTACGAATTGGAACCACTTCCTACATTCCACGCAAAGTACGATGTAGATGCCGACTTGGACGTTGTTTTGGAGCCACCTAATGCACATTACGACGGTCGTTGGCTTCTCGTTGCACAACACTTGAAGGCATGGGAATTTCTTTGGGCACCGCACCAATCTGCTGACCTTCCATCAGTTGAACTCCTTCTCAAACAACTTATTGAATGCGAAAAGGTCCTTCGGTCTTTCAAACGATGAGAAGAACATAATATGAGTACGGCCCGTAGTGTGTTGAGGTGGGTATTATGCGATTGGCGGTGATGCTGATTTGTTGCACGATGCTTCTACCCTCACTTTTTGTGATGGCAGAGATCGAAGAAGATACGACTTTTCAACCATCACATGAAGGAACAGATTACCCTGTTGGTACTGAAGACTTTCAAATCAACTTCGGATTCGAAACCAAAGCATACAGGCTCCTCTATCCCGCAATGACCGAAGGTGACGGGGCTGAAATGGCTGGGAATGGACCCTTCCCTTGGGTTCTTTTTTGGGGGGATTATAATGAAATTCGGTCGGGATACAATCTCTTTTCTTCAGCACTTGTTCAACGAGGATATATCGTGCTTGTCGCACCCGAACCTGCTGACATACAGGATATTGATGACTCAATCATGGAAGCAGAAGCCTTGGCAAGCATCATGGTGGAGCAAAATGAGACTGGAGAACTCATCGTCGGTTCAATCGGAAACATCGATGCACAACACTGGGCGATTGGTGGTCATGGAAAAGGCGCCCTTGTTGGCTATGGGGTATATCCGTATTGGAAACACACTGAAGTCAATGAGACGATTCAACCACCTCGTGCTTTGTTCGGCCTAGCTATCGACAATGAGGATTGGGTGGAATCTAAAGATTGGTTTGAACTGACGGAAAATTCACAAGCAGAAATTCCGAAACCAACTACAGCACTGTTCATCACTGGAACGGTGGATTCTATCGCTCCCTCAGCAGAACATCGAGATTGGGTGCAATCGAATGGACGAATTGCTTGGCATTGGATGCATATACTGGGCGCTGATCATTATCAATTCCAAGATTCCACATCGATCTTCGAAACCGACAACAATCCTGGCATCACACAAGAAGAACAGATTTCAATTTCAGCAAACCATGTTGTTGCCTATCTCGATGCTACCTTGCGAGCAGATGTCGAACGATTTCAAGTTGCCTTTAATCGGGAAGAAAGCAGAGACACACCCGCCGATGCATCGGCATATATCAGTGAGGATATGATGCGGAGTTCCTTTATTCGACTCGACCAATCCTCAACTCAACCCAGGAATACAACTCAATTGGAAGGTTGGGATAATTTGACGATGATGTCGAACGTTAGTTTACGCGATGGAAGGAATCTATCTGAAATTCCGAGTGAATGGGAAGTCGATGTTGAATGCGGGTGGCTGGATTCAACCGAACTTGGCTTCGGTACAGTCCACGACAATTCATCGGTCTCTTGCACACTGCCAATGATGAATATTTCACCAGGTGAACACATATCATACTTGCGAGTCTATGTGAACAAGACTCCAGGTGTTGCCTTTTTTGAGGTACAACGAACGAATACTCCGCTAGAACTCAATCAACCTCTCGTCGAGTTCAGAGTACCACAACGAGGGGAAATTTCAGTCGATACGTCCGCCATAGCAACCGACCCGGATGGTCAAACCGTCCGAGCGATCTTAGCAAATGTCGAGGGAAATGATTCATCACATTTTTCAATTGATATCGAGGACAATGGATTAACAATTACTGTAACTCACATTATCGATGAGGAATGGGTTGGCGAGGCAAATGCAAATGTAACGCTGCAGGCTGACGGTGTTTATATCGACCAACGACAATTCTTGTTACGAATTCTTCTTGTTCCCGTCGATGACCCGGTAGTTCTACAATCAACCATACCTCAACAACGGCTTGTGGAAGATGGTGATATGATTTCAGTCAACTTAACGGATATTGTGACTGACCCTGAGGGCGAGGAAATACTTGGATTGATTAAGGGAACGCCTGCCGGTGCAACAGAATTCGTCGAATATTCAATTGAAGATGGCGTGCTTTATCTCACGCCATTGCCAGATAAATTTGGAGCAGAAATTATTCCATTATTACTGGGTGACGGAAGCAATCCAGGAATTGCTGTTGACCTACCAATCCGAATTGACCCTGTAGACGATCCACCAATCATCAATTTCGCCGCATGGGAGGATGTTGAACTGACTGAAGATGAGCAACACGTTGTTGATTTAACGCCCTTCGCTTACGACATTGATGGTGATATGCTTGTATGGACTTTTGATATCAATTCTACGAATGTCGTTGTCACTCTTGAGAATACTTCGCTGATTTTTTCCCCATCTGAAGATGCAAATGGTGATGCCGGCATGTTGAATCTACAGGTATCGGATGGAACAACATCGTATCAAGATAATCTCACAATATCGATTGCAGATGTGCCCGATGCCCCGGTCATTTCCATTCAATCATCAACACTGCTCGATGATACATCCGCAACAATTCAATGGGTTGTCACCGATGCGGATGGCCTGCCTCGTCAAGAGGTTGACATTTTCATTAACAACGAGGAAATGATCAATCTTACCCATTCATGTTTGATTTCAAACGAGATTACAATCTCTTGCGTATCGATGCTTCCGCTTCCCTTCAGTGAAGACAAAACATACGGAGTTGAGGTCAAATATTTGGATGAGGAATTGCAATCGTATGTTGTTGCAAGTTTAGTTCTTGATGGAGGTGAAGTGAACCAAACAACGGTCCCTACAAATGCTGAAGAGACCTCAAACGCACTTCCGGTAGAAATGGTTGGGTTTGTTGTCGGTGCATGTATTGTCCTTGCGGGCATTGTTCGATTATTCCTCGGGCGAGAAAGTCAATCACCTCCATCTGTTGAAGAACCAAAAGAAACACCACGTGGGCTCCTCGCTAGAGCCGAGCAAAAGAAATGATTCACAGAGGGATATTTCCATGTTTTTTTGGTGGGGACCATTCTCGTTTTGACTTCAAAATAGACAACGCCCTGCACAATCGAAGCCGGCTTTCTTGTGGCTCAATGACATCGTCTAGCCAACCATTTCTTGCAGCAACGTAGGGGTCACCAAATTTTTGTTTATATGATTCAACAAGTTCTGCTCGAATCACCTCTTTCTGATCGTCCTCTGCAGCTTGAATTTCACGACGATGGATGATATTCACTGCTCCTTCGGCCCCCATAACAGCTAATTCAGCAGTTGGCCATGCAACATTGTAATCGCTTCGAAGGTGTTTACATGACATGGCGAGGTATGCTCCACCGTACGCTTTTCTCGTCACAAGTGTAAGTTTTGGAACCGTTGCTTCAGCGTAAGCGAAAAGGAGTTTTGCACCGTGTCGAATGATGCCACCCCATTCTTGAACAACACCTGGTAAAAATCCTGGAACATCCTCGAATGTGACAAGAGGAATATTGAACGCATCACATGTTCGAATAAATCTCGCAGCCTTAACCGATGCATCGATGTCAAGACAGCCAGCAAGAATTTTGGGTTGGTTTCCAACAACGCCAATGGTTTGTCCTTGAAGGCGAGCAAAACCAATGATGATGTTATCTGCATATGATTCAAACAATTCCAAAAAATCTCCATCGTCAACAACTTCTTTGACCACATGAACCATGTCATAGGGCTTGTTTGGATTATCCGGGACAAGTGTTTCAAGTTCGTCATTCGTTCGGTTCACTGGGTCTTCGGTTGCCACGATTGGAGGCTCAGCATCATTGTGGTCTGGAAGATATGACAGGAGAAGGGAGGCTAATTCACATGCATCAAGTTCATCTTGAGCAATAAGGCATGCAATACCAGAACGAGATGCGTGTAGATTTGCACCACCCAATCCTTCTGCGTCGATTTCACCCTCGATAACCTCCGGGGTCTCGAGTGGTGAAGAGAGGAATAACTGGCCGTGTTCCTCACCAAGTATCGTAAAGTCTGCTAATGTGGCGGCTAATGCTGAAACACCCACAACAGGTCCTAGTACTAGACTAATGACTGGAATTCTTCCGCTGCATTGAACCAGCCTGTCAAGAAGCTCTCCAGTTCCTCCAAGTGATGCTATGCCATCGTGTGCCCGTTGTCCACCACCATCCCACATGGCTATAATCGGTGCTTTGACACGTTCAGCCATTTCGACAATTTTTGCAATCTTTTTTGCGTGCATTTCCCCCATGCTTCCACCATGAACGCTGAAATCTTGGGCAAAACAATACACACGTCGACCATCTATGGTGCCATGACCTGCGACAACACCATCGCCTAATGTTTTGTGAAGGAACATGTTGTGATCATCGGTTCTGTGCGTGGTGAAAGCATCGATTTCAACAAATGAATCCTCATCGAGTAACATGCCAACGCGGTCACGGGCAGTTCCTCTGCCAGTGGCTCGGATTGCTTCTTGTTTTTTGATGCCACCACCCAAACGAGCGAGTTCCCGTTTGTGTCGAAGGTCCTCAAGGGCCTTCTCAGCGTGAGGTGGCATGGGTCTGTCTATGAAGAGACGGTTTTTGATTCATTGCCTAATCAAAAAGGCGTTCTGTTTGTTCTCCGCACAATGATTTAGCAATGTTTTCTTGTACGGAAAGTTGGTTGGAAAGGATCCAATGGACTTTGATGGCTATGGTGTCTGGTGCTGCTGAAATGCCATGTCCGAGGAGTCCAATTTTTTGTTGGTCACGGCCCTTTGAGTACACATTCATGTTTACAGGTCCAAAGATGCATTGATTTGCTATGATGACTGGAATTTCTCGATTGATACACCGGACGAGAGTCCGCCACAGGGTTAGATTTTCAGGTGCATCACCCATGCTATCTTCGATGGGTAGATGGCCTAATCCTGTACCATGAATGACGATAGCATCACAACCACCTTTGACAATCGCCTCAATGTGTTCGCCATGGAGATATGGGCCTGCGATAAATTGTAAAATCTTCAAGTGGGGCAAAAATCCGTGTACATTGGTGGCAATTTTTCGCTCGGATTTGCTACGTGCCTCCGTGTATTGTCTCGTCGTTTCATGTGAACAGGTTTTCCCGTTGTAAGCAATGGTTGCAAGAGGTTGGGCATTGACTGCTTGAAATGCATCTCGTCGAGATGAGTGAAGTTTTCGACATGATGTACCCGGTAAGACAACACACTCGCCATCATTTGATTTGTGATGCATAACGACGACTGTTGAATCACCCGAATCCCCACATGGCAAGTCACCGTGGCCTGCCCAATACACAGCAGAGAGTAAATTTTCGGCGGCGTCTGAGGAACCTCTATCGCTAGATCGTTGTGAACCGACAAATGCAATTGGTCCAGGTGGCTTTTCACCCATGCCCGCCCATGCAAAACCAACTGCGGCAGCAGTGAGATGGAGTGTGTCTGTCCCATGGGATACGACGACACCTCGACATCCATCGTCGAACGCTTGTTTTGTAGCCTTAGCAATAGCATTCCAATGTTGTGGACGAATATCATCGCTAAACATATTGCCGATTTTGAAGGTTTCAAGTTGAGCGAGATTCATCAGTTCTGGTAACTCAGCTACCAGTTCTTCAGGTTCAAATCGGGCAATGACAGCTCCAGTCTTGTAGTCGACTTTTGAGGCGATTGTTCCTCCTGTATGGATGAGTCGAACCCGAGGGAGATCATCTGAAAAAGTTGGACTGTTTTCTGTCATTAACTGCTGTTCGCTCGAATCGTTATCGAGCAATTCCCACGCTTGGATACCATCTTTGCTGTAATTTGCGTTGTATCCGTTATCTAGTTTCAGGGTGATGTGGCCATCATGTGTGTATGGGAGTACGGTGCCTAATTGTTCAACCGTCTCTTCGAGAGATTGGACTTTGATACGCACCCTTTGCCCTTCACTCGGCAGGTCATCCATGTCTTGACCAACAAGCCACAGCACATGAATTTCACGCTAGTGAATGGAAGATGGTGCCGAGAGCGGGACTCGAACCCGCGGCCTTCGGATGTCTCAGACATCGCAAGGTACGCACGTCATACGATTGCCTTGTAGGCTGCCCTATGAGTCCGACGCGCTACCAACTACGCCACCTCGGCTTGATTCGACGGTGAGGCATTGACTCTTTGAAACATACGGAAAGGATTTCACCATACTCATCAATTCTCACAGGAACCTTCCGCATTCTTCTTTTATTGCGTTCATGACCCGTCTTCATGGTCGACCTCAAAACGGCAATGGCTGCTGCCCAAGCCGAACAGCGAAAGAAGGTCGCCTCTTCTATGGAAGAGAAAAAGAAAAGGCGTAGTGGTCCGGATTTAGGCATTGAACCATTTGACCCAGTAAAATATGTCACGAAAGAGCGAGCAGAAACTGCTTCGATGTGGCTCGTCATAACTTACGCTGTCCTCGTCACCATGATTATGCGATATGTATTGATGCCAGGAACGGATAGAACCAATGCCGACATTTTGTACATGTTCCCGCTTGTGATGATTATCCTCATTCCGCAGGTTCACAGAATGGTGATGCCCGCTAGATTTGTTGAGGTGTATGGCAAAGGAACTTGGTTCAAGGCATCGTTTCTCCACACATTCACATTTCTTTCAGTCGCCTTTTTGCTCGCAAATCCTCCGTTTGCAGATGTTGTAGCACCTCAAGTTTCGAGCACATGGGTCATCGGTGTCGAAGATGATGGTGTCATCGTGTATTCAAATGATAGTGGAAAAGATGGTATCATTGAATGGAAAGAATCAGAAATTCCATCCGGTCCTGTGTGGCTTTTCTTTGGCCTTGCAGACAATGTCAACTCAGATGGTGCAACAGTTGATGTGACGCTGATGAACAACGATGACTCAACCACGCTTCCCATGAATGAAACGTACTGGATGGATAACCACGACAAAATTGTGAATGGAAAGCGAATCGATAACACTTCGATTCCAAATCTTCTCCCTCACGAAGGGCTTGACCAGCCAATCGCAGTGAATCTTGGAGAAAATTTAGCACCTGGAACACATTCGATTATCGTTAATATTGTTGAGAAGGGTGACCCTTGGGAAAATACTCGGACATACAACTGGAAGTTGGTGATTCTCCCATCAACTGATTAACTCAACAACTCTTGATGTTGTGATACAATCGAGTCGAGTAAAGTACTGACTTTGTTGCATTGATATGACCATTGGGTGTGCTGTACGACCCTAAATTGGCGATAGCGCCGAACTAAAGGTGCTAAGGCTGTCCAACAAAGAATGTCAAGGAAGTCATTCATGTCCATGGCTTGTGCTACACACCTAGAGATATATACGAAGAGAACAGCCCTCAAGAAAACTGAAAGTGATTATGTCTTGAGATGCTTGACCAATCGAGCAGTCATCGCGTCGAGTTGAATTTGTTCGCCGCCACCTTCAACAAGCCGATAATCTATCTCAGCCATCCACTCTGTGAGTTCTAATTTTGAAATTTCAGATAAGAAGTCGATGTTGTACAATTCTCGATGGAGCTGATTGACAAAATCTGTTCCTGCTAATCCGTACGTATCAAGCAATTCCCTCAGTCGTCGTCGGGCAACATGAAATCCATCGTCTTTGCATGAAGCAATGTAGCGATGCAGTTCTTCTGGGGGTGCAGTCGCACTCGTTTCGTAGATTAAGTCTCGAGTAATTTTAGGCTGCAGAGCAGCAGCGACTTGCAGTCCTGTGATTGCTTTTCTCAAATCACCTTGCGAAATGTGAGTGAGGGCTTCAACCGCATCGTCAGTGATGTCCAAATTCTCCTCTTTTGAAACCTTGGAGATTTGCTCGGATACTTCGTGACTGGAAAGAGGGCGGAAACGAAAAACTGCACAACGTGATTGAATAGGTTCAATTATTTTTGATGAATAATTACACGAGAGAATAAACCTACATGTCTCTGCATATTGCTCCATAATTCGTCGTAATGCACCCTGAGCGTCGGCAGTGAGGGCGTCGGCTTCATCAAGAAAAATGATCTTGAATGCTGCTTTTCCATATGGTGCAGTTCTAGCAAACTGTTTGACCTTCGAGCGAATACTTTCAAGCCCACGCTCATCACTCGCATTCATTTCAAGCAAATTTTCTCTAAAATGTTCACCAAAAATGTCCTTTGTCAGCGCCATGGCAGCAGTTGTTTTTCCAGTACCAGGTGGACCTGAAAACAAAAGGTGAGGAAATGATTTGTTCCCTGCGTAGGTGGTTAATCGCTGCACTACAGCGGCTTGGCCTCGAATTTCAACAACCGTGCGAGGACGATGTTTTTCAACCCACAAGTCGCTCATTCGACTTTTGCTTATGGCGAGTGTCTTTCAACATTGGCATGTGCAGTCATGAAAAAAATCAACAATTTATGACCTTAATTTGAAAACATTGGATAGAAAAAACAGTATAAGTGCGATGCTTGTAAAGCATGAGCCCCATGCTACTGAGTAAAGATACATCTTCCAAATTGACTGTTTTTCTGCTGGTGTCATTATTTATTTGTGCAGACCTAATGTTGCCTCAAACGCAGGACGGCTGGCATGTTTTAGATGCCGAACCAACAGTTTCCCGTGCTGTCAGCAATCATTATGTCTTGTCGGACACCTACATCAATGAGTCTTCGCCGACAACAAATTACAACTCTTCTGATACTGGGTTCTTGATTCCGACCGATGGTGATGAAACAAGAATACTTCTTGACTTCCCAATGAATTTCACTTCTAGTGATATGATTTACAATGCAAGTGTTGAGTTGACATGTACGCTGATGTCAGGTCAATCAACCAGTGACATTTCTGTTTACCCTGCACGAATGAATCAAGGCTGGAATACAACCCATGTTTCTTGGAATTACTATGGTCAAAACCTGCTTTGGACAGGTGCGGGGGTAAATGATGACGCAGATCGTTTCGATTGGGAACCACCAACGATTGAAACACAAACGGGGGTCTTTTCGATCAATGTAACTTCCTTAGCTCAACAAGCAGCAAAAGACAACCTTGCAAGGTTGAGAATTATTCTTGCCGCTACTGGCAGTTCATATTCCTGCGACCTTTCGGAAACCCAAAACTCAAACAATCAACCAGTTCTCGTCATTGATTCGTCAACAGGCACACCAACGAGCGGTGGCGATGTTGAATTTAATCTCCCTATCGAACAAGGTGCTCCTTGGATGAAATCAGATTTTATCCTCACTGCTGAAACCTTGCCCACCATTGCTTACAAGAACCACACAGCAAGCCATGTTGAGCTCCACCTCAGCCACTCGTCTGATTGGAAAGATGGTGTCGTGGTCGATACCGAGCGTCATTACTCTTCACTTTGGAACACATTCCAAACATCTGGTTCAAGTGGCTCGTTCACCGTTCCATCCAATGATGAATTTGACAATGGTACAAATGTTTACGCTAGGATACGGTCAATCGATACCAATTTGCAAACAAGTGCTTGGAAAGAGACAAGTTTCGTTCTGCCATCTCATTCAATCACCGACAACGGCGATGGTACTGCAACAATTTTACTTGAGGCAGGCGACCTTGGCCTTGAACTCGACTTTATTGAAGATTCAACAGTTGCACAAACATCGGTCACTGCCAATTACGGCGTAGCACAAACGCTCGAATCAAGCATGACGACCTCAAAAGAAATGCTGGGGCACATTCGATTGCGCCTCGACCAATTGGGCATGCACGATAATCTCACCATTGTCGACTCATCAATGACATACCAGAGGTCATCGTACAGTGGAGACCCAGTTGTCTCCCTTCACGGTATGGAAGAATCAGGTCTTTGGCTTGAAGATGAGATAACGTGGAATCAAATGTCCAATTCTGGAGTAAATTGGTACGATGGCGGACGCAGTAACGGTACTGCAACAATTGACCTTTTGAATGCAAATCAGTCCTCCTCGACCTTTGCATTCAACATCACGCATGCGGTTCAAAATTATCTCGATGATTCTGATGCCGACCCAATGGACATGTTCATCGCGGTTCGAGGTAAATACGAAGGGTATACCAACGGCGATAACATCATTTTGCACTCTACAGAATCGTCGACAGGCAACGACCCTGCATTCGAACTCACCTACAAATGGGGGAGCGGTGCACCAGCGCCAGTAGCGATCACTGGACCGGAGGATGGACTTTCTGTATGGAACATCACCGGCCACAATTTGTCAGGAAATACGCAACCAACACTCAACTGGACCATGTCTTCAAGTTCAGATGACATCTTGTTTCAAATCGCCACAGACGAAGATTTCCGATTCCAAGACCTTGTTCTCGACACTCGAGTCGATAACGATTTCAGCCCATCAGCAGGTACACTCACGATGAATGGTACAAGGACACTTGAACAAGGAAACATGTATTTTTGGAGAATGGCAACGGTTGATGCTTCAGGCCACTACGGCTCGTGGGAAACATCAAGTTTCATCGTGAGTAACCTTGAGAGTATTCATCTCGGTGGTGACCGATACGAATTCAGAATTCGTCATGGTAACGGAACAAACGACAATCAATACCCAGAGTGTATTGACACATTCATTGACAGTTCATCAGTCAATGCAAATTACAACGGCGATTCTGAAATGTCAATTGAGTACAATAATCCAGATAAAACATCTATCCTCATGGGATGTAATCTGGTTTCAAATCTTTTACCTTCAGGCTATGCAGTCGAATCGGCTCAACTTCGATTTACACTTACAGATTCACCATACAATTCACCTACCATCGGCGTTTGGGAAAGTCGCCAAAACAACTGGAGTGATGATGACGCTTCATGGTCAAGTTATGATGGGTCCAATTCATGGGCAACATCTGGTGCGAATGGTTGGGAGCGAGGCTCGCTTCTCTCAAGTTTGACACTAGGTGGTACTTACTCGGGAGGAGATGTTGTCCAGTGGAATGTCACTCAGGCTGTTCAAAATGCCATGCGTGAGAACCGAAGAGTTGATTTCATCGTCGACCAGATAGGCGTGCCCTCCGGTGGTTTCAGCAGTGCATACTTCAGCACAGCAGAATCGAATTCTGCCTCAGAACGACCTGAGATTTCATTCGTCTATGTACCTGGTTCGAATGCACTCCCGCAAAATCCTACGCTCGTGGCCCCAATAAATGGCTCTTGGTCGATTGGCAGCGGGGTTGACCTCACACCAATTGATACACCTGAATTTCAATGGAATTTCACCGGTACGATGAGTATCGGGGGTTGGGTGGTTCAAGTTGATAACGTCTCGACATTTGATTCTGGAAACGCCGTTACATACACGTCGTGGAACGATGCAGGGTTTGATGTTCAGAATCATACGTTTACACCTTCAACCGCATTAACGACTGGAGCATCGTATTTTTGGAGAGTGCGAGCAGTATCTGCTACGAATCAAATTGGTGATTGGTCATCAGTGAACACATTCCTCTTACCAGACCTCACAACTTGGGTCGAAAACTCAACCACAGCAGCGGTGGAAATTCATCACCATGAAGCATTGCCCGATTTACAAATTCCTCACATTTATGATACCTACATTATTGAAAACGGTAGTGGGGCATCTTCAACATATGAGACTTCACAAACACTGAGGGTTGGACGCCATTCCAATGGTTACAATGCTGCTGGTCTTCTCAAGATTCCTTTAAGCGCTATACCACAACCAGCGAATGCTCGTGTGATCAATGCAGAGTTGAATGTCTATTCCGATTTGAGCTCAGACCTTTCATTACCGATCGCAGTTCGACCAGTTCTCGTCAACTGGAATGAATCAGCGAATTCAACAACCTATGATGGCGTCAACAATTGGTCTCAACTCGGTGGTCGCTCTATTGGTAACGATGTTGGTTCATATTCAGACCTCATCGAAACGGTAAGTGATGACTGGATGAATTGGGATGTCACCGAACTCGTTCAACTTGCGATTGCTAATGGTCAAACTCACCTCTCTGTCATGCTGTATGCACCTTCCACAACAACCAGCGAGGCACTCTTGTATTCCACCTCTCATCAAACCACTTCAAAGCGCCCGTGGCTTAACCTCACGTGGTCTTCAGGTTCGGCATCCACGCCCACCGTTTCAGCGGTCCATGGAAGTCCGAGCAACAACGCTGTGATGTGGGATACACTATCTCACGCAGTTTTGGCGGACAAGCGGCCGACGATGAGTTGGACATATACTGGCTCAAACATCACTGCGTGGCGATTGTTCATTCTCCAAGATGCGAATGATGACATGCAGGGTATTTACACCTACGATTCGAGAGTGAATACCTCTGCTTTTGACCTTCAAAATCTTCAGTTCACACCCCCTCATGACCTCGACTTTTCTGAAGAAATTCGGTGGATGGTTCAACCGGTTAGCGACGGAATGCGTGGGCCAAGAAGTAGTTCGACAATATTCTACATCCCTACCGTCGTTGGTGGTGAGGTGAATTCTACTGATGCCAATGTGATGCTTCAAGAAGGTTCAATGATTGACGCACTCAACTATCCAACAGCGACCTACGATACGTATCTTGACAGCGGAAATACTCAGGCGAATCTTGGAAGTTCAGGCTCATTGTTCGTTGGACGCAGTGCGAATTCATACGGTTCCGCCTCACTCCGTACCACTTCGCTTGTATCGATACAACTCTCTTCGATACCACTCCCATCATCGTATGAAGTGGTGAATGCAACGCTTGACTTTGATGCAACTGCATTCACAGGTAATTCGATTTCAGTATCCGTATCAGAAATGATTTCATCGTGGAGTGAGTCATCATCGTGGTCTTATCCCGCAGGAAATAATACTTCTTGGCAAGGTGTCGGTGCATATCATTCCGCTGATTCTGATGCAATCAATGATATTCAAATTGTGAATTCCACAGGTCTTGTTCAATTCAATATCACTGCAATTTTACAACACGCTTTAGCAACAGGACAGACAAATCTCAATGTGATTTTGCAACCAGAAGAAAATTCTGGAGGAAATGTTGTTGGTCGTGTTGAATTTGCGAGTTCAGAACACAACAGTGTCAACCTACGACCACGAATCAACATGACGTACCGTACAAACCCGAGTTGGGCTTTGCCTGCACCATCAAGCCTCCTTCCAGCCGATGGTTCAATCCTATGGGATACGACTTCACCGCTGCCTGTAGGCCAAGATACCTCGTATTTCTCGATGACATCATCGATCACAAATGAAACGAGGTTCGTTTACTGTTACAGCGATGAACCTCGATTCTCGGTTGGTGCTGTTTGTCATGACACAAATGACCCTGGACAAGGACAAACATACCATTCGTCCAACACAACACTTGAGGTGAACAACATGGACAAAGGGGATTTCTGGACATATTGGCGTGTGAGGGCCGACCAAGACCATCGAATTGGGCAATGGTCCCAAGTAAATTCATTCAGAAATCCTGATGATATCGGTACGAATAATTCAGGCAATTACACGGTTAATTTGTCGAGAGGTACAATCTTTAGCACCACTGGTTTGCTACCAGAGGCACAGGATGTTTCCCTGTCCACGAATCAAACATCAACTGCGGGAGCATCTGCTACGATGAACCTCGGCTTTGCAAGCAGTGGTGAATCACAAATGTTCGTTGAATTTGACTTGAGTGACATTCATTTCCCACAAAATGTCATGCCTACAAATGTCATTTTGAAGATGTATCGCTCGTCGCTTACAGGAAATTCTGCAACAACCATTTCTGCTCATGCTTGCAATAGTTTCGATGAATCAACAGTTGTATGGTCGAGTAAACCTTCCTGTTCCACAACCGAAATTACACGAACTACGCTTACACTTTTGCCACCGAATCGATGGGTGGATTGGGATATTACGAGTCTTGCACAAGACAATATTGCAAATGGAAATTACACTTTTAGCATCATGCTCAAATCGGTTGGAACCCCGCTTACAGCTCACACCTTTGCTTCTGCAGAATCCTCAACATCTCAATTCTGGCCAGTATTATCGTTTGAGTATGTCGACAATGTGAACAACATAACGCCTCCTACTCAACCGACACTCATTACACCGAGTGACGGTGAAGTGCTCTATGATATTGAAGATGGCATTCTTGTTTCAGATACAATGCCAACACTCTCATGGTCAGCAGTTTCGGGAGCCTCCGGCTACATGCTTACGATATCAAACGAATCTGGCGTGTACAAATTCCGTTCTTGGGAATCAAACTCAGGCATCACAGGTACAACATTCCAGTTCAGCGACGAACTCACGCCTGGAGAAATTTTCACATGGTGGGTATCTGCGTTCAATCAAAGTATTCCAGGAGCTTCTTCGGCTCGATGGACATTTGCAGTGGGTGACCCTAACCACACATACAACAATGAACTCTTTACGTACGAATTCCAAACTGGTAATGAAGTTGAAGCGTTTGGACACACGAACATACAAGATTCGACACTAAGTTCGGCCAATGCTGAAACAAATCTTGGCGATGGTGCAGTGCTTCAAGCGGGTTCATTCTGTGGCTCCTTGTTCGTAAACGAGTGCCGTATTGTGTTCAGTCTAGACCCCTCGCAAGTGCCATTTGATGCCAATCAAAGCGTCCATTCGGTTTCGATCGGTTTGTACATCGAAGATTGGCAAATCGCACAGAGTGCTTCGATGATGACGTTCAGTGTGCATCCACTCATCACCTCTTCATGGTCACAGTCTGGCTCCAC
>Ga0255778_10001922_pt1 | contig 18347 bp, 20 predicted proteins | sample 071ome_31_FD_179976 | JGI IMG/M metagenome (GOLD analysis project Ga0255778, IMG submission 179976) | Coastal salt marsh microbial communities from the Groves Creek Marsh, Skidaway Island, Georgia - 071405CT metaG (version 2) | ecosystem: Environmental > Aquatic > Marine > Intertidal zone >...
CTAGCACCTCTTCCAATGTCGCGCGAAAGGCCGCAACCAATTCTGTGGGCAGGTCAGAGATAAACCCAACGGTGTCAGATAGGATAATATCCACCCCACTGGACAGTTTGATCGAACGCATGGTCGGATCCAGCGTGGCAAAGAGCATATCTTTGGCCATCACCTCTGCCCCTGTAAGACGGTTGAAAAGGGTGGATTTCCCCGCGTTGGTATACCCAACCAAGGCAACAATCGGGAACGGAACCTTGGCACGTGCGGCGCGATGCAGGCTGCGGGTTTTCACGACCTTATCCAATTGACGGCGCAGGCGCACCAATTGTTCGTCAATTGCGCGTCTGTCGGCCTCTATCTGGGTTTCACCCGGACCACCGACAAACCCCAAACCACCCCGCTGCCGTTCAAGGTGGGTCCATGCCCGCACCAAGCGTGTCCGTTGATAGGTCAGATGCGCCATTTCCACCTGCAATACACCTTCACGGGTGGCCGCACGATCAGAAAAGATTTCAAGGATCAAACCCGTTCTATCAAGGATTTTAACCTTCCATTCCTTTTCCAAATTGCGCTGCTGCACTGGTGTGACGGGTCCATCAATAAGGACCAGTTCAACCTCATGATCGTGGAACAGCGTTTTCAGCTCTTCCAACTTTCCTTTCCCAAACAACTTTCCCGGTTGCGGTTTTGGCAGTGGCACCAATGTTGCGCCCGCAACCTCAAGGTTTGGTAGGGCCGCAGCCAATGAAACCGCCTCTTCCAAGGCGGGTTCGCCCGGACGGCGGTCAGGATCGGATTTTATGTCAGGATGCAGAACCCATGCGCGGGTTGGCGTCACATCGTGTGATTTCAACTTGGCTCTTCGCCTTCGTATAGGGACACGTTTTGCGCAGGCATGATCGTTGAAATTGCATGTTTGTACACCAATTGCGATTGTCCATCACGGCGCAGCAGAATACAAAAATTGTCAAACCAAGTGATCACACCCTGCAATTTAACACCGTTGATCAAAAACACAGTGACAGAAATCTTCTGCTTACGGACGTGGTTTAAAAATGCATCTTGTAGATTTTGACGGTCGGATGCCATGATCTGGGCCTCTTCTTATAATTGTTGTTCTTTGTTCAACCGAATGCGATATAGCGTAACAGTCAAAATTTCAAATGACAATGCTAGAATAACAAATTATCGCCGCCAAAGAGAGGGCGACAAAAGTGCTATAACCACAAGAATTTCCAACCGCCCCAAAATCATCGCGAGCGCAAGCGACAGTTTAAAGAGGACAGGTGCCGCAATCAGGTCAATTTCGGGCAACATCATCACATCCAACAAAGGCCCAGTGTTCGTAAGTGCCGCAAAGACCAACACACAGGCCTGTTCAAAATCCAAATGAAGCGCAGAGAACAGAACCGTAAACCCCGCAATGGCCACCACATAGATCATAAAAAACACCCATGCGATATTTGCCCCCTGCCGGAGATCGCCCCGCATATGTGATCGTGATTGCCCAACGCTGGACGGATAGGTCATTTTATCCAATTCGCGGCGCACGCTTAGGTAAAGCACATAAACCCGCAGCAATTTTGCGCCCCCTGCCGTAGTTGCAAATCCACCACCGATAAAGGCCAAGCCCATCAACAACACAAAAGGCGTATCAAGCCCCGACCAAGATTGTGCGTCTTGCCAATATTCGCTGATGAACCCTGTAGTTGTTAAAAACGACGCCACCGTGAACAGGGCACCCCAAAGCGCGCGTAAAGCGGAAAGGAGTTCATTATCGCTCTCAATGCCAAGGGCCACGGCCCAATGTCTGAGGAACAACAAAAGCGGCACGCCAATGATCAAAACACTGGCAAGGCGCAGCTCAACATCGCGGCGTAACCCGCCAAAATTCAAACGACCATGATCCGTCGTAAAGCTTAGCCTGCTAAGCGCGAAGATGAGAAAGGCAAAAACAAACGCCTCGCCCATGAACCCCACGACTGTATCAGACTCTGCAGGTAAAATGCCCGATGTGGACATGGTCGACATCGCATAGATCAGGGCATCCCCCGCTGGCGTTTGCGCGACGAACAGTAAAATGAACAGGATTAGGGTTAGTCCAAGATAGACAGGAAACAGCTCTCTTGTTTGACGGTAGAGCAAATGCGTCGTTTGTGTGTTGTTTAACCCATATCCACCTGCGCTGTACGTATGGCGGGTTTGTGCAGAAACCTCGTACCCGCCAATGTTCAGCGGGGCAAAAATGGCGCCTGCTGCGATCCAAATTAACGCGCCACCACACCAGCCAACAAAGGCGCGCCAAAAATGCAAAACCTCGGGCAGGCGCGCATCCTCAAACACACGCAATCCCGTGGTGGTCAATGCACCGACCATATCCAAATAGGCGTTCAAATAGCTGGTGTTCATGATGATTTGCTGAACGGGCAGCGCAAGAAAGGCGGGGAGTGCGAAATATACCAGCCCCAAATCAATCAACAATGACAGTCCCCCGCCCTGCGATTTACGCGAAGACAGCGTAATGCCCATGATCGTGACAAAAGTCAGACCCAACATTCCCGAATAAAAAAATGTGCGCGATTGATAATGCTGTTCAGCAACGAGGCAAACAAGTGCAGGCACCCACATGGCAAGTGCTGCAATGCACATCAATTGCAAGAATAAGGGGAGGTTTGAAAACGCGCTTTGCATATCAAAAACCGCGCCGATCAGAAAAAGTCGATGGAAACCTGAAGCAACCGTTCCAGTTCAGGTACGTCTTTGGCCAATGCAAAGATCGCAAGGATATCCCCATCTTCGATTCGAAGGCCCCCAGTTGGTTTCACCATTTCGCCGTTTTTCAAAACTCCACCAATCAACACACCCTCTGGGAAGTTGATGTCGCGAATGCGTTGCCCCGCGATGGGTGAGGTGTTTAAAACCTGTGCTTCGATCACTTCGGCCTCGGCATCCCCAATCGAATACACATCGCGCACACGACCATGGCGGATATGGCGCAAAATCGAACTGACCGTTGTGGCACGGGGGTTGATATGCGCATCAATGCCCAAGGTCCCCATCATAGGTACCATTGTAGGGTCATTGATCAGGGCAATCGCCATTTTACAGCCCATGGATTTGGCACGAACGGCCGCCAGCATGTTTGTTTTGTCGTCATCTGTAATTGCCAAAACCGCATCGGCGCGTCCAATCCCCGCCTCGATCAACAGCGTGCTGTCCAAGCCATCACCATTCAGCACGATTGTGCGTTCCAATGCGTCCGCGGCCTCTTCCGCGACTGAACGGTTGCGCTCAATCACCTTGATGCGCATACGCCGGTCATCTTGTTCAAGGGCTTGGGCCACACGTTGCCCCACGTTTCCGCCCCCAACAATGACAATGCGTTCTTGCTTTGCGGTGGGTTTGCCAAAAATTTCAGTGGTGCGCAGGCGATCCTGATGATGGCACATCACGTAACATTCATCACCTGAAAACAACTGATCGCCCGCCTCGGGGGCAAACAATACCCCCTGACGGCGCACACCCACCACAATCGTGCGCAGCGTTGAAAACAAATCTGTCAATTGCCGCAAGGGCGTATTGATCACGGGACAGTTTTCATCCAGTCGAAATCCCAGCAATTGCGCCTGTCCATCCAGAAAACTTTCTGTGTCAAACGATGTGGGCGTGGACAAACGTTTTAACGCGGCCTCGGCCACCTCAAGTTCTGGGGAAATCACAACATCAATGGGCAAATGATCCCGACGATAAAGATCGGAATAAATCGCATCCAAATAGGATTGAGAGCGCAGGCGTGCGATTTTACGGGGCACACCGAAAATGGAATGCGCCACCTGACAGACGACCATGTTGACTTCATCAGAGTGGGTGGCCGCGATGATCATATCCGCATCACTGGTCCCTGCCCGTTCCAAAACATTTGGGTATGAGGCAAACCCTGATACACCGTTCACATCCAATGTATCTGTGGCACGCCGCACCAAGGCTTCGTTACTGTCAACAACAGTTACATCATTGCGCTCTCCTGACAGATGGCGGGCAATTTGCCACCCAACCTGTCCTGCACCGCAGATCACAACTTTCATCTCAGCGTCCTTCGACTACGTAACCAAGCAGTCAAATCCTTGTCAGATCGCGCAAAGGCGGTCAATCGAATTCGAAACTAGGCCTCTTCGGCAGATTTTGATTTATTCCCCGAAATCACACCCAGAGATTTGAGTTTTCGATGCAAGGCAGAGCGTTCCATTCCAACAAAATTTGCGGTTTTTGAGATATTGCCGCCAAAACGGTTGATCTGTGTGATCAGGTATTCCCGTTCAAAAGCCTCGCGCGCCTCGCGCAGGGGCAGTGTTGCCCAATTGGCTGACATGCCGCCCCCGTCATTCGCGCCTGCTGATTTTTGCTTGTCTGTGGGAATTTCATCCGCCGAAATCGGACCCGTTCCATCAGACAGGATCAAAATGCGTTCAATGACGTTTTTTAGCTGACGAATATTTCCAGGCCATGGCAGGGTTTGCAATAATGTCGCCGCATCATCGGACAGTTTGCGCATGTTCAATCCTTGGGTTTGATTGAAATGTTCGACAAAATGTTCGACCAGTTCTGGAATATCCTCGCGCCGCTCTTCTAATGTTGGCACCTCAACTGGAACCACGTTTAGGCGATGAAACAGCTCTTCTCGGAACCGCCGTTCGGCAATTTCCACCTCAAGATCACAACTAGTTGAGGAAAGAACGCGCAAATCCACCTTGATCTGATCATTGCCCCCGACACGTTGGAATTTTTGATCGACCAAAACGCGCAGGATTTTTGATTGGGTCACCAATGGCATATCGGCCACTTCATCGAAATAGATCACGCCGCCATGGGCCTGTTCCAACAATCCTTGCGCCCCGTTTTGATCTCCACTTTCGCGGCCAAACAGCACTTCTTCCATGCGATCGGGTTCAATGGTTGCGCAGCCCACCACAACGAAGGGGCCAGCAGCGCGATCCGATTGGGCGTGGATGTAACGCGCGGCAGTTTCTTTGCCCACGCCCGATCCACCGCGCAACATGATGCGGCTGTTTGATTTGGCCACCTTATCCAATTGCGACACCAGCGCGCGGAACCCCGCGCTGCTGCCGATCAAATCACCGACAGGGGCATCTTTTTGACGCAGGGTGATGTTTTCACGGCGCAAACGTGATGTTTCCATTGCGCGGCGAATAACCACCAACAACTGATCAATATTAAAGGGTTTTTCGATAAAATCATACGCGCCCTGTTTGATTGCGGCGACCGCGATTTCAATGTTTCCGTGCCCTGAAATAATAACAACGGGAACTTCGGGATAGTCAGATTTCACCTTTTTCAGAATATCAATCCCGTCCATATCGCTGTCTTTCAGCCAGATATCCAAGATCAACAAACCCGGAGGCTGTGAGGTGACTTCGCGCATTGCATCATCGGATGTGCCTGCCAAACGGGTTGTGTACCCCTCATCGATCAGGATTTCCGAAATCAACTCTCGGATATCGCGTTCGTCATCTACAATTAAAATATCGCTCATTGCTCGTGCACCTTTTTACTTTTACGCCCCGCATCCTCGGCTTGTAGTTTGGGCAATTCGATGGTGGCCGCAGCACCCACATGCTGCGTGCCACCAATGGGTTCAGCATCATCCAAGCGAAGCACCCCTCCGTGCTCTTCGATGATTTTCTTCACAATCGGCAGGCCAAGACCTGTGCCCTTGTCCCGTGTGGTGACATAGGGTTCAAACAGTTTGGCCCGATCTTGTGGAAGTCCAATTCCATTGTCGCTGATCGTAATGGACACTTGTGTGTCCTGATCCGTCAATGAAATTGCAATCGCTGGTTTCAAATCCAGTGAAACGCCCTTTTCAATGCGGGTTTCAATGGCTTCTCCTGCGTTCTTGATCAGGTTTGTCAACGCCTGCGAAATCATAGTCGCATCAAGGCTTAAGGGGATCACCTGATCTGGGATATCGATATGAAATCTCACATCGGGTTGCCCCGCCTGCTGTAATGTCACCGCGTGATTCAGGATCGCGACAATGTCTTCGCGCTGTTTCACGGCCTCTGGCATGCGGGCAAATTTTGAAAATTCGTCCACAATGCGGCGCAGATCATTCGTTTGCCGCACGATCACTTGTGTCATGCGATCCAAATCATCCGCGTCCGCATCCAATTTTGGGCTGAATTTTCGACGAATGCGCTCAGCAGACAGTTGGATGGGCGTCAGTGGGTTTTTAATCTCATGCGCAATGCGGCGTGCAACATCCCCCCACGCGGCTGAACGTTGCGCCGCCACCAAATCCGTCACGTCATCAAAGGCGATCACATAACCTTCTAATGCACCACCTTCGAATGTGCGCGGGGCAACACGGACCAGCAAATTTTCCAATCGGCCCCCTCTGACGACCTTGACTTCATCTTGAACGCTGTCGTTTCCACTTTCTTTCAAACGAGCAAACAAGGGGGAAAATTCGGGGACGACCACCTCAAGGTGATGCTCGCTGTGTTCCCCCACGGCCCAGCCCAGCAAGCGGCGAGCCGATCTATTGACGAAACTTACGCGACCCTGCGCGTCCAATCCCACAACACCCGAAGTGACCGATGACAGAACGGAATCAAACAGGCGGCGGCGTTCCTCGATCTGCGCGGTATTTTCCAACAGCCTGTCACGCTGCCCCTTCAGCTGACGGGTCATTTTGTTGAAATAGACGCTTAACTGCGCGATTTCATCGTCACCCTCTTCTTCAAGAACTTGGGTCTCTAACTCACCATCCCCAACTCGCTGCGCCGCCCCTACCAAGCGCCCGATGGGACGCGACAGACGTTCCGCAAACCATAGCGATAAAAGAGCAGACGACACGATTAGCAAAACCGCAAAGGCCAGATACAACAGGCCAAAGTTGAACAAATACAAATCACGATCTTGTTCAAGCTGTTGATACAGTCGCGCGGTTTGCTGCGTTTGATCCAATAGGCCTAAAAGTACGCCATCAACCTCACGCGTGACATACAAATACTGATCCCCAAATCCGCGCAACGACACCAATGCACGCAGTTCGTTGTTTTCGTAATCACGGATTAGGTGTACATCCTCAAACGCCAAATCAAAGGCCTGCGGCGGTGGCATTTCATAGTCGAATTTGTAACTGCGAAATCCCCGCAGGCGCAGTGTGCCATCGCCCGTTATGACGAAAGCCTCTTTCAATCCGCGTTGAATGGATTGCTGCCCGCGGTCCAATTCCTGTCGAATGGCACCTGGATCCTCAATGCGCTGTGCTGCTTTTACCTGTTCTAGGCGTCGACCAAGTGATTTTGCATCCTCACTTAGGCCTGACTTTTGTTCAAATTCATAGGCCTGTGCCGCATCCAATGACACGCGGATCACGTTTTGAACGCGATCTGAAAACCATGCCTCAAACCCCATGTTGATAGAAATGGTTGCAAACACGGCGACCGTAATTGTCGGAACCAGCGACATAAGTGTGAAAAATCCTGTCAGACGCAGATGCAATTGGGAACCAGCGGATTTTCGCCGCCGCTGTGCGATAATGGCCATAATGCGTTGAAACAACAGCCCAATGATCAGAAGGACATAGACCAAATCACACATCAAAATAATGCGCAGTGCCGTGCCACGTGATCCCGTATCAAGAGGCCCTAACAAAAGGTAAGTGACCACCGCAAGAACGGGCCCTAAAACAATCATAATAAATGTAAAATAGCTTTTCAGGCGCTTCAATTTGCGCAGGTTGGAATACCTTATCCAACGACTATTCCGCAGTTTATCAGCCAATGAAACTCCCCAGACGCCTTACGTGGACCGCCGCCTGTCGCCTGTGTAACACAGTTGTTGCGGAATTACATCAGTTTTCGCCGCCGCGTGACTTTTATGTCGAGTTCGTTAATCTTTTTGCGAAGCGTATTGCGGTTAATCCCCAGCAAATCGGCACATTTCGCCTGATTACCCCCCGTTGCATCAAGCGCGATTTCAATCATGGGCGCTTCAACCTCTCGCAAGACGCGCGCATGTAATCCGGGGGGCGGTAGATCCCCACCATGCAACTCGAAATAGCGACGCAAATGGCGTTCCACATCTGCGCTAAGTTTTTCACCACCACGATGGGGAAGTTTATCTGCCTCTGGCTGCATCCGCAGGGCCGCTTCAACCTCGGCTTTGGAAATACTTGTTTCCTGCGCCGTTAATCCCAACCGCCGAACGATATTTTCCAATTGGCGCACGTTTCCCGGCCACACATATTTCCGCATCAGGTCCAATGCATCATCGGACAGTCGACCGGTGCTTGCGCCATCGCGATCCAATTTCGCCAAAAAGTGATCGGCCAATAGCGCGATATCTTCGACGCGTTCGCGCAAAGAAGGGACATCGATAGTTGCGCCAGCAATGCGATAATACAAATCATCCCGCACCAAACCGTCACTAAGTGCGCTTGGCACATCCCCCTGCAGGGTGCCGATAAAGCGCGGGGCATGCTCCCCCGAATTATCAATCATCGTGACAATACGCGCTTGTACATTTGTGGGAAAATCACCAATTTCCTCGAATACAATTGTGCCGCCTTTGGCCCGCGCCAATACTTTGGCAGGGCCATCAAGATCGGTTAAATCATCCGCCCCAACTGAAACAAAGGGTAAATTGCGGCGATCTGAAAAGTTATGCAGCAATTTTGCAATAAGGCTTTTGCCTGTCCCACTTTCACCACTGACAAGGATCGGCAGGTCCGAATTCATAATACGCGCAATCGTGCGATAAAGTTCCTGCATGATTGGCGTTGTCCCAACCAGCGGCAAGGCCCCATCCCCCGCACCATCGGTCCCCTGTTCTGTACCACTCCGTGACAGCGTGCGACGGGACTGCAGCGCCTTGCCAACACGGGTCATCAAATCGGGAAGATCAAAGGGTTTTGGCAGGTAGTCAAAGGCCTTGGCTTCATTCGCCTGAATGGCCGTCATGATCGTGTTTTGCGCGGAAATTACAATCACGGGCAGGCCGGGACGATCTTGGGCGATTTTTGGCAACATCTCGATCCCATTACCATCTGGCATCATGACATCGGTGATCACGGTGTCGCCTTTGCCCTCGGAAATCCACCGCATCAATGTGGTTAGACTAGATGTCGCATGTACGTTGCACCCTGCCCGCGTCAAGGCCTGTGTCAAAACCGTTCGAATGGTGCGATCATCATCTGCAATCAGTACGGTACCGTCCATCTGTTACGCTCCTTTCTGGGTCGTCGCCATGGGCAAAGACATTCTAAAAACTGTGCGCCCCGGAACGGAATTCACAGAAATCCATCCCCCGTGATCCGAAATAATTTTTGAAGCCAGCGCCAATCCCAACCCCGTTCCGTTTTCGCGTCCCGATACAAAGGGATCAAAGATGTCGTTCTTAATTTCATCGGGCAAACCAGGACCGTCATCCCAAACCTCGACCTGCAAAGGAAGCGCTTGGCCCACACTGTCTGATCTGCGCAAGCGGAAGGAATGTTCATAATAGGTGCGCAAGCGAATAGTGCCGCCTTGCGGGCTGGCTTCGGCTGCGTTTTTCACAAGGTTCATGATCACTTGCATCAACTGATCAATATCCCCCAAGGCAGGGGGCAAGGATGGGTCATATTCATCGGAGATTGTCATATGCGCCCCAAATCCCAATAGGGCCGAACGGCGCACGCGATCCAAGATATCATGCAGGTTCACGGGCTGTCGAATGGGTTCGCGCAGATTTCCAAACTGTTCAACCTGTTCAAGCAATTTTACAATGCGCCGCGTTTCTTCGACGATCAAATCGGTCAGTTCAAGGTCCTTCGGGTCAAGCCCCATGGACAATAGTTGCGCCGCCCCCGTGATCCCCGCCAAGGGGTTTTTGATTTCATGGGCTAACATTTCGGCCATACCAATCGCGGATTTAGCCGCCGATTTAACGGTTTGGGTTTGCGACATCCATCCTGCCAATTCGCGTGGGGCGAGTAGTAGGATCATAAACCCGGGATGTTCCAAAACGGGGGCGAATTTCAAATTACACTGCAAGGGCGCACGATCCCCTGTGCCTACATCCACATCATTCACAAACAGCGGCGTGGAATGTTCGCGAGCACGGTGATACGCAGCCTCAAGCGGGGCATCCACCATCAGGCGATCAAACAAGGGGACGCCATTGATGGCGCGGTTTGATGTGTTAAAAAACCCTTCGGCGGCGGGGTTTATTTCGGCAATCTTATCCCCCTCATCCACCAGAATCGCAGGAATGGGAAGCGAGGCCCAAATGGTATCTAATGCGCCATGCATTGCGCGGCCTCCTGTAAAATTGCGTCTGATAAGCGATCAAAGACATCCCGCGGATCATTTGATGTCAATAGTGCACGTCGCATTTGGCGGTCTGTTTTTGCCTGATCCATGTACCAACCCAAATGTTTGCGAGCCACGCGCACCCCTAATTCGGTGCCATAAAACCCCAAAATCTCCTCATAATGCCCTGCGATCATATCCACCAAATCCGCACCTTTGGGAATGTTGGGCATGGGCGATCCTGTCAGGGCATGCGCAATTTCCGCAATCGCCCATGGCCGCCCCTGCGCACCACGTCCCACCATGACACCATCGGCCCTCGACTGCGCCATGGCGCGTTTTGCGTGATCACTGGACACAATATCCCCATTTGCGATCACAGGAATCGACACAGCTTGTTTCACCCGATGGATTGCGGCCCAATCCGAGTGTCCTTTGTAAAACTGACACCGCGTGCGCCCATGGATCACGATCATGCGAATTCCTGCATCCTCGGCACGGCGTGCCAATTCGGGCGCATTCAACAATGTATCATCCCATCCTAATCGTGTTTTCAACGTGACGGGAACATCCACGGCCTTTATCACCGCCTCAATCAAACTGAGCGCATGATCCAAATCGCGCATTAGGGCCGATCCCGAGTAGCCGTTCACAACCTTTTTCGCAGGACAGCCCATATTGATATCAATCACCCGCGCGCCCTGATCTGCGACCAATTTTGCGGCCTCTGACATCCAATAAGGATGGCGGCCCGCGATTTGAACCGAAGTATTTTCAACACCCAACCCCAATTCGGCCTTATCGCGCACCGAATATTTCGCCTCGACCATCTCTTGGGATGCAATCATTTCACTGACCACCAACCCCGAGCCAAAGGACTGCACCAAATTGCGAAAGGGTAAATCGGTGATCCCCGCCAAGGGCGCCAAAAACACAGGCAGCGACAGCTGCGTTGATCCTAAATCAATGCTCATAGGTGTTTTATCCGTGCATATGAGTCCCATGACAATGGTAAATCGCACAAAATAGGGGCAATAAATTTATATCGCCTATTTTTTAGGCATATCAACCACCCCTCTCTTCCCATTGCAATTGCAAACCCTTGCGACTAGACATCAATGAAAGGACGAAAAACATGACAATCGCCGCCATCATTGTTGCCGCAGGACGTGGCACCCGCGCGGGCAGCGCCCTACCGAAACAGTGGCACCCTATCTTGGGGCGGCGCGTGATTGATTGGACATTGGACGCCTTTCGTCATCACCCAAACATCAACAAAATCTGTGTTGTTTTGCACCCTGATGATATCGAAACCGCCGATTTGAACGATGTCCTCCTGGCCACAGGGGGCGCCACGCGCGATGCATCCGTCAAAAATGGGTTGGATGCGCTGGCATCTGATGCGCCTGATCATGTTCTTATCCACGACGCTGCACGCGCCACAATCAGTGACGCGGTAATTTCTGATGTCATTCGCGCTCTTGCCACCCATGATGCGGCGGCGCCTGCCCTGCCTGTCACGGATGCGCTGTGGACGGGCGAAAACGGATTGGTAACAGGCACGCGTGATCGCACGGGGCTATTCCGCGCACAAACACCGCAAGGATTTGCCTTTAACGCCATCCTAAACGCGCATCAGGCCAACAGCACACCCGCCGCAGATGATGTTGAAATCGCGCGTCGCGCAGGGATGGATGTGGCCATCACACAGGGCTGTGAAAGCAACCTTAAGGTCACCTACCCAGAGGATTTCGCCCGCGCAAAAGCAATATTAAGGAGTAGACAGTAATGGATGTTCGTTTGGGAAATGGATATGACGTCCACGCGTTTGAGGCGGGGGACAATGTCATTTTATGCGGTGTGCGCATCCCCCACCACGCGGCACTTAGGGGGCATTCCGATGCGGATGTGGGCATGCATGCTGTCACGGATGCGATTTATGGCGCATTGGCCCAAGGCGACATTGGCCGTCACTTCCCCCCCAGCGATCCACAATGGAAAGGGGCAGCCAGCGATATTTTCCTGCGCCATGCAGGGGAATTGGCGCGCGAGATGGGATATGAAATCTCAAACATCGATTGCACATTGATTTGCGAACGCCCCAAAATTGGCCCACACGCAGACGCCATGCAAAACGCATTGGCGGACATTTTGAACATCGACGTCAGCCGCGTTTCAGTAAAGGCAACCACAAGCGAACAATTGGGCTTTACAGGACGTGAAGAGGGCATCGCATCCATTGCAACAGCGGCACTGATCAAACCATGATAAAACTTATTACAACAACATTTGGCGTTGGATACCTGCGCCCTGCCCCGGGAACATGGGGATCTTTGGCCGCCCTGCCACTTGCATGGGGTGTTCATGAACTTTTTGGTCTGACTGGGTTTATTGTGGCCTCAGCTGTCGTTTTTTTTCTCGGCTGGTGGGCCACGGCCCAACACATCAGCGGCAGCGATGATCACGACCCATCCGAAATTGTGGTGGATGAGGTGATTGGCCAATGGATCGCACTGCTCCCTGTGTTCATTAGTGCGGCGCATATGGGGGCGGATACCTTGGCGCTTTGGCCGGGGTGGGTGACCGCCTTTATAGGGTTTCGCCTGTTCGACATCACGAAACTTGGCCCCACTGGATGGGCCGACCGCCGTGGTGATGCCTTGGGCGTGATGTTGGATGACGTGATTGCAGGTATCTTTGCCGCCCTATTGGTCATGATACTGGCAGCACTTTCACATGGAGTTTTGATGTGAGCCGCGCGAAGAATGTCGTAGAACGGGCCAGTGCCGCGGGCATCGTGATTGCCACGGTAGAAAGCTGTACGGGCGGGATGATTTCGGCCGCGATCACAGATATTGCAGGCAGTTCGCGGGTTTTGGACCGTGGGTTTGTGACCTATTCAAATGCTGCAAAAATGGACATGTTGGGCGTTTCCGCCGATACGCTGGACGCCTATGGCGCGGTGTCAGAGCAGGTGGCTGCCGAAATGGCAGCAGGTGCGCTAAAATATTCGAACGCGACCTTATCCGTATCTGTCACAGGCATCGCGGGACCCGGTGGATCAGATTTTAAACCCGAGGGGCGCGTGTGTTTTGGCATTGCAACCCGAAGCAGCGTTGAAACCCAACAAGTCGACTTTGGCGCCCTAGGCCGCGCGGGCGTGCGAGGCGCAACGGTGGCGCATGCATTGGAACTATTACTGCGAAAGCTACCAAACTGACCTATTGCCTAATTTTTAACACCATCGCAATTCTAACTGCCTAAATTTTAATCATATCAAAAATTCCGCACATTTCGTCCGCCCAAAAAACAGGCCATGCTTTGCAAATTGCATAAAATGCGATTTGTGGGCGCAAATCTTTAGGAGGATAAAATGAACGGAGCTGATACAGCATGGATCATTGTCGCAACGGCATTGGTTCTGTTTATGACACTGCCTGGCCTTGCGCTATTCTACGGCGGGTTGGTACGCGCACGTAACGTGCTGAGCGTTTTTATGCAGGTATATGCCATCGCCTGTTTGATGAGCGTTCTTTGGCTGATCGCGGGCTACACAATCGCATTTGGATCAGGCACATCGGGATACTGGGGAGGATTGGATAAGATGTTCCTGCTTGGCGTGGATGCGGATGCGCTATCAGGTACCCTGCCCGAGGTTTTGTTCTTTGCCTTCCAAATGACATTTGCGGTGATCACCCCTGCGCTGATCGTGGGTGCCTATGTTGAACGTATCAATTTCTCTTTCGTTGTGATCTTCTCAGGGCTTTGGATGTTGCTGTGTTACGCACCTGTGGTCCACTGGATTTGGGGCGGTGGCATGATGGCCGATGGCGGTATTTTCGGTGAAGTTGGCACCAAAGACTTTGCTGGCGGTATCGTTGTTCACGAAACAGCAGGTTTGGCCGCACTTCTATTGGCAATGATGTTGGGCCCACGCAAAAACCGCACAACACCCCCACATAACCCAGGGTACGTGATGATCGGCGCATCCATGCTGTGGGTCGGTTGGTTCGGCTTTAACGGCGGTTCACAACTTGCGGCAGACGGTGGCGCGGCAATGGCACTGACTGTGACACATATTTCCGCGGCGACTGCATCACTCACATGGGCATTGTGGGAAAAGATTAAATACGGCAAGGCGTCCTTAGTCGGCATCGTCACAGGCACGATTGCAGGTTTGGCATCCATCACACCTGCGTCAGGATTTGTAGGCCCGATTGAAGCATTGGTCATTGGCGCGGTTGCAGGAATCCTATGCCAAGAGGCCGTGAACGTGGTGCGCAACACATTGAAAATCGACGATACACTAGACGTCTTCGCGGTACATGGTGTGGGCGGTATGTTCGGCACACTGATGATAGCGGGCTTTGGCCATGGCGCATGGGTTGCACAAGTTGGCGCGTTGATCTTTGTGGGTATTTTTACTTTGGTCGTGTCCTACATCCTGATCAAGGTCACGCAAATTTTCGTGCCACTGCGTGTTGATGCAGAAACCGAAACAAACGGTCTGGACCTATCGGCACACGGCGAACGCGCATACGACATGAACAGCTGATAGCAGCCACATGAACGCAAAAACGCCCGCCAAATTTGGTGGGCGTTTTCTTTTGTAATACTTTTTCATCTGATTAGCGTTATTTAATTTATGGTAAGAATTTATTACCGTTCCCGCGTTAGTTAATAAAGTATTTCAAAGTAATTCGATTACACTGAAGAACTATATTACGCTTTCCATTTCAATTGCTGCGTTTACCATGTCAATTCTAAATCTAGCGACAGACACACGTGGTTTATCGGTTAATGTACGCGGCGGATCACTTGACCAAGAAACGCGGGTTTATGAAGAACAACTTTCCATGATCCATACAGGTACTCAAGAGATTATGATATACGCGCCAGATGTCACTGGCAGCAAACGGAAACAGGATCGAGAATGTCCTAAGAATTTAATATCAAGTCTGAACGCCCCAGGGTTGGATGAGAGTTGTACGATAAAAGCCGGGGCTATTGTACATCATACCTTAAAATTCAAGTTGCAAAGCCTCCAACCAGGCTTCTGGACTCTGTGCCTTGATTTTAAAACAGCTGATTTTTCTGATATTAGCCAAGAAGTGCGCTTCAAGTCAGGATCTATGCGTGTACTTAAGGAAGCTGATCAGTGGTGGATTGAAGCCGATAAACTTGATCAAAATCCGATGCATTTAATACCGACACAGCTTCGCTTGAGATCAATTGTTTTATTTTTTCATCGAGACAAAGACTAAGTTCATCCATACAAATCCGCCGCGCGGGTTTCAAAGGCCCGTACGATACGCTGCATGGCCTCATTGAACACAACGCCGATGATCCCTTGCAACACCATATTTTTGAATTCGAAATCGACGAAAAACTCAACCTCACACCCTTGATCTGTATCGCGGAAGGCCCAATTCGATTTCATGTAGCGAAACGGACCATCCGTATATTTGGTGTCGATTTTCATATCATCGGGATGCAAAACCACGCGGCTTCCAAAGCGTTCCCGAAACACCTTAAACGAAATCACCAAATCTGCCTCCATAACAGATGACGCGCCATGTGGTGTCACCGAACGAATGCGTGCGGCCGAACACCATGGCAAAAATTTCGGGTAGGATGCCACATCAGCGACCAAATCATACATCTGTTGCGCTGTATAGGGCAGCGCGCGGGTTTCCGAATGTGTGGGCATGTCGATCCTTTTTCGCGTGACACTGCACCATGAATAGGTAAGTTAGGGCACAAATTTCAAGGGGGTCCCAATGTCGCAGAAGCCATATGTCATCGATCAAATGATATCTGCCAAATCCATCGCGGCGCGGATTGAAGATTTGTCCCGCGAAATTGCAACCGAATTTTCAGGCACGAATAAATTGATCGTAGTTGGGTTGTTGCGCGGATCATTCGTTTTTATCGCCGATTTGGTGCGCGAATTGGACCTGCCTGTTGAGGTCGATTTTCTTGAGGCGTCCTCGTATGGCGATGGCATGGAAAGTTCGCGCGAAGTTCGCATTCTTAAGGATTTGCGCGGCGCGATTGAGGGGCGCGATGTTTTGGTTGTTGAGGATATTGTTGATACGGGCTTTACCCTAAGCCATGTTTTAAACCTGTTGAAATCCCGCAATCCAGCAAAGCTGAAATCCATTGCATTGCTGGACAAACCCACACGCCGCGAAGTTGACATTCGCGCAGATTGGACAGGGTTTGAAATTCCAGACGAATTCGTTGTGGGCTATGGCATCGATTACGCGCAACGCAATCGAAACCTTGGCTATATCGGCAAGGTGCGATTCACCAACGATTAAAGCCTATCGAGGAAGGCTGCATCATATTCCGGCAGCGTCACATCAGAGCTGGAAATTGTGATGTCACTCTGTAACTTTGAAACCGCCACACCATCCAGTTTAATCAATGTTTCACCAATGGTTGCATCAATTTCAAATGACCTTGTGGGCACGATTGGATTGTCCTGACCATCGGTTCACGGCGTTTAATGCACGGTGAGGGTGTCAATATCCTTGTCAAAATCGGTGATGACAACTGGATCACTTGTCACATCACGAAAGACATTATGGAACGTATCTGCATCGGCACCGCCGCTGATCTGATCCGCGTTGGAAAAGATGATTGTATCCAAGCCCTCGGCTCCAATCATGGGTTCACCAGCGCCGCGTGAAAAATCCACGGAACTATCAAGGCGGTCGGAACTTAGGACATCATCGCCTGAACCACCGTTTAGCTCATCTGTGCCACCGCCGCCTGCGATGCTGTCGGCCCCCAGACCACCGAATAAATTGTCTTCGCCTGTGTTACCCTAAATCATATCGTCGTCCGCGTGGCCATAAAGGGTATCATCCCCCGGAAGACTGTAAAATAGATCATCACCGCCACCACCATAGGCTGCGTCATTCCCGCTACAGCCATTTACCGTATCGTTGCCCGCATCCCCTTCGAAATAATCGTCAAAAGAGCTGCTCATCAAACTGTCGTTTCCTGTCAGGCCAAACAGCGCAAGGGACTCCGAACTGGTTGACGTGCCAAGGGTATTATTTCCCGATGTTCCAACCTGCTCAGATGCATAATCAGATGCTGTGTAATTGGTGTTTTTCGCGTCTTCGGGATCTGGTTCTGGATCAGGGTTTTTGACGGCAACATCACCATAGTTCTGCCCAAACCCGAGCATATCCCACGACAAACATCCCATTTGCATGGCAAAGGCCACGGTAAAAAACGCAGCATTGCCCAAAATCGCATATTCCATAACACACCTAAACGCCTGAACTGCGCATTGTTCAACGCGCCAAGATGTTTAAATTACGGTAAAATTTGGAATAATTTGGGCAGTCGTTCAGGGTTTGGCCAGTTTCGCAAGCAATTGATCACGCACATGGGGCGTCACAAATTTGCTAACATCCCCGTCTAAACGTGCAATCTCTTTGACCAGTTTTGATGCAATCGCTTGGTGTTTTGCTTCGGCCATCAGGAAAACGGTTTCAACCGAACTGTCCATCGCGCGGTTCATACCCACCATCTGAAATTCATATTCGAAATCTGCCACCGCACGCAGACCGCGTACAATCACCTGCGCCCCGACCTCGTGTGCGCAATCTATCAGTAGATTTTCAAATGGGTGTGGTACGATTTCTGTACCTGTTTCCTTGGACAATACCGCGCATTCCGCCTCGATCATCGCAACCCTTTCCTCTAACGAAAACATCGGGCCCTTATCACGGTTAATCGCAACGCCGATGACCAATCGATCCACCAACATTGCTCCACGGCGAATAATATCAATGTGCCCCAATGTGATTGGGTCAAAGGTTCCTGGATAAAGTCCAATACGCATAGTCGGCCCTGTAGTCGTTAGGTGTGGCAACGCAACAATATTACAGGACCAATTGCAAGACCTAGTAGCCCATGATCATGCCCTCAAGGGCATCTTTTTCCATAGCAAGCTCGGTCATACGCGCTTTTACGACATCGCCGATTGTCACGATGCCCACCAATTTTCCGCCTTCG
>Ga0255778_10001929_pt1 | contig 18330 bp, 29 predicted proteins | sample 071ome_31_FD_179976 | JGI IMG/M metagenome (GOLD analysis project Ga0255778, IMG submission 179976) | Coastal salt marsh microbial communities from the Groves Creek Marsh, Skidaway Island, Georgia - 071405CT metaG (version 2) | ecosystem: Environmental > Aquatic > Marine > Intertidal zone >...
CAAGAAGGACAGTAGGTTTTTTCATTGACGCCTCAGAGTGCCCAGGTAGTCTAGCACAAAACTTCTGATATACATCAGCTCGTGGTAGCACTCTTGGTTGTGGGCACACTGCCTCAACTCAACGTCGGGCTTGAGCACCGACTCGATGAAGAGGTCCAAGCCCCTATTCCATTTGTCGTCTTGGGAATCCATATCGTCCTCTAGGTAAAAGTAAACCAACCAGTGATAATGATCTTCTCTTGACTATGGGACACTCTACCACGATGAAAGTGCGTCCAATCGGAAGGCCATATCACGGTATATCCCTTCTGAGCAGGGACATACTTGTCTTGATGAAACCACTCTGTGCCACCATCGGGCACATCGTTTAGGTAAGTCATAAAGACTAGGTGCCTATAGACATTACTAGGAAGACAGTTTGACCTCTCAGTATGCCATAGTTTGAAACCACCTCCCTTAGGATACCATTGAATGCTCATCGGCTCAACAATTCTGAAGTCAGATAACTCACAGAATGGGAAGCGGTCCATGTATTTGTTAAGGACTCCCTGCAACTCCACTAGATACTTCTCACAGTGCTTCACAGCAACTTGAAAAGGGACGTGGAGATCCCGAGAGTCCTTAAACTCTTTGTTAGTCTTTACAACTCCTTCCTCCATCAGTTGACCGTCAATATAAGGCAGGAATTGTTGATGCCTGTAGAAGTTAACAATTTCTTCCACTGCCTCATTTGAAATGAAGTCACCCCAAATAAAGTCAGACTCTTTGGTGCAAAACTTTCCTTTGTATGTGGTGATCTCTTCAGTCATCTAATGGCCTATCAATTCGGTAAGACATGATTGCTCTGGGGGACTTAGGTGATGCCTCATGAAACACGCCTTTCGGTATGTATAAGGCATCCCCAGGTCCAATGACCACGATGTCAGATAAACAAGTTTCACATGGGTTAGAATCAAATCTATAGGAGGTCCGACCCTTTACCCCAATGATTAACACATCTTCTTCATCCATATGCCTACCGAAAGTATCAGCAGGAGAAAAGTAAGAGACATAGACATCCATGTTTTCACATTCATGTCCAGCAAACTCTTCAAATTCTTTCCTTGCCATAGTAAAAGACGGGGGAGCAGGACTCCCTCGTCTCCAATATGACATGTAGGATGGAGGACCCCCCTCGCTAATGATATAACACTTGCCAGTGGGATCATTCAGTGTTGAATTCACATACATTAGAATAGCATCCCAGGGCACTTGAGCGTGCTTGGGAAACGCATCTCTGTATACAATATATTTGGTATCATCCATACAACAAATCAGTGGTCATATTATCGATGAGGATAGCATAATCCTCTTCGACATCAACGCCCCAAAAATGGACGTGACGAGGACTCTTATCGCTATAAAAACGACAGAGTTGTGTAAACAATGCTGGATGCTCTGTGTCTAGTGCAACCTCACCATTTACTGCGGACTTCAAGATATCAATGCAGTTAGCAAAACGATTCCTAAGAGTCATACTCCTCTCCGTATCTTCTGTTGGGGTCCTGCTGTTAAGCAGGAAGCGAGACAGGTAGGGATCGAACCTACGACCGACTGCTTAGAAGGCAGTTGCTCTATCCGCTGAGCTACTGTCCCATCAGTAATTTAGAAAATGGACTTCGGAGAATCGTGGTCTATCAACAAAGGTATTACCTACCAGTCTCATGGAGTGGTAGATGTCACCCTCAAAGAAGACACCACAGTTGTATCTATCGAGAATGCAATGTGATTCATCTGCTTCAGTTACCCAAGGATCATAGTGCTCTCCCTTACCATGATAGTTGAAAGAGTTGTAGAAAGATGTGCCAGGACCATAGTCGTTACACTTGTTGAGATAAACAATAGCATTGATGCAGTTAGGATCTGTATGGGGAAACCAGTGACCCTTGGGAGAAGACTTTAACACAGTGATGTTAAACATGCAACCACCATCGAAGTGATAGTTGTAGATGCCCATCAACGCAGCGACCTGCTGATGCACCTCAAACCACCTAGAATCATATGCTTCGGTGATGCATTGTCTGCCGTCGTAGAAATCTTTTCCATTACCCTTGGTGGGATCTTGTGGTTTATGTGACAGGATAGGGCAGCACTCTAGATATTCGGCAACCCTATCTGGATTCTTGTAAACGTTATCTACGAATACAACTGGGCGACCATGGATAGTCTCAACGACATATGTCATGTCGGGATTCAATCGGAAATCATCACCAGTAAAGAATTTCATATCACTGCTTTAGTTTTGTCCACATGTCCTTTGATGTTAAATGAAATGATTGTCCTGGGGACTTCCGATCTATTGGGTAGTGCTTCATGGTGCAAAGCAGCAGGAAAAAACACGATGCTTCCCTCTCCGACGGGTGGCACATAGGACATCATGTTGCCGTCGAGGAAGTCGTGAAACGGTGAGTAAAATGTTGTAGGTGTGTGGATGTTGGGATCGAAGTCGTAGTATAAGACGCAAGACCACCCATATTGTCCATGGTTGTGGACTCTATGCTTGTGCGATGCTCTCTGTGTCTCAAACCACATTGATGAGATTTCCATTTGATGTCTCTTACCAAGACATCCACTCTTCCTAAACTTATTTATGGGGACAGCAGCAATTCTGAAGACATCATCTGCATAGGGTGGCAATACTCCAGCATAGTCATGCTCAAAGAAGTCAGTGTAGACTTCTTGACCCTGCTCCAGGTGACCGTTAGTCAACTCTGGCAACTGTATCTCTTTCTTTACATTGTCCCAGTCATCAATCTGATAAGTGCAGATTGGGACTCGGAAAGGAAACTCCATCATACTTCTTGCATCTCACGAATACGCTGAGCAACTACCTCAGCACCACCATAGTTACCTGCTTCCACCATTTCGTGAAGCAGATCTACAAGATACTCAAATGATTCAGCAAACACATCGGTGTCTTCAAACATGATTAAGGACCCCTCTCCGTTACCAGCAAAGTATATAGGAGGTTGGATCCGAAGTCAAGGGGTGAAGTGCTTGATAAACCACTCAGCATCGACCACGACAAGTGGTTTCTTCCTATTCTTTTTCATGAAGAGAATGGGTGTATGGTCACCAGCATTGGCACATGCCTGATCATATGCTTCATACACATTCAATCTCTCCACATTCTTACATTCAATACTGAAAGGAAACTTTCTTCTGGCATCTCTTGCCATGATCAAATCTTCCCCACCAGCACCCATGCTACGAGACTCGATGTCCTCAGGATGAATATCTCTATGCTCAATGAGCATATCTCTCACCCACTGTTGGAATCTACGTCCCTTCCCTTTCGCGCTTTGTGGCTTCATACTCTTTCTTCTTTTTGAAGTATACCTTGTACCAGCGATCACACGCTGCTCTTATATACTTATAGTCTTCATGCTCGGTGCCTACCAGGGCACCCAGATAGACACAAGCCCCCTCCATTTCTGATATCAAAGTCAGAATTGGTATAGGGGACTCTGGATCTATATTCCACTGTGGTTTAATCGGCATAACCGTCGTCGTCATCCTCCATCTGATACCCCAGTCTAGTCCTGGGTGCATAGGGTGATGTATATGAGTCGGGATCTTCCTTTATGGCATCCTCCAGACTCTCTGCCAACAACCTCAGATTGTGTGCGATAAGTTTTACCTTTTGATAATTCATTACACACCTCCTAATTTGTCTTGTAGTGTTTTCCAGTCCTTGTTAAAGGTATCTAGACCCTTGTCTGTGAGCACATGACGATACATACTCTCAAACACTATAGGTGGAATGGTGCAAATGTCAGCCCCCATAGCAAATGCTTTGGAGACATCTCTCACACTTCTAATTGAAGCAGCAAGAATCTCAGTCTTCACCTCATGTAGTCTGTAGATGTCTGCAATCTCCTTGATCAGTCCAAGACCATCAAAGGAATTGTCATCGACTCTACCTACAAAGGGTGAGACATACGTTGCCCCTGCTTTTGCAGCAAGGATCGCTTGAGCAGGTGAGAAAATAAGTGTGACGTTAGTGCTGATACCATCGTCGGATAACTCTTTACAAGCAACCAAACCCTCATGTGACATGGGAAGTTTGATTGTGACGTTGGGATGCAATTCGATATAATCATCAGCCATGTCAAGCATTTCATCAGCGGTCTCACCAACCACCTCTGCGCTGACCGATGCAGTCCATCCAAACATCTGTGATATCTGAAGGATAGCATCTTTCGGATCCACACCTGACTTTAACATCAGAGATGGATTCGTAGTAACGCCATCAATTAAACCAGAGCTCACTGCATCGTGTATCAGATCTACATCTGAGCAATCGAGAAACAGTTTCATGACTCCTCTATGTGAAGGCGTAAGTATTTAGATAATAAAAAAGGACCCGAAGGTCCTCTTTATCACTTGTTGTAAGTATGCCCGCGATAGCAGAAAGTGCCATGAATTTCTTCTGCACCTTGCTTGCACTCATATTGGACACCGCGATAAGATGTCATATGAATTTGTGCATCGTGAAGACGTGATGCCTTCTCGATCTTCTCACGGATGAGGTTGAGTGTGTTCATTGTAGGTCTCCTGAAATACTAGGGTGAATTAACTCCCGTTCCTTCAGTCGTTTGCGTCCTACTTATCAAAGCAGTGAGGGTCTGTATGATTCATCCAGTGGATGAGAATATCAGACTTCTCAAAGGGAGTGAAAAGAGTTGTCTCTTCCAATCCTTGCTTCAACCATTCGTAGTCTTCACAGCGAAGATAATTCTCCACTGGGACATGACTAAAAAAGATGAGTGCCAATGATAACATAGGATGAACGCTCCGTTCCGCGACTTACTTGCGTCTCATTCGCCATTTGCGAATAGCGAATGGGATGAACGTATATGCATTATAGCATATCTATTTAGCGTTTTTTCTTCCTTTTTTTGGTATTATTCGTAACGCTTTTTAGATACTCGGACTGAGATAACCTCTTCTTATCTCTCCCACGGGTCGGGGATACTTTGTCTTCCATCAGTTCCTTCTTCAGGGACTTCAAAAACTTCAAGTGGGCCTTGATACCATTGATCTGGGTCGGGATAATTTGTCTTGGGGTCTGAGTCATATGAAAGATACAATTCGTCTAGTCCATCTACTTCGGATGGTGTGGATACAATCACTGGTTGGTATTCCTCCTCTTTCCATTGCTTCTTTATTTCTTCTGCCTGCTTATCAACAGAGATCATTTCTCTCTCAACCTTTTGATCTAGCCACCACTTAGCATACCATGGTATCAGGAAATGCTGACACACAAATTTGATGGGTTGCTTTTGTTTTTCAGCCCACCATTCAAACTTCTGGACTTCACTGGGGACACCGCCCCAGCGAGTCTCAAACTCAAAGTGAAAATCCTGCAAATGTTTGCGATCCGACATCCTGTTTGATACCTCCAATAACATAAGATTCAATTTCAGTTTCCTGAGGTGCATTCTGCTGACCCTTACTATTCAACCAGTGCTCTGTCCAGGGCAGTGGATTGTTAGACATGGGGACATCGAAGATCGGTTTGAGACCGATCGACTTCATGCGTCGGTTAGCAATGTATTCAACATAGTGTGAGAGGAGTCTTTCATTAAGACCAATCATGCTGCCCTTGGAGAAGAGATAGTTTGCCCATTCCTTCTCTTCATTAACAGCACTGACAAACATCTGTTTGACTGTCTCCTTTTCCTCTTCTGCAATCTCTTGCATCACGGGGTCGTCTCCTTCCGCCCACTTCTTGAGGATCTTTTGAGTAAGGACAAGATGCTGGCTTTCGTCTCTGGCGATGAGAGAGATAATTTTAGCGGATCCTTCCATAAGTTTGAGCTCACCAAACGCAAACGAGCAAGCGAATGAGACATAAAATCTGATGCCTTCGAGAATGTTGACATTGGCTACAGCAAGGTAGAGTTTACGTTTTACTTCACGAAGAGTGTCTTGAGCAGCAGGGACGCCATCAAGATTGTGCTGCCACATATTACCAGCAGCCCACTCATTCGCTTCAGCCAGGAAGTCATTGTATGCTTTGCATACTGACTTTGCCCTTGCCAATATTTTATCGTCATCTAGCACGGTGTCAAACACTTCGCTAGGATCTGCATACACATTCTTAATGATGTGTGTATAGGATCGTGAGTGGATTTGCTCCATGAATTCCCAGACACCCATGGCACCTTCCAATTCAGGCAGTGAGCAGTAAGGAGAGAATGCCATGCCAGGTCCACGACCTTGCACAGAGTCCAGGAGAATTTGATACTTCAGATTGGAAGTATAGATATGCTTCTGCTGATCGTTGAGAGTTTTATAGTCTGCACGATCCTTCTGCAGGGAAACCTCTTCAGGTCTCCAGAAGTATCCCAGTTGAGTCTGAGTCAACTTATCAAAGTCAGGATACTTATATTCATCATAACGCTGCATCCCTAGGGGTGCTCCAAAAAACATAGGTTGTTTCTTGGTGTTGACTTTCTTGTCGTTAAATACCGTTACTCCCATCTGTGCTCCCATTAGTGCCGTAGTTTGCCTCATAAAATAAAAAAGAATTGATCCGTGGGGTTACCCCCAAGGACCTACAACACTCCAAGTAGGAATCAAATTCCTCTTGGAGCTCTTTGCATAATGTAATCGTGACTTGTCTAGACATTGCAAGCATCACATGCTTCTTCATCTGACGATTCAATCTCAGCGAGAAGGTCTCTCAACCTTTGCTCCTTTTCATTGATACCATCAGCGTCAGACTTTTGGTCGTATGTATTCTGATAATAGGATGTCTTCCAACCGTATTTGTATGTATTCAAAAAGTCAGTTGCAATTACTTGCATAGGGACTTCGTTATTGGGGTAATTCTCTGGATTGTAAGACCAGTTACCACTGATTGCCTGGTCAAAGAATTTCTGCATCACGGCGACGATCTTAATATAACCCTCATTAGAGACCATATCCCAGAGAAGGGTGTAGTTATTCCTGAGAGAATTATACTGGGGGACAATCTGCTTGAGCGGACCCTTCTTTGACTTCTTAATGGACAAGTAGTCTCTAGGGGGCTCGATTCCATTGGTTGCGTTTGACACAACGGAGCTACTCTCCGATGGCATCTGTGCGGACAGTGTGCTGTTTCTGAGACCGTGCTCCAAGATAGATGCTCTAAGACTATCCCAATCATAGAAATATGCAGGTGCTACCAACTCATCAACTTCCTTCTTGTATGTATCGATTGGCAGAATGCCATCAGCATACTTAGTGCGATTAAATGCATCGCAGGCACCCTTCTCCCTAGCAAGTTGGTTGGACGCCCTTAGAAGACCATACTGGAATGCCTCAGTGAGTTTATGGACCTCAGTCAATGCAGGTGCATCATCATAATGATGACCCAGTTTAGCAAGGTAGTGTGCCAGACCGATGAAACCGATGCCAAGGGAGCGACGAGCATAGGTGCTACGTCGTGCAGCAGCAACAGGATAATCCTGATAGTCAATCAACTCATCGAGACCACGGACAGCAAGGTCAGTGAGATTCTCAAGGTCTTCAATCTTCTTGATCTTTCCTACGTTGATAGCAGACAGGATGCACAGAGCAATCTCACCACCATCATCATCGATATGATCAATAGGATCTGTGGGGAGAGTGATCTCCTGACACAGGTTGGACATGTTGACCTTATCTTTGAAGGAGGAGTGGGAGTTGCAGTGGTCGATATTCATAAGGTAGAGACGACCAGTCTCTGCTCTCTCCTTCAGGAGATCCAAGATCAACTCTTGAGCGGGGACAGCCTTCTGAGGAATGTCTGGATCACCCTCGTAAGCCATGTAAAGTTTATCAAAATCAGGAGTGCCAAAAGATTCATACAAACCTGGCACGTCGTGCGGACTGAAGAGAGTAATGTGTGAATTCGAGATGAATCTCTCGTAGAAGATCTTGCTAATTTGGATACTGTAGTCCAACTTTCGGACACGGTTATCTTCCGTCCCTTTATTGTTTTTAAGTACAATGATGTCCTCTATTTCTTGGTGCCAGATTGGGAAGTGGACAGTCGCACTTCCGCCTCGTATGCCATTTTGAGTGCAGCAGCGGACAGTCGCTTCAAATTTTTTAAGGAAAGGGATAACACCTGTGTGTTGAACTTCTCCACCTCTGATTTTACTGTTGATGCCACGGATTCTACCTGCGTTGATGCCGATGCCCGCCCTTTGAGCAACGTAGTGACCAATAGCCATATCGCTGCTAAAGATGCTATCGAGGGTGTCATCAATATCAACAAGGACACAACTAGCAAACTGTCTAAGTGGCGTCCTGACTCCTCCCATAATCGGTGTTGGGATGTTGAGGAGGTGCTTTGAGATTGCGTCGTAGTATCGTCTGACATAATCGAGACGGGTCTCCTTAGGATATTGTTGGAAGAGGGTTGCAGCAATCATGATATACATCTGCTGTGGCGTCTCATAGACATGACCACTGCTACGATCCTGCACCAAATATTTATCTACGACTTGACGCAATCCTGCATATGTAAACAGAAAGTCACGCTCAGTATCAATGAAACTACCGATCGTATTCCACTCTTCTTCGGTGTATGCATTCAGCAATTCAGCATCGTAGACAGCCCACTCCACACAACGAATCAAATGAGTGTAGAGACTGGGTGCATTGTCGGGGTGATCCATATATACCTGCTTGCGTAGTCCAAACAGCAGCAGGCGAGCAGCAACAAACTGATAGTTAGGTGCGTCGAGTGTGATCAGATCGTTTGCAGATCGAATAAGGATCTCTTGAATGTCTTCAGTTTTAATACCATCAAAGAATTGGAGATTAGCATTCATCTCCACTTGTGATTCAGAAACACCACTGAGACCACGACAAGCGTGCTCAACCATGGTGTGAATCTTATCCAGATCGAGACCTTCTACAGTCCCGTCTCTTTTTACAACGCTAATCGCACTCATACCTTTTTCCAAAATGTCAGTTTAACTTTTGCTTCCATACCTTGATAGGTATTATCTTTGACGATTGACTTTACGTCTCTCCCTGCCAGGACCATATCGTTAAGGTCTTTCTCCTTAATTTCTTTGGGGAAGATTACCACCTTGTGTCCCTGGTCGATGGTCTTAGATATCTTAGAGACGATCTCTCTCGATCGCGGTTCGTTGTCGAAGACGAATATGAATCTATGATCATAACCGCTAAGGTCAACATCGCTACCACACATAGCAATAGCGTTGACAAGGAAATGGGAGTCAAAGGGTCCTTCTGTGACATAAACTTCCTCATCAGAATTTACTCTGTCAATACCATATAGTTTAGGTCGATCCTTGTCAAATAGTATTGTAACATATCGTAGGTTTGACTTTGGGGCAAGAGACCTACCTTGGACACCAAACCATCTACCAGTCTCATCAATCAAAGGAATAATAATACGAGGTCTGTCATTCTGTAGATTCTCGAAGTAGTTTGGTAGTTGAGAGTTGACCCACCGTTTGAAACGGTCAGTGTAAAAAAGAGAAGCAAACGATTCCTCTGGGATCTGTCTCTTCTCTAAGAATTCTCTGGCAGGGTGTCCAGTATTTAGCTCACTAATAGGTGTTAGACCTGATACCTTTTTAGCAAACTTTGGTCTTGCCGAGAGGTCGAGAGGTTTCTCTTTAGGACGTATAGGTTTTCGATACTTCTCAAGCAGGTATTCTGCATAGAGATCAGGTGCATGGTCCTTTAGGAAACGATGTACAGACTTAGATATCCCACAGTTGTGGCACTTGTAAAAGTAATCGGCATTCCTAGGAAAGAAATATCCTCGTGCTTTAGACTTCTGCTTTTGCGAGTCACCGCAGTAAGGACACCTACAGTTGTAGGTCCCCCCTTGATGCTTGAATCGCTCCAGTCTAATGCCCGCCTTCTCGATGAAACGGGTATCGACAAAACTCATACGGATCGATGGATCTCTACTGGAGTCATGCTAGCAGTGTTTGCCTTGGGAGTCAAGAAGTTTCCGAAAACATCTGGTGCTTTGAGGATGACAACAGCAGCAACGCCAATCCCCACAGCTATCCATCTAAACTTATACAGATCGTCAATCTTTTTTTCTACTTCACTAAACCTCTCGGTGATTCTTTCAAACATTTTCTCATCATACTTCTGATGATCGTTGATCATCTTGATGATTGCCTGGTTTGCTTTATCACCTTCGTCAAGTCTATTCTCATGACGCTCTAAGATGATAGCAACCTTGTTACTATTCTCTGAGATGGTGCCAACAGCACGCTCTAACTTATCAAGCATCTCTTTAGAGAGATCCTCGTAAATGTCAAGTTTAGATTGCAATACTTCTAATTTGGCAAGACCAAACATCAGTCGATACCCATTGCTCTTTGACGTTTATCCCAATAAAATTTAATGACTTGGTTGGGATAAAGACGGGTAACCTTGATGTGCTTATGATTCTCAGGTCTATAGATTTTCCTGAGCTCAATCATAATTTCAGAGGGCGACTTACCATAGAGGACATACAGTTGCTGTCCATCATAGGTAACTAGGAAAGGCAATACTCCTGCATCTTTATTCTGATACGACTCACCGATGCCTACGTTAGTAATAACGTGACCCTTTGGCTTAAACTTTCTCTTCTTGACCTTCCTACCTTTGCCAAGCAGAGGATCAAAACCTGCAACAGGACCTGTGGCAGCAGCACTACCGCTGAAACCTCCAGTCCCTACGCTCATTGTGGGTGCATCTTCATTCATAAACTAACCAAGATGTCATAAACTTCCATATCGATATCCACTTGCTTGAGAGATCCTTGATTCAATTCTGGATACCTATCCAAATATATCAGAAAGGTCTTAAGAAGCGACCAGTATTCCCTCTCAAGTTTATACATGAGCAACGGAATAGTTGCCTCACCAAACACATTAAACAATACGATGATGTGATTGATAATCAAGTTGGTCCTGAGAGTCCCCGTCTTTAGATACCTCTTGAGTAACCTCTTGAGGTATTTGAATTTCTTCATGTCCTCCATAAAATCATCTACAGTAACCGACTGAGGGTTACTGTAGTGTTTTATAGCAAACAGGAGATGATTCTTTTCGGAAAGACTCTCAAAGTGCATACATTATGATGTCGATACTATATGTATCAGGTGCCGAAGGTCACAGTTGCAACACCATCAGAGATCACTTCTTCCGTGCCACCAGTCGATGTAATCTTGACTCTATACTTGTAGCCATCTAGAGAGTCGTCAGCGAGAGCACTGTAAGCAAGAGTTGCTGTCGTGAAGTCTGCATAAGTGATGCCTGTGTCTGTGTCGGCAGCAATGTTGACCCAACGTGTAGTAGCGCTGGCGGTCTGACGTTGCCACTGATAGGTGAGGGTGCCAGGTGTGCCAGTCGTGCTGGTGGCAACAGTGAAGGTGCCAGCACCAGAAGCGGATGTAGAAGCAGCGGGTTGGGTGTCGATGATGACTGCCGATGCTGCATCTGCTGCGATGGTGTCGTCAGCCTGAGTCTCAGTGCCGTCGGGGTTAGAGATAAAGGCGAGTTGCTCTGCCTTATGGCGTGTATTGCCTGCGTGGTCGGTGTAGGTGCGATATGCCCACCAACCAGGGCTGCTGATGCCACGAGACTTATTCTCGTCTAGACCTGCTTCGGTAGCATCAATGAATACGATAGTCTCGGTAGCGGACCCAGCGCCGTTACCACGGGCAAGACCTGCTTGAGTTTTGTTTGCGTTTGAGTCAGTTCTCCCGTAAAGAGACATGTTTCCTTACTCCAATAATGCGTGGGTGTTTCTAATCTTATTTATACAAAAGGGGTCTTTCGACCCCAAATGTATCAACCCTCTTCTCTAGCGATGAGTGCCTCTTTCACTTTGTCAAAGAGCTCGTCGTCAGCAGTGGTTTTAGTTAGTTTGACTGCCTTACCTACAATCAGCAGGCACAATTCGATGAGTTTCTCACCGAGCTCTGCGTCATCGGGGATCTTTGCAACAGCGGCATCGACCACCTTGTATGCAAGGGGAAGAAGAAAAGAGACCATGATCTGAATCCAATATTGGGCTCAGCTATTTATAGAGAATCGTAGTCTTCTGCACTGAGACCAGACATGTAGCGATCATGATCCTGGGTTTGTTGGATCATACGCTGTCTCAGACGCTGCTCAGCAAGTCTAGTTGCTTCACTGGTATCGATGGTAGTTTCTTCCTTCTTCACCGCAACGTCCTCACCAGGCTCATACCATTTACCATCACCATCAGAGTCCTGCCAACGAGGCTCTTTGGTTTTCTTTTCTTTTGCTTTCTTCTTGGCAGCCTCTTTAAGACTTTCAATTTCCGAAGAAATACTACTTCTAAAACTTTCTTTCATGAGATCTTCCTTTTTTGGGTTGATAGTGATACCTTTTTTCTTGACAGTTTTAAGTGTCGTCTTCTCTCTATCCATTATCACTCTTCCCCCATCATCTCTTTACGCCAGTCGTATTTAGATTCCTCACCCAGACGCTTAGCAACGTAACCGCTTGCCTTGCTAACTGCACGGGATCCAACACCGACTGCTTTCTTCAGTCCTTTCTTCAGTTTGCTAGCGAGACCAGGACCCTTATTCTTAGAAGAGTCACCAGACTTCTGTGCTCCTGAAGGTGCAGAAGGACCAGAGGGTTTAGCAGGCTCGCTGCTACCACCTTCACTACCACTGGAAGAAGACCCACCGTCGCTCTGGGTGGACTTGTAACCATCTTTGGCAGCAGAGGCGCTGTCCTTTGCAAGATTCTTAGCATGACCTGCTGCCTTGCCAGCAAGTTTAGCAGCACCAACGATACCCTTACGGACTGCAGATGCAGCGGTCTTGAGGGCACCCTTCAGGCGCTCGCTACGGGAGGGGGAAGATCCACCCGAAGCAGACTTATCGGCAGCACGCTTCATAGCGGCGCCAGTAGCAAGGCGATCTTTGGCCTGGTCTCTGCGGCGCTGGGTCTCCTTAGGATCCACACGCTCAACCAGAAGGTCCGTGCCATCGATCATTTCCAGTGCCTCGGTCAGCACTTCTCCATCCAACTCAAGGAGTGCTTCGACACACAGGTCATGCAATTCTTCAAACGAAAGAGTGTCAAAGTCAGGGTCACTCAGGACCTCTTCAAACCAGACATCAAACTCTTCGTTAGCTTTCTTTTTGAGGTTTGCTTTGCGGTAGTCAAGATCGGCACGGGTGCCACGATCCATCTTACCTTGCGACTTGGGCTTGGTCTTACCACCCACATCAGGTTGCATACCAGGGTTTGCTGCCTTGACTCTGCGACCATGGGTGTATTCAGCACCCGATTGCTTGGAGTCACCAGACACCATCTTACCACCCTGGGAGCGGGAGTCAGCATACTCTTTGTCAGACTGACCATGCTTGCCCTTGTAGACTTCCTCAATGGAGTCTTCCTTGACACAGTTGTTGACTTCTTTGCCACCCTTCATCTTGGTGCCACGCTTCACATAACCCTTCCAGCATTTTGTGAAACCGTTGTCATCAACACCATCCATCTTCTTCTCAATCATCATCTGATGGAGATCTTCGATGTCGATGCCAACCACATCCTCACGTTGGAGGTTGAGACCGATGTCCTCAGGTGCCTTGGCACTCTTAGCGCCATCCTTAGAAACGATCTGGTAGCGACCATCTGCCTTTCTCCCAGTAATCAGGAAGGTGCCACTACCAGTCTTAACTACTCTGCCGATATTTCTGTCGTCACGAGCAGCTGCCTTCTTCTGGGCAATCATATCTCGCTCAACAGGGAAACCTGCATACCCCTCAACGATGGGATCATGATTGTCGAAGACTTCAATTACCTTAGCAGCGCCTTCTCTCAGGTGCTTGCTGGGCAGTTGATCCTCCAGACCATGTTCTATAGCATCTAGGATTCTACTTTGCTCATAGAAGTTATACTTCATGAGCGAGGCGGCAACCTTAATTTCTAACGTCATCGTTACTACTGGGATAGTTTAACTATTTATTACTTGATGGATTTTTGATTCTTACGGAACTCAGAAAACTTCTTGGTCGATTGACCAGGAGTCATATCTTGCACCGCAATTCTATATTTATCAGTGCCAACTTTCCACTCATTACCACTACCATCATCGGCAGAATGATTGGACTGGTCGTTGGTTTCTGTTACATCCTTCAACCATGCACGAAACTCATCACCATACTGCTCTTCCTTAAAGATAATGTAGTTAGGACCACGATAAACAACAGGACCACGAAGACCTGTGTTGTCATGCTCTACTATAGCACCAACCTTAAAGATGTGGTCAAGCATGTAGTGATCACGGAAGGCAGCAAAGTCTAGTTTAGGAGCATACTCCCAGACAGATTCATGGACAGACTCCTTCTTCTTACCCTTCTTGTCGGGTTTTGGGGGAGGAGTCATGCCTGTTAACACGTCCTGCATCAGTGCAGCACTGTGCTTCCTGCTCATCCCTTTGGGCATTCCTGCGTGGAAGGAGTCGTGGTCCCCTGCTTGTGCGTGGGCTCGCATTTTACTGGCAGAGAGATTCTCAATAGGGTCATCGCTATCATCAGCGCGAGCACCTGCAGACTTAATGTTAATCGACTTGAAGTCATAGTGGACACCATTATATTTTTGAGTGAGTTTCTCAAACTCTTTCACTCTATCATCACCCACAACCATTGTGACATGTTGATGTCCTTCGTCATGAAGGTCACGAAGCACATCAAAGATATTACGGTGTGCCTCAGAGTTTTGAATTGCTTTGTCATGCTGGGGGAAGAGTTTCCTCATGTGCCCCACCTTCTGATCAGCAGTCAGGGGATTCTTTTTGTGGTCTTGGCTTCTGCTGGGATAGATTCTGTAGTTACCTGAGTCGCCAGCATGAGCTTTAACAGCGTCCAGTAACTTGCCATGACCAGCATGGGGAGGATTAAACCTACCAAATGTAATAGCGATATGAGGATCTACAGGTTGATTGCTTTTAGCACCACTCTTTCCCTTGGAAGAAGTGGATGGTTTTTTGGTTGCAGATTGTGCTGCTTCCCTGATGAATTCAATAAATCTCATTTGCCCCAGTCTTTCGCTACTGTGAAGTTTGCTCGTGAAAACTCTAGTCTATCAACAAGTTTGAGTGCTGCACCGTCTTGAATAGCCACAAATCCTTCTGGACTCGTAACCTTGTATCCATTCTCGTCTTCCAAGAATGTCCCGACACCCTCAATTTTATTCAACTTATTTATGATCTGAATCTTTGCCTGAATCAAATTCATAAATCCGCTGAGTGCGGAATACATTACAGTTGCATTAGTATTTAGGTATTTGATGCATTCATCCTTCTTATCAGTCCAGTCTTTCTGTGCTTTAGGAGTTTTCTTCTTAGCAATCTCAGCGTTATATCGCTGGGTTACAAAGTTTGTGAAGTCCTGACCCATCGCTCTGCTGCTACTGGGGAGTTTACCCGACTTAACAACTTGGTTGAAGTAGATCTTGAATAGTGCAGGGGTAGAGACAGTGCCCTTCTCGTTAGAAACCTTATCCAGGAATGCTTTACCCCTGTTGAGGTTGCTCTCTGCTGTGTTGATTGTGTTGTTGATCTTATTCAACTCAGTAGATGTCAGGTTTGCTTTGCCGTTGACATTCTGGAAGGTGGAAGAGAAGACTGCGATCTTCTTATTGCCCTGCAGTTTGCTCACGTCAACACCAAACCCAGCAGACATACTCTCAATGCTGCTACCTCGGTAGTAGGTGTGGAAAACAATTCCCAGGTCAGCACTACCAACACGCTCACCCATCTTAGTTGCTGCCTCTACACAGTATGTGATGGTGTTAGGTTTGAATTTGTAGCATCGCTTGCCACCCATCGTGGTCAGGGGAGGTGTCTCTGTGAATAGCAAGTCACCCTGCAACACACCATCAATAGGAAGAGTGCTAAGCATCTTCAAACACATCTTCAGTTTGTCTCGGATGGGATGGTTACCATAGAAGGTGTCGATGTCAGCATTGCTATAGCAAACCTTAGGGTCATTCTTAGCAAACACTGACTTAGTGCCTACAAAGAATAGATCCAACTCAGGGTCGGTGCCGCAGATAATAGCAGGAGCACCATCCCATTTCGTCGTCACCTTAACGTTACTACCACCCTTACCCGTGGTCAGCATGTCACGAAGTGACTTCAGAAATCGAATTGCATTCGTAGCACCAGCAGATCCATTGTTGATGATGTCATCTTCAAGGTGCTCAAGGTGTGTATTCTTTGCCATTACGGTTGGATTCCTACTCGATCGTTTACTGGTGATGATTTGTAAGACTTTGCTCTCAGTTTGAATCTGTCTGTGCTTCTAAGTTGATTGTATGCCTTATTCTCCATCTTGAATTCTGGCATACCATTTCCACCCAGTTTGAATTTGTAGTAGGTAACCTTATTCATAAGGTAATCTACTACGATCTCCCTGTATTGAAGGATCCCATCGTCGGAAAACTTCTGGATGGCGAGTTGCATAATCAGCGAGACCTGATTGTATTTTGCGTTTCTCTTTCCTGACCCACCCAGGCGAGCATCAGTAAACTGACTCTGCTGGTTGAATTGTGGGTAGTAGGTCGCTGCCATGTCTGACCACACAGAAGAGTATTGCTCCATGTGTGCCTCTGTCATAGTGGTGGGTGATGGGTCTGCTGGTATCGCTTGAAGTATATTATCAGGAAACCTGCTGGTGAGGTTGGACTGCTGTGCCAGTAGTCGAATTGCCTTGTAGGTGGACTCTGCCACACTATCAGGTTTATTGCCCAGTGTCCTCAAAACCTTGGCTTCAATTTTCTTTTCGTATTCCACCATGAAGGGATCCCTCACATTGGCGTCCATAAAGTTAACGAGGTCTTGAGGTTTGATCACGTTGGTTGTATTGGACAGCACCTTAACCGAGAAAGGATACTCTCTATTAGCACCATCTTTCAGCTTGAAGTCAATCAGTGGCTCATTACCTGCCTGGGGAATGAAGACACTAGCATTACCCTTGTTTAGATCAGTGAATCCAAGTCGTTGCAACTGACTCGCACCACGCTCAAGCACACAAATAGGTGCCATCATCTCACTAAAATCTTTCTGAATATCCTTAATCACTGCGTCATAAGCAGAGTCGGTGAGGTTTCTGTATGCAGTTACCAAGTCCGCCCTATCACCAGCAGAATGTGAATCGCAATACTCAACCAACTCAACTAAGAAAGTCTTGACCACCGTTGGCAACTCAACCCTAACTTCGATTGCTGTCTTAAGAGCTTCCAGATATGCAGGGTATGGTATCCATCTATCCAATGGAAACCCAAGAAATTTCTGAGGTTTCATATCGAATGTCTGTCCACCAGCACGAGTCTGTGGTTTCTTCAGTGCTGTGACACGCACCCATCCTTCATGCGGATCTCCACAAGATGTCTCACACCAAACAACTTCCAGGAATGTCACTGGAATGGGTGCTTCTACGGGTTTGATGTGGATAACTGAATTTTTAGGAATAGTTTTTATCTTTCTACTCCCTCTATTGTCAGCCCACAGAGGGGTGTTTATCTTGACCTCAGTCTCCACACCAGCTCGAAAAACAGAAACGTATCTGTCCCATACTTCTTCTAGTTTTCTTCCTGCCATAAAAAAAGAGGGTGCTACCCTCTTATTTATTATTCAGGGGTGAATCGACTCTTGCGGTAATGCTCCCAGAGATTACCACTTTCCATAAGTTCCATGGAAACTTCAGGATACCACTCATCCAGTTCCCGACGAGTGGTGGGCATTTGATTCAGCACTTGTTCCAAACGTCCCTTTCCAAAGACTCGAATGATCTCTGCAAACAACTCCGATTGAGTCTCTTTCTGTTGATCGATATCTGTTATGAGGTGGCGAACAAGCGTGTTGCGGGCATAAGATTCTGACATATTGTCAACCATCATGCGGGCATACTCTTCCACAAACCAAGACCACTGGTCTTGACTAAAATCACCCCATTCAGAAGGATTATCTGGATGTGATTGAAACTTGGTATCCATATAAAACATATTTGACATAATCAGGGTGCTTGCGAAGGGACAAATGGGTCGCGTGATCGATTCTTGATCACGATGAAGGCATCCTTGTTATACTTGCGGGTGCCCTTAGTAGGTGCCCACTTGCTACCATCACCTTCAATACCATAGACAGAAGTGCCACCGATCTCAACATGGATGTCATCATTACGAACATCCCATCCTAAAGCAGCAACTGCTTCAATGAGGGTATCTTCAGTATAGCGCATCAGAGATCACCTTGCTTACGGTTTTCGGAGTAGTATTCACT
>Ga0255778_10001957_pt1 | contig 18174 bp, 16 predicted proteins | sample 071ome_31_FD_179976 | JGI IMG/M metagenome (GOLD analysis project Ga0255778, IMG submission 179976) | Coastal salt marsh microbial communities from the Groves Creek Marsh, Skidaway Island, Georgia - 071405CT metaG (version 2) | ecosystem: Environmental > Aquatic > Marine > Intertidal zone >...
TGTTTCATAAGCCGCAGAAATCTCATTCACCCCCTCATGGGCCTTTTCCCAAGCCGTCATGGCCTTGCTGCCATGGCGTTTTTCCAGCATGCGTCGTGTCACATGCGGGGACAGAATCGCGGCGGTGGCATTGTTGCCGCCAAAGCCCTTGGCATTGAGCAGGATGCTGTCGAAGGCATCCGGGGCATGCTCCTGGTGGTCGAGCAGAATTTCCAGGCCGTCCTGATGGACATCATCAGCGATACTGTCGGTCGTCAAGATGCCGGGCAGGATGCCGTACTCCCAGATACCCAGGCTGCAGGCCAGCTGGTCAGCACCGGCCACCCCAAGCGAGTGCCCGAGGTAGGATTTCATGGCGGACACCTTCCACTGGCTGGCCCCAAAATGCCGGGCCATTTCACTCAGGATGGCAGACTCGGTGACCCGGTTCTGGGGCGTGCCGGTGCCATGGGCCTGCACAAACGTGCGCTGGCGCAGGCTGTCCTCACCCAGCACGGCGCGGGTCACCGCAGCAGCGCGGGCAAAAGTCAGGTAGTTGCCAACGCCGGGGCTGGCAATGGATTTTTTGAAACCATCGGCATTCACAAACACATCATTCACGGCGCCGAGCACGGTGGCGCCGAGCTCCAGGGCGAGGGCGTCATCCATCAGCACAAAGAACTGGCAGGATTCGCCCAGGGTGAAGCCGATGTTGTTGCCAAACGGCCGGCAGGCACGGCGATACGCCGGACTGTCGCCGCCATCGAGAGCCTGCAGCACATCGTCACTGGCGATGGCGCCCATGGTGGAGAAGGCTTCGATGATTTCCGGCAGGATCGGCGCTTCACTGCCACCGACGATGATGACGCGGTGGGTCCCGTTCTGGATATCACGCACGGCCTGGGCCAGGTTGTAGTGGAACGTGGCGCAGGCCCCCAGGCTGGTGCCGGTGCTGCCGACGTTGCCCAGCACGTAAGCGTTGATGAAGTCAGCCGGCATGTCGGCGAAGCCCAGGGGCAGCTGTTTCGACGTCACTTTCTTGCCGAGCAGGCGTGCCTGCAACATACCGCCATTACCGTTGTAATCGAGCTGGCTCATGCTGCTGCAGGCATAGATCCCGATCTGTTCCGGCGCCACTTTCTGGCGAATCACATCCCAGTCAATACCCATGGAATAGAGGGCATCGGAAATGCCATAGACCGTCATCTGCAAACCGCGCGGATGATTGCGCGAGGCATACAGGGAAGACGGATCAAAACCGCCGGGCAGCTGACCGGCATAATTCACCGGACTGGCGTGCTGGTCTTCCAGCAGCACATCGAGGTCGCCGGTGACCGTGACCTGTACCGTATTGCCGTCGCCTTCACCTTCACTGATCTGCCAGTTGGCCGGCAGGTGGTCGGGCAGGTGGCGCTTTTTCAGGGTGAACGTCAGTGTCTCGCTGTCACCGGCCGGTGAGAAACGCGAACGGGTGTGATGCCGCTGTGCCGCCGGGTCGTAGATGTTGGTGCCCAGCTGGCGAATCAGGGTAGCATTGAGCAGGGCATCGGTATGGCTATCCAGCCAGCTGTCAGGGGTGATGGCCTGGCCGATGGCGTCCTGCCACTGGCCCTGGACGGCATGAATCTGTCCTGTCAGGACGGCCAGGTTGAGCAGGGTGTCGCGGGCTTTGTCTGTGGGCAGTCTGTTGAGGACCAGGCGGCGATAGCCGTAATGGAAGGCGCTGCGGCCGGCGGGGCTGACGCCGCCCATGGCAGTAATGACAGGTAGACGTTTCACGTTTGGATTTTGTCCTTGAAATCAATATGTTGAGAGTTCAGTCCAGGTATCATATAGGGCATAGGTGCAACTGACTTTAGTATTAAGGCCATAAATTATTGCATATTGGCCAATGCGTTGTCAGAGTCGCGTCAACGGCATAAAAATGTGACGCAGAACGCGCACTTGCTTACACTCGCACACGGTTTCAGGCGCTGGCACAGAGCTGCGCCACCAGGCAATGTCCATGGAAATCACTACAGGCCCATGAGCTCGAGACAATCACAGCAGACACCGGACAGCATCATCCTAGGCATGCACAGGGAACTGGGCATCCCCGAGTCCTATGGCGACAGCTGCGCCCTGGCGTTTTGTCCCGAGTGTGACGAACTGGTGCCGACGGAAACGGATGTGTTTGACCGTCAGCCCTATATGGCTGCAGCGGCTTTTGCGGCCTGGCAGGCCATGCAGGCCAGTGCGGCGGCGGCCGGCATCACGTTGCAGATCGTGTCAGCCTATCGCAGTGCCGAGTACCAGAAAGGATTGCTTCAGCGCAAGCTGGAGCAGGGACAGGCCATTGCCGACATCCTGCGCGTCAATGCCGCTCCGGGCTATAGTGAACACCACAGCGGTTGTGCGGTGGATATCACGACGCCGGATTTTGAGCCGCTGGCAGAAGTGTTTGAGGACAGCGAGGCGTTTGCCTGGTTGCAGCAGCATGCCGGAGAGTTCGGCTTCAGCCTGAGCTTTCCGCGCGACAATGCGGCGGGCATGACCTATGAGCCCTGGCACTGGAAATTCACGCCCGCGAATTGAAAAAAGTTTGCTGGCAGGCAAATTTTAGGCACAAAAAAAGCCGGTTAAACGGCTTGTGGATGGCATTTTGGCGGCACCTAATTTCACCAATTGAACCATGCCATGCACGTGAAAACAAGGCATTTGGGCCAGATCAAACAGCCCCTATTTTGCGTTTTGAAATTCATTGACAGAGTGTCTGACCGGAGTAGTATGAAGTTGCAGCCCACCTTTTTTCAGGGAAGAAAATAAAGATGCTGCCGTAACAATGATTGCGTAATGCAGCCGCTGGCAGGCATGAGCAAGGCGCCCGAAACAGCCCGGGCCGATGGTCAGATCCAGATCGCTTTAGTCTGGATCGTTTAAGTAAGACGTCCTGAAGCAGGGCAGTTTAGCGCGCCAACCGAAGCGCCTGACGGTGTCTCAAAACGCAAAGTCGCGTTTAAAGGAGGCGCATGTTAATGATTAGTGATACTCAAGTCGTTTTCAGAGGTATAGACCATTCCCAGGCCGTTGAAGAAGCGGTGCAAAAAAGAGCAGAAAAACTCCAGCGATACAGCGACCAGATTCTGAGCCTCAGAGTCACTGTCGAATCACCCCACAACAATCACCACAAAGGCAAGGTGTACCACGTGGGTGTAGAAGCCTTTATCCCCAACCATGACATTGTCGTGAACCACGATCAGCACGACAAACATTCCCACGAAGACATTTATGTCGCTATCCGCGACACCTTTAATGCCGTGGAACGTCAAATCAAGGAATTCTATGGCAAGCAACGCAAACAAAGCCGTCACAACGGCAAGCTGATGGACATGGCTCCCCCAGTGGACGAAGTCGTCAGCGTGGATGATGTTGCGATGCTCCAGGCAGCCAACCAGTAAGTCTGTCTGCAAGGGCAAGTGCCGTGCTGGCGTCTGTTGACGGCAGCAAAGCCACAACAAACAGGAGCACATCAGAAGTCAAAAACACGGGCCCAGGCCCGTGTTTTTTTATGCCTGCTGTTTAAGATGCAGGGGCCTGCATGCGGGACAGGGTCAGGTATTGACCTTGAAGACCTTCTTGCGCACCAGGTTGCGGTATTCCTTCGGTGACAGGGAAATGGCCTTGCGAAAGATCGCCGAAAAATAGCTGTTGTCCGGATAGCCGACACTGAACGCCACCTCGGCAATGCTGAGATTGCTGGTCTTGAGCAGTTCCTGGGCATTTTCGATGCGAATCTGCTGCAGGTACTGCATGGGTGATTTGCCGGTTGCCTCTTTGAAGCGCCGGTTCAGCGAACGTACGCTGATGTCGAATTTTTCAGCCAGCAGTTCAAGCGTGATTTCCTCGTGGTAGGAACTGTGCATCCATTCCTGAATGGCGATGATGTTCTCGTCATCGTGATAATTCTGGGGTGAGTTTTTTAGAAAGCTGGAGGTATAGGAGCGCTTGATTTCATGCGTGAAGTGCCGTGACACCTGGTCGGCCACATGCTGTGAATAGTATTCCTCGATGAAGTGCAGCATCACGTCACGCACGGAGTTGACGCTGCCGGCGCAGTAAATATTGCCTGACTTGGTGATGAAGCGGTCGCGCTGCAGCAGGACATTCGAATAGGTGCGCGCAAACTGGTCAAAGTAGTACCAGTGGGTGGTGGCGACCTTGTTGTCGAGCAGGCCGGCCTCGGCCAGGAAATAGCTGCCGGTACCCACGGCACAGAGGATCGTGTCATTGCCCTGGAAATCCTGTAACCAGCGGATCAGCGCCTGCTGCTGCTTGACCACCCCCAGGGCATTGCCCCACAGGGCCGGCAGAATGATCATGTCGGTTTCGGTAATGTCTGTCAGCTTCTTCTTGCAGACCAGTTCCAGGCCGGCATTCAGGGCGATGTTGCCGCCATCCAGGCTGACCAGGTCCATGGTCAGGGTGCCCTTGCTCTTGCCCTCAATACGGTTGATGAGGTCGGCCGCATTGAGCATTTCTATGGGGATTGTAATGCTGGTCCCCAGCACCTTGCGGTAACCGATGATGGTGACATTGAGCATCAGCCGGCGTCCTGCCCGGCATAGTCGACACTGACGATTTCATACCGATGCTCGCCGGAGGGTGTCTCGATGCTGAGTTCATCATCCAGGTGTTTGCCGAGCAGGGCCTTGCCCAGCACGGAATCGATGCTGATGTAGTGTTTGGCCGGATCGATTTCGTCAGGGCCGACCAGGCGATAGCGCACGGTGGCACCGTCATCACGATACAGTTCCACCCAGGCGCCAAAATAGACCTTGCTGGTATCGGTAGGCAGCTGGTTGACCACTTTCAGCACTTCCAGGCGTTTGCGCAGGTAGCGCACACGTCGGTCGATTTCCCGCAGGCGTTTCTTGCCATAGATGTATTCGGCATTCTCGGAACGATCACCCAGGGCGGCGGCATCGGATACCTGCTGGGTCACCTGGGGACGCTCCACTTTCCAGAGAAAATGCAGTTCGTCTTTCAGCGCCATCTCGCCTTCCGGCGTGATATAGGCTGACATGGGTTTGGCAGGGGGGCGATAACGGGACATGAATAAGCGGGCCTAGCGGTTGAGTTCCTGTTGTCGGAGTTGCAACTCCAGCTGAGTATACAATGGCGCTTCCTTCATGCGCACACCCAGTCCCAGCAGACGTACGGGTTTGTTGCCGCGCTCGAAACCGATCTGGCACAGCGACCTGAACGCTTCCAGGTCGAGACTGTTGCTGCTTTGTTCCACCGTGGTCGAGACAAAATCGTTGAACTTGATCTTCACAAACTGCTTGCCGATGGTGACTTTTTTCTTTGACTTCCTGATGCGGGTATCGAGTTCCGCCATCAGTTCCGGCAACGTGGACAGGCAGGTCTCCAGGCTGGGCAGGTCCTCGGCAAAGGTGTGCTCCACGCTGATCGATTTGCGCCGGCTTTCCGTCTGCACCTCGCGGTTGTCGATGCCGCGGCTCAGGTGCCAGAGTGTCTCGCCAAAGCTGCCGAACATCTCCACCAGCTCGGTTTTCGGGTACTGCTGCAGGTGGGCACAGGTCTCGATACCCAGCAGTTCCATCTTGCGGGCCGTGACCTTGCCGACGCCATAAAGTTTGCGTACCGGCAACCGCGTGACAAAGGCATCGACCTGGTCCGGAGTGATGACAAACTGGCCGTCCGGTTTGTTCCAGTCACTGGCGACCTTGGCCAGGAACTTGTTCGGGGCAATACCCGCCGACAGAGTGATGCCAATCTCCTCGCGCACGCGGCGACGGATGTCTTCGGCTATGAGGGTGGCACTGCCACGGCACTGTTCGCTGTCAGAGACATCCAGGAAGGCCTCGTCCAGGGATAGGGGTTCGATGCGGCTGGTGTAGTCCTGGAAGATGCCATGCATCTGTTTCGAGGCTTCGCGGTATTTTTCCATGTTGCCGGGAATGATGATCAGGTCGCGGCATTTGCGTTTGGCGGTGGCGGATGCCATGGCCGAGTGCACACCGTATTTACGTGCCTCATAGTTGCAGGTGGCGATGACCCCGCGTCGGTCTTCCGAGCCACCTACCGCGACGGGCAGCCCTGCCAGGCCCGGGTCGTCACGGATTTCGATGGCGGCAAAAAAACAGTCGCAATCACAATGAATGATCTTTCTGGACATGGGGTCAGGGGTGCACAGGGAATAGCTCTTATCAAAGGCGAATACTATAAGCACTGCCGCTGATCGTGTCATTTTCCGCAGGGCAAAAAAAACCGCAGGCAGGCGGCGGCTTTTTCACCCAGCATGAAGCCAGCCATCATGATAATCACCACGACAAGGCCAATGATCACGGTACTGGTCGATGACAGGCCGACAGACTGGTTCATCTGAGGCGATGGCTACACCCGGTGGCTAAGCTGGTGTATCCTTGGCGCCATGCCAATCTATGAGTACAAATGCCGCAACTGCGGCAATCTGTTCGAGAAAATCGTCAAGCTGAACGAGTCACCTGACTGTCCCGAGTGCGACAGCAGTGATCTCGAAAAGCAGTTTACCGTGGCCGCTGTGAGCACCTCGAAAACCCGGGCCAAGTCGTTCCAGACTGCCAGGGCGCGCGCCAATTCCGTCAAGAAAGAGCAGGACGTGGCGCAGCGCGAGTACGAGCGCAAGCACCTCGAAGACCATCACTGAGCGGCATTCCTGCGGTTCAGGACGCTTCCCTTTCCGAATCCACCCCGATAACGGCTTCAGCCCGCCTGGGCATTGTCGCCGAATGTCTTGATTGACATTAAAGCGCACAGTATGTGCAGACTTTTATAGTGTGCCGGGTCTGAATCGTGAGTTGCGCTATGAAAACCCTGCGGGGACTTGGCAGGTTTGCCGGATTGCTGATGCTGCTGGCTAGTGCGCTGGGGCCAGGTCGAGGTCCCACAGGGGCATGATCAGCAGAAAGAGCGATGGCATACGGGCGTAGGACACGGTTGGGCAAATGATCAATCCGGTGCTGAAGGGGAATGCCCGATCACCGGGTGTTTGACCTGGATCAAGCCAAGCGAGGGTTCAGGTCATGTCCTGCGGTTTGACTTAAGCATCGAAGTCGTCAGCACAGACATGACCACTGGCGATGGCGGCCTCGCGCAAGGTCAGGTTTTCGGCGAACGCTTTTTGCGCGATCTCGGCGGCCTTGTAGTGGCCAATGTGCTGGTTCAGTGCCGTGACCAGCATCAGGGAATTGTTGAGATGGCTAGCGATGCGTGCCTGGTCGGGTTCAATGCCGGCAACACAATGCCGGTTGAAGGAGTCACAGGCATCGCCGAGCAGGGTGACAACACTGTCTGCCGCAGGTTGTGCAGGGCCTGCAACGCTGGGCAGACGTTAGGGACATGATAGGCTCAATCCGGGCCCGGACAAAGGAAAACACTAGGAGCAGCATCACGGAACTGACCGACAAAATGGCCACGTTGGAAAAAAAGCTGTACTAGGAACTGAACAAGAAGCAGGATGAATTCCGCTGTCGTTTTGAAGGTTCGCGGGCGCGCTTTGAAAAGGAAGTGGAGGAGGCCCATCGCAAACTGAAACAGGCCATCATGCCGTGGCTGTTTTCCTCCCGCATCCGCAACATCCTGTCATCCCCGTTCATTTACGCCATGATCATGCCTATCGCGTTTTTCGATATCACCACCATGTTCCATCAGCACATCTGTTTCCGGTTGTATGGCATTCGCCGGGTGAAACGCAGCGACTACATGGTCATGGATCGTCACCAGCTGGCCTATCTCAACGGCATTGAAAAACTCAACTGTGTTTACTGCGGGTATGGCAAAGGCGTGGTGGCGTATACGCGGGAAGTGATTGCCCGCACTGAGCATTACTGGTGTCCTATCAAGAATGCGCGCAAGGTGTTGGCACTCATCGGTGTTACAACAAGTTTGCCGATTACGACGATGCCGATCATAACAAGGTACAGTTAATCAAGCGGCGTGATGAGTTGCGATAGGGAAAATGGATGGGTGCGGATGGGTACGGGGGTTGCCATCGCGGCGAAAGCCGCTCCTACAAAGAGTTGATACCGTAGGAGCGGCTTTCGCCGCGAACATCGTGCAGGGTGCTACCGGATTAACTCGGCACCACACTCATGATGTAGTGGCTGTCCATGTACTCACGTACCTGGTCAATCTGGCCATCGATAATTTCGAAGGCCCAGCAATACAGGTTGTCGTACATCTGCCCGTGCTGGAACGTGCCCGTGGCCTGGGTTTCAGCATAGACCATGTTGTCCTTGGCCATGAGCTTGTGGATGGTCACCTTGGGATCGCCGTCAATGAACAGGCCGCGCACGGGCGCTAGGAATTCATCGATGATGTGGTCACGCCCGGGATGGGCACCGGCACCGGGAATCTCCTTGGACATGGCGGTCCAGCAGGCGTCCTCGCGGAACATGCCACGGAGGGTTTCCAGGTCGCCGGCACTGAGGACTTCAAAGAATTTTCTGACCAGTGTTTCGTTCTGTTTTTCACTGTCTGACATATCAACACACTCCCCTTTTCTTTGGTATGCTTGCTTGGCTTTTGACTCGCAAGATACAGGACGCTGCTTGCTGCGGGCAAGCCCAAAGCTAGACCGAAAGCAAGACCGAAAGCAAGACCGAAAGTACGATATATGAAAGCACCGGACCCGGACATAAGCCGGGGTTCACATAACACGTCCTGGCACTTGCCATACCAGCATGATTGAAGGGGGATTCATGTCAGATTCTTATGATGTCGTAGCCATCGGCTCCGGCCACAACGGGTTGGTGGCGGCCGCCTACATGGCCAAGGCCGGCAAGAAAGTACTCGTCCTGGAACGCCAGGACTGGATTGGCGGGGGCGTGGTGACACGTGAACTGACCCGTCCGGGCTTCAAGCACGATCAGCACTCCATGGCCCATATCTTCATCCAGGCCAATCCGATGATCGTCAATGACGAACTGGGTCTGCTGTCCAAATACGGCCTGGAATACATCCATCCCGAAATTCCCATGATCTCGGTCTTCCCCGATGGCAACACGCTGGCCATTCATACTGACCGCGAGAAGAACATTGCCGAAATCGCCCGCTTCTCCGAGGCTGATGCGGAAAGCTATCGCCGCTTCTCGGAAAAGGCGGCCGGCATTCTGCCGGCTCTGGTTGGTACCCTCTATACCCCACCGGCACCAATCGGGGCTATGTACGCCATGATGGATCAGAGCCGTGAGGGTCAGGAAATCATGAGCATTATGATGAAAAGCGCCTATGACATCGTGCTGGAGTATTTCCAGGACGAACGCGTGCGCCTGCACTTCCTGCGCATGGTCAGCGAAAACCTGACTGGTCCGGAAGAGAAGGGCACCGGCATTGGGCCCTTCATGTTCCTGGGGTGGCTGGAAAAATACGGCATCGGTGTCGCCAAGGGCGGTAGCGGTATGCTCAGCCAGGCACTGGTGAACTGCATCGAGGATTTCGGTGGCGAAGTCGTGACCAATACCTCAATCAGCAAGGTGCTGGTGTCCGACGGTCGCGCAGTGGGGGTGGTCACGGATGAGGGGCGCGAGATCCGGGCGAAGGACGCCGTGATTGGCGCCATCCACCCGCACCTGTTGCCGGACATGGTCGACGGCCTGGATCCCTTCGTGGCCCAGACGGCGAAAAAAGTCGAGCTGTCGGCCAACTGTGTTTTCACCATCCATGCCGCGCTTGATGAACCGCTGCAGTTTGCCGCCGGTGATCATGTGAAAAAGGCCATGATGATCGAGTTGCTGCCGGACAGTATCGACACGCTGCGCGATCACTTCGATGATCTGCGCTATGGACGCATCCCGCGCAACTCCCTGTGTGCGCTGGGATCGGCCACCAACATCGATCCGTCCCGCGCTCCGGAGGGTAAGGCCACCATGCACGCCTGGGACTATTGTCCCTACGAGCATCCCGATGGCGGCGCAGCAGCCTGGGACCGGCACAAGGAAGCGTTTGCCGATCACATGATTGCCAACATGCAGCCCTACGTGCCCAACCTGAGTCGCGACATCATTCTCGACTGGCACTGTGATTCACCGCTGGACATGGAGCGCACCTCGGCCAGTTTCCAGAAAGGCGATATTCACGGTGTCGCACCTTACCTGTATCAGTTTGGTGCCCATCGGCCGACACCTGAACTGGGCAAGAATACGGTGCCTGGCATCGAGCGCTTGTACTTGGTCGGCCCGTTCCAGCATCCCGGCGGCGGCGTGTTCGGTGCCGGTCGCGGTACCGCCATGACCATGTTCGACCAGATGGGCATGGATTTCGACAAGGTCATCAGTTGATGGTGACAGGTACCGATTGCAGATTACCGATTGCCGGTTAAAAAACAGTGATGAATTGATTCGCGGCTGCAGTCGCTCCTACGGCTTCGAATGTTTGTAGGAGCGGCTTCAGCCGCGAATGATCAACGCCATATGGCCAACAGGACAGCAGTATGAAAATTTACTCCCAGGACGGCAGTGAGCTGATGGATGTCTCCGCCATTGAACGTGACGGCGACAAGCTGGTCGTGAAGGGCAAGATCTTCCAGTCCATGCCCATGACCGCGAAGCTGACGCCGGAGGAGGCACGCAAGGGCATGAAGCTGATGTCCTTTTCCACCTGGCTGTTCCTGTTGTCGATGCCGTTCCGCACGAGCACCAAAGCCGGGAAATAATCCATGGATGGCCTGCAGACCCTGGAAAACATTCTCCAGTCCCTCGTTGCGGGCGTGCTGATCGGGGCCATGTATGGCCTCATGTGTGTCGGGCTCACCATCATTTTCGGCGTCATGCGTGTCATCAACTTCGCCCAAGGCGAATTCATGATGCTCGGCATGTACTTTGCCTATTTCTGTTTTGCCTGGTTCGGCAGCTGGGCGTTTTTTGACGGCGTCTGGTTTCCTTTCATGCTGGCGCTGCTGGCCGGGCCCGCCCTGTTTGTGCTGGGCATGGCGCTGCACCGTTCTCTGATCCATTCGGTCACGGGCCGGCAAGCCAGCGGCCTGGAAGCCCAGGGACATTACGCGCAACTCGTGCTGACTCTGGGGATTGCGCTGGTCCTGCAAAACGGCGGGCTGTTCCTGTTTGGCTCGAGTCCGGTGTCGGTCAGCAACGAGTTGTCCTACAGTGCCTGGGAATGGGGACCGATGGTCGGTGACCGCGTCAGTGTGTTCGTGAACCAGGCGCAGACCATCGCTGCCATTCTCGCTGTCGTCGTGGTCAGTGCCTTCGGCCTGCTCATGGCCAGGACGCGGCTTGGCAAATCCCTGCGCGCTGCCGCGGACAACCCCGATGCGGCCACTTACATGGGCATCAATGTCGATCGCGCCCATCGCATGGCATTCGGCTTCGGGGTCGGTATCACCGCCATCGGCGGTGGCCTGCTCGCGACCAATATTTCCTTCCAGCCCTACATTGGCACCGAGTATGTGATCATCATGTATGCCGGGGTGGTGCTGGGTGGTCTCGGCAGTATTCGCGGAGCATTTCTCGGAGGCCTGACCATCGGCATCCTGCAGCAGGTGTCCGCCATCATTCTGCCCAACCAGTTGCAGAACACGGTCATCTTTGTCTGCTTCCTGCTCATTATCCTGCTCCGGCCCCAGGGCTTTTTCGGGCGCCGGGAGCGCATCGCATGAACCTGGCAACCCTGTCCGGACTGAAACGGGACAGCCTGCATATTGGCGTGTTCGCCCTGGTCTATGCCGTGCTGGCTTTCTTGGTCAGCAATTCCTATTACCAGCTCATCATGACCATCGTGCCGGTCTGGGCGGTGATGGGTGTGTCGTGGAACCTGTTGTCCGGCTATAGCGGCCTGATCAGTTTCGGCCATGCTGCCTTCTTCGGGCTGGGCGCCTACCTAGTAGCCCTGTGCCTGGTGGTGTGGGAGCTCAATCCGTGGCTCACCATTGTGCTGGCCACCCTGGCCGGTGGGGCTGCCGGTCTGCTGGTGGGATTACCGACCTTTCGCCTGCGCGGACACTATTTCGCCCTGGCCATGCTGGCCTATCCGCTGGCGCTGCTGTATGTCTTTGAGTGGTTGGGCTACCAGGAAGTGGCCCTGCCAATGCACCGGGAAGCACCGGTGCTCTTCATGCAGTTCGAAAACGGGCGCTGGCATATCCTGTTGGGGCTGGCGTTGCTGGTGGCGGCGCTGCTCACCAGTTCAGCCGTGGCCCATTCCCGCTTTGGCATGGCGCTGCTGGCCATCAAGCTTGACGAGGACGCTGCCGAGGCGGCAGGCATCAACACCCTGAAATGGAAACTGGCCGCCATTACGGTCAGTGCTGCCATTGCTGGGGCAGCCGGCGGCTTCTATGCCGTGGTGCTGTTGGTGGTGACGCCGTTGGCCGTGTTCGGCATGCTGGTTTCGGCCCAGGCCCTGATCTTTGCCATGTTCGGCGGTGTCGGCACCCTGTGGGGACCCGTGCTGGGCGCCTTTGTCCTGGTGCCCCTAAGTGAATTGCTCTATGCCCGCTATGCCGCCGATTTTCCGGGTATCCAGGGAGTGGTGTACGGTATTGCGATTATCGTGGTCATCCTGTTTGCGCCCCAGGGCCTGCTGCTGAAACTCCAGGCCTGGCGCAAGCCGGGGCAGGTCCGGCTGCTGGGCTCAACAGCCGCCACGGCCGATTTCGGTGCCGGTGATGAGCTGCTGGTGGTGCCTCCCATCCCCGATGAAAATCCCCATGACAATCCGGTGCTTGCGGTGACCGCCCTGTCCAAGGCTTTCGGTGGACTGCAGGCGACCAACGACCTGTCCTTTTCCGTCCGCCATGGTGAACTGCTCGGCATTATCGGTCCCAACGGCGCCGGCAAGACCACCTTGTTCAACCTGCTCAATGGGTTCATACCCCCCGATGCCGGCCAAATCCGTTTCCACGGTCAGCCGCTGGGGCGGCAGCGACCCAACCGCCGCTGTGCCCTGGGCATGGCGCGCACCTTCCAGGTGCCAAGACCTTTCACGCATTTGTCGGTGCTCGATAACGTGGTGCTGGGCGCCTATGTGCATGCCGACTCGCGCCAGCAGGCCGTGCGCTATGCCTCGGCCGCGGTCCAGCTGGTCGGACTGCATGACTTGCACGACTACCCGGCTGCCAATCTCACCACCAAGGAGCTGCGCCTGATGGAGCTGGCTAGGGCGCTGGCTTCCAGGCCGACCCTGATCCTGGTCGATGAAATCCTGGCCGGCCTGGATGCGGTGGCCATGCAGGACATGCTGGCAGTACTTCGGAAAGTGCGGGCACTGGGTATCACCGTGCTGATTATTGAACACAGCATGCAGGCCATGGTGCAGCTGGTGGACCGTTTCATCGTGCTGGATCATGGCGCCATGCTGGCCGAGGGCATACCTGATGTGATTGTGCGGGATCCGGCCGTGATCGAGGCCTACCTCGGCAAGAAGTGGCTGCAGGGAACTGAGAAACGTGCGGCGGCAGGGGCAGCCAGGACTAAGGGAGAACCCGGTCATGAGTGAGCCGATACTGTTGCAGTTGCAGGATGTCTGCGCCGGTTACGGCGACTTCGACGTGCTGCACGATATTTTCCTGCGCGTGTCGCAGGGTGAGTTCGTCGCCGTTGTCGGCCCCAATGGTGCCGGCAAAAGCACGTTGTTCAAAACCATCTCGGGTCTGGTCACGCCTTCCGGCGGTTCCATGATGTGGGAGGGTCGTAACCTGTTTGCCGTGCCGGCCGCGCAGCGTCCCCATCTCGGCATTGCGCATGTGCCGGAAGGGCGCCAGGTGTTTCCAACGCTGACTGTGCTGGAGAACCTGGAGATGGGCGCCTTCGCCTGTCGTGATGACAGTGCGTTTACACACAACCTGGATCAGGTGCTGGAGTGGTTTCCCGTCCTCAAGGATCGGCGCGCGCAGGCTGCCGGCACCCTGTCGGGTGGAGAGCAGCAGATGCTGGCCATCGGCAGGGGGCTGATGGCGGCACCAGACATCCTCATGCTGGATGAACCCTCCATGGGACTGGCGCCGGCCATTGCCGATGAAATTTTCGAGCGGCTGGTGGCGATTCATCGCAAGCGCAGCCTGAGCATATTGCTGGTCGAGCAGCGGGTGGCCGAAGCCCTGCATTTTGCCGACCGGGCTTATGTGCTGGAGGCGGGACGCATAATCCTGAGTGGTGCACCGGCTGAACTGCAGCACAACGATCGTATCCGGCAGGCCTACCTGGGCATGTAGTCAGCCCTGGCGCGCCGGGATTCAGCAATCGCCTCGAAGTCCGGCAGCCAGCCCCGGCCACGGTTTTGCCAGATATAACAGTATGCTTGTCATTTGTGGCACAAGGGCTACGCGTCATGACCTGGCGAGGTTTGCACCATCCGCATAAATATACTTAAATATCAATAAGATAAAATTTTTTGCCGTGCAGCTTGGCAGGCTGGCACAGAACCTGCTCAGTGCGGGTAAGAACAGCCAGATATGCTGCGCCCCCGGGGCGGTACCGGTTTGCGCGTACCCCGAGACAACAGAAACCGAGGAAGACACCATGACCAAACCCTTGCCGTTCAGCCCGCAGATGCAAGTTCGGCCGGACGTGAAAGCGTTTTTTGACCAGGACACGGAAACTTTTTCCTACGTGGTCAGGGATCCGGGTTCCCAGGCCTGTGCCGTGGTCGATTGCGTGCTGAATATCGACTATGCCTCCGGCACGGTCACCCATGAAGGTGCCGATGCCATGATTGCGTGGATCCGGGACCAGCAACTGACGCTGGAATGGCTGATTGAAACCCATGTCCATGCTGACCACCTGACAGCCGCGCCGTACATTCAGGAAGCCCTGGGCGGCAAGATCGGGATTGGCGCCAACATCACCGTGGTCCAGGAAGTATTTGCCGGGATCTACAATGCCGAGCCTGCCTTCAAACGGGACGGATCACAATTTGATGTGCTGTTCCGTGACGGGGACAGTTACCAGATTGGCGGGCTGACCGCCTACGCCATGCACACCCCGGGACATACGCCGGCCTGCATGACCCATGTGATTGGCAACTGCGCCTTTGTCGGCGACACCCTGTTCATGCCAGATGTGGGCACCGCCCGGGCCGATTTTCCCGGTGGTGATGCCCGTACGCTGCACCAGTCCATCATGCAGGTACTGTCCCTGCCGGATGACATGCGCTTGTTGATGTGCCACGACTATCCCGAGAACCGGGACGTGGCCTATGAGACTTCGGTGGCCCAGGAAAAACAGCACAACATTCATGTCCATGACGGCGTCAGTGAGGATGAGTTTGTGGCGATGCGGGAAAAACGCGATGCCAAGCTGGATATGCCGCGCCTGATCCTGCCTTCGCTGCAGGTCAACATGCGTGCCGGCCATATGCCGCCGAAAGAAGATAACGGCCGGGTATATTTAAAATTGCCCATTAACGCTTTCAAATAAGTCCCGCAGCAGGAGAAGACCATGAACAACAAGCTAAACAGTGCCATCGTCATTGTGGGGGGCGGCAGTGCCGGTATCTCGGTAGCTTCGAGTCTGCTGAAGCGGCAGCCTGGTCTGCAGATCACCATCATCGATCCGGCGGATGATCATTATTACCAGCCCGGTTTCACCATGGTCGGGGGCGGCATCTTCAATGTCGCCGAGACCCGTCGTGACATGAAGTCAGTCATGCCCAGGCAGGTGACGTGGCTCAAGGACGCCGTGGTCACATTCGCTCCCGAGGAAGACCAGGTAAAACTGGCCTCCGGCGACGTAGTGACTTATGAACGACTGATTGTCTGTCCTGGCCTGAAACTGGACTGGGATGCCGTGGAAGGCTTGCGCGAAACGCTGGGCCAGAACGGCGTTACTTCCAATTACCTGCCAGACTGTGCGCCGTACACCTGGCAACTGGTGCAGTCACTGAAATCCGGCAAGGCTGTATTCACCCAACCGCCTATGCCCATCAAGTGTGCCGGGGCGCCGCAGAAGGTGTTGTACCTGTCCGGTGACTACTGGCTGGATAACAACGTGCTCAAGGATATCGACATCGGGTTTTACAACGCCGGTGGCGTCTTGTTCGGCGTGGCAGCGTACGTGCCGGCCCTGACCAAATACATCGAGAAATACAAAGCCGCGCTCAATCTCAACCATAATCTGGTGAAGGTGGATGGCCCGGCGAAAACAGCCTGGTTCAAGCGCACCGACGCCGATGGCAACACGGACATCGTGCAGACCACTTTCGACATGCTGCACGTATGCCCGCCGCAAACGGCACCGGATTTCATTCGTCAGAGCCCGCTCGCCGACCAGGCCGGCTGGGTCGACGTGGACGCGAACACGTTACGCCACAAGCAGTACGCCAACATCTGGGCGCTCGGTGATGTTGCCAATACCGCCAATGCGAAAACCGCTGCAGCGGTGCGCAAGCAGGCGCCGGTGGTGGCCTGTAATGTGCTGGAAGACATGCGCCAGGGCAAAACCGAGTATGGCTATGACGGGTATGGCGCCTGTCCGCTGACCGTGGAGCGCGGCAAGATCGTGCTGGCCGAATTCCGCTATGGCGGTAAGCTGTCACCCTCTTTGCCAACCTGGTTGCTGGAAGGCACCCAGCCCACATGGCTGGCCTGGTTCCTCAAAAAGGTGGTCATGCCCAGGTTGTACTGGGATGGCATGCTCAAGGGCAAGGAGACCCTGGTGAAGCCGAAGAAGCTGGCCGACCTGGAATCCTAAACAGCGTGGTGACATCACCACGTCATGGGTCACACCGGCTATTCCGTAGTGATCCAAAAGCCGTCATCCACAAGCAGTGCATAAACAGGTTTGAATAAAAATCAGTGACAACAACCCTGGAAAAAATTTTTCCCTGTGTGCAGTGGCTCAGGCAGTACGACAAGGACCAGTTTACCGATGACCTGGTTGCCGCTGTTATTGTCACCATCATGCTGGTGCCACAGTCGCTGGCATATGCCTTGCTGGCCGGTGTGCCCGCCGAAGTCGGTCTCTATGCCAGCATTCTGCCGCTGGTGTTTTACATGGTGTTTGGCAGCAGTCGCACACTCGCGGTCGGGCCGGTGGCGGTAGTCTCCCTGATGACTGCTTCATCCATTGGCAGCATGGGGCTGGCCACTCAGGCCGAATACCTGCAGGCCGCCGTCATTCTCGCCCTGTTGTCGGGGATCTTCCTGGTCCTGCTGGGCATTTTGCGCTTCGGCTTCCTGGCCAATTTTCTGTCCCATCCGGTGGTTGCCGGGTTCATCACGGCCTCGGCGATCATCATCGCTGTCGGCCAGGTGCGTCATATTCTTGGCATCCAGGCCGGTGGCGATAACTTGCCTGAACAATTGACCTCTCTGCTTGAAGGTCTGCCGGAAACCAGCACGGAAACGCTCTGGGTCGGCGGGTTTGCCCTGGTGTTTCTGACTGCTGCCCGGTTGTGGCTGAAGCAAGGACTCGACCGGCTCGGGGTGCCTGCGTTTGCCGCGGGAATTATCGTCAAGGCGGCGCCAGTCATTGCTGTCATCATCACCATTGCCTGGGCCGGCCTGGCCGACCTTGGCAGCGCTGGCGTGGCGCTGGTCGGGGCGATACCTGCCGGTCTGCCGAACCTAGCTTTACCGGGGATTGATCGCACCATGGTGCAGGAACTGGCCCTGCCGGCGATCCTGATTTCCGTGATCGGCTACGTCGAATCCGTGTCTGTGGGCAAAACCCTGGCCGCCAAGCGGCGGCAGAAAATCAACCAGAACCAGGAACTGATCGGTCTCGGTGCGGCCAATATCGGCTCGGCCCTGTCCGGCGGCTTTCCGGTGACCGGGGGATTCTCGCGCTCGGTCGTGAACTATGATGCGGGAGCACGCACACCGGCCGCCGGTTTGTTTACTGCCATCGGCATCGGGGTTGCCACCATGACCCTGACGGGCTACCTGGCGCTGCTGCCCAAAGCCACGCTGGCAGCCACCATCATCATCGCCGTGCTCGGCCTCGTGGATTTCAGCATCCTGAAGAAGACCTGGGTCTACTCCCGCAGCGATTTCATTGCCGTGGCTGCCACCATCGTGGTGACCCTGCTGGCAGGGGTGGAAACCGGTGTCTCCACCGGTGTGGCCGCGTCCCTGGTATTGCATCTGTACAAGACCTCACGCCCGCATATTGCCGAGGTCGGCGAGATCAAGGGCACCAAACATTTCCGAAACGTCAAACGCCATCAGGTTGAAACGTTCCCTACCATCCTGCAGCTGCG
>Ga0255778_10001961_pt1 | contig 18135 bp, 15 predicted proteins | sample 071ome_31_FD_179976 | JGI IMG/M metagenome (GOLD analysis project Ga0255778, IMG submission 179976) | Coastal salt marsh microbial communities from the Groves Creek Marsh, Skidaway Island, Georgia - 071405CT metaG (version 2) | ecosystem: Environmental > Aquatic > Marine > Intertidal zone >...
CCACGGGCGCTGTCTTTGATCCACGCAACGCGGGTTCTGATTATCGTGACGCTTGCGCCTTTTGTTCTGACCACGGTTTATGGCGCATCGCTCAATAACCCAATTGGTGTCCCAGTCGCCGATGTCACCCTGTTAGAGGTCTGCTTAATGGCCGTTGCCGCCATTGGCGGATGGCGATTAGGCGTGTGCGTCGGGCTTTTTGGGGCATCCATCCTCGGACCAATGATTGTCACCGCGGCGCTATCACTGGGGGATTTTATTCATGTCCGCCCACCGCAAGAAGCAATCCTTTTTGCGCAATTTTTTATTGGTGTGGGGATCGGAGTTCACTTTGTTAGTGTGACATTAAAAGAACTTAAACGCTTTGTCGCGGCAGGTGTCGCTTATGTTGTCCTATTGGCTGTGCTTGCCGAAATCTTTAGCCAAGTGATCTATTTCCTTGGATTAGGTGGCAAAGTTGAGGCGTTCTTGGCCTTTGCCCCCGGCGGTCAGGCGGAAATGACCGTTCTGGCCATTGTGGCGGGGGCCGATTTGGGATTTGTCGTCACGCACCATCTGGTTCGGATCATTCTTGTCATCACCGGTGCACCGATAGTTGCCGGGCTCCTCAGGCGGTCCAAACTTCGGGATTGATCATGTGAATGGGCGCACCTGCTGCGAATGCGTTCACTTGGTCAAAAATATCGGAAAACTGAAAATCGAATTCGTCTTCTGTGACAAAGCCGATATGCGGCGTCGCAATCAGATTTGGATGGCTCAGAAGCGGATCAGTCGGATCAAGTAACGGTTCAACATCGAAAACATCAATCGCGGCCAATTCGGGCCGACCACGATTTAGCGCGGCCAATAATGCGCCTGCTTCGATCAGTCCTGCGCGGGATGTATTCACGAACACCGACCCTGGACGCATGGCGGCAAAATCATCCGCCGTAATCAACCCCTTGGTCGCCGGCAGCATTCTGACATGGACCGAAACAATATCACAGGCGGCAAAGAATTCTTTCCGCGATGCGGGGACGCATTCGCCATCGGCAGCGGCGCGGCGGCGCCCCTCTTCAGATCCCCACCATATGACATTCACGCCAAATGCCTTGGCATAGCCTGCGACCGCCTTTGCAATCCGCCCGTATCCATAAAGGCCAAGCGTGCGCCCATGCAGCGTTTTACCAACACCCATTTGCCAATTGCCTGCCTTGGCTGATGCCATTTGAAAAGGAAGCTGCCGCAAAGCAGACAAAATAAGCGCAAAGGTCAGTTCCGCCGCCGCATGCGCGGGGGCCTCGCCACTTGTTTTTGAACAGACCAAAACGCCGTTATCTGTGCAGGCTTGGACATCTATATGGGGATAGACACCGCGTTGGCTGATAAGATTTAGGTTTGGCAGACGTTCAATCAATTCGCGCGTCACTTTGGTCCGTTCGCGAAATAAAACCACACCATCGGCATCGGACAGGCGATCAACCAACCCATCAACCTCTTTGACGTTATCCGTCCAAACCGTGACCTCATGTCCTGCCAGTTTTGCAAAACAGGGCAATGCCGTAAGCGTGTTGAACCAGTCGTCAAGAATGTGGATTTTCATAGGTTTCTCTATCACTTATACTGTTGCAGGCGCGGTCATCCGTTATTTTTGGACACCCTAGCGCGGTTCAATGAGAAAGCAAGACAGGGATTTCGATTTCACGAAGCACGGTCGCTGTCACGCCGCCCAAAAAATCTTCTCTGAATTTTGAATGCTCATACGCCCCCATCACCAACAATGTTGCATCTTGTCGTTTACAGAACTTAAGCAGCGCCTCGCCGATGGACGTCACCCTTGGCAAATCGTGATAAATAGCGTCTGTTCCATGTCGCTTGAGATGCTCAAGCACATCATCGACGGGTGGATTGTTGGTTCCACGGACGGTCAGCAGGCTAACCCGTCTTTCGTCTTCAAGGATCCGAAGACTGTCTGACACCGCACGCGCCGCGGCCCGCCCACCATCCCAAGCGACAGCAACGTGGCTGTGTTTGTCGGGCAAGACAAAATTGGCGGGAACAACGATCACGGGTCGGCCACTGATCAACGCGATCCGATCAGGATGAAGCGTGATATGTTCATCATCACCATCTAAATGCTGGCCAACAATCAACAAATCAAACGCGCGTGCTGTGGTCGCCAAAAGATCGTCAACGCGCCCCGTGCTGCGGCGAAACAGCAATCGATCCCCCAAATCCAATTCTTGGGAAAGCCCCAAAAACTTCGCCTCGATTTTTTGGATGATTTCGTCATTTGCATTTGAAATCAATGCTTGTGCTTCGGCGGGGATCCAACGGTGTCTTGAATCAATCACCTCATGTCTGGTGTGGGCCAGAATCGCGGTGATGTAAGCCCCATCCTTTTGCGCGATTGTCGCCGCATATTTTAACGCCGCCACAGCGGCATCGGACCCGTTGAAGGCGACCAAAATATTCCGAATTGGCATGTCGTGCCCCTATTTCATCCAAACATCAGAAGGAACGTATACATTCCCATCCGCAAGTTTTCGCGCCGTCCGAATAAGACCCGCTGATTTGAGAGTGAACCCATCCTCAGTCGAAAAATCGACCAAAACATCGATATTGCCAGATGCGTGTTCAAGGATCACTTCTGCGGGACCGGTCGTTGGACGATCCAACAACCCATCCGACACCGTTCCCGGTGTCAGCGCACACGAAGCAAGGCATTGTGCCCCTGTCACGGCCATCGTTGGATGTGTGTTCCACGGCATAAAATAGCGTGTCGCAATCGTCCCGCCGTTTTTGGCGGGCGCGAGCAATCCAAATTTTGGCGTCACCGATTTCGTGACGTCACCCATTCCCATGGCAGCCCCTGCTTCGATGCGGATCGCTTCCATTTTGGCAAAGAAATCGCGATTGTTATCAAGCTCTTCGGCCTTTTCATATCCGCTTAGACCGAAATCTGCCGCCTTCGCAATTACAAGAGGCATGGCAACATCCATACAGGTGACTTCGATCCCGCCGAAGGTATCCCGCACGTTGCCGGTCGGCAAAAGCGCCCCCGTCGATGATCCCACAACCCCCATGAAATTCAAGGCAATGGGCGCAGCTGAGCCCGGCACACCTGCGATTTCTGCGGACCCCGCATATTCCAACTTACCGCCGGGTGTTTGGACTTGCGCGACCACGCGCGCACCCGTGTTTACGGCATGAATTTTGATATCGGTCACATCACCGGTTGGCGCAATCAACCCCATTTCAAGGGCTGCAGGTCCAACACCTGACAGGATGTTCCCGCAGGTTGGTTTAAAGTCAACCAGGCGTTCTTCGACCGAAACCTGAGCAAAGAAATAATCGATGTCCGCCCAGTCATCATTTGAACGGCTGAGCATCGCAACCTTGGTTGTGACCGCCGCACCGCCGCCGATCCCGTCGATGTTAAGTTTATGCCCAGACCCGATCACCGCCAACAAAACCTTGGCCAAGTGATCCAGATCTTCTGGCAGATCTGCGCGGTTGAAATAGGGGCCACGCGATGTGCCACCACGCATAAAGATATATGGAATTGGATGTTGTGTCATTTTAACGGCCACGGCAAATCTGCCGCTCCCTGCAAGAGCCCCGGAGGGAAGTCACGATTAAGCGCGCCGGCCATGAGACAAATAAATCCAATGCCGCACACAGTTAAGAAAAGGGTTTTAACCCAACCCGCCTGAGCACGAACGCGCAAGAAGGTGATAAGAAAACCAGCCAAAGCGATGATAAATCCGACAACCCATGTTGCCGCGATGAGCCCTGCAAACCACGCCAAGGTGGACCACAGGCCATAGGGGGCATCCGCGTCTTCGCCCGCCACTTCTTTATCGGCAAAAACAACGTGGCCTTCGGGGCTGCGCATCATTTGCACCAAGACGATCAAACAACAGGCCAGCGAGATTCCACCCACAACAAGCGGCACGATTTTATCGGTCATGTTAAAGTCAGGGATCGCATTTGCGTTCAAAACGGCAACGATCAAATACGCGGTGATGACCAGCAAAAACGTGATTGGTGCGCGTTTGCTGCCAGACTGGATATCCCCTTCGGCCATGATTGATTTTGCCTGACGAATACCAAACACAACCGAAATCACAGTTACGATAATCAGAACGATCACAATCGGGCTGAACAAATAATCCATTCCTGTTTCAAATCCGCGACGGAACTTAAAGCTCGCAATTTGAAAGGCTTGGTTGGAAAATTTCTCGACCGGGTTTGACAGCACGAAACCGATCAAAAAGGCAGGTCGCGACCAATCAAAGCGGCGCAAGAAAATACCGATTAAACCGACACCAAACAGGGCCAGCAGATCTTCAAAGTTCTGACCCGATTGGAAAGCCGCAAAGCTGATCAGCATGAACAAGAATGGCGCAAGATAGGTGAACCGTATTGTCGTCAGACGGGAAATCCCCCCTGAAAGCGCGATACACATCAGCGTTCCAAACACATTGGCCAGCGCGAGCAACCACACGATCGAATAGGTGATATCAAGATTATCCTTGAGCATCTTTGGCCCAACTTCGATCTCACCCGACCCAAGCAGTGCAATCGCCCCGATAAAGATCGCCATCGACCCAGATCCGGGAATGCCAAACAACAAGGTTGGAACCAGTCCCCCACCCTCTTTGGCGTTGTTGGAGCTTTCAGGCCCGATCACGCCGCGGACATTGCCTTTTCCAAACCCGGATTTGTCTTTGGTCGTTTGTACCGTATGCCCATAGGCAATCCAGTCGACGACCGAACCTCCGAGGCCCGGAATAATGCCGACCAAAACACCAATCAACGAACAGCGCACAGACAGCCAGATATTGTCAAACCAGTCTTTGACACCCACAAGCCAACCTGCACCCAAGCTGCTGTTTTCAGAAATGGATCGATCTTGGCGCAATAGGGACACAATCTCGGGGATGGCAAAAATGCCAAGCCCAACAATGACCAATTGCAGGCCGTCGGTCAGATATGGGATATCATAGGTTGCCATCCGCAGCGAACCGCCTGCATCCGCGATACCGATGGTTCCCACCATCATGCCAAGACCCGCAGCCGCCAAACCCTTCAACGCAACACGCCCTGCAAGGACGGCCACCATAGACAGGCCAAGAATGGTGATCATCAGCATTTCGGGCAATCCGAATGCCAAAACGATGGGGCGTGCGACCAGAATAAAGGCGGTTAGGAAAAACGCCCCGACAAGCCCCCCAAACAGAGAAGAGGCAAAGGCCGCCGACAGCGCACGCGCTGCTTCGCCTTTTTTCGCCATGGGAAAGCCATCTAAAACAGTGGCTTGGGACGCTGACGATCCTGGGATTCCCATCAAAACAGAGGCAAAGGTATCAGATGTTGGCACCACCGCCACCATCCCGATCATCAGGGCCAAACCGTAAACGGGTTCCATACCGAACATAAAGGGTAGAAGTAAGGATAGACCAGCGATACCGCCAAGGCCGGGGAACACCCCAACAGCAAGGCCCATCGATACGCCAAGGATCAAATACCCCAGCACAATTGGCTGCAATATCAATGCCCATGCGTCACCGAGCGCAGGAAGTGCGTTGGCGAAAATCTCCATCAGATTCGCTTTCTATTAATTTTGATTTTTGCTGTTGTTGCGCCCACTCAACCTCGAGTGGGCGCACTGAACCGGCTTAGTTCAGTTCGACGCCATAAGCTGTCTTAAGCCATGAAAGCACGAATTGTTTTGCGTCTTCTGAAACAGTCGTGGCCTCGTTAGTTGCGTTTTGTGCACCAGCACCAACAAACATCGGGTATTCACCCACTCGTTTTGCTGCGATCGTCTTGAAATCGGGGCGATTGCGAACAGCCTCAAATGCTTTGGTAAATGTATCAATCACATCCTGTGATGTGCCTGCAGGAAGAAACGCAATTTTTTGCGATGGATAGCCTGCGATAAAGAACGCTTTCCACGCGTCCCATGCAGGGCCAGATGTTTGGCAGCCATCTGTTGCTTCACAGACTTCTTTGAAGCTTGGCAGATCAGGGAAAGTTGGATCACGAACGATTACACCGTTTTCGTCAAGCGCGCCCCAGCTCATCATAGGAACTGCAGTACCTGCATTCACTAGGTCCATGGATCCACCAATGTAGCCTGATGACGTTTGATAATCGATGGTTGCCTCGCCACGTTCAAACATCAAACGACCGTCTCCGCGTCCCTTGATGCCAAACACTGGCTCAACATTCATACCCAGCATTTCCCACGCCAAAAGTGGCACAAGATCCAAACCGGTTGCGCCTTGCGATCCGAAAATAAATGGAATGTCTTTTAATTTGTTGGCAGAGCCATCAAACAAAGCGCCATCCTCGGCGTTCAAATATGCAACGCCGCCGGTGCCTGTGGCCATAACCGCTTTCCAATCCGCGTATTCGTACATCACGCGTGGATCATCAAGCAGGAATGGGAACTGGGTCGAACCAGATGAACCGAACATCAAGGTACCGTCGCCGTTGGTTTGTTCCTGAAACCAATTCGCGCCTTTTGTCGACCCTGCACCTGGCATGAATTTAACAACAACCGTTGGGTTTCCAGGCAATTCTTCTGACAATAGAGGAGCAAAGAAGTTCGCCCATTTCGCGGATCCACCTGTTTCAGAGAATGGGATCACCCACTCAATCGTCTTGCCAGATAAATCAACGTCTGCCATGGCAGGTGCAGCGAGACCCGCAGCTGCAGTAAGAGCAAGTGCCGCTCGGCGTGAATACTTAAATACGGTCATTGGTTTCCTCCATTATTACCGATGAGATCACAGCGGCAGTCAAAACTCCACTTTAATCCTTTTTAATTTGGGGATTGATTCCCCCCTCCAACATTTTTTACCTTTGACCACGAACCTTGCGGCAAACTTGCGGAGTGGAAAAATTCGTATCGTCATCATCGAAGACAACGTGACACTCTCAAGCGCGATCGCCTATCGGCTGAAAGATCGCGGTCATGCCGTTGACATCCTACACGATGGATTAGAAGCGGATATGTATCTGCGCAAAGAAGGTGCAGATCTCATTGTGTTGGACATAAATTTACCGGGAATGAGCGGGCTGGATGTTTTATACGCTTTGCGCCAGCGCGGGGCGCAAACGCCGGTGATCTTGCTAACAGCACGCATCGAAACCAGAGACCGCGTTTTGGGACTTGATCGCGGTGCCGATGACTATCTGGTGAAACCCTTTGAAATGGACGAGCTAGAAGCGCGGATCAGGGCACTTTCGCGGCGCAAAAACCTTGAATACAGCGCGCATGAGACACTTGGCCGATTGGTCTTTGATCGCTCAACGCGCCAAGTCACCGTGGACAATCAGCCCCTTGATCTACCCCGAAAAGAGCTTGCAACGCTGGAATGTCTGATTGAACGCAAGGGGCGGTTGGTGCCTAAATCCCAAATTATCGATCACGTGTACGGCGTTGGTGCCGAAGTCGATGACACAGCAATTGAACCCCATATTTCCCGACTGCGGCGTCGGTTGTCGGAATGTGGCGTGCAAATCAAAACCGCGCGTGGCCTTGGATATTTGCTTGAGGTTGAGGGATGAAAACTGGCCCTCATACGCTTCGGTTTCGTCTCTTTGTACTTATTCTGACACCCCTATTGATTGTAAGCCTTTTTCTTGGATATTGGCGCTTTTCCGTTGCACAAGACACCGCAAACGAGCTTTTTGATCGGGGATTGTTGTCCACCGCTTTGGCCATTTCACGAGATGTAGCAAGTTCAGAAGGCGATGCACTGTCCCCATCAACCCGAAATTTGTTAACCGACGCCTCTGGCGGTGAGGTGTTTTATCACGCAACAGGTCCGGGCGGATATTATGTGACGGGGTATGCCTATCCGCCTGTTGAACCGATTTCGACCGGTGCCGTGCCGAAGACAATATCCTATTTCGAAGCGGTTTACCGCGGTGAACCTGTTCGGGTGCTCAGGCTGACCGAAAATGCACAGGTCAGCGGGATCACGGGAACGACGATCATTCGCGTTTGGCAAAGAATGTCCGACAGAAACGCCTTTGCGCGTGATCTCGCGCTCAAGGCAACAGGCCTGATGGGGGCGCTTTTGGTCACGCTAGCACTTGTGGTCTGGTTTGGGGTGCAATTGGGTTTGCGACCGCTTGATGACTTGCAAGACGCGATTGACAAGCGATCCCAGTCCGACCTGAGCCCGATTAAGCGCGCGGTTCCGTTCGAATTCAAAGGGATTGTCAGCACGCTCAACCGCCTTTTTGCCCAGGTCTCGGACAGCATATCCGCGCAGCAAACCTTTATCTCTGATGCAGCCCATCAACTTAGAAATCCAGCGGCCGGTATTCTAGCCATGGCAGAAGCCATCAAATCAGCACAAACAGACGCGGATCGCGATCAAAGAATTGATAAACTTCTCTATACCGCCAAACATTCGGTGCATGTGACCGAACAGCTCTTGTCACTTGAACGGCTCAGTTATGATCGTACCCAACGAGAAACCAAAGCGATTGATCTAAATTCAATGGTATCTGAGGTGTGTACAGATTTTGCTTACCTTGTCCTCAAACAAGATATCCACTTTGAATTCAGCCCTGCGGAAAAGCCATTAATCGTGCTGGGGACCGAAGTGTTATTGAAAGAAGCCATCAAAAACATCCTTGATAATGCATTGATCCACGGCGGCCCCACCCTTAGAAAAATAGCTGTTCGATGTTCGTATGACATGGACATGGCGATGGTTTCGATCTGGGACGATGGAAAAGATCTGCATCCCGACAGCGCAGCCAAGATTTTTGGACGCTTCACTCAACTTGAACCCAATACCGGCAGTGGACTGGGATTGGCAATTGCATATGAAATTGCAAAACAGTCAAACGGCACCGTAACCGTCGATCAAATCGACAAGGGTGCGCATATCACACTGGCACTCCCGTTGTCAGGCTAAGTCCGCAAAAGATCCTGCTCATTTTAAATTGCGGGTTTCGCAAAGCTTAATCATGATACTTGCGTGCATGACTATAGATTTTGATATTAAACGGTACTGTCAGAGAAACAAGCCCAAGCATCAGTATGCATTTTACGTCTATTCCTATGAGGTCACTAAGGATCGCCACTCGGTGTGAGCTGCGTCACGGTTAAGCTTGAATGTACTGCGTTTTGAGAGTGACCTTTGCGAGTTGAATAGATTGTGAAACGAGGCGTGGATTGAGACGAATTTCTGTAGACTATGCATGCGTCTAAACCGAAGCATTGCCCTTTCTCTTCGTCGAAAGGGTAAGTGTGAATTCTCAACTCTGTTATTTGCCCATCGCTTAATAACCTGCTTTTCTGGACAGCCTAGCTCTTTTGCTACTGCACCGTAGGACCCAAGCTTATCTGTAACAATCTCGTTGGGTGATCCATAGCGCCGCATGGCTTTCTTCATAATCTTTAAAGCGGCCTTTTTGTCTCTCTTTTTGGTGACATAGCTTTCTAATACCTCACCTTCATGATCGACTGCGCGCCACAGGTAATGCCTTTCCCCATTTATCTTCACAAAGACTTCATCCAAGTGCCATTTCCAATTACTGGACTGCATGCCCCCTGCCCTGCGCTTCTTGATCTGGCTTGCAAATTGAGAGCCAAACCTATGCCACCAGTAACTTACGGATTCATAGCTTACGTCAACGCCTCGTTCATGCAAAAGGTCTTCTACATTTCTCAGTGAAAATGGAAACCTCACATACAGCATAACTGCAAGTTGGATGATCTCAGGGCTGGTTTTGAAATAGCGGAAGGATACTGGATTTGGCATGGCGGGTATCTAATCTTCAAACCGCGTCTCAGCAGCAAGGTTTATTCTGATAAGACGCACTATGAAGGCGGCAGTTACACGTTTTCAGAGGTATAAATCTCAAATCCAAGTGTGACGTTTTGCGCTCCTGCTGCGGGTCCTGCATTTTTTGCCCTTATTAAGGCTGAAATGGTTTCTTTCGCGAACGTATCAAGCGGATGTGAAATTGCCATTGTAAGCGTTCCGTCGATCAATGCGTTGCGTGTGGCATCAAAAAGTTCATAGCCAACAGATACAAAATCTTCGTTCGCAGGTCTATCACGTAAGGCAGAAAGTGCGCCAGTAATGCCGCCACCGGACACAAATAAACCGCATAAATCAGGGTGCTGAGAAAATAATTTTTCCGTCAATTCGCGTGCGATTGTAGAGCTTTCGTAGGTTGAAAGGGGCTCTAACAGGGTAAATTCACGACCATGTTCACGAAAATAGGAGGAGTTGGGATTCGCACCAGGGGACGGTTTACATAGTTCTAACGTAGCAACGAACGCGGCAATATTTCTGGGGCGCTCAATGGTGCGTTAAGCCATATTGGCCTTAAGTGACTGTATTTATTTTGTGAAGTTTGGTTGCGGGAGTAGGATTTGAACCTACGACCTTCAGGTTATGAGCCTGACGAGCTACCGGGCTGCTCCATCCCGCGACAACAAGGATGCATGTATCCTGCCATTGGCTGGGCTGCAACCCCTTTAGAACAGAATTTTTTAACTCTTTTTCGTTTACAAGACGAAGACGCCAAAAACTCAGGCTTCTGTCGTATCAGTGGCCTGAGCTTTTATCACAGATTTACGTATTTTTTCGCTGGCCGATTTTAACTGTCCACATGCCGCCATAATATCTTCTCCGCGTGGGGTACGAATGGGGCTTGCATAGCCCGCTTTGTATATGATGTCGGCGAAGGCCTTAATCCGTTTCCAGTCAGAGCGCTGATAAGGGGCACCGGGCCATTCGTTAAAAGGGATGAGGTTGATTTTGGCAGGAATGCCTTGGATCAGTTTGATCAGCCGTTTGGCATCCGCATCTGAGTCATTGACGTCTTTCAGCATCACATATTCAAAGGTGATACGTTCGGAATTGGACAGTTTTGGATAGGCTCTGAGCGCTTCCAGTAACGCCTTGATGTTCCATTTCTTGTTAATGGGCACCAATCTGTCGCGCACTTCGTCAGTCGTTGCATGAAAGGAAACCGCCAAAAGGCATCCAATTTCTTGAGCCGTTTTGGCAATTTCAGGCACAACGCCCGAGGTCGAAAGGGTTATCCGACGACGCGACAGGGAAATCCCTTCGGGATCCATCGCAATTTTCATCGCATCGCGCACATTATCAAAATTATAAAGGGGCTCACCCATGCCCATCAGGACTATGTTACTCAAAAGTCTTGTTTCATTCTTCGGGGCGCCGGGGATTGGCCATTCGCCAAGGTCATCCCGCGCCACAAGGATCTGGCCGACAATTTCAGAAGCCGTAAGGTTGCGCACCAAACGTTGCGTCCCTGTGTGGCAAAACGAACAGGTAAGCGTACAGCCGACTTGCGAACTGATACACAGCGTGCCGCGATCTGCTTCGGGGATATAGACGGTTTCCACCTCATGCCCCCCCTCAATGCGCATGAGATATTTCCGTGTCCCATCCTCTGAGAGCTGTTTGGTGACCACCTCTGGCACTTCTAAGACAAACTGTTCTTTCAAAAGCGTTCGATAGGGTTTCGCAAGATTTGTCATCAGATCAAAATCGCGCACGCCTTTTTCATAAATCCATTGCCAGACTTGGCCAACGCGCATATTGGCCTGATTTTGCGGCGTCCCCGCAGAAATTAAAGCGTCTTTCAACCCAGCGCGTGTCAGGCCCACCAAATTCAGAGGACCCTGTGATGTTTTTCTAGGAAGTGTCAAAACATCCTGCGTAATAGGGGCTTGAGCGTGCATGTTGGTCCACCTAACAATTTTTGTTACCTATATATGACACTTAAGCCATGTGCAAAGCGTGGATATGCCCAATTGTTGGCAAAGGTTCATTTCCACTTTTCATTTCAAAATCACAGTGTATAATTTTCGCCATGACAAAAAACTGGCATATCATACTTCAACCCCGCGCATCTAGCGCGAGGGAATTCCTATGCCTAGCCCTACTAAGCAGCCTCTGAGCGTGCCATAGAGGTGCGTCCGCTCAGAGGATTAGAGAGCGCACCGGCTTCACAAAATTTGCTAAGTAGACCAGACGAGATCAAAAGATACCTATGACACAGCCATCACATAAAGACCGCGTTGTTATTTTTGACACCACCTTGCGCGACGGGGAACAAAGCCCCGGTGCCACCATGAGCCATTTTGAAAAGCTCGAAATTGCAGAACTTTTGGACGAAATGGGTGTGGACATCATCGAAGCCGGCTTTCCCATCGCATCTGAAGGGGATTTCAACGCCGTGAGCGAAATTGCCCGCCTTTCAAAGACCTCTGTGATTTGCGGACTGGCAAGAGCGAATTATGGGGATATTGACCGCTGTTGGGAAGCCGTCAAACATGCCCGACGCCCCCGAATTCACACATTTATTGGCACCTCTCCTCTGCATCGCGCCATTCCAAATTTGGATATGGATCAGATGGCAGAACGTATCCATGAAACCGTGACACATGCCAGAAACCTTTGCGACAACGTGCAATGGTCGCCAATGGACGCCACCCGCACCGAAACAGATTACCTCTGCCGCGTTGTGGAAATCGCGATTAAAGCGGGTGCAAGCACTATCAATATTCCTGATACGGTGGGCTACACGGCGCCCGTAGAATCAGCAGATTTGATCCGCATGTTAATCGAAAAAGTCCCTGGCGCCGATCAAGTGGTCTTTGCCACCCATTGTCACAACGACCTTGGCATGGCGACCGCAAATGCGCTCGCGGCTGTCGCGGGCGGGGCGCGTCAGATTGAATGTACGATCAACGGCCTTGGGGAACGGGCGGGAAACACCGCCTTGGAAGAAGTCGTGATGGCGATGAAAGTGCGGGGTGATATCATGCCCTATTACACAGAAATTGACACAACCAAATTGATGAATATCTCGCGCCGCGTAGCCACAGTATCTGGCTTCCCCGTTCAGTTTAACAAAGCCATCGTTGGCAAAAACGCCTTTGCACATGAGAGCGGTATCCATCAAGACGGCATGCTGAAAAATGCAGAAACCTTTGAAATCATGCGCCCCGAAGACGTGGGGCTTGCAGCGACCAACCTCGTGATGGGCAAACATTCGGGCCGCGCGGCCTTGCGTTCCAAACTTGAAGAGCTCGGATATTCTCTTGGCGACAATCAGCTGAAAGACGTCTTCGTGCGTTTCAAAGCTTTGGCAGATCGCAAAAAAGAGGTGTTTGACGATGATCTCGTTGCCTTGATGCGCGCAGGCGAAGATGCAGAAAACGATCGTCTGGTTTTGAAATCCCTCAGAGTTGTTTGTGGCACAGAAGGTCCACAAAGTGCGGATATGACGATGCTCATCGACGGTAAAGAAGTCTCAACCACGGCGACCGGAGATGGGCCTGTGGACGCGGCGTTTAATGCTGTTAAAGCGCTGCATGGTCACAAAGCGCGCCTTCAACTGTATCAGGTGCATGCCGTTACCGAAGGGACAGATGCACAGGCAACCGTCAGCGTGCGCATGGAAGAAGCAGGTAACATCGCAACTGGGGAAAGTGCTGATACTGATACCGTTGTCGCAAGTGTAAAGGCCTATATCAATGCCTTAAACCGTCTTCTGATGCGTCAGGATCGGGTTGGACAGGATAAAAAGGCGATCAGCTACAAAGACGTGTCCTAAAACCAGCGCGCGCCATAGAACTTTTAACTGGCTGCTTTACGACCTCTATGTCGGTTTATGGCGCGACTATTAAAAAAATTGCGATCAACTGACCCTTCGTTTTTGACGAAACAAAGCACGGGGTTGAATTGGACGCAGAACACATCAGAACATCTCGCATGAGCGGGAATATGTTTTGTGCCTTAGCCATGATTTTCTTTGCCGCTGGTTTCCCAGCGGCCCAAGTCCTTTTGGAGAGTTCAGGCGTCCTTGCGCTGATTTTCGTGCGAAATGCATTGGGATTTGTAGTGTTATTAGCCTTTTTACCACTTTTAGAACGCAAAACAGGCCTTTTAGATCTGCCTTGGCTGGCTGGGTTTCGGATCGGCTTTTTAGGGTTTGGATTGGGCTCAGTCATGTTGCTTGTCGCGCAATCGATGTCTGACGCAACAACCGCGGCCCTCGCCGTCGCCGCCATGCCAATTACAGCCATTGGTTTAGAGGTGATTTTGGATAATAGACAATTGACGATCCGATTTCTTTTGGCGGTTATCCTCGTGCTTTTGGGAGGCGTGCTGGCAAGCGGGGTTATGGTCCATGATCTGTCTGTCGGGACTGGATTTGCTGTTGGTTTGATCGGATCAGGGTTTTTCGCTTGGGGATCGCGACAGACAGTCAAAAAACTGCCTGATCTGTCTCCGCTCTCGCGTACGGTTGTAACAACTGGTGGCATGGTTGCCTTTTGTCTGATTTGCTGGATCGGGGCAGGGTTTATGGGGCTAAGCTCAGCGACACTGAGTATCAGCAATCAAAGTGACATCGCGTTATTGCTGATTTACAGCCTGCTGGGATTGTCGATTTCACAGGTCCTATGGATCAAATCCGTCGCGGATATCGGTGTCGCCATTGCCTCATTTCACCTCAATGCCACCCCGTTTTACGTGATGGTCATTATCTTTCTTTTTGGGGGGGGATGGAATTGGATGCAAACGGGTGGCGTTTTAATTCTGATAATGGGCGCGGTTCTTGCACAGCTTCCAGAGGCCCGTATGAAAACTATACCTGACACGGCAGAACCTCTTTAAGGCGTCGTCCTGAATGATTAGGCAAACCCTATTTCAGGGCCTGAGGTATGCCTAAGTTATCTCTGAGAGATGTTCACCAATTATTTTTTTAATCGCGTTATTTGCGTCATCGCGATCAATCGGCCAATTGCCGCTGCGTATCTGTTGGCGAATTTGGTCTGCAATCTGAACATTGACCTCTCTGGGAAGTTTGTTCATCGAAGCGATGACATCTTTTTTAACACTGTTCAATTCCACCGCGACTCCGGCTGCACCGCTTAATTTTTTCACCTGCGCAGACAACATTCCGACAGGCTTTATATTATCTACACCGTCCGAAGTCGCGCTGATCACGCGGCCTTTTGCGGAATTTGATTTTATCAACCTATTGGCAACGTCATATCCTGACGCCAATCTTTGCATGGACGCCCCGCCCATTGCACCAGAGGCAACCTCAGCCATCTTTTTCACCTTCTGCTCGTTTTTTGTTATTATAGCAACTTTGGCTCGAGGTCTTAAGCCATAGTTTGGGTAAAGAAATTTCTCTTTTGGTTATGTAGTTCCCTGACCTTTGAAAGCTAGGCTTCAAATTCACGAAATCAGCGACACAAATCGGTCAATATCCTCTTTGGCAAGTGACCAGTCACAGACCAGTCTGGCGTGTAACATTTCTTCTTCTGGACCGTTTTCATGAAGGCTTTTGCCATAAAAATGATAGGTTGCGCCCGCGTCGATGGCCCGCTGATGATATTTCCGCGGAAATTGGACAAACATGATATTGGCCTCTTGGGGATAATCAAACTCCACATGGCGCAAGGCGCGCAATTGATCCCCAAGGTAGATTGCATTTTCATTGGCCCTTCGCGCCAAATCGAGCCAAAGATCATTCTCTAAATACCCTTTGACCTGTGCTGACAAATATCTGTGTTTGGAAAACAGATGGCCTGCCCGTTTGCGGCGCAATTCAAATTCCCATGCAAATGAAGGATCAAAAAATACGACCGCCTCGGCAGACATCAAGCCGTTTTTGGAGCACCCAAATGACACCGCGTCAATCCCGCGTTTCCATGTCATCTCAGCCGCAGTGCAGTTGAGCGTGACAAGCGCATTTGCAAAACGTGCCCCGTCCATATGCACCGGCATACCATGGGCCTTTGCCACAGAGACAATCGCATCGATTTCTTCCAGAGAATATACAGTCCCTTTTTCGCTGACCTGAGTTAAGGAAACAGGACCGAGTTGCGGGCCATGCACCCCGCGCCCAGCTAGATCGCCTATCGCGGATTGAAGCGCTTCTGAGGTCAGCTTATCGCCCGTCGCAAGCGCTGTGAGTTTTGCCCCTCCTGTGAAAAACTCTGGCGCATTACATTCATCTTCGTTGATATGGGCAACCGAAGTGCAAAAAATGGTGTCCCAAGGCTTTGCAAGCGTTGCGAGTGCCAAAGCATTGGCTGCAGTTCCCGTTGCCACCAGAAAGACCGCAGCTTCAGGTGCTTCAAAAACATCTCTTATCATTCCAGCGACCTCAGCCGTCAGGGGATCTCCGCCGTAAGATGTGCAGGTGCCGGTGTTCGCCTCTTTGAGGGCAGCAAAAATCTGATCAGGCACTGGGCCTATGTTATCTGATGCAAGATACATTTATGTCCCATCCTCTATTATATGATCTTCCCAATCATCTTCGTGAACTTCAAATTCCGGTACAGTCTGATCTTTTATTGAAATGCCTGCCTCATGGACAGTTTGCGCTGTGCCGCTCACCAACGGGTGCCAGTCATAAAGTGGCTTTTTCTGCCAAAGCAAAAGATAAGCGCAGGTTTTGGGAAGCCAATATGCATGATCTTTGATGGATTTTGGGGTAATTGAAATACACTCAGGCACAAATTGCCGCCGGTTTTCATATTGCCCACAGCGGCATGTGCTGTCGTCAAACAACCGGCAGGCCACACGGGTGAGAAAGACTTCACCAGTCTCTTCATCCTCAATCTTGTTCAGACAGCACCTGCCACACCCATCACAGAGCGCTTCCCATTCCGAAGGCGACATCTGTGTGAGGGATTTCTTTTCCCAGAATTTATCGGGCAGGCCATCACGGGAAATCGGATCTGATTTGGTCATAGCTTTGAAAGAATATCGCGCGCCTGATCGCAGTCTTTGGCCATCTGAGCGATTAAGGGATCAAGCCCGTCGAATTTCAATTCTGGACGCAAAAAATCGATAAGGGCGACGGATAGATGCGTACCATAAAGGTCCCCAGAAAAATCAAAAATATAGGTTTCTAGGTTTGGAGTATTTTCACCAAACATAGGCCGCACGCCAAGTGACGCGGCGCCTGAATAGGTGCCTTTATATGGTCCGTCCTGCACATCCACCAACACTGCATAGACACCAAGCTTTGGTAAATGGAGCCCATCCATAGACATATTGGCCGTGGGATAGCCAAGTTCGCGACCGCGCTGTTCACCCCCGATCACAGGACCTTCAATCCGATGCCAATGGCCCAGCTGATCTGCTGCGTCTTTGGGGCGGCCTTCGCTGAGCGCGGTGCGAATAGAGGTTGACGACACCTCTCCCAATCCTGCGGCTAAAAGCGGTGCGATTGTCACACCAAAGCCCATATCTTTCCCGAAGGCTTTTAAATCCTCAACATTTCCTGCACGCCCTTTGCCAAAACAGAAATCAGCACCGACCACGACATGCTCGAGGTCAAGGCCATCCTTGATCACCTTTCGCGCAAAAGCTTCGGGTGAAAGAGCTGATAGATTGGCATTGAAGTTCAATTCATAAAGAATATCCACCCCAAGCTTTGCCAAACGCGTTTCACGCGCCTCAGACCCCATCAGACGAAAAGATGGCGCATGCGGGGCAAAATAGCTTCGTGGATGGGGTTCAAAGGTCAAAACTCCCAGTGGCACGTTGCGTCGTGCGGCCTCTGATCTTGCAATGTCAATCACAGATTGGTGTCCCAGATGAACACCATCAAAGTTGCCAATGGCAACGCTCGCACCCTTATCGGCAGCTTCTACAAATTCATAATCTCGGATCACCCTCATACGCATGAGGTATCGTGCTGTTAGAAAAGACGCAAGATCAGATTGAGCTTAGTCAAATTTCCGGCTCGGCGCTAAAACCATGGCTTCCCCTGCAAGCACCCGTTTGCCATCAACAGAACAGTGACAATCCAGTCTGACACGACGCTTCGTCAGATCAATGTCGATGACCTTGACCTCTGCATAGACCATATCACCCGGCCGCACAGGCGCCAGAAATTTCAGCGTTTGCCCCATGTAAACGGTCCCATGACCGGGCAATTGTTCCCCAATCACCGCAGAGATCAGACCAGCCGTTAACATTCCATGTGCAATACGCCCTTCAAAAATTGTATCTTGAGCGTAATCGTCATCCAAATGCACCGGATTTCTGTCTGTGGAGACTTCGGCAAACATTTCGATATCCGCATCCGTCACAGTTTTAC
>Ga0255778_10001980_pt1 | contig 18059 bp, 19 predicted proteins | sample 071ome_31_FD_179976 | JGI IMG/M metagenome (GOLD analysis project Ga0255778, IMG submission 179976) | Coastal salt marsh microbial communities from the Groves Creek Marsh, Skidaway Island, Georgia - 071405CT metaG (version 2) | ecosystem: Environmental > Aquatic > Marine > Intertidal zone >...
CGACTTTGATTTGATAATGTGTGCATTCACTCTCTTGCGTGAAAATAGAAAAATTATTGTTTATTTTAGAATTTCTTATAGGAGTATTTTTATTTTTTCCCTTATTTGAGGATTTTGATGACAATGAATTTTTGGAACGTACCATTTTGTTCCTCCTGCATATGTTGAAAAAATTTTCTTTATCTCTAGTTTAAAAGTGCGCCATAAGAAGGCGTGATGGTTTATATATTTAATTATATCACTCGAATTAAAAATAGTGATTTTTTTGGAAAAATATTGAGAATTTTTCTAGCCCATAAAGAAAAGAGTAATCCACAGCCGCGCTTACCTTAAACAAACGCTTTGCAATAGCTGGATTAAAAGCTGCGTGGCTGTAGAACTTTTTTACTTAGGCTATGGCTATATTCACAGCGCTCTCACGACCATCAATCCCAGCCTCAACATCAAAAGTCACCTTTTGCGCATCTGCAAGACCAGTTAGGCCCGATTTTTCAACAGCTGAGATGTGTACGAAAACATCTTTTCCACCTGAATCAGGTTCAATGAAGCCAAAGCCCTTTTGAATATTAAAAAATTTTACAATTCCATTGGACATATCTTTTATTTCCTGTTCACGTGCTATCCGCATTGTGCGATAGCGTGGCAAAGTCAGACTAAGAGATCTACTGACGCCGCATGAACGGAAGCAGAGGGTCGCTAAGAAAAACGATCACGGTTAATAGATGTTATCTCGGACAGCAATTTACAAGTATCTCGTTTAATTTTGTGAAATATATCAATTTTGATGCGTGTATTGTCCTGCGCATTGACAATCGACTTGAGCGTTCCCATGTAACATTCGACAGGCTATACTGCGAAAGCGTCTCATACTTGATGCCACCTTGCTTCACTAGAAGTAAATTTTGTGGTTTTAGGTCCGAGTTAAAGCCACTAACTGTGCTCTAGTTACAGTATATATATTATATACACTACTAGCAAACTCACTAATAGAGATTACATTTAATCGAGGCCCAGTGGGCCGTAATGTTTATCCAATTCTACGATAGGCTTATTTTTGATTTCCACATAGTGAAATAAAACTAATATATGTAAATTTTTATTAATATAAAGCAAGGATTGGTAAGGTAATGAGGGAATATGTTGTGAAATGTTTTAGAGAAATGAGATTTATTATGCAAAATACGATCAAGATTTTAGTCTTGGTCTCTACTGCTTCTATTTTTGGTGTTTCTGCCGTTGCGCAAGATGGTAATGGCCCTGTTCCAGAAAATGCAGAAGCACAAAATTATGGTGACGGCTGGAACTGTAGTCTTGGATATCGTTTGAGCGACGGGGAGTGTGAACTTATTGAGCTTCCTGCTAATGCGTACGCCAATGGTAGATCCTACGGTAATGGCTGGGCTTGCAAACGCGGATACGAAGAAGTCAATGGAGTAACATGTGAAGCTATTCCCATTCCAGAAAATGCGTTTCTGAAACCTTCTGGGTACGGCTGGGAGTGCGAGCGTGGGTATAGACAGACCCGTGATAATTGTGTGCTAGTGGTAGTGCCTGATAACGCATATTTGTCAGCAGATACAACTGGTTCTGGCTGGACGTGCGAAAGAGGTTTCGAGCCTGTAGACAACAAGTGTGTTTTAATAAATGTGCCTGAAAATGCACATCTAAACCGTTCGGGTAATTCTTGGAGGTGCGATCGCAGCTTTCAGCTGCTTAATGGTGCATGTGTAATGGGAAGATAAAGCACATCAAATTAGTTATATTCATAATCACCCATCACATGATATTTTAATATTTAAGAAATATAACCCCTAAAATTGCCTAAGAAAAAATGAAATACAATATAAAAGGTAAAATATTTTGATTGACTTTGAAAATAAAACTGCAACCTTGCGAAAATCATTTAAAATAAAAAGTTTTGATGAGGCCTTACCAGCGGGCCAGTACGATATAGAAATTGATGGCTACAGTTCAGATAGTAGTGGTAATCAAGAGAAATACGTCTATTCTGTCATTCTGCATCTTCATCCATGTGTGTCAAATCCAGGTCTCAAGCGCACTTTGCAGGTGCCACTGGTGGACCTTGAAGCCGTGCTTCTAAAAGATAAGATGGCTTCAAGAAACCGAGAGGATCCATTTCTTGAAGAGATGATGGCCGATCCACTTATACATCTGATGATGCAAGCAGATGGATATAGTGAAGCCGAAGTGCGCAACCTTCACTCACCTTGTTAAAGTTCAATTAATAAATTTTGACAGGCTAATCAGTGGTGATCAACCTACTGTACAACGGCATGAGTGGCCTGCGCGTTTAAGAAATATAAGGAAACCAACAATGAATGACGAAGATCACTTATGGTCACTCGAAGAAAAGTTTTGGCTAGAAGGCCTAGACAGTGCACGGCACATGACAGCAAAAGGCGCTGTTTTTGTATTTCCGTACCCTGTTGGCATGCTTCAAGGCGAGGCTCTTTGGCAAGAGAAATCTGTAGCTCAAAGATGGCGAACTGTGTCAATGACTCAGCGTTATTTCAAGCGAGCGAATGACATCGCTGTGCTGGCCTATCACGTTTCTGCGGAGCGCGCAGATATACCAATTTATGAGGCAATGTGCACTTCGTCCTATGTCCAAGATAACCAAACGTGGTTGCGTGTAGTACACCAACAAACTCTTGATACTTGATTTATCGGTGTCTGCTCATTTAACTTAGGATTGGTTAATTTTTATGTGTTGTTTTTTGTTATGTTGGGCTTGGAACGATCAAATGGTTTACAAAAGGGTTATGTAACAGTAACGAGGTTAGCCTTCGTCCTTACATTTTCAAATACGCTGGTTGCTCTTCATCCGACCAAAGCTTGCAGTTTAAAATGGTGTCAGAAAGTCTAATCTGCAAAAGGCAATTAGGTTTCTGAGGCGATAAAATGGTAAGTAAAACATCGTCACCTGATGGCGCACTTTATCAGCGGTCTTTTGAGATTTTCTCAAACAAACATGCAATTCTTCCTACAGACCGGGTCAACGCGTTAGCAGAAGAAGTGATCAACTATCTTGCGGAGCTCGCGCCATCGGAACGCCCAGTTGATGTGATGCTGCTTTCTTCTGACACTTTATCAGATTTTTGTGATCTATTGCTGCAAACAGACTCTGATGCGCCATGGCGTTTTATCAATTGCCTTAAACGAGATGGAGTGTCGCCTGACATTATCCGATATGAATTAATAGCACGTGCTGCACAGGATCTTGGGGCACGTTGGGATCGCAGCGAGGCTAAGTTCGTTGATGTCACAATTGCCACTGGCAAGCTTTATACATTAATCAGGTCGTTAAGGACCGATATTATTACCTACAATGGCAAAGAGGCAAATGAACGTCACGCACTGTTTGCTTCTGTTCCAAGAGAAACGCACACGCTTGGTGTAAGCCTGGCCTCGGATACGTTTCGTGAAGCAGGATGGTGCATTGATCTACGGATTGGTGACACACATGAGGATATTTTAGAACATGCCGTATCCACAAAACCTACTGTAATCGGCCTTTCTCTGAGTACAAAATCAGCCATCGGAGATGTCATCCGTTTGGTGTTTGCACTACGCATCGCTTTGCCCGAAACGATTATCGGCGTTGCACCTGCACTCGATATGGGAAACACAAATCTGACAAAGATTGTCGATATTGATCTGGTGTTCCACGACGCACGCCGAGCGCTGAGCGACTTGGAAGGCCTGTTGCGTTTGCGTCGATAAAATTTTAGTTTTTTAGGCTGTTCAAGGTCTTTTGTTCCATAATTGCGGCCCCATTGCGAATAAGGGGCAGCTATGGCGCTATTCCAATAGTTTTGTCATGACTCTTGTGTTCTCAAGTATCCGAGATACAATTTTAAGGCGAGTCGATTGTAGTTCTTGGGAGGGATGACATGACGCCGTTTATGAAAAGCCTTATCGCACGTCCATGCTACACAGTGCGGCCTAAGGCTACGCTTTCGGAAATCATCACGTTATTGGCAGAGCATAATATTGGTGCCGTCGTTGTCGAAAATGGCTCTGGCGAAGTTCACGGCATCATATCTGAGCGTGACATTGTGAGACACCTTGCAACTGAGCAAGACCTCAGTGGTTGGATTGCTCAGGATATCATGACTAAGAAAGTGGCCACGGTTACCACCAAGGCTCTGTCGTCAGAGATGATGCAAGTGATGGCTGATCATAATTGTCGCCACCTGCCAATTTTAGAGGATGGGAAGCTGGTGGGTGTAGTTTCAAATAAAGATGTGATGAACCGCACGCTTGAGAAGTATCAGGACGAGGCCGAAGCGATGAGGGCGTTCATCAACTCTTAATTGAGTGAAACTAGCTTCGGCGCTTTAGGCAGTAGCTCGAAGCTTTATTAACTAAGATTCACCCGATATTGCCGTGATTGCGATAAAATTGATCTGTTAGGTTCTGATAATCGTGTCCCATATAGAAAAAACGGAGATAAGGTAACGAATGAATCCAAGCTAAAGCCATATCTAGTGGATTATCTTGATGATCAGGGCAACAAGATTGACGGACAGCTGATCTTTGCTCGTGACTCAACCGCGGCTTCTATGACTGTGCTGAACATACTTCCTGAGGCGAGAACTGTTGTCTCCATTCAGCGATCCATCTAAATAATCATCAAAGTTTACACATGGCTATTTTCAGCCTATAGTTGTAACGTTGACGTGACACTGAAGCTGTGTGGTGGTGCAGTCCCCTCCCGCTTCCTAACAGAGACCAACCCTCTGTCACGTCAGCAATTCAACCAATTAGTTTCACTTGCAAGGTTTACTTCTGTGCTTGTGGCAATATGCTTCAAACAGCTGGCGTGGCAATTCGTGCTGTGTTGCTGCAACTGCACTGGTTTGACTGGGGAGGGTCAATCCTATGCCACGTCAACAATCCTATAACATTTATGGATTTAAATGACGAAGCGTAGGTCGTCAGGATGGATCATAGCCAACTACCTGCACGACAACTCCATCTGAGTTCTCTTGCCGTGCCTTGCGGACTTCCACGTAGCGTGGGTCATCGTAGAACTTTTGAGCCACCTCAATGCTTGGGAACTCAATGACTACCATCCTGTCGTGGCCTAGTTTGCCCTCTACCACAGTCTTGTCACCGCCACGGACTATAAACGACCACCATATTCAGCGACCAAAGCCCCAGTCTGCTCCATGTAAGGTCTATATGGCTCAGGGTTTGTTACCGTAACCAAACCGATGATGTAACCTTTGGGCATGAGTGTTATCCTTGAGCCAAACTCTGGAAGTCAGTTCATCATCCGCTCATGGACAGCCTGCATCCCACGATCTACCATGTCGCTTACCTCAGCAGCATGGCGATGCAACGCAGCTACTAGCTCTTGATCACTTGATGTTTGGGTCACGGCAATTCCGTTTTCGATTACTTCGATTTCAGTTTCGATGTTTTCACCACGCATGAAGAACACGTCTAGCGTTGGGCTTTGAATGATGACTTGCGGATCATCGTTTGCCTCAACACGTGCAATCATGCCTGTAACATGGCTCACCAGAGCATTAAATGTATCAGGGTCACTGGTGGTTGTTACTGTATATATGCCGTTTTCAAGATTGCTCACCTCACGCTCAATTAAGGTGAAGTTACGAAACAGAGTTTGCATCTCCGCCGTCTCAGCGTCTGTCGTATTAGCGCCTCGAAGTCCTGGCATTGTGTGTTCGTCATGCCCCATGCCATGGCCACCGTGCTGCGCATGGAGCCTGTAGTGCCTCGTCATCATCTGTGCGTCTACGACATAAGCACCCGCTGCAAGAGTGCTTAGGGCTGCAATACCTGCGAAAAAGTGGTGTTTTTTCATGGGATAGGTCTTTCTATACTTCGACATTACTAGATCAGCGTGGCTTACTTTATGCAAGCCTACCGGTCGCCGTATTATTGTCAGATACATAGGTGCTGAGCGATCATGTCGGGCAATGAGAATTTCATTCAGTATCAAGAAATCTGCACGTTGCGCTTATCGCGTTTCAGACGATTGCGCCGGCCATGGGTAAAAGTAATTTTCTGCTTCATCACTGATCAGATTTGGCCCAATTCATGGCACATCGTTTTTGGCCATTTGGTATACTAAAGTATATAAAAGTATTCATTTTGCTAAATCAAAACAATGTAATACATTCTCAGTACGGGGAGGTATTTCGCATGTTTTCTAATGATGAAGCAGCTTTAGTTTTGCAGTTTTGTAGTCAGCTAACATCTGGAAAAGAAATGGATCCAGAGGCCTTTGGTATAAATAAGCAGTGGCTTGAGCGACAGGGTAATCAGATCAGTGTGACAGAAACTGGTCGGGCACTATACGCATCTTTGAAAGGTCAATCTTTTACGCGTTCTGCATGGAACGGTTTCTAGCTTAGTTCTCAAACTTTATCATCAATGATGGTGCCATATCCCAGACCCATTGGCTCTATCCTAAGGCTTTGTCTTCACAGCTTTCGACAATCGTTGCGGCTTGGGCATAAGTATCAAGCAAGGGAAGAGTAATATGAAAACCTTATCGGATCTGATATCAGGTCATTCTGGAACCTCACGCGCAATCGGTGCGCCAGGCCGTGAATGGATGACATATGACGGTCTCAGAAAATTATCACGAGATGTGAATAGTTCGCTGAGAAAAGCGGGCATCGGATCGTCTGATCGTGTGGCTATTGTGCTTCCTAATGGCCCAGAGATGGCAGCGGCGTTTGTGACCATTGCTCAATCCGCTACTACAGCTCCTTTGAACCCTGCGTATCGCGAGGAAGAATTTGAGTTCTATCTCGAAGATTTAAAAGCGCGCGCGCTTGTTGTTGCGGCTGGATATGATGGTCCTGCGCGTGCCGTGGCAGAACGGTTTGACATGATCGTTTTTGAGTTAACATCTTTAGAACCTGCGGGTAATTTCACCCTCTCAGCGAACGTGACGGGCGAAGCCACAGCGGCCGTTCCAGGCGCTGATGACATTGCTCTTATACTTCACACCTCCGGAACGACATCACGGCCTAAAATTGTGCCGTTACTTCAATCAAATGTTGTCGCATCTGCTCAAAACATCATGAAGTCTTTGGCGCTGACCGAGGATGACTGCTGTCTAAATGTTATGCCGCTATTTCACATTCACGGCTTAGTTGCTGCTGTTGGCGCGTCTCTCGCCGCTGGCTCGTCAATTAGCTGCGCGCCAGGATTTGATGCATTAAAGTTTTATGGTTGGCTCGAAGAGGTCGACCCGTCTTGGTATACGGCGGTGCCGACGATGCACCAAGCAATTCTCGCACGAGCTCCTCGTAACCAGGCCATTATTGAGAAGTCTCGCCTACGTTTCTTACGTTCTTCGTCGTCATCGCTGCCAGGTCCAGTAATGATACAGCTTGCTGAAACTTTTGGTGCGCCAGTTGTAGAGGCTTACGGTATGACCGAGGCTGCCCACCAAATGTGCTGTAACCCAATTGAACTAGGTCGACAGAAACCAGGCGCTGTAGGGTTGCCAGCGGGGCCGGAGGTCCGCATTGCACACGAAACAGAAAATCGTTTGATTGATGGCCTTGGTGAAGTGACCATTTCGGGTCCAAATGTAACGCCTGGCTACGAAGCAAACCCAGAAGCTAATGAAAAGAACTTTTTTGATGCAGAAGGAAAGCGTTGGTTTCGTACCGGTGATCAGGGCATGTTCGACGAAGACGGTTATCTGAGCCTCACCGGCCGCCTGAAGGAAATCATAAACCGAGGCGGGGAAAAAATTAGTCCGTTGGAGGTGGACGGCATATTGTCCGATCATCCTAGCGTCGCCCAGTGCGTAACGTTTGCTATCCCTCACGACAAGTTGGGGGAGGAGGTCGGCGCAGCTGTCGTGCTGAAGGAAGGGCAAATTGCCACTGATGCGGAGATCCGTGAGTTTTTAGCTGCGCGCTTAGCAGCCTTTAAGGTCCCGCGGACAGTTCTGATTTTGGATGAAATCCCAAAAGGAGCCACCGGTAAGCTTCAACGTATCGGGTTGGCTGAAAAACTGGGTCTTGCGTAGAGGTATTTCTTTGAAAATTTGTATTTTTGGTGCAGGCGCAATTGGCGGTTATATGGCGGTGAAGTTAGCTCGAGTTGGAGCTAACGTCAGCCTTGTCGCGCGTGGTCCACATTTGAAAGCCATGCAACAGAACGGGCTAACTCTGATCGAAGAGAGCGGCAAAACAACACTAGAGGTCAACGCGTCTGAAAACCCCGAGGAGCTAGGGGTCCAAGATTATGTTGTTGTAACGCTGAAAGCACATTCTGTGCCTCCAGTCGTATCTAAAATGGCCCCGCTTATCGGGGATGGAACTACGGTTGTATCAGGCGTCAATGGTGTGCCGTGGTGGTACTTTCACAAGATTGGTGGGCCTCTAGAAGGTACGCGTCTTGCGTCCGTGGATCCCGGCGATGCCCAATGGAATGCGTTTGGGCCGGATAGGGTATTGGGTTGCGTCGTTTACCCGGCTGCTGAAGTTGTTGAGCCAGGTGTTATTAAACACATTGAGGGTAACCGATTTTCCCTAGGTGAACCTGACGGGTCCAAGTCAGAGCGCGCCATGGCATTATCGGTCGCTTTGTCCGAGGCAGGGTTAAAGGCTCCGGTGCGCCCAAAATTGCGAGATGAGATTTGGGTTAAGCTTTGGGGCAATCTGTCATTCAATCCCATTTCGGCGCTCACACATGCTACTTTGGATATATTGTGCACGGACGCCGGGACGAGAGAGGTTGCCCGAAACATGATGCTCGAGGCGCAACAAATCGCAGAGGCGCTTGGTGTAAAGTTTCCTATTGATGTCGATCGTCGCATTGATGGTGGTGCCGCAGTCGGCGCGCACAGAACCTCTATGTTGCAAGATCTAGATCTGGGCCGTCCAATGGAAATCGATGCCTTAGTGTCATCGGTGCAAGAACTAGGGAGGGTTACGGGTATACCCACCCCAACCATTGATACAGTACTGGCTCTGATCCGACTAAGAGCCCGCAGTGCCGGCCTTTACAACTAATTTTAAAGCGGGCGCAGCTCTTCTTTGAACGTAGATTGTTGGATATTCAACAAGCAGGTGGATGTGATGAATTTCATTTGCATTCCGAAAATCAATTTTGTTTTACAAACCTTGAAGATTTGTAGGAGTTTACCACATATCGGGCTGTGGCTACGATGGGGAAGCGAGTGGCAGACGTGTCCAGCATTTCAGATATCCTCAACCGTCTACGAACGGCTCAAGATCCTGTAAAGGTTATGCAGACTGCTGTACTTGAGCATGGAGGAAATTGGCAGGTAGAACGAGAAGGTGTCTTTTACGAAATCCAATTCTTAGGTTTCGTAGGATTGGGGGTCTCCTGCCAAGCTGCTGTGAGCGCTTGGATACATGCAGCGGAAGCTCAAATCACAGTGGACACCAACGAATAATAATTTTAGGTCTGAGGTCGAGGGCCTGTAGCTCAATTGGTTAGAGCAGAGCGCTCATAACGCTTTGGTTGCGGGTTCAAGTCCTGCCGGGCCTACCATAAAAAATTGCCCTATTTGGTGGGACTAAGATTCCAAAAAATCCAATGAAATTAATTTTTTGAAAAGTCCCACTTGTCCTTAAATATATGATTTAAAAAAGTAATTATGCTCCGCCCCCGGGCACCACTTCAAAAAACCAGAAAAAATGCGTTGATCTGCCTTTTGTGCCTCAGATGTGTTGAGCCACATATTTGGGACGTGTTCGGTCAGGGCGTTTGTCAAGAAACCCTTGCGATAACGCAACGGGTTGCGGCTGTCCGGCGCTGTGCTGGACTTAAGCGGCCGACCCACATAAACTATCAAAAATTATTCGACTGCTAATATAAGAGCAGAAGGAGCAGTTATACGTGTCGATGAAGTTTGACATCCTCACCAATGTCGCGCGGTTGCGCTATACTTTGGAAAAAATGGAGGCGTCAGTGGGAATTCACCAACTCACTGAGGCTGAGAAATATGTGCTCAGTGCCGCGGCATTGGCCGCAAAAGCAGACGGCTCATTTTCGCTTCATGATTTAGAGGCGCAGGATTTGATCGCGGACATGCCTGTGAGCACAAAGTTTCGCACGCTGCGCTCCCTGATCGATAAGGGCAAGCTGAAGCGCGCAAGCGCAGGTCGTAAGTCCGATTATATTATCGTGGCTTAATCTTTTAAGTTCCCGAGTAAGGCTGTGCGTATGCGGCATGCACTTATGACCGATCTTTTGGCCTTGGTCATGTGTTCGATCTTTTACGCGGTTGCCTTTGAGGCCGTATTTGTTGTCTCGGATAAATTGCAGCAGTCCGTGATGGGACTAATGAATTGATCCTCATCGGTGACAATAATGATACCGTGAACGCGCAGGGCTTTGTCGATACGGGCAAGGATCAATCCATCGATGGGCGCAGCTTCAGCATCTATGAGGCGGGCACGGCGACCCTGTTTATTGATGATGAGATTGGCACGATCACATTGACCTAAGGGGGGTGGGCGGGAGCTTCCTCCCGCCCTCTTACCTTAAATATCCTCAGGGTCACGTCCAGGGGTCGAGCGATAGGCGGGCAAACGCCAGCCGAATTTTATCGTGCCGCCGCGAATGCCAAAGGCCATGACATATCCAACCGCCGCCGCAGCCCAAGGTTCAAAGCCCGCCTTATTCAGTGCAACATATATCGCCGCGCCAATCGCACAGGCGGCGATATAGATTTCGCGCCGCAGCAAAACCGAGGCTTCGCGCGCAAGGATGTCACGAATGATCCCGCCAAGCGTGCCTGTCAGCATGCCCATCACAATGCCGATTGTGGCGGATCCCGTCACCATCAGCCCTTTATGGGCCCCAAATACCCCATAGGCCGCCAATGCCACTGCATCGAGCCAGAGCAGAATTTTATAGCGCGACTCCACGAAAGGGGCTGTGATGTAAATGACACCTGCCGTGCCCGCACAGATCAAAAGGTAAATCGGATTGCTGATCCAAAACACGGGCACATCCAAGATCAAGTCGCGCGCTGTGCCGCCCCCGATCCCCGTGACAGCCGCTAGGAAGAGGAACCCGATAATGTCCAACTGTTTGCGCGATGCGGCCAAGGCGCCTGTGGCGGCGAATAGGGCCACGCCCACGTAATCAAGGGTTTCAATTGAGGTCATCTACGGCACGCTCCAGATATATTTTTTTGCGATCTTAACGGCTCTTGCCCCGCTTCTAAAGGAACTCGCTTTTTGGTTGGTGATGAGATCACTTTACTTTCTCAGTCAAGCGCATAAGTCAGGGATAACCCATTTCATCCAGTCTTATTATAGGCGGTCTGCTATGCCCTTTGAGAGTAAATTATTTTCACCCGTGACCCTGCGTGGCCTCACCTTGCGCAATCGTATCGTGCTCTCGCCGCTGTGTATGTATTCCGCAAAGGATGGTTTGGCCTCTGATTTTCACGCGTCCCACCTGTCCGCTTTTGCGCGCGGCGGGGTGGGACTGGTCTTTACCGAGGCAACTGCGGTCGAGCCGCGCGGACGGATCACGCCCAAATGTTTGGGGATTTGGAACGATGCGCAGGCGGAGGCGTTCAAACCCATCACGCGGTTCATCACTGAGATGGGCGCGGTGCCTGCAATCCAATTGGCCCATGCAGGGCGCAAAGCCAGTAGCGCCCCCCCATGGGGTGGCGGAAAGCCTGTTGCCCCCGATGACACAACATGGGGCGAGGGGGGGTGGCAAACGGTTGCGCCCTCTGGCCTGCCTGTAGCCGATGGGTGGCCAAGCCCCAAAGCGTTGAGTGTGGATGAGATCGCGGGGCTGATTGCGGCCTTTGCCGATGCCGCACAACGCGCGCTTGCCGCAGGGTTCAAGGTGATCGAAATTCACGGCGCGCATGGGTATTTGATCCATAGCTTTTTGTCGCCGGCCACCAATCAGCGCAATGATGCCTATGGTGGGGATCTTGAGGGGCGGATGCGCTTTGCCTTGGAGGTCAGCCGCGCGGTGCGCGCGGTTTGGCCTGAGGAACTTCCCCTGTTTTTCCGTATCTCTGCGGTGGATACAGGGGGGTGGTCGCTTGAGGATTCCGTCACGCTGGCCAAGGCGCTTAAGACGATTGGGGTTGATGTGATTGATTGCTCATCAGGTGGGATCGCGGGCGCGCCTGCCTTCCGCGCCAGTGATGATGGGCGGCCTTTACCTGCAGGCGGACAGCGACCTTTGGGATTTCAGGTGCCCTATGCCGAGGCGATGGAGCGCGAAGCAGGTATTGCTGCCATGGCGGTTGGACGGATCGTGGACGGGCAGCAGGCCGAGGATATCCTGCAAGAGGGGCGCGCCAGTTTCATCGCCTTGGGGCGGGAATTGATGCATGATCCGTTTTGGCCCCTTCACGCCGCCGAGGCCCTTGGCGAGGCGGATGCGTTTTCGTTCTGGCCCGAGCAATATCGCTGGGCCATCGTGCGCCGTGCCGAGCTTGGACAGTATCAGGCGAGGTGACCTCACGCCCTGCGGTCAAACAGGCCCGATGCCAACACCACGCCCGCAGCCACCAAGATCACACCGGTCAATTTAATCAGTGTAACAGTTTCGCCCAGGAACAGCGCACCCCCGATCAAGGCAAGAACTGGGGTCAAAGCGCCAAAAGCAGCGGTTTGCGCCGCCCCCAATTGGCGTACGGCGATAGAGTAAAGAACCAATGCCAAAACTGCGATCAAGATACCCTGAAGCACAGCCATGACGAGAAAATCGTGTAGGCTTACCCCCACAAAACTGACATTCCCTGAGAGGGCCAGAAATGGCGCCACGGCGAGGGTTCCCCAGAATAGCCCAATCACCAAACCATGCAGAGGCGTGAACCCGCTTTGTTTGAAATAGACTGCATAAATCGCCCACAGGAAAGAGCCAGACAAAAATAGGATATGTCCGCGCCATGCGCCATCTACGCTACTATGTATGACTTGCCAAAGTCCCACCATCAAAGCGCCGATAAAGATCACAATTAGGCCGATATAACGCGGCCTTGAAGGGCGCTCTCCCGTCATAAACACCATGACGATAGCCGTCCAAAACGGTAGCATTCCTGGTGCCAAGACCCCCGCATCGGAGGCTGGCGCAAAGAACAAGCCCATTGAGATTATGTAGGGGAAGAGCGCACTAGCCCCAAGCCCCAGCATGATTGCGCCTGTCACGCTTTGGCCGTACGGGACCACACCTAATTTCAGCATAAGTGGGATCGTGATCAAAAATCCTGTGCCAAGGCGTAGAAGCAAAACCTCCTCTACTGTAAAATTCGTGCTGACGGCAAACCGCGTGCCGACCAGAAACACGGCCCATATCGTGACAGTCGCCAAAGCGGCGAAAAGACCTTTGAGGGGAAGGGTCATTGGTGGGTGTCATCCATCATTGCAAAGGGGTTTTGCGCGCGGAAACTGCGCAGCCTGACCATCGCGCGGATTGTGGCCCAAATGCAAGGGGTGGGTTGCAAAGCGGCTATGCGCCAATCACCGCTTGACTTCTCATCTCAGATACACGAGGTGCGGGGCCTGCATCCGCGTGATCGCGTGAGAGAGTTGTGCCCGACAGACGGGCCGAGCGGGGCATCACCACTCAGTATCCCCACACGCAGGGTTCCTGATACAGCGATAGGGTGGCGGGAAGGCCAATGTCGCTGTGAACCCGAAACGGCTGCCTATCATTTGGCGGCCAAACGGCTTTGTGCGCGCTTTGCATAGGGCTTTGTGAAAAGGATATCTCTTTGTTTGATTTTGATATGCTGGGACTTGAGCCCACATTGAACGCGGCGTTGAAAGCCGCAAACTTGTCCGAACCCACCCCGATCCAGAACCAAGCCATTCCTTTGGCCTTGGAAGGGCACGATATTATGGGTCTGGCGCAAACAGGCACAGGCAAGACGCTGGCCTTCGGTTTGCCGCTGATCAACCATTTGTTGGGCAAGCAGGGCAAGCCTGAACCAAAAACCGTCAAGGCATTGGTGCTTGCGCCAACGCGTGAATTGGTGAACCAAATCGCAGACAGCCTCAAGCCTCTGACGGCAGGGTCCAAGTTGCGGGTTCATTCTGTGGTGGGGGGGCAATCGATCCCCAAGCAGATCAACCTTCTTGCGCGCGGCACTGATATTTTGGTGGCCACACCCGGTCGCTTGATTGACCTGCTCAATCGCCGCGCGGTTGATCTCAGCCAAACGCGCCATCTGGTTTTGGACGAGGCCGATCAAATGCTTGATCTGGGCTTTATCCATGCGCTGCGTCAAATCGTGCCGCATTTGGCAACCCCGCGTCAAACCATGCTGTTCTCGGCCACCATGCCTAAGCAGATGGAAGAATTGTCGAGCGCCTATTTGAACAACCCCCGCCGTGTTCAAGTTTCGCCTCCGGGAAAAGCGGCAGATAAGATCACGCAGTCGGTGCATTTTGTATCTAAGGGCGACAAACCCACCAAACTGCGCGAAATCCTGAGCCGCGATTTGGACGCGCTGACGCTTGTTTTTGCGCGCACAAAACATGGTGCGGAAAAGCTGATGAAAGGCTTGGTTGAGGATGGCTATAAGGCCGCATCGATCCACGGCAACAAAAGCCAAGGTCAGCGCGATCGTGCCATCAAACAATTCCGCGCGGGTGAGATCACCGTGTTGGTCGCAACCGATGTTGCGGCCCGTGGCATCGATATCCCAGGTGTGGCTTATGTGGTCAATTATGACTTGCCAGATGTGCCTGAGAATTACGTCCATCGTATTGGCCGCACGGCCCGCGCAGGGCGTGAGGGAGAGGCAATTGCCTTTTGCGCCGCTGATGAAATGGATTTGTTGCGCCAAGTGCAAAAGCTGATGAAACTCGAAATCCCCGTGGCCAGCGGCAGCGCGCCCAAGGGGGCCGAGCAAGGTGGCGGTCGCCCGCATCGCGGCGGTCCTCGCCGTGGCTTTAAGCCAAAGGCCAATGCAGGGCATGGCGCGGCGGATGGCAAACCGCGTCATCGCCGCCGTGGCAAACCCGCCCGCGGGCCACGCCAAAAAGCAGCATAATCTTTAGGAAAGGGGGCCATGCGCTCCCTTTTTTCTTTGCACCACCGTCCTTCGGGGTTTAGCAGAGGCACCACAGTGTTTCGTGGGAGGGGACAAGATGGTGGTGCGTGTGGCGGTCATTGGCGCAGGCGTGATGGGGGCGGATCATGCAAAGATCATCGCCCAAGATGTGCCGAATGCCTGTTTGCAACTTGTCTGCGACATGGATGGCGCGCGGGCGCGCGCCGTGGCTGATGCGACAAGTGCGGTTGATTGCACAGATGGCCCCGAAGCCGCGCTGTTGCGCGAAGATATTGATGCGGTGATTATCGCCTCGCCCGATTTTACCCATGCACCTTACACCAAGACGCTGATTGCACGCGGCAAGCGGGTTTTGTGTGAAAAGCCCCTAAGCCAAAAGATTGACGAATGTTTGGATGTGATGGCCGCCGAACAGGCGACAGGTTCGCCCCATATCATGGTTGGCTTCATGCGCCGCTATGATCGCGCCTATTTGGATATGCGGGAAGCCCTTGCCAAAGGTGTGTTGGGGCGGGCTTTGATGATGCATAACTTTCACCGCAACCTCGCCACGCCTTATCCCAGTTTCACGGGGGCCATGGCGATTACCAATTCCGCGCCGCATGAGTTTGACATCGCGCGGTATCTTTTGGGGGTGGAGGTGACCACGATCACCGCCCATCAGCCTAAGCGCAGCGATGATGTTGTGGCGCCCGTGGTGATGGTTCTGGAAACCGATGATGATCAATTGATCACAGTCGAGGTCAACAACAACGCCGCCTACGGATATGATGTGCGCGCAGAATTGGTCGGCGAGCTTGGCAGTATCTCAACCAACAAAGTGGCGCATTCCCGCCTTGATGCGCGACTGAGTTCGGCGATCCGCTATGACGAGGATTGGCGCGGACATTACCATGATGCCTATGTCGCCCAAAATCGAGATTTCATGGGATTTGTGCAAACGGGTATTTTGCCAGAAGCGGCTGCCAGCACATGGGATGGCTATGCCGCCGCCCTTGTTGCAGATACAGGCGTGCGTGCCTTGCACTCAGGCGTCAAAGAGCGGGTTGAAATGATCAAAAAACCCGCTTTTTACGCTTAGGCCCGTTCCATCAAATCGCGGGTCATGGCCGCGTGATTTGCCAAGAGTTTGCGCATATCCATGCTGACCAAGTGCCCCTCTTCAACAATAACCTTGCCGTTGATGATGGTGTAATTGGTTTTACCCGAGCCGCAGAACAACAGACCTGCAAGGAGATCCCATTGCGCGCCTGCAAAATCGATGCCGCGTGTATCAAAGGCGGCAAGATCGGCGGCATAGCCCTTGGCAAGCACCCCAATATCATCGCGGCCTAGAACAGACGCGCCGCCACGGGTTGCCACCGCCAAAGCCTCGCGCGCGGTCATCGCATCGCCCCCTTTCATAACGCGCTGCAGCAGCATGGCTTGGCGCGCCTCATTGAGCATGTGGCCGCTGTCATTGGAGGCCGAGCCATCAACCCCAAGCCCCACCTTAACCCCTGCATCCAGACAGTGACGGACGGGTGCAATGCCACTGGCCAACCGCATATTCGAGCAGGGGCAATGCGCAATGCCTGTGCCTGTTCGTGCGAAGAGGTTGATCTCGCCCTCATCCAATTGAACGCAATGGGCGTGCCAAACATCGTGGCCTGTCCAACCAACCGCCTCGATATATTCACCGGGGCGCATCCCAAAGGTCGCAAGGCTATAGTCGATATCCTCGACATTCTCGGCCAGATGCGTGTGCATCCCGACCCCGTAGCTGCGCGCCATCGTGGCGGTTTCGCGCATCAAATCCATGCTGACGGAGAAAGGCGAACACGGGGCCAAAGCCACCCGCCGCATCGCATAGCGGCTGGCGTCATGATGGGTTTCGATCAGGCGTTGGCAATCGGCCAGAATGGCGGGTTCGGCTTCGGTCAGACGATCTGGGGGAAGCCCCCCTTTGCTTTCGCCAATGCTCATCGAGCCGCGTGTGCCGTGGAAGCGTAAACCGATATCTTCGGCAGCGGCAAAGCTATCTTCAAGCCGTGCGCCATTGGGATAGAGATACAGATGGTCGGAGGAGGTTGTGCAGCCCGTCATCGCCAATTCCGCCATGGCCAAGGCCCCTGACCAATAAATATGATCTGGCCCAATATTGCACCAGATGGGATAAAGGGTCTGCAACCAACCAAAAAGCGGTGCGTTTTGCGCTGCAGGCACGGCGCGGGTGAGGTTTTGGAACATATGGTGATGGGTGTTCACCATCCCGGGGATCACCACATGACCGCGCATATCAATCACGCGATCTGCGCTTTGCGGCAAATCCGCGGTTTTTCCAACCGCCTCGATCACCCCGCCGCGTGCGAACAGCGCGCCATCGGTTATCTCATCGCCATAGGGCGCATCTGGGCGCGCCTCCATCGTGCACAGAAGATCTGCGTGTTTGATCAAAAGCGTCTCTTGCGCCATGGGTGCCGTCCTGTTGGTTATCCTGCAAGTCTGCATCATATACGGGCATTTGCGTGCAAGTTAAGCGTTTTGGCTGCGGGCGGCGCGACAAAATTCTTGCCAAACGCGAAAACCCTCGCTTTCATTGTTGTTAACACAGCCGCTCAGGTCTCTACGCCGCATCGACGCCTGAGGATGTGACGGCACATGACAGGGTAAAGCGGCAGGTTAAATTCTCGATGGAGGTTTCGTTTCTTCTGAATGGAGAGGCCGTTCAGGTCTCGACCCATCCCACTGCGACATTGCTCGATTGGCTGCGCGAAGCGCGGGGTCTGACCGGCACAAAGGAAGGGTGCAACGAGGGCGATTGTGGGGCTTGCAGCGTGGTGGTTCAGGATATTGACGGGGTTCGCGCCGTTAATGCCTGCATTCTGTTTTTGCCCCAGATTGATGGCAAAGCCATTCGCACCGTTGAGGGTATTGGTTCTGACACGCTGCACCCTGTCCAAGAGGCCATGATTACGCATCACGGGTCGCAATGCGGCTTTTGCACGCCCGGCTTTATTGC
>Ga0255778_10001981_pt1 | contig 18058 bp, 9 predicted proteins | sample 071ome_31_FD_179976 | JGI IMG/M metagenome (GOLD analysis project Ga0255778, IMG submission 179976) | Coastal salt marsh microbial communities from the Groves Creek Marsh, Skidaway Island, Georgia - 071405CT metaG (version 2) | ecosystem: Environmental > Aquatic > Marine > Intertidal zone > Salt...
CAGCAAACATGATTCGTTTGGCGACAGAAAAAAATTCGAGAAACGAAACGACTCGTTTGGTCAACGTTCCAACCAAAGAAATGACCGAAGGAGAAATGACAACTATCAACGAAACGATCGGAATCATCGTAGCAATGATAGGCAAAGAGACCGCCGTGGAAATCAAGACAAGAAGTCGTACACATACAACGACTGGGATTGCCCACAGTGTTCAAATTCTAATTTCAGTTTCCGTGAAAACTGCAACAAATGTGACGCTCCACGCCCCGGTGGCAGAGGACAATCAAATCCCAGAAATAATGGGCAAAGAGACCGTCGTCATCAACAAAGCAACAACACATACAACGACTGGGATTGCCCCCAGTGTTCGAATTCTAATTTTAGTTTCCGTGAAAACTGCAACAAATGCGATGCTCCACGCCCCGGCTCTTCAGGTAACAGTAGACAAAGGTCAGATTCTAGATCTCATGGCTCAAACGACAGAGGGCGAGGTGGACCTCGAGGAAACAATAGAGGTCAAGGCGGTCAACGTTCAAACGACGGAGGGCGAGGAGGTCCTCGAGGAAACAATAGAGGTCAAGGCGGCCAACGCTCAAACGACAGAGGGCGAGGAGGACCTCGCGGAAACAACAGAGGTCAAGGTGGTCAACGCTCGAATCAAAACGGCGGTAAACCAAATTCACAATACCGTAAAGCACGGGGGAAAGGTCCGAATCATGCACACAATCGACCCCCAAAGGAAATAGGCTTCCGAAGAGCCAGAAATAATGACGATTGAGGGTTGCTCATGAGTGCTGAAGGTCACTACCTCGATGCGTTAGAAGCCCTTGAATCAAATGATGTAGACCTCGCTATTGAAAACGCACGAAAAACCGTTGAGATAGACCCTGAGCATGTCGATGCGTGGAATCTTCTGTCAGACTTGTATTTACTCAACCAAACAAACCCAAGTTTACAACGAGCTGCTCAATCACTTTCTGCACTCAAAAAGGCACTAGAACTCGACCCAGAGCGACTTGACCTTTGGGTTCGAGGCGGAAGGTTACTTGCAGATGATTTGGGCTTGCTCAATGATGCCCTCAAATGGTGGCAAAATTGTCGACATATTGCACCAAATGAAGTCACACCAATCGTTGAACAAGCCTCAATTTTAGCAGACATGGGCGAATATGAACTATCAAGGCAACGCTTGGAAACAATATTGAACGAAAATATGGATGTTGCAACAAGTCAGTTTGCAAAAATCAATGGTTTACTTCGCCTCGTTCGAGCAGCCCAAGATCAAGATAGAAAGGACATTTTTCGTCCTCAGGAAAAAAATCACAATGCTTGGAAGGCCATTGAGTACAAGATGAAGAAACCACCAGTTTCTGAAAATTACATATTCTTGCTTTCAACTGTTCCTTTCCTTTTCTTAATTGTCATATCCTCTCAACGACTCGCTGGAGATGGGTGGACAGCGTTTTGCTTTACTTCCCTTACCATTCTCATCGCAGTCTTGTTCGGCGTTCGATTCTCGAGAAAGATGTTTCAAGTGGCCAATCGCCCTGCATTTAATTTGCTTCGAGCAATGAACTTTGAAGCATCAACTGGTTTTGTCGTGATTTCAGAGGAAATCCGCACGTCGGTCCTGTACATGTACATCATGCAACGCAAACCACAGGCTTGGCAGGAGCGAATGCTCCGAATTATTGAGGCAGGAAAACAATTGCCTTCGTCATGGAAACACAATCTTCCTGATTTCGATTCACACCTTGATGAACTCATTGAAGACGAAGATGAGAAGAATTTCTCAGCCTACGAAGAAGAATAAAATCTACTCCTGATCTACAGAGTTGTCGAACTACGTCGTCGAATGACCGTACGCACTCCACGTTTGAGGAAGTATGCATCCTACAGAAGTTCCACTCAAGTCATCAACTCCATTGTCAAATGTCCATGCGTCGTTGCTTGCGCATGGAGGTGCTCAATGTCCTTCCGTTGGAAAGACGGTAGTGCAATCAATATCCTTCAACTTCACAATTGTCCGGTTTGCTGGGCATATTGCGTGGCATATTGCTGAGCGTAGGCAGCAGCCGTTGCCTCATCGTATCCTTGTGATATGAATTGTTGGTAATACTGTTGATAGTATTGCTCGTAAGATCCTCCGGCCTGTTGTACTGGACTGAACGCTGACTGCCCCTCTGCTGCAGCTGGTTGAGCGGCTGCTTGAGCAGGTGCTGCGGCGGCTTGCTGTGCCTGTCCACCCATGTATTGTTGGGCAAACTGACGAGCCGTTTCTTCAGGGTAGCCTTGGGCCACGAGTTGTTGGACATATTGCTCAACAGGATCAGCCTCATACATGCCAGCGGAAGCAAATGCGTCGAATTTCTCCGCTTCATCGCTGGAACCACCACGCATCACAAAGACTGTGATGAGAAGAATGACGAGGATTACTCCGGCAATAGCACCTATGAGTGTGGTATCCATTCCTGAGGTTGAATCTTCACCGTCAGTGGTTGTTTCAGGTGCGGTCCATTGTCCAGTTGTTTCATCATAACTGTAGGCTCCTTCCCAAACACACTCTCCATCGACAAGCATGAATTCTCCGCCAGCAGCGAGTGCTTCAGGAGGTGCTTCAAATCCTTGACAGGCGGGCAAACTGATTTCAATCCACTTGATGGTGACCCATCGTTCATCAGGGAATTCGCCTTCGTAAATCTTGATGAATATTCTTTGGTCTCGTGAAATGTTGGAGTACTTTCCATCCAATGTGAGGGACAAAGCAAACGACTCTTGGTCTCCAAGGCCATCTGATTTAGCCCATAATCCATCAAGACTCATTTCATACTTCTTCACGGAAGTTGCCGAGAAATTTTCTTCGAAGAAAGCGACTTCAACATAAACGTCTCCATTTTCAGCACCTGAAAGGACTGTACCACTAATGCTGATTGTATCTGTATCGACTTTCGTCCTGTTCAAGCTTGCATCAAGATTGACAACAGGAGGTTCGTCACCAAATCCTTCTGGTACAACGACGAAGTACATTCGGTATTTGTCACTGAATTTACCTGCTGCGTCGTAGACCACCAATTCCATTCGGATTTGATTTTCTGTTGTACCTGTCGAATCAACGGTCACGTTCTTGAAATTATATGACCACATTCCGTTGCTTGCTGCACTTTGAGTGAAGGTGTGGCCGTCAAGGTCAAAGTTCTCGTCACCATATGGTGCGTCAAACAGAACCTTCCACTCATAACTTTCAATGCCGTTGCCTTCAAGGGCGTCTGCATCAGATGAATTACCAGCATCAAAGTGTATGACGATTTCTCCGTCTTCATCAAGGATAATTCTGTGAACATCCCAATCAACGTTTGAAACGGTCTTCGTTCCAATATACTCGATGTTCTCTTCATAATCTTCTCGAATATCGATTGTAGCCTCGGCTACTGGCCTTTCACTGTCTGCTTTCACATCATTTGTCTCAACAATCATGCTAATTTCTCGTGCATGGCCTTCATCATCATGGAGAAGCAGGGTAATCTCCCATTGCTCACCTTGGGCACATCCTGTTGCGGATGCAAGGTCAATGTCACAGAACATCATCACAGGTGAAGATTCTGAAGTGTGACCAGTCACACCATCGCCCAGTGATGAACCATCCCAACTTGTAGGTCCTTCGATGATCCAGTCTGTTGTAAGAGGCACGGTTGCATCAGTTGTGTAACCAAATGTGAGTTCAGCATCACTCTTCATGTAATGAACTGCGTATCCATTGCCTGGGTCCTCTGCTGGAACTTCACCATTCACTGTGAGTTCTAATCCATTACCAAGAATACCAAAGCCCTCTGGGTAAGGGGTGACTTGGTACTGCAAGAGATTACCTAACAATGGGAATGTGGTGCTGTCTGCACGTTCCGAATGGATGGCAACATCGATAGTTGATACGATCATTCCACCATCGTAATAACTGCACACACCCAAGACCGTGTCTGAAGGTGTTGCGGCAGAACGGATGATTCGTTGCAATGAACCTCCTTTCTCCATATAGTCTCCACAAACTCTTGGAACTTCGTTTGCATTCTGAGATATGGTGTTGAGAACGGACTTTGCTACGACAAACCCTTCGAAATCGTTGGTGTTCACATTTTCCATAATTGGATGATATGGGTCTGCAAGGTCCATGGTTGCGTAGGTGATTTCAGTCGAAGGTGTGTCTCTTGATTGGATGTCCATACCGAATGGGAGCCGTCCTTGGGCTGTATCTGTTCCATAGACTTGACTGCCGTGAGCACCGAGATGCAATTGTATGGTTCCACCTGCTGACATGTAATTCTCAAGCAGTGTTCTGCGGTTGTCAGCTGCAAGTTTTTCGTAATATGTGTCTGCTGAATTTTGCTCTTGCATCGGAAGGAGAATCTTGTTGTAATGGGTGAACCAACCAGCATCGAAGTAGGTTGGCCAATCGTTAATTCCGTATTGTGTGTAGGTCATTCCTAAGATTTGGAGGTCATCTCGAATGGTCGATGTTCGAGTTGATGTATCCGATAGGATGGCGACATCAACGCTGTCAGCGAATCCTGCGTGGAAATATCGTACGTTTCCTGTGGATGCTCCATTCGCAAGTTTGGCGTAGAAACTGATGTTGTATGTCTTGCCATCTTGCCACTGGTAGTCAGGGGTGAAGGACACATCGGTTCGCTGTTGACTGGTCAATGAAACTGCTTGACCAGACGTTGTCGAGTGAACTAAACTGTTGTCGGATAGGTCATGAACATCCATGTGGAAAATGTAATCGCCATCCAACACACCGTTTGTTGCTTGGAAATCCCATGAATGCTTCAACGAGGAGTCAATTGGGAGAACACAAGCATAGTTCACATCTTCCAAACACTTCAACACATTTGGTTTACTGAGTGAAATATCGACGGATTCAACATTGAATATGACACGCTCTCTGTTATTTGCCTCAGAAAGTTCTTCCGTGTCAAACCAAGCGGTACCAGTTGTTGTGTTATCAAATTCAGATTCAACTTGGACCATGTACACACCAGCAAAGAACTCGTGGGAGCCAATCAGCGTGGTATCGGAATCATCTGCATCGACATTGGTTCTTGACACCGAGTATGTTGCGTCTTCAATGAATGTGAATTCTCTAAGTGTGATGTTGTTGAAACCAACGCCTTTGAAACCATCATTCACGCCGTTACGTCCATCGTCATCCGATTGGAATTTGAATTGAACATCGACTGTCGAGCCCGCAAGTGAGATACACTCAGTTCTCCATTGTGATGGGTCGAGTGATGATCTGTTTTGGACATAGAGGTGAGTCAAATCAATTGATTGAGATTTGACAAGGTCTTCAGTGTTGAAAAATACGTTGTACTTTCCACTTCCATCGATGTTGGACGCGTCGCCGATGTAATCAAGTTCTGTGAAGTCAATCGATTCAGTTGCATTGATGATACCATTTTCGTCATCGTCGTTCTGGCATGTACCATCTTCGTTGTAGTCGTTCCATTGTGCATACACAAGTCCTTCGTAGGTTGTTCCGTCTTTGGTGTAATCAATCCACATACCTGCATAATCGCTTGGGTCAATGTTACCATTTTGGTCAACAGTGTAGAACGTATCTGCAAAATACTGGAAATTGAGGGACACGAAATCGCCGTTCATATTTGTCAAGTCGATGTCAGGGATTGTGAGTGTTTCATTTGCCCAAGCATCTTCGTATCCGTTTGTTGATGTGTCACATGGGTGACCGAACCAATATGCGTAATTGTTGAAAATGTTCGTCGTACACGTTCCTTCGTTGTAAATTGCCCCTTTCGGTTGTTGATTCTCTTCATGGAGGTAACCGGCCGCACCGCCTTCAAAGTCTTCATCACAAATCACTGATGGCGTTCCGCAGAATACATTTGACGGTGTTGCTGAGAAAACTGTAGCCTTGATGTCGAAGTCGACTGGTGTGTTACCCCAGTTGTTCGTGACTGCTTCAATGTCGAAGACACCTTCGGCATACAAGCCCCCTGGGTTGAATCCTTCAATGGATTCAATTGCGGGGTCGAAAAGATTGAATGGACGCACGTAACCAATGATGTCGTCATTCACAGGCTGTTCGTCCCATGTGTTGCTCGTCAATTCTGCAGAAATACGATACAATGTGCCATTGATTAAATTCGCTTGAATTGAGGTTTCGTACTCCTGTCCAGGTTGAAGGTTCGATAATGTGAGTGGTGTTGTTTGGACTTGCGGGTTTGGCATGAATTGCGTGTTTTGCTTCCAAATTGTAAGGTTGTCAACTGCAAATCCATCTCGACCAGTCCATTGCGATTCGTTATCATCAGCAATCGAACCGTCGAAACCGGTCCTAAATCTGAATCGAATATCGACAGTTTCACCCGCCCACGGGCTCAAGTCAAATGAACCAAGGTCATCTTCCGTGAAATTGTTCCATCCGTAATATGTGCCTGAAGCGGCAGTACCGTAGTACACAATGTTTTCAGGAGCTGCGCCCCATACACCCATCTTGAATGCTCGATCGTTGTCGAATCCACCCCACATGGAGATGCCTGATAGACATGCACCTTCCAAGTTAGCGGTTTGTGGGCAGGCAATGGTCGACCAACCAGTCGAATCACTTCCCACTTCGATGATGGCTAAATCGTCCCACACATCACCGAGGATAAACCCTTGACCGTCAAAGGATCCAAGGCCACCAAAGCCGAGGTGTTGGAACAATTCAACGCTCATAAACGCACGGTCTGCACCTGTGAGGTCAACATTGTTGAGGGTCATGGCCTCATCCCAGTTCTTGCCATAACCAGACCACTGACCACCGCTTGAGTTGGTTTTGTAAATTCCTGGCCACATGAAGTCTGTTGGATTGAGGTAATTGGCTGAAACATTCTCAGCGTTATTGCCATCGGATGCACCTACGGAATGGTTCGTTTCAACCCTCCACTTGGGTGTGTTGTCGATATAGGATTCAAATGTCCATGAACATCCAGTTCCACAACCAGATTTATCCTCTGGGTCGTCCCAATTGTTTTCGTACACTGTCGTGTTGGTTGAATTTTGTTCGTCAACTTCGTTGAGTGTCACTTCGAGTGTTGCTGTTTGACCGTTGAGTGTATCCATGCCTGTGTTGGTTAGGGTAACGTTGATGTCACGAGTTCCTTCACCAACAATTCCAAAGAATCGGTCGACGGGAGATATCCCAATATCTGTTACTGCAAGGTCTTTGTTATCCATTTCGACAACCACAATGGTGTCGTATTGGCCTTGCCATCCGAAGTTGTCTCTCCACCCACCGAATGCGTACTGTGTTTGTCCGACCGCAAGGTCGAGAGCAGAAGATGTGCCTCCTTGGAGTTGGCCAATGGCTATTGATGATGGTCGTCGGCCTGCCGGATACGATAGAGGGCTAACGTGGCCTCCATTTCCATCGCTGAGTGTAACTTGAATCGTTGTTGGGAAGTTGAGGTAGTATGTTGAGGACGAGCCACCTGCTGAGTCAGATGAGTTTTGCTGATAAGCAATTGTTGGATTGACGAAATCAGGCTCGGAGTCGCCGTTCAAGTCTTGAACGCCAATCGACCATGAAATGTATGGTCCGAAGTATGCTTGACTGACTGCTGATGGGAAGTTCCCTTGAGAAGTCGCCACTTTGTAAGATACATTTTCAGCATTCGCATCGTTGATTGCAATGATGTCGATGTAACCGTTCCCGCTCATATCTGCGATAGCAAAGTCCTCGCTACCAAGAGATGCCATGTTAACGACAGAGGTTCCTTGACCACCAGTTGTCGAGAATGTGTACGTGACAGGATAGGATTGGGTAAGACAACTGTATTCGATGATACTGATGTTGTCGTTGTTCCCAGGGTTTGTAACTTGGCCTGTTGCATAGTCGAGTCCCTCACTTCGAAGCAAAAATATGTCATCATCTGTGCAAGAGCCCGAAAGACCGGTTTGAGTTTCACCCCAATCCCCGACTTCGATTGAACGATAGGTGTTTTGTGACGATGCTCCGAGAGCCATGGTCAGTGGTTGTGTGTTGCTCGTGATCGGCCCTCTGTAGGTCACAACACGTTGGTTACTAATGTCACTGAGAAGGTCAAGGACATAGATGTCATCATCACCGTCTTGGTTTGCGTCACCAACAGCAATATCCCAAACCCAGAAATGTGTGAAACGTGCTCCGATTGTCCAATCCCTGTTGTTGCACCCATCGTTTTCGATGATTGTGATGTTCCCTGGCTCACCTGCGGGAAGACCTTGGTCATCGGTCTTGAATGGATTGTTTTTCTGGTAAATGACGATGTCTGGGGCACTATCGCCAGTAAATTCACCAACTTCGATCATTTCGACATTGGCAAATTCATCCCAATCCGCATTTCGGCTTTGGTTACCAGCAACCCAAATGTCTTGACGTTCGCTGAAATCACCGTTTCCGTCGTTCCAAAGGATGCTGAACGTGTGTGTACCGTCCGTCGCAACAGCCATGTCATTGAAACCGTCGCAATCGAAATCACCAATAGCGATTTCAGCAGGATCTCTGTTCGTGGTGTAATTTCTTGCTTGAGAAGCACTCGTTGTACCTGCAATAGCAAGCGTTGTGGAAAAGACCATTAACAATACAAGGGTTATGCTTCGTAGTTTTTCATTTGTCTGGTGATTTTTTAGAGCCATAATCATCACTAACCCTTGCGAGAACCTGTTCGACTATAATGCCTTTGCATTTAGGTTTAGCAAAAATGTTCCCAATTGCGTGCACTGGTTAGAAAATCGTGTGGAAATATTGCGTTAAATTCTTCCACCAAGCCATTTAGGTGACGGCCCCCAACCAATCGCATCACCGCCATGGATTTTCACCAATTTACCGGCGCTAAAAAGAGATTCCAGAAAAACCTCCAATTCTACACCTTCCCTTCCGCCGAGATGTGTACTAGCAATTTCTTCAATATCTTCAGTTCGCAGTCCACTTGCACCAAATTCACGAACAACAATGCCCATCAATGCTCGAAGCCAAGCTTCAGCCTCGGGGTCCACACTCATCATGCCGTGGAGCGGTTCTGGCTTTTCGATGTCTTCCAACGCCTCCATGATGGCGATGGGGTCGGGGCGTTCGTAAGCACCTAATTCAAGCCGAGAGATTGCATGGTCAAGGTCGAGCTCACCAATGGGGCGACGGACAACGGGTATGCGACTTGGATCAGGTTCTGGGCCCATGTCAGCAGGCGGGTTATCCGGAGAAAATTCCTGTTCTCCATCATCACTTATTTCGCCCTGTGTGTGTTTTCTTGAAGTGACGGATGAGATATTAGTGGCACTTGGTGCAACGGCAACTGGAGTGTACCAACCAACACCTGTAAGTCCGAGTTCCTCGACTTTCTCTTCAACCCATGAAGCCTCGCCTTCGATGAGAATTTCGATTTCATCGTCATCAGAGTGGAATCTATAACGGACAATTCCACGTAATCGTGCCATTTCAATCACCGGAATTAATCATGAAGCAAGTTGTCGCAACACGGTATGCAAAATACCACCGTTTCGATAATAATCTACCTCAACAGGTGTATCAAGTCGGATGGTCGCTTTGAATTCTTTGATGGTTCCGTCACTTTTTGTGGCTTGCACATTGACGACTTGAAGTGGCTCAACACCGTCTGTGACGGGTATCGAATAACTTTCAAATCCGTCCAATCCAAGGCTTTCGTGCGAATCACCATCCATAAAGGTCAACGGAAGAACACCCATGCCAACCAAATTTGAGCGATGAATGCGCTCGAACGATTGAGCAATCACTGCTTTGACACCGAGTAGATATGTTCCTTTTGCAGCCCAATCTCTTGAAGAACCTGTCCCGTATTGCTCACCCGCTAAGACAATCTTTGGCGAAGATATTTGTGCAGCATCGTAGACGGTATCGACTTCTCCAGATTCGTGATTGTATGCAAATCCACCTTCGGTTCCTGGTGCCATCTGATTTCGAATTCGAACGTTAGCAAATGTACCCCGCATCATAATTTCATGATTTCCACGACGGCTTCCAAATGAATTGAAATCGCCTTTTTCGACACCTCGCTCTCGAAGCCACTTACCCGCAGGGCCTTCTTCAGGGAAAGACCCTGCTGGAGAAATGTGGTCGGTGGTGATGGAATCGCCAAGTTTGAGCAAAACCTTTGCATCCACGATGGGTGAAATTGGGTCTGGTTGTGTCGACAAGCCGGTGAAGAATGTCGGGAGGCGGATATAGGTCGAAGCATCCTCCCAAGGGTACAATGGGCTCGATGTAGCTGGAATGGCATCCCAACGAGGTTCGTTCATCACATCGGCATACCTTTGTTGGAACATGTCGGGTGTGATGGATGCGAGTGCTGTTTCAATCTCGTCATTGGAAGGCCAGAGGTCCGAAAGCATCACAGGATTGCCGTTTGCATCATGGCCGATAGCTTCCGTCTCGAGGTTGATGTCGAGCGTACCAGCGAGAGCGTAGGCGATGACGAGCGGAGGGCTTGCAAGGTACGATGCCTTGACTTTACCGTGAACACGACCTTCGAAATTTCGATTCCCTGAAAGGACTGAGCCGACAATGAGTCCAGCCTCGTCAATGGCTGCCTCAATTTCTTGAGGGAGAGGGCCAGAGTTTCCTATGCATGTTGTGCAACCATAACCAACAGTGTTGAATCCAAGGGCACTCAAGTCCTCATCAAGGCCTGTTGCTTTGTAATACTCTGTAACCACTCGGGAACCGGGAGCGAGAGAAGTCTTGACCCAAGGTTTGACATCCAAACCTCGCTGTCTTGCCTTTCGAGCCAAAAGACCTGCAGCGAGCATGACACTTGGGTTTGAAGTATTGGTGCATGAAGTGATGGCAGCAATGACGACATCGCCGTGATTCAAATCATACATTTTACCACCATTAGGCACAATTGCACTCTTTGAAAGGTCATCCTGTGACAGGCCGTGCCCGTGAAGGCCGAGCGTGTGTGTGAGGGATGCGTTGAAGTGTTCTTTCATGGCACTCAAATCTACTCTGTCTTGAGGTCGCTTTGGCCCTGCAAGGGCGGGTTGAATCGTGTTCAAATCAAGTTCCAAAAGGTTCGTGTACGACTTTTCTGGAGCCTCTACATCATACCAAAGGCCTTGTGCCTTTGCGTACGCTTCAACACCTTGGACCGACGGGGCATCCCGACCTGTAAGTTTGAGATATTCGAGTGTACGCTCATCGACGGGGAAGAAGCCACATGTTGCACCGTATTCTGGTGCCATATTTGCAATAGTCGCTCTATCTGCTAAACTGAGATGTTTGATGCCTTCGCCAAAGAATTCCACAAATTTCCCGACCACGCCTAATTCTCGAAGCATTTCGACAATCCGAAGCGTCATGTCAGTGGCGGTCACACCTTGACCCAATTTTCCAACGAGTCGGACACCGACGACATCTGGAGAGAGCATATAGATTGGTTGACCCAACATGACCGCCTCAGCTTCAATGCCTCCAACACCCCAACCCAGTACGCCGAGGCCATTGACCATCGTCGTGTGAGAATCAGTTCCAACCAACGTATCAGCAAGCCATATCCCTGATTCTTGTCGTGCTACACTCGCCAAGTATTCAAGATTGATTTGATGGACAATTCCACGGGCTGGCGGAACCGCTTGGAAATTTGAGAGAGATTGTTGACCCCACTTTAGAAAGGTGTATCGTTCCATATTTCTGTGGTATTCAATGTCCAAATTCATAGCGAGAGCATCGTCGTTAGCCCCTGATATATCGACTTGTACGGAATGGTCGATGACCAAATCAACTGGAACTTGAGGATTGACTTTCGAAGGATCGCCACCGAGTTCAACCATTGCATCTCGGAGTGCGGCTAAATCGACAACCGCCGGCACGCCTGTGAAATCTTGAAGGATAACTCTCGAAGGACGAAATGGAATTTCAACCCGCTCACCATTTGCTTGCCAGCCTGCAATGGTGCGAATATCTTCTTCTTTGATGAGGAATCCATCGCAATTTCTCATCGCTCCTTCGAGTAAAATTCGAACGGAATATGGAAGGTGCTTTGTGTCTACACCGGCCTCATCAAGTTTGCTCAGAGCAAAATAATCGCCGCCAACATCAAGTGTTTGACGAGCACCAAATGGGTCAAGGGGTTCCATATCAAACGCCAATCAAATCGAGTCTATGAAGGCAACGGAGTGCGTTCTTCCGTCGCAGGCATAGATTACCAGAACTGATACCAAGGTGCGGTTTCTGATTGACCAACGAATGTGGCCGATACGAGATTGACATCTTCGACTGGTTTGTCATTTTGCCCAGTTGGAACATCACTTATGGTGGTGACAATGTCACATCCTGAGGTGATCGAACCGAAGACGGTGTGCACGCCATCGAGCCATGTTGGTCCTTGACCGCCATTGCTGTCTTCAGGTATGAGGAAGAATTGGCTTCCACCGGTGTTTGCTTGAGATGTCTTTGCCATCGAAATCGTGCATGTCTCGTGCAACAAGCCGTTGTCCGCCTCATCAGGAATTGTCCATGCGTTTTCGCCTTGGCCACCACATGAGGAATCTGTACTTTCCTGACCGTTGCAATACTTCGACCATACGAGTGCATGGCCACCTGTACCATCCGCATTGGTGAAATCGCCGCCTTGAATCATGAAATCGTCGATAACTCTGTGGAAAATTGTGTTATCATACTCACCTTGTGCGACTATTTCTTTGAAATTTTCAACGTGTACAGGTGCTTTGTCAGGATACAGTTCAAGAACGATTGTTCCCGATTTTTCAACGCCGTTTTCACTCCAGGTCATTTGAAGTTCGACAATGTCAGTGGTTTCAGTACCCATATTGTTTGCAACGAATATTGTTGCAAGGAGGGTGACAAAACCGAGAACAATGACGACCATGCCTGCAAATGTAGGCGCACCATTTGAGAGCAATTTGGGAATTGCAGACTCACTGATGCGTTTGTTTTGCATCTCGTTTTTCAGGTCGTTATAGATTGAATTTGATTTTTTGTCTCTTGGATTCATTTTCACAGAATCACGAAGGAGGCCTGCAGCACTTCGGTACTCTCTGACTGAGCCAGAGGATTTTGCTTTAAGCCAAGTTGCGTGGCCCGCAAGGTGGAGGGTCTTTGCTTCGATTCCCTTTGCATCCGCCTCTCTGAGTATTGAGAGTGCTTGGTCAGGTTTATTCTTCGCGATTGCTTTCTCCGCTTTTTCCCATGCAGTTCCAAGGCTGTTGTCTTCTGCTGTTTTAGATTCCGAGGCTGAATTTCCACCGGCCATGCTTCGGCGAAGCGGTCACCAATTTTGTTTTTCCCTATATCAGCATGTGAATCTGACAAAGGGGAAACAACACCTTCAAAGACTTACTGCCATCGGTATGAGCAAGCAGAACCACTGTGAAGAGAAGGCAGGAATGGCTTATGGCATCAATTATCAATGACTTTACCCTTAACATCGCCACGGCAAATGGAACTGGTTCTCAATCAGCAAATCTTATTCTTCTTCAATCAATGTTTGACATGGGCATTGAAGTGAGTGGAAAAAATCTGTTCCCGTCCAACATTTCTGGCTTACCAACCTGGTACATCATCCGAGTTTCAGACCAAGGCTATCAGGCTCCCGGAAATCGCGTTGACATCCAAGTCTTGGTCAACCCAGCAACTTGGGAAGAAGACCTTGCAGCACTTCTCCCAGGAACTGTCGTGGTTTGGAATTCCGATGGCAAACTTCCAATGGACCGTGAAGATGTCATCTCATACCCAATACCGATGAATTCACTTGCAAGGAAACTCAATCCCAAACTTGCGAAACTTGTATCCAACATCATCTATGTTGGAGCCCTTGCTGAAATTATCGGAATCGACCAAGCCGCCTTAGAGTCCGCTGTCATGAAGCAATTCAAAGGAAAGGCAAGCGCCATCGAACTCAACACAACTGCACTTTCTCTCGGAAGGGATTATTTTAAAGAAAATCTGACCAAAGAAGATGAATACATTCTCGAACCAAGGGACCGCAAAGAAGAACGATTTTTCATCGAAGGCAATGAAGCAACTGCTCTTGGGTGTCTCTTTGGAGGCGTGCAAATGCTTTCCTGGTACCCAATCACCCCATCGTCTTCACTCGCAGAATCGATTATCGGATATATTCCAAAATTAAGACTCAACGACGAAGGAGAACCTACAGTCGCTGTGATTCAATCCGAAGATGAACTCGCAGCAGCAGGCATGGTCATCGGTGCTGGTTGGGCTGGTGCACGTGGAATGACGGCGACATCCGGACCCGGCATTTCTCTCATGCAGGAATTCATCGGCCTCGCATATTTTGCTGAAGTACCGTCTGTATTTTGGGATGTCAACAGAGTCGGGCCATCAACAGGTTTGCCAACTCGAACTCAGCAATCTGATATTCAAATTCTTTACGAGGGGAGTCACGGAGACACGCAACATATTGTCATGATACCGGGGAATGTGGAAGAGTGTTTTGAATTCGGATGGAAAGCATTTGATGTGGCTGAGCGATATCAAACACCTGTGTTTGGCTTATCTGACCTTGATTTAGGCATGAATCGTTGGTCATGTGCTGGATTTGAATATCCAGAAAAACCAATGGATCGTGGGAAAGTCGTACGTGACAAAGATGTATTCGAGGCGTTTGAAAACTTTGGACGGTACAGAGATGTTGATGGAGATGGCATCCCCTACAGGACACTCCCTGGTTCAGGCATGGACCCGATTCTTTACCGAGGAACAGGCCACAACGAAGACGGTAAGTATTCCGAAAAACCTGAGGATTACCTCTACCTCATGAATCGATTGCGCCAAAAAATCACCAACGCTCGAGATGACCTACCAGAACCTATCCTTCGCGAAGAAACTGAATGCGAAGTTGGCATCATCTATCTCGGAAGCATGGAAAATTCCATTCAAGAAATCGATGATATCTTGGAAGCAACGGGCATGAAAGTAAGCCAGTGTAGAGTGCGTGCTCTGCCCCTTCATAGCGAAATCGAGGCGTTCATCGAACGTCACGAAATGGTCGTCGTTCTCGAAATCAATCGCGATGGACAACTCTACACAATCATTCGAAAAGAAATCCCAAATCATCTCGTTCCGAAAGTTCACTCTGTGGCATATTCGGATGGAATGCCGCCAAGAGCACAAATATATGCAGATAAAATACTGGAGAAAATTGAAGAGGTGCGACTATGACCGAAAAAGTTGTCAAATTAAATGTCATTAACGAACCAAAAGATAGCTACACTGGAGGGCCATCATCGCTCTGTCCGGGTTGCGGTCACGACCAAATATCAACGGTAATCATCAATGCTGCATGGGAGAATGGGATTGAACCACATCGAATCGCAAAAATGTCGGGAATAGGATGTTCGTCAAAGACGCCTGCATATTACCTCGGGCAATCGCATGGATTCAACACTGTGCACGGAAGAATGCCATCTGTGACTACTGGTGCAAACGCAGTACATCCTGATTTACTCTATCTCGGTGTCTCTGGTGACGGCGACTCCGCATCAATTGGTATCGGGCAACTCATTCACGCTATTCGTAGAAATCTTGACATGGTCTACATTGTTGAAAACAACGGTGTGTACGGACTCACAAAAGGTCAATATTCTGCAACCGCTGATATTGGGTCGAAGAAAAAGAAAGGAAAAATCAACAAAACTCAACCAATTGACCTTGCCGCACTCGCAATAAATCTTGGCTGCACCTTTGTTGCTCGCTCATTTTCAGGTTCGAAGAAACAACTTACATCGATTCTCAAAGCCGCAATGTCACACAAAGGATTTGCACTTATCGATGTGATTTCCCCTTGTGTGACCTTCAACAACAACGATGAATCAATGCGGTCATATGGCTATGTCAAGGAAAACGAAATCACTCTGCACATGGCAGATTACATCCCACATTTCAATCCAATGCCTGAAGTTGAAGTTCCTGAAGGTCATTTTCGAGACATCACACTCCATGATGGCTCTGTGATTCGATTGGAGACCATCTCAGAAGAACACGACCCAGGCGATGCTGTCGCAGCATTAGCAGCATTGCACAATGCCGAGCAAGATAAGAAACACGTCACCGGTTTACTTTACTTCAATCCTAATAAAGAATCTTTTACTGAAGACCTCAATTTGCCTTCAAAGGCACTCATTGACCATACCGATGAAGAATTGCGGCCCACTCGAGAGCAACTCGACATGGTGAACCAGGCACTGATGGGATGATGAGGCAATCTCGAAAAAAGAACATCTGATCAATATGGTAAGCATAGCAGGCACAACGATTCAAAGCGATGTGCTGAGTGCCACTATTGGCCTTTTCGTTCTCGTTCTATTCACCCTTCGTTACATCAGCAAACGGCGTAGAATACAAGCGATGATGGCGAGGGCTGAGGCCGAAAAATATGGTTTAAATTCTAAAATTGAAATGGTTGACGGGCAAGTTCGACTTGTCACGTTTTCAAGACAGGTCGAGACACTTAACGGAAAGGAATACGACGCTTGGAAAGTGCGCGACAATGCACGTGAGAAAAATTACGACCAGTTTGAATTATCAAAAGAATGGCCTCAGATTGAAGCGGCGACAACAGATGAAGAATTCACCGAAAAGAGGGAAGACCAACGTAAAACTTGGAACGCAACCCTTGGTAACAACATGAAGAAGCATCTCAAATTTGCTCAAAAAGAAGTTTTCGGCTCCGGAGTGACACGGTTAGATATTTCAGATGAAGAGAAACTTGACCTTGCCAACCGCTCAAAAAGGGAAGGCCTTGTCTCAGGACCCGTCCAAATTACACTTACTTGGGATGATTACAACGACCTCGACCTCTACATATACACGCCTTCGAAAGAAGAAATTTCATTCCGCAAACGACGTAGCCAATGCGGTGGTCGCCTTGACAACGATATGAACAAGAAACCTCTTTCGAATACGCCAATTGAAAATGTCCTTTGGGCGAAATCACCCCCTGAGGGCACCTACAAGGTGTTTGTTCATTTCCATCGGCACCATGACAGGAACGACACGCAATCAACGACAACATACAACTTACGAGTACGGGTCTGGGGTGAAGAAAAACACTATTCTGGAATGATCACATTTGGTTCCGCTTTGGAGCACGTTGTTTCATTTTCGGTTGAGGACGAAAGCAAAGAGTAGTCCCTCCCGGATTCGAACCGAGGTCACGGGAACCAGAATCCCGTATGATGGACCGCTACACTAAGGGACTTTCATCAGGGCGGAAGAATTCGACTTATTGAACTCAGCGGTTTGATTCTTCTCCGGCTCAAACAAACCGAAAGAGTAATTTCGACACCCATGAGAGCATCATGATGATCATGAACGATGCAAGAGCATATTTTGCCCAGGGACGAACTGGCTTCGGTTCACCCCATAGATCAATACCCAAATCCTCTGCTTCTTGGTGAAGGACTGCTAGTTGCTGGAGGTGCTCTTCAACTGAATTTGCTGGTTCCATCAATCGATAGGAGTCTACACAACTTTAAGATATTTTATATACTACCCTTTTTGAAATGACACCATGCAGAAGACTCTTGCACTAACAATTGTCTCCGTGCTCGTCCTTGCAGGATGTACGGGGTTAACAGAAGATACAATAGACGAACTCGTGGAAACCGTTGTACCAGGATGTAATGACCCTGGTGCACTCAACTACGACGCATCGGCGACAAATGCTGATGCATGTATGTCAGAAGCAATTTTGGCAACATCAATAACCGATTTCCTCGATACATGGGATGATCCTCCAGCAGCAGGTGAAACAATGGGTATATCGATGGAGATGTCAACTGAAATGGAAGGACTGCCAATGGAAGTTTCGATGACTCAAGCAGTTTCCCAAGATGGCCTTCATATGAGTCAAAGCCTCAACTTGGTCATTTCTCCTTTCTCAGATTACCTCGAAGAAATGATGGGTGAAGGAGCTCCTGCATCTGAACTTGCAATGTATTGTGAATCGGAGGGTGCAACATACACCGCCTCCACAGATTCCTGCGGATATGGAATGGCCGCATC
>Ga0255778_10001988_pt1 | contig 18028 bp, 15 predicted proteins | sample 071ome_31_FD_179976 | JGI IMG/M metagenome (GOLD analysis project Ga0255778, IMG submission 179976) | Coastal salt marsh microbial communities from the Groves Creek Marsh, Skidaway Island, Georgia - 071405CT metaG (version 2) | ecosystem: Environmental > Aquatic > Marine > Intertidal zone >...
AGCCCCCGCCGCTGCCATGCGTGAAGCGTCGCCTGCAAGCCCTCCGGTCATGTCCACCACCCGGCGTGGGCCGTCCTTCCGGCGCAGGCCCAGGGCCCGCACCAAGGGCTCCTCGGAAGCCCGCAATAAACGGTGCGCGAGGCGCCCGGCCGTAAAATCTAGGGTGAGCGGCGCTAGTGCCAGGACTGCTGGGGGCACCAGGGTCAGGGGACCTTCCCGACCCCAGCGCCAGCCCTCGGGCAGGGAGCACTCCGAGAGGCCATCGAAAAGGGAAGCGGACGGCAGCGCCCCAGGCATCATCAGGCGCTAGGGACGGGGGTGCCCGGGGCCGTAGCAGGCTGCCATCGTACCCGTCCCTCGAGGTAACGCGGCACTGCCTTTTCCGGCGGTCCCGGCTCGCGCTGAGCCACTAAGGGCAGCAGCGCCCGGGCTCGGACAATGTTGCTGGGCTCGCGGAAACCCGCTTCAGCGCCCCGCGGCGCCAGGGCCGGAAGGTCCTGCCCGTCCCCGATCAGCCCCCACCGCGAGGAAAGGGCCGGCGCCTCCGCCAGGGTCTCGACCGTGGTGATCTGGTCCTCATCCCGATATTCCAGACCACCGCCGGCGAGCTTAAAGGTCGCTCGATAGAGCTCCCCCATGCGCGCATCCACCAGCACCTCCACCGCGCTTAGTCCGACTGCCGCCAACGCTGCCTGATGGGTCAGCGCGAGCGCCTCGAGGCTAGAAATGCAAAGCACCGGCGCGCCCGCGGCAAAGGCCAAGGCCTGCGCTGCAGAAGTGCCAATGCGCAGTCCCGTGAAGGCGCCCGGGCCCACGGAAAGCACCAGGCAATCCAAGGCTCGGGGAGACAGCGCCGCTTCCCTGAAGAGCTCATGGAGCAAAGCAAGAAGACGTTCGTTATGAATACGGGCGCCCGTTTCGTGGCGCTCCAGCACCTGCCCCTCCGTGCTCAAGGCGAGGGAGCAAGCGGGCCCCGAGGTGTCGAGGGCGAGAACGTTCGACGGCGATGTAAGCGATCCCAGCATGGCGTGCCCCTTTCGTCGGGGCGCTAGAATACGGCGTTCCCCTGCAAAGGACGACCCTTGCCATGATCGAGCTCGACGACGCCTGGGCCCAGCTAAAAGCCACGCTCCCCGCCCCGCAGGCGGAAGAATGCCTTCCCCTTTCCGCTGCGCTCGGACGTATCTTGAGCGAGGCGCCACGGGCCTCCCACGCCGTGCCCCCCTTCCCAGCCTCCGCCATGGACGGCTACGCCTGCCGCGCCGTGGAGCTGGCTGCGTTAGGCGAAGAGGGGCTGGCCGTGGTCGGAACGGCTTGGGCCGGGAAGCCCTGGACCGAGGCCCTACCCCCGGGAAGCTGCGTCCGCATCTTCACTGGCGCACCGGTGCCGTCCGGGTGCGATAGCGTTCTCCCCCAGGAGGAACTAGGCCGGGAAGGAGATCGCATCTTTGCCGAAGCGACCCTTGAGGGCGGGCGTTATGTGCGTCCCGCCGGGGGCGACGTCGGCGAGGGTCAGCCCCTAGGACAACCCGGAATCGCGCTTCATGCCCGGCATCTGGGACTCTTTGCGGCAGCGGGGCTCGAGGCCGTACGCTGCTGGCGCCGCCCCCGGGTCGCAGTGCTCAGCACCGGGGACGAACTCGCGGAGCCCGGCGCCCCTCTCGCCTGGGGGCAAATTCATGATGCCAGCCAAGCCCTGCTCCCCGCCGCCCTGACTGACCTCCCCGTCGAAGTGCTGGGGTGCTGGCACAGCCGTGACAACACCACAGCGCTCGAGCGCACCCTCGGGGAAATGCTTGAGGCCGGGGCCGACGCGCTGATCTCCACCGGCGGGGTTTCCGTGGGCGACGCGGACGTGTTGAGGCCTTGGCTCGAACAGCGAGGCGCCCTGACCTTCCACCGTCTCGCGCTCAAGCCCGGGCGCCCCTTCAGCTTTGGCATGCTGCAGGGGCAACGGGCCTTCTTTGGCCTTCCCGGAAACCCCGTTTCCGCCTTCGCGACCTTTCACCTGCTGGTCGCACCGGCGCTGCGGGTGCTGGCCGGAGAGACCCTAACGCCCACCCTGCGCCTCCGGGGAAGGCTGGCGAAAGCCGTAAAGAAGGCGCCGGGGCGCCGCGACTTCCAACGGGGAGTTTTTACGGCCACGGCTCAGGGCTTCTCCGTGGAAGCCTTCAACGCGCAGGATTCCCATCTGCTCAGCGGCCTCGCCGAAGCCAACTGCCTACTCGATCTTCCCCTTCCCGAGGGTGATCTTCCCGCCGGCGCGGAGGTCACCTTTTTGCCCCTGACATAAAAAAACCCCGAGGGTGACGCCCCCGGGGTTTTTTCAACGACGCATCGCCCTAAGGGCGAAGGGCGCCTTACTTCGCCTTAGCGGCGGTCTTCTTAGCCGGTGCCTTGGGGGCCGGCGCCTTCTTCACAGCGGGCTTCTTCGCCGGCGCTTTTTTCGCAGCCACCTTGGGCGCCGCCGGTGCCTTCACGGCAGGCTTCTTAGCAGCGGGCTTCTTAGCAGCGGGCTTCTTAGCAGCGGGCTTCTTAGCAGCGGGCTTCTTAGCAGCGGGCGTCTTGGCGACGCCCTTTTCTAGCGCCCGCAGCCGGCGCGCGGCGGCCGCGGCTCGAGCGGCAGCCCGGCGCTTCTCAGCCCGCGCAAGCGCCGCAGCCTTCTTACTACGGAACTGAGCAACGGCCTTCTCAAGGCGCTCGGACAGCTTGGCCTGCGCCGCAGCATTGGCCGCCGCGAGCCCCGCTTCAATGGTGGCCTTCTGCGCAGCAACCTTGGCCTTGGCCTTCGTCGCCCGCAGGGCTGCCTGCGCAGTGGCGAGGGCCCCGCGGGTTCCACGCACTTTCTCATTCGCCTTTTGCAGCGCAGTCCGCGCAGCGACCAGCGCATTTTTGTCAGTCTTGCGGGCAGAACCGCGAGCCTTGACCTGCGCAGCTAACACGCGCTTCTTTGCCGCGGCCACCCGGGCACGATCTGCCTCCATAGCCTTTTGCGCCGCAGCCAGCGCCTTTTCCGCACGTGCGAGCTCGGGATTGGCCGGGCTTGCCGGGGCCTTTGCTGCGGTTTTCGCTCGTGGCGCTTTCGCCATGGGATGCTCCTTAGGTTGCTTCAAAAAATGCGGATTCCCGCAAAACAGCGCCGCATGATACGAGGACCTCGGCTAAATTTCATCTTTGCCTAGCGGACGGCAAAGCAACTTTCCCCTAGCGCAAAAAAACGCGCGATTCCCTCAGGAAACGCGCGTTCATCAGAGCCTTGGTTCGGGGCCTTAACGCAACAACTTATCCCTTCGGCGAATCCAGCGCCGCAAAGATTTTTTCGCGGATCGCTTCCACGGAACCGGAGCCCAAAATGCCCGCGTAGCGCAGGGTCGGCCGTTCCGCAGCCAGCCCCTGATAAAAGTCTACGAGAGGTCGAGTTTGGTCGCGATAAACCTCGAGGCGACGGCGCACCGTTTCCTCCCGGTCATCTTGTCGCTGAATCAGGGGCTCACCGGTTTGATCGTCCTGCCCCGCAACCTTCGGCGGGTTGTACTCCACGTGATAGATCCGCCCGGACGCTTCATGCACCCGGCGCCCGGAAAGGCGCTTGACGATTTCCTCGTCGTCCACGTCCAGCGCGACCACCTCGTCGATGGCGACGCCGGCCTCGTCAAGCGCCTGGGCCTGGGGAATGGTGCGGGGGAAACCATCGAGGAGAAATCCGTTCGCGCAGTCCGGCTGAGCGATACGGTCCTTCACGAGCGCAATGATCAGCGCATCGGGGACCAGTTCGCCGGCACTCATGTAACGCTCGGCTTCCTGCCCAAGCTCCGTACCCGCAGCGCGCGCCGCCCGGAGCATGTCCCCGGTAGAGATTTGGGGAATGGAGAACTTATCCATAAGGAACTGGGCCTGCGTTCCTTTTCCAGCGCCGGGGGCACCCAATAAGATTATTCGCATGAACGACTCGCTTCGACTTAACGCGCGGGGGGTTGCGCGGCGCTCTCTTTCCGAAAGCATGAATGACTGGGACCGGGAACCTTACACGGGCCCCTAGGGCCGGACAAGCGTCGCCCCAACCCCATCCCGCGGCGCTCTCCGGGCGTCAATGACGTTCGGAATCTGAGTAATTCGGTCAAGTAAACGCCCCAGGGAAGCTAGGCCATCGAGCTCCACCGTGAGTTCAATAGTCGCCGTAGACACCAAGCGATCGGTGCGCGTAGTACTCGAAAGCACATCGATGTGTTCCTGGGCAAAAACGTGCGTCACGTCAAAAAGCAAACCGGCTCGATCGTAGGCGCGCACCTCGATATCGAAGGGGAAGCGGCGGGGGATACTGCTCCCCCATTCCAGCTTGATGAGCTTCCCTGGCGCCTCCCGCTCCAGAGTAAGGATTTGTGGACATTCCCGGCGGTGCACGCGCACGGCGCCCTCAAATACTTCACCTAAAATGCTGTGATGCCCCTCCGGCGTGCAGCATTCGGCCAGAGTGACGGCGCGATTACCCGCCCCCAGCACGTCCGGACGCAGGGGCTCCGCTGCCTGGGGCAAAAGGTCGAGCTGGAGATCCTCGCTCTCCCGTTCAGCGACCGCTTGCGCGGCTTCAAGCACGGCTTCCATGGTGAGCTCTCCCACGGCCACGGCACCGAAGAGCGCGTCCTCAGAATCAAGCTCGAGGCGTGGGAGCACGCGCGGCAGCACGCGTGCATCCAGCGACAGGCGCGTCAGCTCCCGGAGCACGCGCTGCCGCCCCTCGTCGAGGTTTCGCGCTCGATCCCTCGCCCGGAACCAGGCCTGTACCTTCGCACGGGCCCGGGGCGTCGTGAGATAGCCGAGGTTTGGGTTCAACCAGCTGGACGCCGGCTCTTCTTGGTCGCCGGTGAGAATTTCCACCTTCTGCCCCGTTTCCAGCGGCGTATTTAAGGGCACGATGCGGCCGTCGACCCGCGCCGCTCGGCACCGATGCCCCACCTCCGTGTGAATGCGATAGGCGTAATCTAGAGGCGTGGCGCCGGGAGCCAGATCCACCACATGGCCCTCCGGCGTCAGCAGATAGATACGCTCTTGATCGAACTCCCGGCGCAGGCTATCGCCGAGGGAGCCTAGGTCCCCAAGCTCCTCCTGCCACTCAAGTACCTGGCGTAGCCAGGTCACCTTTCGATCGTAGGCGCTGTTATCGGTCAGCGTGTCGCCCTTGTAGGCCCAATGGGCACACACGCCGAGCTCCGCTTCCTCATGCATTTCCTGGGTGCGGATCTGCACCTCTAGGGTGAGGCCCTCGGGCCCGACCACGGCCGTGTGGATAGAGCGATAGCCGTTCTCCTTAGGAGAAGCGATGTAATCGTCGAATTCCCGGGGGATGTGGCGCCAAAGGGAATGGACCACGCCAAGAGCGCCGTAGCAATCCCGGAGCTCATCGACCAGTACCCGCACCGCACGCACGTCGTACATCTCCTCGAAGCCGATGCCCTTACGCTGCATCTTTCGATAGATGGAATAGATGTGCTTCGGCCGCCCCGAAACCACGGCATGAATCCCCGAGCTTTCGAGCTTCTCCGTGAGCGTTGCCACAACCTGCTTGATGTAGCCCTCCCGGGCTTTGCGGCGTTCCTTAAGGAGCTTGGCCACGCGCTTATAAGCCTCGGGCTCGAGATAGCGGAAAGCCAGGTCCTCAAGCTCCCAACGCAGCTGACCAATACCGAGGCGGTGGGCCAAGGGGGCATAGACATCAACGATTTCCTGGGCGACCCGTAGCTGCCGCTCCCGGCGCGCGAGCTTCGCACTTCGAATGGCGCAGGTTCGCTCCGCCAATTTGATGAGGGCGACGCGCACGTCATCGATCAGCGCGACCAGCATCTTGCGAACGTTTTCGATCTGCGTTTCCTGGGAGCCGATGGCCTTTGGCGCGGAGGACAACTTTAGGGCGCTGACTGCCGCCATGCGCAGGACCCCATCGACGAGGCCACGAACCCGAGGTCCGAAGGCACCTTCGACCGCCTCGAGCTCAAGCTTGTTCTCTCGCACAGCGCGGTAGAGCAGCCCCGCAATGATGGCGTCTTCGTCGGCCCGCAGCTCGGCCAGAATTTCCGCCATATCGAGGCCCGTCTCGAAGCTGGAGATTCCCGAGGCCCAAAGGTTTTTCGCGGCAATGGCGTCCCGTTCAGCCTGCTGCGCCCGCAGCACGGCCTGGCGCAGGCGCTCAGGATTACGCGCCGGAGCCGCGGCACAAAAAGCCGCCAGCCACCCCTCCACATCCACCTCCCCGGTGGCGGTGCGGGGCCGATCATCCTTTACCTTAACCACACCTCTTCCCTCGTCTCTGCATGCTTAGGCGCCGGAGGGAGACGCCGGAAACGTAAACAGGGCCATGGACTCAACGTGCGTCGTATGGGGAAACATGTCCATGATACCGCTTGCTTCGAGTCGATACCCCTGGCGCTGCAGCGCGGCGGCGTCTCGCGCCAGGGTCTTAGGATTGCAGGACACATAAACCACTCGGCTCGCGCCCGTGCTGGCGAGATCCTCGCAGAGGGCCTCGGCGCCGGAGCGGGGGGGATCTAACAACACCGCCTCGGCCTTAGGCAAGTGCCTTGCCGCGAAGGCATCACTGTAGAGATCGGCCACGGCAAAGCGGACCGCCCCCAACCCATTACGCTCGGCATTCGCCTTCGCCCGAGCCACCAGCGCTTCACTGCCCTCGAAGCCTTGCACGTCCGCCCCAAGGCGAGCGAGCGGCAGGGTAAAATTGCCCAAACCGCAGAATAAATCGAGCACCTTCATCCCTGAGGTCGGCGCCAGGAGTTCCAGCGCCTGCGTCACCATCTTTTGATTGATCTCGCTATTCACCTGGGTGAAGTCAAGAGGCTCAAATTCGAACGCGAGTTTGAATGCCGGAAGGGTATAGGTCAGAGGCGGGGGCATGAGGGGGACCAGGGGGGTCACCGTGTCCGGCCCCCCGGGCTGCAAATACAGCGTCAGCCCCTGGGCCTCACCAAAGCCTCGGAGCCGATCGAGGTCCTCAGCATTGAAGGGGGCGAGGTGCCGGAGGACCACGGCAGCGCCCTCATCCCCCCCGGCCAGCTCAAGCTGGGGAATCTGATCCGGGATGGAGAGGGACCGGATCAGGACCTTAAGCGGACCCAGGAGCGTCGAGAAGGGCGGCGCCAGCACGGGGCAACTCGAGGCCTTCGAGACCCAACCCCCTCTCTCCCGGAAGCCCACCAGCACATCTCCTTCCCGGGGCCGATAGCGGACTCCAAGGCGAGCCTTACGACGATAGCCCCATTCCGGGCCCTGGAGCGGCGCCAGCCAGCGCGCCGGGGGCCGAACCCCCGCCGCCTCGTAGAGGGCTGCAAGGGTCGCTTGCTTCGCGCTCCGCTGGTGCTCCGAGGTGAGGTGCTGCTGGCTGCAGCCCCCGCACCGACCCGCCTGCGGGCAGAGCGCAGGGATGCGGTCTGGGTGGCCCTTCTGCACGGCCAGGGCAAGGCAGCGCAGGGTCCGTCCACGACGCTTAAGAACGGCTAACCGCACCGCCTCGCCGGGGAGCGCGTTATCGATCTCGAGGGTGTAGCCCTCCACCTGGGCTAGCCCCTGCCCCTCGTCGTTGAGCGCCTCCACGGTCACCCACTGATCACTGGCAAAGCGTTTTCGAGCCATCTAACCCATGCCTCCATCGGGATCGGAGAGAAAGCGCGCCCCCTGCAGGGAACGACCCCCGAGGGCCGGCGCTAGGGCCTCGGCAAAGAGCGCCCGCGCCAGGTGACGGAGGGCCGGCGTGGAGAAATCCCCCTCCGCCAGGGCGAGTAATTCCGCGCCCCCCCACCCCTGCCCCGGCGCCGCGGCAAGTAGCCCTACCCCTGCCTCGAAACGATAGGTACTGCCCGGACGCAGCGCTTGGCCACGGCCGTCCTCCATCAGGGAAAAGGCAAGACCCAGGGCCTCAAGGCAAGCCCACTCAAAGCGGCGCAGGATAACGGGCTCCGCCAGCGGCGCGAGGCGCAGGGCGTCCAGCGCCTCCCCATAGGCCTCAAAGAGCCCCTCTGCCGGGGCCTCCCGGGGAAAAAGACGAAGCAGCAGTTCATTGATGTAGAGCCCGGCAAAAAGCGCCTGTCCCGCCAGCGGTTGCCCGGAACCGCTCTGAAACCCGTAGGCCGTTCGCAGATCACCGCGGCCCGAGAGCTGCCATTCCCCAGGCACGAAGGCCAGAGGCGGCGCCTTCCTACCCCGACCGCGATGATAGACCGCACCCAGGCGCCCCCCGTCCTGGGTCAGCAGCTCAAGCACCAGGCTTTGATCGCGAAAGGGCCGCTGGTGGAGGACGTAGGCCGGCGTCCAGGGACTCGCCATCAGCCTTGCTCGCTGTCGTAACCCAATTGGCGCAACGCCCGGAGGTCGTCGGTCCAGCCGGAACGCACCTTGACCCAGAGCTCGAGCCGCACGGGCCGCCCGAAGCGACGCTCGATCTCCTGACGCGCCTCGATGCCGACCTCCTTAATGCGCGATCCCTGGTGACCCAAAATGATGGCCCGCTGGCCCGGCCGCTCCACCCAAATGGCGCCGTGGATTTCCCGCTTGTCGGGCCCTTCGCGCCACCGCTCAATTTCCACGGACAGCTGATGAGGAAGCTCGTCACCGAGGCGACGGGTGAGCTTTTCCCGGATCAGCTCTGCCACTAGGAAGCGCTCGGAACGATCGGTAAGCGCATCGGCATCGTAATGGTGAGGTCCTGGAGGCAAATGACCTCGAAGCACGGAGAGGAGGCGCGGTACGTTTTCCCCCCGGCGAGCCATGATAGGCACAAGGTCTGCCCAGTCGTGGCGGGCCGCAGCCTGGGCGAGATAGGGAAGCAGCGCCTCCCGCTTGGGCAAGGCATCGATCTTGTTGATCGCTAAAACGGGGATGCCCCGGGCTTGCTTGACCTGTTCGAGCACATAGTCGTCAGCAGGGCCCCAGCGCCCGGCTTCCACGACCATCACCACAATATCAACATCGAAAAGCGCGCCCCGGGCCGCACGGTTCATGCTTCGATTGAGCGCGCGCCGACCGCCGTCATGAAGGCCCGGCGTATCCACAAAGAGCAGCTGGTCATCGCCATCGGTGCGAATCCCGAGGATGGCGTGGCGGGTCGTCTGGGGACGATCCGCGGTGATCACGAGCCGCTCCTCTAGGAGTGCATTTAAGAGTGTCGACTTCCCAACGTTAGGCCTGCCCACAAGGGCCAGGGTTCCGCAGCGCGTTTCGCTCATGGGCGTGCTCCTCGAAGTGCTTCGAGGGCCTGGGCCGCGGCTGCCTGCTCCGCGCTCCGACGCGAGCCCCCTTCTCCGCGAAAGATCCCCGGGGGCGCAGTCACTTCACAGCACACCACAAAGGCCTGGGCGTGATCCTCGCCGAGAACCGCTTCCACCTGGTACTGGGGCAAGGGATGGCCGCGGCCCTGAAGCCATTCCTGAAGCTGGGTTTTCGGATCCTTTTGCGCGGCCTCCGGCGTGCTTTCCTCGAGTTGGGCCCCATAGAGACGCAGCACGAGGGCTTCCGCAGCCTCCGCCCCGCCATCCAGAAGCACCGCGCCGATAAGCGCTTCCACCACGTCGGCAAGGATCGAGTCCCGGCGATGCCCTCCACTTTTCTGCTCCCCGAGGCCCAGGCGAAGCGTCGGCGCCAGCTCCAGAGCCTTAGCATGGGCCGCCAGCGCACCCTTATTCACAAGCTTGGCCCGCATCAAGGTAAGCGCGCTCTCCGGCGCCTCGGGATGGCGCGCATAGAGTTCCCGGCCAATGACGTAGCCCAGGAAAGCATCGCCAAGAAACTCGAGACGCTCATAGCTGCCCTGCCCCACCACGCTACGATGGGTGAGCGCCCGAACCAAAAGCGCGGGGTCCGTGAAGCGATAGCTCAAGCGCTGCTGCAAAGCCTCCGTCGCTACCCGCTGCGCTTCTCGCGTCACTCGATAATTCCATTGCGGTGAAAGCGGGGAAGGGCCAAGCCCGGGGCCTTGTGCATCCAGATCGCCACGGCCTGGCCGATCACGTTGGCCTCCGGAACGTAGCCCCAGCTACGGGAGTCGGCGCTGCGATCCCGGTTGTCCCCAAACACCAGATAGGCGTCCGCGGGCACCCGCCACTCCTGCACTCGGCGCCTCCGATCAGGCTCGTACTGAATCTCGTGGGTCACGGGGCCTAGGGTCTCGAGAAAGCGCTCGAGTCCATCGGAGCCCATGCCCTGGGTTTCCAGGGCGACGCGCTCCCCATTGATAAAAAGGGTGCGGTTGTCGTAGCGAATAAGGTCCCCGGGCAAGCCCACCACCCGCTTGATGTAGTAAACGTCGAGATGGGGCGGATAAAACACCATGACATCGCCCCGCTTGGGCTCTCCAAGGCTGACCACCTTGGTTCCGAGCACGGGCAAGCGCAGCCCATAGCGGTACTTATTCACAAGGATGTAATCCCCAACCTCGAGGGTGGGGAGCATGGAACCGGAGGGGATCACGAAAGGCTCAAAGAGAAAGCTGCGCACCACAAGCACCAGCGCCAGCAGGGGGAAGAAGCTCCCGCCCCACTCCATGGCCGGGGGATCGGCCAGAAGCGCCGCCCGTGCCTTCTCGTAGCCCGGGCCCCGAGCCGCGTCGGGGGTACGCTCGTCCAATGCCGCGGCCGCCGCTAGGCGCTGGGGACGACGCCAGAAGCGATCGTGGCCCCAGAGCGCCCCGGTGACCAAGGTCGCCAGGACCAGGAACAGGGGCAGGTAGTTCAGCAGCTCACTCATAGGTTACTTCCCAACCTGGAGCACCGCCAGGAAGGCCTCTTGGGGGATCTCCACGCGTCCAACCTGCTTCATGCGCTTCTTCCCTGCCTTTTGCTTCTCAAGGAGCTTTCGCTTCCGGGAGACATCCCCGCCATAGCACTTCGCCGTCACATCCTTTCGGAGCGCCTTGACGTTTGAACGGGCCACAATCTTCGAGCCCACGGCCGCTTGAATCGCCACGTCGTACATCTGCCGGGGGATGAGCTCGCGCATCTTTTCCACGAGATCCCGCCCCTTATAGGCCGAGTTTTGCTTGTGGACGATGAGGGCAAGGGCATCGACGGGCTCGCCATTAATCAACACGTCGAGCCGCTGCACGGAGGCCGGCTCGAAGCGGTCAAAGCCATACTCGAGGGAGGCGAAGCCCCGGGTCGCCGACTTCAGGCGGTCGAAGAGATCAAGCACGACTTCCCCCATGGGCAAATCGTAAACGAGGGAAACCTGCCCCCCGAGGAACTGCATGTCCACCTGCACCCCACGCCGCTCCTGGCAGAGGGTCATGACCGCCCCGACGTGCTCCTGGGGCACGAGGATGTTTGCCCGCACTATGGGTTCACGAATCTCCTCGATGCGGGAGGGATCGGGAAGCGCCGAAGGATTATCGATGTAGAGGGTCTCTTGGTTTTTGAGCAGCACCTCGTAGACCACGGAGGGCGCCGTGGTAATGAGGTCGAGGTCGTACTCGCGCTCGAGGCGCTCCTGAATGATCTCCATGTGGAGCATGCCGAGGAAACCGCAGCGGAATCCGAAGCCCAGGGCATCAGAGGTCTCCGGCTCGTAGAACAGGCTTGCGTCGTTCAGCGTGAGCTTTTCCAGGGCGTCGCGAAAGTCTTCAAAGTCATCGGCGTTGACGGGGAAGAGGCCGGCGAAGACCTGGGGCTTCACCTTTTCAAAGCCCGGGAGGGCCGGCGCATCAGAACGTTCAAGCACCAGGGTGTCACCCACCGGCGCACCACGAACGTCCTTTATACCTGCGATCACGTAGCCCACTTCCCCGGCCCGAAGCCCTTCCCGCGGGGTTTGCTTTGGCGTAAAGCTGCCGACCTGGTCGACCTGGTGCACCTTCCCGATGGAGCGGGCCATCACTCGATCACCCTTCTTGATCGTGCCCTGGGTGACTCGCACGAGAGAGACCACGCCCTGATAGTTATCAAACCAGGAGTCGATAATGAGTGCCTGCAAAGGCCCGTCCACCTCCCCCATGGGGGGCGGAATGCGCTCGATGAGCGCCTCGAGAAGGACATCGATGCCCATGCCCGACTTCGCGCTCACGGGAATCGCCTCGGAGGCATCGATGCCGATGATCTCTTCAATCTGCAGCTTGACCCGCTCCGGGTCCGCCTGGGGCAGATCCATCTTGTTCAGAACCGGAACCACTTCGAGCCCCTGATCGAGGGCCGTGTAGCAGTTTGCCACGGACTGGGCTTCCACCCCCTGCCCCGCATCCACCACCAGAAGGGCCCCTTCACAGGCGTAGAGGGAGCGCGACACCTCGTAGGAAAAGTCCACGTGCCCCGGGGTGTCGATGAAATTCAGCTGGTAGCGTCGCCCATCCGCGGCATCGTAGAACAGGGTGACGCTCTGGGCTTTGATCGTAATCCCCCGCTCTCGCTCCAGCTCCATGGAGTCGAGCACCTGCTCAGCCATTTCCCGATCGCTCAGCCCCCCGCAGACCTGGATAAGGCGATCGGAAAGGGTCGACTTACCGTGGTCGATATGAGCAATGATGGAAAAATTTCGTATGTGCGACAGGTCTGTCACTGAGGGTCCTCTTACGCTGCGCCCGCGCTGTGGATCTCCCGGGGCGAGGCGCGCAGCGCAGCCCGGGAGCCAGCCCGAAGCGGCGCTTCCCTAGGGAAGCGCACTTCGGGGTGCGGAGTGTACACCAGAGCGGGGCAGCCTACCCCCGCCTCAGTCGTCCTTAGGAAGGGGAAGGGCAAGAAAGACCGGGACCCCACGACGCACCACGAGGATGGGCACGGAGCGCCCCGCGGGAAGGTTTTGCGCCGCTTCTTGGAAGTCCCCCAGGGAGGCAATGGGCAGATTATTCAGCCGCGTGATGACGTCTCCCGGACGCAGGCCCGCCTCCGCCGCCGGCCCCTCGGAAACGGCACGCACCACCACCCCCGCGTCCACCTGCAGGCGCTCCTTCAGCGCATCGGTCAGGGGCTCGAGGGTAAGGCCCAGGCGATCATCGTCCTTCGGTGAGGCCCCCTTCCCCGCGGCCACCGTTTCCCCTGGGTCGGCCAGGGTGCCTATGGTGACGGAGAGACGCTCCCGCACGCCGGCCCGAATGAGCTCCACCTCCGCTTCCGAATCGGGCTCAAGCAGGCCCACCACGTGGGGCAGGTCTCCGCTTCGCTCAATGGACTCCCCGGCGAAGCGCACGATCACGTCCCCGGGCTGGAGCCCCGCCGCCTCCGCCGGAGAATCGGGCACCACCTGGGCCACCAGGGCACCAGCGGGACGGGACAGGCCAAAGGATTCGGCCAAATCCCGGCTCACATCCTGAATCATGACCCCAAGCCACCCCCGAGCTACGGATCCATCCTCCCGAAGCTGCTTCACGACGTTCATGGCGACGTCGATGGGAATAGCAAAGGACAGCCCCATGAAGCCCCCGGAGCGGGTATAGATCTGGGAATTAATGCCGACCACCCGGCCGTCCATATCGAAGAGCGGCCCCCCGCTGTTGCCTGGATTGATGGCCACATCGGTCTGAATGAAGGGCACGTAGTTCTCGTTGTTGCGATCAGGTAGGGAGCGTTCCTTGGCGCTCACGATGCCCGCGGTTACGGAATAGTCGAAGCCGAAGGGGGAGCCAATGGCCAATACCCACTCCCCCACCTCGAGATCCTTCGAGGCCCCCAGGGTTACGGTCGGCAAATCCTCCGCATCGATCTGCAACAGCGCGAGGTCGGAGCGCGGATCCCGGCCCACGAGCGTAGCTTCAAACTCTCGCCGATCCTGAAGGCGCACGAAGATTTCGTCGGCCCCCTCGACCACATGGTTATTGGTAACCACATAGCCATCCTCGGAAATGATGAAGCCGGAACCGAGGGAACGCCGCTCCCGCTGGCTGGGCCCCTCGGGCACGCCGCGGAAGAAATGGCGGAAAATTTCCGGCAGCTGCTCCGGATCCATGCCCGGCGGCAGCCCCGGGTGACCGGAAGCCTCGGCTCGGGACACGGTGGAAATGTTCACCACCGCGGGGGACTGTTCCTTGACCAGCTCCGTGAACTCGGGGAGCGCCGCGCTATGGGCCAGGGGCGCGCTCAACATGAAAGCCGTCAACAGAAGGGCCATCCAGCGCTGCAGCGGGCGCCGCAGAAGCTGGGCTAGGGTTTGGGTGAGCATGGGGTGCTCCTTCAATGGACCAGTGGGGAAAGGTGGGGGGAAGGCCCCCAAGTTTTCAAGAGGCGGCGTCCGTGCAATGGAGCGACTCGGCTATGCGCTCCGCTGCGGGCAAGGGTACCTCGCCGATCACGGTGATCTGATAGGCAGCGCCATCGCAATGGGGCCGGTGCCGGACCACCGCCGCGGTTGGGCCATCCTGAAGTGCCACGGGGGCATCTTCCACGGCCGCATCAATGAACACCGTGACCGTCGCGAGCCCATCGCCCAGGCGCAGCATGGCAGGGGCCTCGGCGATCTCCGCCAATAGCTTAAAGCCCGGAGGGACCCAGGCCAGGCGCCAGGGCAGGCGCCGAAGGGTGGGTGGGGTCCCCTCCTCAGCGTCCGGGGAAAAGGCCGGGACCAGAGGGTGCTGGTGGGGCGCGCTATCGGGGACCTGAAAGGCGGCCTCCGGGGGCTCTTCTCCCACTGCCAACGCCCGAAACTGCATGACCTCCACCGGTGCGCCCTGGGGATGATTCATGGTGAGGCGAAGGGGCAGCGCCGTCTCCGCATCAAGCCAAAGATGATAAGCAAAGCGGTAGCTGTCTCGAGGATCGACCCGGACCTGTTGTGCCTTGCGCCCCCCCACGGTCACCCGAGCGCCCAGGCGCACCTCATAGCTCTCGGGGATGGCATCGAAATTGGCGACCGGGTGCCGCACGAGGGGCAAGGCGGCCTCGGAAAGAGACTCGTCCTGCGCACCCAGAAAATACACCTCGTCTCCGCGACGCAGGAGTTCCTTGCCCTCCCCGTCCAGCCGGGACAGGCGCTCGTAAATGGCCGACCCGTGATGCCCATGAATCAGCCGGAGCTCCGTAACCCCATCCTCCCGGGCGTAGCTCAAGAGCCCCTCGTAAGCCTGGGCTCGAAGGGCCGCGGTCATGGCCTCAAGCCATGCCTCGCCGCTGCCAGGCGCCCCGGCAGAGGCAGCGGGACCCGCCAGCGCGGCCATCAAAAAGGCGAACGCCGGGACTTTCACGGAGCCTCGGAGTGGGCAACCAAGCGCACCGCGGGTACGAGGGACCCAGCGCTATCGAGCAAATTCAATTCCGCGTGGCGCCGCATCAGCGTCTGCAAATGGCGGGCCGCGCCGGGGCCCAGCTCTCCTGAGCTTGCCCAGGCTCGGGGCATGGTGATCTGCACCGCAGCGCTCCCGGATGACCGCTCACCCCCCAGGGCCACGGGCTGCAAGGGTACGGCCAGGGACGGGGCAGGCGTTGGAGTGAGGGCTGCCAGCCGGGGCGCAGGCTCTGACCCCGGGCCAAGGGTACGGAGCACCACCATGAGCGCCAAGGTGAGGGAGGCCGCTAGCGCGAAGCTCCCCCAGCCGAAGCCTCGGCGAGGGGTCGCTGCGGCAGGCAAGGCTGCTCCCGCTGGGGGAGTCGTGGCGACGGTTACAGCCCCCTGGGCCGCCCCGCGCGCCTGAAGCGCCGCACTGACGAGCTGGTAGCGGGCCCACCGGGCCTTGACCTCGTCATGCCCCTTGGCCTTTGCCAACACCTGGCTGACCTCAAGTTCGTGCGCTTCCCCGTCCACGAGCGCCGACAGCGCCTGACGCAGCCGAGCCTCGCGTTTCTGATCGTCGGTCATAGCCCGCTTTCCTCCAGCAGCGGCGCGATAGCCGCATCCAGCGCTTCCCGGGCGCGAAAAATCCGGGACCGCACGGTGCCCACGGGGGTATCCATCAACTGGCTGATCTCTTCATAGCTGTGCCCTTCGAACTCGCGCAGGGTGAGCGCTGTCCGAAGCGCCTCGGGAAGCGCTTCAAGGGCCTGGAAGATCACGCGCTGAAGCTGCTCCGAAGCCAGGTCGTGCTCAGGACCCAGCTGGGTGAGCTGGGGCGCGGCCTCTTCCACAGGCTCATTGCTCATGACCCGACGGGAAGGATGGGTCACGTGGGTCTTTGCCACGTTGATCGCGATGCGGCATAGCCAGGTGTAGAACTGGGCATCCCCGCGGAAGCTGCCGAGGGCGCGGTAGGCGCGAAGCATCGCATCCTGCACCACGTCATCGGCGTCGTCTTCGCTGCGCACCGTACGCAGCACCAGCTGCTTCAAGCGGGGCCGGTATTTCAAGGCCAGCAGATCGAAGGCCTGAAGATCGCCCGCGAGGGCGCGGGCCAGCAGGGCTTGATCTTCCTCCTGCCCGGCCAGGGCCTCGGAAGCGGCGTATGACGGTGAAGCGGTTTGGGCCATGGGCCTCGGCTCCGTTTCCTGATCCACCTCTGCTAGACCTCCTGAGCCTTTGAAAGTTCCCGTGGGCTGCCCTGCCCACGGGCGTATACTCGGCCCTCGGCTCCAAGGAGCGCAACACCACGAAGACCACGCCATGAGTGCGCAGCACCGCTTCGATGTCCTGATTCTCGGCAGTGGCGCCGCAGGCCTCGCCACGGCCCTGGCCCTCCCCGAGCACCTTTCCGTCGCCCTCCTTTCCAAGGGACCGCTGGCGGCGGGCGCCACCTCCTGGGCTCAGGGGGGCATCGCCGCCGTGCTCGATGGCGACGACCACCTCGACAATCACGTCCAGGATACGCTCGCTGCCGGTGCAGGGCTGTGCCACCCCGACATCGTTCGCCAGGTCGTAGAAGGGGGGCCTGAGGCCATTGCGTGGCTCGCCGCCCGAGGCGTGGCCTTCGATCAGGAACGGGGCGCGGACGGCGCCGCTCGCTACCACCTGACTCAGGAAGGCGGGCATGGCCACCGCCGTATTGTGCACGCCGCCGATGCCACGGGGCGGGCCGTGGAGGACAGCCTCCTGGCCGAGGCTCAGCGCCGGCCCCGGCTGACGGTGTTCGAGGATCACCTCGCGGTAGATCTTTTGATCCGGGAGAAGCTAAACCTCCCGGGCTCGGGCTGCGTCGGCGCCTACGTCCTTAATACCCTCACGGAACAGGTGGAAACCTTCCAGGCGACGCATACGGTGCTGGCCACGGGGGGCGCAAGTAAGGTCTACCTCTACACCTCGAACCCCGACGGTGCCACCGGGGATGGCATCGCCATGGGCTGGCGCGGGGGCTGCCGCGTGGCAAACATGGAATTCAATCAATTCCACCCCACCTGTCTGTATCACCCAGAGGCGAAAAGCTTCCTGATTACGGAAGCGCTCCGCGGGGAGGGCGGCCTGTTGCGACTCCCCAACGGGGAGCGCTTCATGGACCGCTTTCACCCTCAGGCCGAGCTCGCACCCCGGGACGTGGTGGCCCGGGCCATCGACCACGAAATGAAACGGCTTGGCGCCGACTGCCTCTATCTTGACGTCACCCACCTGCCCGCTGAGCGCCTCAAGCACCACTTCCCGAACATCTTTGCCCGATGCCTAGAACTGGGCATCGACATTACGAAAGCCCCCATCCCCGTGGTGCCTGCGGCTCATTACACCTGTGGCGGCCTAGTCACGGACGCCCGGGGGCGGACCGACGTGCCTCAGCTCTACGCCGTAGGGGAATGCGCCTTCACCGGGCTTCATGGCGCCAATCGCATGGCGAGCAATTCGCTCCTTGAATGCATTGTCTTTGCCAAAGCGGCCGCGGAGGACATCGTCCAACGCCTCGAGAAGGCGCCGGAAACGAAAACCGCGCTCCCCTCCTGGGACGAAAGCCGGGTCACGGACTCCGATGAGGACGTGGTGATTTCTCACAACTGGGAGGAGCTGCGGCGCTTCATGTGGGATTACGTCGGCATTGTGCGGACGGACAAGCGCCTTGAACGCGCCCAGCACCGGATCAAAATGCTCCGGCGAGAGATTCATGAGTACTACGCCCATCACCGCATCAGCGGGGACCTGCTGGAGCTGCGAAACCTCGCCCTCGTGGCGGAGCTGATCATTGAAGGGGCCTTGGCCCGGAAAGAAA
>Ga0255778_10001994_pt1 | contig 17995 bp, 13 predicted proteins | sample 071ome_31_FD_179976 | JGI IMG/M metagenome (GOLD analysis project Ga0255778, IMG submission 179976) | Coastal salt marsh microbial communities from the Groves Creek Marsh, Skidaway Island, Georgia - 071405CT metaG (version 2) | ecosystem: Environmental > Aquatic > Marine > Intertidal zone >...
ACAAAACCGCGGCTTTGATGCGATAGCGATCGGCGAGCTTATGGCGATCCTGATGGCGACAAAAATCGTTGCGCCCTATATCTGGGGTTGGCTTGGTGATCACTTGGGTCATCGAATGCGAATTGTGAAGGTCGCCTCGTTAATCTCGTTGTTGGTGTTTGCGTTGATGTTTGAGGCAAATACCTATTGGTCGATTGCGTTGGTGATGACTTTGTATAGCTTCTTCTGGAATGCCTCGTTACCGCAATTTGAAGTGGTGACCTTTACCTATTTGAAAGAACGCATCGCGAAATATGCGCAGATCCGCTTATGGGGTTCGGTGGGTTTTATTATTACTGTGTTGCTGCTCGGTATGTGGGTAGATCATCAAGGCACAGAAGTTATCTTGCCGGCCGTCATGGTGATCTTCATTAGCATCTGGCTGAGTTCGTTATTGGTTAAAGACCCTGATCCAGAGCCGCATCCTCATCAAGAAATCTCATTATCACAGGTGCTTAAGAAGCCAGCCATTATTGCGTTCTTTGTAGCGGTCTTTTTGATGCAGATGAGCCATGGGCCTTATTACGCCTTTTACACGATCTACATGGAGCAACATGGGTACAGCAAAACCTTTATTGGCCAAATGTGGGGTTTGGGTGTGTTTGCTGAGGTGCTGATGTTTATTGTGATGCATCGTCTGTTGGAACGTTATGGCGCGCGACGCGTCTTAGTAGCAAGCTTGTTATTGGCGGCTATGCGTTGGATTATGATTGGCGCCTGGCCAGATTCCTTAACAAACATTGTCTTAGCTCAGTGTTTGCATGCTGCAACATTTGGTACCTTTCATGCGTCAGCCATTCATTTGGTGCATCACTACTTCAGGGGACGTTTGCAAGGCCGTGGTCAGGCGCTTTACTCCAGTGTCAGTTTTGGTGCCGGGGGCGCGATGGGAAGTTTGGCGAGTGGTTATGCTTGGGAAAGTTTGGGGTCGTTTCATACCTTTGCAATTGCAACGGTATTTGCAGTGATAGGAGCATGGGTTGCGTGGCAATTCATCGATAGCGCTCATGATCACTGAGGATAAAAAATGCGTTTGATTAATCAACTTAAAAAACGATCGCTGCCGGTGCTGATTCTTGGCGGTGCTGTCTTGGTGGCTGCTTTACTGATTGCAACTAAGCCTAAAGTCGAGCCGGTTATCGCTAAAGAGAAGGCGTGGCTCGTCAGTACACAAGCAGTGAAAATCGTTGAAGCGAATCCGCATCTCACCTTGTTTGGTCGTGTTGAATCCTTATGGTCGACTAATTTAACAGCGAGTTCGCCCACGGATGTGGCCAAGGTTCATGTTGTCGAGGGTGACAATGTAGAGCAAGGTGATGTATTGGTCTCACTGGATGACCGTGATGCCAAGCTGGTTTTACAGCAACGTGAGGCTGATGTTGAGCAAGCCGAAGCCAAGCTCATTGCTGAAAAAAATCAATACAAGACAGATAAAGAAGCGCTCCCACGTGAAGAGAATCTTCTGAGTTTTGCCAAGAAAGAGGTTGAGCGTTTTGAGCGTTTGGCTAAAACGCAGGTGGTGGCCGTTTCTGCTTTAGATCAAGCGCGTCAGGCGTATGAGAAACAGGCCATTGCGTTTGCAACTCGTGAACAAGCTCTAGCCAATCACCAGTCACGCCAAAAAGAGGCAGATGCAGCCTTTATCCGCGCTAAAGCATTGCGTGATCAAGCACAGATTGAGTTGTCGCGTATGCAAATCAAAGCACCTTTTAAAGCGCGCGTGGCAAAAGTGAATGTTTCACCTGGGCAGCGTCTTCGTGCCGGTGATGTGATTGCCGAGGTGTATGACCTAGATGCATTGGTCGCACGCGCACAGATACCAACCTCGCAGCTGATGAATTTGCGATTAGCGATGGCGAATAAACAAACGATCACCGCTAAAGCAACGGTAGATGGTCAACAGGTTGCCGGCACTTTTAAAAACTTGGTGGGTGAGGTTGAGCAGGCGAGTGGCGGTTTAGAGGCCTTATTTACGCTTGAACAGGGTGATGCTGTTTTAACGCAAGGTCGCACCATCCAGCTAGACGTTGTATTACCGGAAATTGCGGGTGTGGTGATCATTCCGCGTGAGGCCTTCTACAGCGGTAATCGTGTTTTCGTCATGGATGCAGAACAACGCATGCGTTCTGTCGATGTGACTTTGCTAGGTTCGACGCAAGATAATGCTGGAGAGTCTCGTTTAATTGTTCAATCAGATAAGTTGAAGGCTGACGACACCTTGGTGACAACACAGTTACCCAATGCGATTGATGGTTTGCTATTACGTTCTTCTGAGGCTCAGTAATGACCGGCTTTCAGCATCGTAATGATTTGATCGGCATCTTTGCGCAGAATAAGGTTGCTGCGAATCTGCTGATGATCATCATGTTGCTGACCGGTGCATGGGGTTTATCTAATCTTAATGTGCAGTTTTTCCCTAACTTCGAACTTGAGATTGTTCAGGTGCGCACGGTGTGGGCTGGCGCGAGTGCAGAAGATGTCGAGCGCTCGTTAACGCAACCTTTAGAAAACGCATTAAGGTCAGCTGATGATCTCGATGATATGAGTTCTACCTCGGCGCAAGGGGTGAGTGTGGTCACACTTGAGTTCCCAGAGGGGAGCGATATGGGTGACAAGGTCTCACGGGTCGAAGAGCTAGTAAATTCTGTTCGTAATCTTCCTCAAGATAGTGAGCGGACAGAGGTAACCCATTTGGCGCGGTACGAAGATATTGCGCGAATGATGGTGTATGGCCCGGATGATCTACGTCAGCTGCGACCTTTAGTGCGTCGTTTAGAGCGTGAGCTTCTCGATGCGGGTATCTCACGAGTACAAATAAACGGCTTGCCGGAAGAAGAGATTGCGATTCAGGTGCCACGCCGTCATCTAGAAGACCTGTCGCTATCGCTTGATCAAATCAGTCAAAAGATCAATGCCACCTCACGTGATTTACCTGCTGGCATGCTGGGGCGAGATGAAAGTGGCGTTGAGATGCGTACCCAAAGTCAGCGTCGTGATGAAAAAGGCTTTGCTGATCTGCCTATCATCTCAGACGAAAATGGACGTTTGGTACTCGTCGGCGATGTGGCGGAGATTGAGCGTCGTGCGCGTCCCAATCAAGTCACTATGACTTATAAAGGCAAACCTGCGGTTGAGATGAAACTGCAGCGTGCCACCACTGCTGACTCACTCAAGTCAGCTGAGATCATGAATAACTATTTAGCAGATATTCGCCCACGTCTCCCGCAAGGTGTTGAGTTGGTTCTTTATGACGAGAACTGGCAGCTGATTAAAGACCGTATCAACCTACTGTTAAAAAATGGTCTTGGCGGTTTGATTCTGGTGGTTGGGATTCTTTATCTCTTCTTGAACGGCCGTGTGGCGACATGGGTAACTGTAGGTATTCCTGTGTCTTTCATGGCGACCTTGGCTGTCATGTATGTAGCAGGCGGCAGCATCAACATGATTTCTTTGTTCGCACTGATTATGGCGCTCGGTATCATCGTCGACGATGCCATTGTGGTGGGTGAAGATGCGTTAACTCACCATCAAACAGGTGAGAGTTCTCTAGAGGCGGCAGAGGGTGGTGCGCGCCGTATGCTGGCACCGGTTATGTCCTCATCCTTAACAACGATTGCAGCTTTTATTCCGTTGTTCGTTGTCTCCGGTTTGATTGGTAAGTTTCTCGGCGACATTCCGTTTGTGATTGTTTGTGTGATTTTGGCTTCTTTGATTGAGAGCTTCTTGGTTTTGCCAGGTCACTTGCGCCATAGCTTTAAAGGTATGACAAAAGCCAAGATTGGGTCGTTTAGAAAGCGTTGGGATGTGCGCTTTGATGAGTTTCGTGATGGCACTTTCCAAAAAGCGGTGACATGGGCGGTGGATAACCGCATGGCAACCCTAGCAATCGCGCTATCGACCATCATTCTACTGGTCGGTCTTTTGGCTGGTGGTCGTATGGGCTTTACTTTCTTCCCATCGGTGCCAGGCAATATTGTGGTTGCCTCTGCGAGCTTTGTATCGGGCACGCCACCTGAACGTGTGCATGCCTTCATTGATCATGTCGAAGAGCAGCTTTATGAAACCGACAAAGCCTTGGGTGGTGGTCTGGTGAAGTTTGCGCAAGTCAGTAAAGGTATGTCCTATCTATCAGATGCAATTCAGTCGCAAAAGGGTGATCAGTTTGCCTCTGTTTTTGTTGAGTTGATTGCTAATGATGCGCGTGAAGTGACTAACGATCAGTTCACCAGCAAATGGGAATCGCTGATTACCAAACCACCAGGCCTTGAGTATTTCAGTATGGCGGCACGCAAGGGTGGTCCACCCGGACGCGATCTTGAGATTCGTCTGACCGGTTCTACCGATACCGAGCTCAAGATGGCATCACTTGAGCTTACCGAAGCGATTAAAGCTATTACTGGTACCCGCAGCGTAGAGGATGATCTGCCATTCGGTAACTTACAGTTGATGTACGAGCTCAATGCAACCGGAGCTGCGTTGGGATTATCGACTGATGGTGTGGGTCGTCAGTTACGCGCCGCACTCGATGGGCAGTTGGTGCAGATTTTTAACGAAGGAGATGACGAGATCGAAGTTCGCGTCATGTTGCCGGATGACGAACGTCATCGTCTTTCTACTCTCGAAAGCTTCCGTATTTATCTGCCGAATGGCAACACAGTTCCTCTAAGTTCGGTTGTCGATATCAAAGAGCGCCGTGGCTTTAAAGCACTTCGACACGCTAATGGTCAGCTAGCAGTAACGGTCTTGGCGGATGTGAATACCAAAGTGGCAAACGCTAATGCGATTCGTGAGCAGTTGGCGGCGTCTGTTCTACCGCAGTTGGTTGAAAAATACGATGTCCATTGGGCCTTTACCGGTAAGGCTGAAGATCAAGAGCAGACAAAGACCGATATGAAGCAAGGCGCGCTGTTTGCATTGGCGATGATCTATATCGTACTGGCTTGGGTGTTCAGTTCTTATGGCTGGCCGCTGGTGGTCATGGCCATCATTCCTTTTGGTATCGTCGGCGCCTTGATGGGCCACTTCTTCATGGGCATTACGCCAACGATCTTGTCGATGTTTGGTGTGTTTGCCCTATCGGGTATCGTGGTGAACGACTCGATTATTTTGGTGGTTTTCTATAAGCAGCTACGCGAGAAGGGTGAGTCGATTCGTGATGCCGTAATTGCCGCATCACGTCTGCGTTTACGTGCGGTATTGCTCACCTCATTAACGACGATTGCAGGCTTATTACCTTTGCTGTTTGAAACCTCATTGCAGGCACAGTTCTTGATCCCGATGGCGGTTTCAATTTCCTTCGGTTTAGCGTTTGCTACCTTCTTGGTGTTGTTCTTGGTGCCTGCTTTGTTATCCGCGATGGAATACCGACTCAATCCTTCAGAGAAAACCGCTTAAGCAGATTCTCCACATAAGCGAATCATCGCTTGTGCTGCATTCGATAGGCTGCGTTTTTCGTGCGTCACAACACCGAGTTCACGTTGAAGTTGAACCTTTGGAATCTTGATCTCTTGGATGTCATCAGCGATCAATGTTTTGGGAAGTAATGACCAACCTAACCCGGTTGAAACCAACATGCGTAGTGTTTCTAGGTAATTCGTTTCCATCGCAACGTTCAGGGCGAGTCCTTCATTACGTAATAAGCTCTCTAAGATGCCGCGAGTGTAGGTATGTGTGCTGGGTAGTACAGCAGAGTGCTCAGCAAGATCAGCTAAGCTGGATTTTTGATGACACAGCGCATGATCTTTAGCAGCAACGAAAACGAGAGGGTCGTGCCAAATTGTCGTGAGTGACAGGCGCTCACGTGGCGAGGGTGGCAGCGTCACGATCGCTAATTCCAATTCGCCAACCTCGACGGCATGACATGCCTCTTCAGAATCCATGAACTGAATATCCAGCTCAACATTTGGGTGTAGCTGTGTGAACTGACGCAGAGGGTCCGGTAATCGGTGAAGACCTATATGGTGTGAGGTACCCATGGTGAGTTTTCCCGCGATATCACCTTGTAGGTCGGCGACAACGCGTTGTAGCTCTTTTGCATCATTTAATAAGCGTTGCGCACGAGGTAGCAGGGCATGACCGGCTTCGGTGAGCGCGACTTTTCGCCCGATTCGGTCGAATAGCTGCGCTTTGATGTCGGTTTCAAGCTGCGCGATGCGCTTACTGATCGCAGATTGGCTGACAAACAGTTGCTCAGCTGCATGAGAGAAGGAGGCATTCTGTGCCACAGCGACAAAGGCTTGGAGAGCTGACAGATCCATAATTATTCCCAAATGGAATGTAATTCATAAAAAATATGAATTTACGGGATAATTGTCAAACAGTAAAGTTCGCTCATCAATTCAAGGAGTTAGCTGTATGGCAAAAACGCTTTACGACAAATTATGGGATTCGCATGTGGTGCGCCAAGACGAGGATGGCACCTGCTTGCTGTATATCGATCGTCACTTGGTTCATGAGGTAACCTCACCGCAAGCTTTTGAAGGTTTGCGAATCGCCAATCGCCAGCCTTGGCGTTTGTCAGCTAACTTAGCTACACCGGACCATAACGTTCCAACCACTGACCGTACAAAAGGTATCGAGGATCCTATTTCGCGTACTCAGGTTGAGACCTTGGATCAAAACTGTGATCACTTTGGTATTACTGAATTCAAGATGAACGATATTCGCCAGGGTGTTGTGCACGTTGTTGGTCCTGAGCAAGGTGCAACCCTGCCAGGCATGACGGTTGTCTGTGGTGACTCGCATACCTCAACACATGGTGCTTTTGGAGCCTTGGCACATGGCATTGGGACTTCAGAAGTTGAGCACGTCTTAGCGACTCAGTGTTTGATTCAAAAGAAATCAAAAGCAATGAAGGTTGAAATCGTCGGACCAACTGCTCCAGGTATCACCGCAAAAGACATCGTCTTGGCGATCATTGGTGAGATTGGTACCGCAGGCGGAACCGGTTATGCGATTGAATTCGCAGGACAGGGTATTACCGATCTTTCCATGGAAGGTCGTATGACTTTGTGCAACATGGCGATCGAAGGCGGCGCGCGCTCGGGCTTTGTTGCAGTTGATCAAAAGACCATCGATTACGTGAAGGGTCGTCCTTATTCACCGACTGAAGCGCAGTGGGATCAAGCGGTCGCTTATTGGAATACCTTGCACTCAGATGAAGGTGCGCAATTCGATAAAGTGGTCACGATTGAAGGTTCTAGCATTAAGCCGCAAGTGACTTGGGGTACATCACCTGAGATGGTGGTATCAGTTGATGCCAATGTACCTGATCCAGCGAAAGAATCTGATGCGGTAAAGGCTGAGGGTATGTCACGTGCGTTGACTTACATGGGTCTAGAAGCGAACACGCCAATCAATCAAATTGCTATCGATAAGGTGTTTATCGGTTCATGTACCAACTCACGAATCGAAGATTTACGTGCAGCTGCTGAAGTGGCAAAAGGTCGCAAAGTTGCAGATAACGTGAAGTTGGCCTTGGTTGTGCCGGGTTCGGGTTTGGTTAAGCAGCAAGCTGAATCAGAAGGCTTGGATAAGATTTTCACCGAAGCGGGTTTCGAATGGCGTGAGCCTGGTTGTTCGATGTGTTTGGCTATGAATGCTGATCGTCTTGAGCCAGGCGAGCGTTGCGCATCAACCTCTAACCGTAACTTTGAAGGTCGTCAGGGTCAGGGCGGTCGTACACACTTGGTGAGTCCTGCGATGGCAGCTGCTGCCGCAGTTGCTGGTCACTTTACTGACGTTGCGTCATTGGCATAAGGAGAGTCGACATGGAAAAGTTCACAGTGTTTAACGGTGTTGTTTGTCCTTTGGATCGCTCGAATGTTGATACCGATGCGATCATCCCAAAGCAATTTTTAAAGTCGATCAAACGTACAGGCTTTGGTCCTAATTTATTTGATGAGTGGCGTTATCTCGATCATGGCGAGCCAGGTATGGATAACAGCAAACGCCCATTAAATCCTGACTTCGTTCTCAATGATCCACGTTACGCAGGTGCGCAGATTTTATTGGCTCGTGAAAACTTCGGTTGTGGCTCATCGCGTGAGCACGCGCCATGGGCGCTAGAGGATTACGGCTTTAAAGTGATTATCGCGCCAAGCTTTGCGGATATCTTTTTCAACAACAGTTTTAAAAATGGTTTGCTTCCAATCATTTTGGATGCACAAACGGTTGATGGTTTGTTTGCAAAAGCAAATGGCCCAGAAGCACTCAAAATTGAAGTCGATCTTGGTTCTCAAACGCTGAGCGTTGGTAATGAAACGATTTCATTTGATGTAGATCCATTCCGTAAGCATTGTTTGCTAGAAGGTCTTGATGACATTGGTCTGACCTTGCAGCATGTTGATGACATCAAAACCTATGAAGAAAAGGCGAAGCAAAATACGCCTTGGCTATTTAACTGATTTAAGGAATCACTATGACTAAACGAGTATTGGTACTGCCAGGAGATGGCATTGGTCCAGAGATTGTTGCTGAGGCGGTCAAGGTCCTTGATAAGTTAGTTGGCGAAGGTCTAGATATTGAATTAGATGAAGGTCTGGTTGGCGGTGCAGCTTATGATGCAACTGGTACCCCTTTGCCAGAGGCCACCTTGGATATGGCACGTGAAGCAGATGCTATTCTGCTTGGTGCTGTAGGCGGCTATAAATGGGAGTCATTAGATATCTCAGTTCGCCCTGAGAAAGGTTTGCTAGGTTTGCGCTCAGAGTTGGGTTTGTTCTCGAACCTGCGTCCTGCGGTTTTGGCACCACAGTTAGCTGATGCGTCTTCACTTAAGCCTGAGATTGTTGCGGGCTTGGACATCATGATCGTGCGTGAATTGACCGGTGGCATTTACTTTGGTCAACCACGCGGTATCCGTGAGCTTGAAAATGGTGAGAAGCAAGGCTTTAACACTTTGGTTTATGCAGAGCATGAGATCGAGCGCATTGTGCGTTCTGCTTGTGATATCGCAATGAAACGTGGCAAGAAACTGTGTTCTGTCGATAAAGCGAACGTACTTGAGGTGACTGAGCTGTGGCGTGAAGTGGCGACGCGTATCGTTGAGAGCGAGTACCCAGAGATTGAGTTGAGCCACATGTATGTGGATAACGCAGCGATGCAATTGGTGAAGTGGCCTAAGCAATTTGACGTAATGGTGACCACCAATATGTTTGGTGACATCTTATCTGACTGTGCCGCTATGTTGACCGGTTCTATCGGTATGCTGGGTTCTGCATCACTGAATGAAAAAGGTCAGGGTATGTACGAGCCAATTCACGGTTCAGCACCGGATATCGCAGGCAAGGGTGTCGCTAATCCATTAGCTACGATTCTATCGACCGCCATGATGTTGCGTTATAGCCTGAATGAAGAAGCCATGGCTGATCGTATTGAAGCGGCGGTTAATAAAGTTCTGGATCAAGGTTTGCGTACGCCGGACATCATGTCTGATGGTATGACCGAAGTGAATTGTGAAGCGATGGGTGATGCCGTCGTTGCAGCGCTGTAAGGAAAAATAAAATGACAATTAAGCGTGTAGGTTTTGTAGGTTGGCGCGGCATGGTGGGTTCCGTATTGATGGAACGCATGCAAGCGGAGAATGATTTTGCACACATTGAAGAGCCTGTGTTCTTTACGACCTCACAGGTCGGCGAGGCAGGTCCTGATGTGGGTAAAGGTTCAGTGCCATTAAAAGATGCCTCTGACATCAATGAATTGATGGCTATGGACGCGATCGTGACCTGTCAGGGTGGCGATTACACCAAATCAGTTTTTGAAGACCTGCGTAAAGCGGGTTGGAAAGGCTATTGGATTGATGCGGCATCGTCATTGCGTATGGCGGATGACAGCGTGATCGTTTTGGATCCAGTAAACCGTGATGTGATTGATTCAGCTTTGGCAAACGGTAAGAAGGACTTCATTGGTGGTAACTGCACCGTGAGCTTGATGTTGATGGGCTTAGGTGGCTTGTTCAAGCATGACTTGGTTGAATGGATGACGGCCATGACCTATCAAGCAGCGTCAGGTGCAGGCGCTCGCAACATGCGCGAGCTGCTTAACCAGATGGGTCATCTGCGTGATACCTCAGCGAGCTTATTAGATGATCCTTCATCTGCAATTTTGGATATTGACCGTGTGGTCACTGATGACATGCGTTCATCAGCATTCCCAACCGAAAATTTTGGTGTGCCATTAGCAGGTAGCTTGATTCCTTGGATTGATGTGGCGCTTGAGAACGGTCAATCAAAAGAAGAATGGAAAGCCGTTGCTGAGACCAACAAGATTTTGGGTCGTAGCGATCGTCAGATTCCAATTGATGGCACCTGTGTGCGTATCGGTGCGATGCGTTGTCACAGCCAAGCATTGACCATTAAATTGAAGAAAGATGTACCAATCGACGAGATCGAGCAAATGCTGGATGAGGCGAATCAGTGGTCAAAAGTGGTCCCTAACGATCGCCAGATCACAATGAAGGAACTCAGTCCTGCGGCTGTCACCGGCACTTTAACAGTGCCCGTGGGTCGTTTGCGTAAATTGAATATGGGCCCAGAGTTTTTGAATGCCTTTACGGTAGGTGACCAATTGCTTTGGGGTGCGGCGGAACCATTGCGTCGTATGCTTCGTATCTTGATTGAGCAATAATCTAAAGCGGCCCTTGTGCCGCTTTTTCGTGGAAGTTGAATGAAGCGTTTTTTATTAGCACTCTCTTTGCTTATCTCGCACAGCGTATTGTCGCTAGGTTTTGGCGAGCTAGAACTCAAGTCTGAACAGGGCGAGCCACTTGATGCGCGTATCGTGTTGGTGAATCTGGGTGAGGTTGATCTAACAACGATTAAAGTTGAATTAGCATCCGCGGAAGCGCATGACGCTGCACAGATTCCGTTTGAACAAAACTTATCTCAGCTAGCGTTTCGAGTGCAGTCATCAGTTGAGCATGATGCAGTTGTGCGTGTGACATCCAAAGAGCCGATTAGTGCTGATTTCATGCAGTTCTTGGTTGATATGGCGTGGCCACAAGGTCAGCTTCAAAGTGAATACACCATTAGCTTAAAGCTTCCTGATACGGCTGCGGCTTCTTCGGTGGCAGTTGAGCTAGCACAAACATCTTCAGCGACAGTGATCGTACGGAAAGACGATACGCTCAGTCAGATTGCGATGGAGCATAAGGCGAGTGATGTCAGCATGACGCAAATGATGATGGCGTTGCATATGAACAACCGTGAAGCCTTCATCAAAGACAACGTCAATTTAATGCGAACAGGTGCAATTCTTCAGTTACCTCAGGCTGAGCAAGTGCGTTTGATCTCACGAGGTGAAGCGGGTCGTCATTTCACGGCGCAAATGCAACAGTGGGATGAGATTCGTGGCTTAAACAAAACGTCTGCGCAGAGTGAGATCGGTATCGCCCCCGTTGTTGAGCAGTCGGATTATCTACAGATAGCAACGCCGATTGAAGAAGGTGCTGAAGGACAAGCAGGTGTAGTTCAATCCGAAGGCGAAGTCGTTGACCAAGAATCGCAAGCAATTAATTTGCTGCAGGAAGATGTTGCCGCTAAGCAGCTGACTAATGAGCGATTAGAGGAAGAGGTGATCTTGCTGAAAGAGCAGGTGACTGACATGCAAAAACTGCTCTCAGTGCAAGACGAAGAGCTTGCGCGAATGCAGGTAAATGCTACGCCAGATGCTGAGAAAGCGATTGAACCTCCGGCAAATGCTGATGGCTCGGCTCAGCCGGTTGAGAAATTCGAGATCAGTGAAAAGGTTGTGACTGATCTTTGGGATAAGGCTCGCGAATGGACATCAAAAAGCTTGCCTGAAAAGGTCAGTCAATTTGCGGATGTCGTTTTGCTGGCAATGTTAGTTGTTATTGTGGGTGTGTTTGTTCGCTTGTTCTCAAGCTCACCTAAGGCAGAAACGACAAGAGCAGAAGTCGATCAAGCGCCATTGGGTTCTGACCAGGTATCAGACGACATTGAGATACCAACAGAAGGTGATTTGTTGGAGATTGCTCATCTGTTTATCGAACAGAAGCAATACCCAGAAGCTGAAAAAGCACTTCATGCAGCCCTCGATAGTGACTACGACAGCCTGCAGGTTGGTCATGCTTTGTTACGTGTCTTCTTCTTGTCGAATCAAGTCGATCAATTTATTCGCGTGGCGGAAGAAATGGCGAGTCTGCAACAAGACTTGTCTGATCGTGAGAAATGGAAAGAAGTCGTTGAGATGGGACATCAATTACGACCTGACCATTATCTATTCCTTGTGGCAGGCCATAAGCCTGAGCCGGTTGACCCGCCACGTGCTTCCAGTGCAGATCTTGAGTCGTTGACCACTGATGCGGATGCCGTTGATCAGTCGCCTGGGTCATCATCGGATGTGAACACGTTGGAGATCGCTTTACCGGAAGGTCAGTCGGCAGAACAATTGAACCAAGCTGTGAGTCAGAGTGATATCCAATCCGATGATGTAAAAGCGGCTGATGCTAACTTTGATACGCAAACCCAGTCAGCAATCGATAGTCTGTTTAACGATGGTCAAGAACGCCAAGTCGCGGATGAATTTGATCTTAAGTGGAATCTTGTGGATACCTATTTAGACATGGGTGACAAGGATGGTGCGCTACAGCTGTTGCATGAGCTAATTGAAGATGCACCTGAAGAGTTGCGTGATGAAGCTCGACGCTTGTTGAAGGAGCTTGAGTAAGGATGCGCATTGCGCTCGGCGTTGAATATGACGGAAGTCGCTTTCATGGCTGGCAAGCGCAAGAAGAGGGTGTGCGTACGGTTCAAACCTCACTTGAACAAGCCCTAGCGAAAGTCGCAAACCATCCTGTTCGTGTCGTATGTGCAGGTCGAACGGATACCGGTGTGCATGGTTTAGGTCAGGTGGTTCATTTCGATACCGATGCGCAACGTACCTCAAGAAATTGGGTGCTCGGTTGTAACGTCAATCTGCCTGATGATGTCAGCGTGACATGGGCGAAAGAGGTCGATGAAGACTTCAGTGCACGCTTTTCGGCGATTAGTCGCAAGTATCGATATTTTATTCTGAATCGAACCGCACGCTCGGCGCCATTGGCTGGCCGTGTTACCTGGATTCATCGCCCCTTAAATGCAGATCTTATGCATCAAGCGGCTCAGGCTTTGGTGGGAGAACATGACTTTTCGAGTTATCGGGCCCTGGGTTGCCAGGCAAAAAGTCCGATCAGAACGTTACATTCCATTTCGGTGGAGCGCCGAAATGAGTTTATCGTGATGACTGTGCATGCGAATGCATTCTTGCATCACATGGTGCGCAATATTGCCGGTGTGTTGATGGCGATTGGACGTGAAGATCAGCCAGCCGATTGGGCGAAGACGGTTCTAGAGCTGCGTGATCGGACCTTGGGCGGTGTGACATCACCTCCGGAGGGTTTGTATTTTGAGCAGGTCGAATATCCTGCGGAATATGATTTACCTGCGGCATCAACGAGCGGATTTCCCATTCAGCCTTAATTGACCTGATCACACCCTGATTTAGCGGTGGTTTTGCATCGTCAAGCAGGGTGCTTTTCCTTCATAATAAGCTTCTTATGCGAACTCGAATCAAAATCTGTGGAATCACCTCGGTTGAGGACGCCTTGGCGGCGACTCGCTTGGGAGCAGATGCGATTGGCTTGGTGTTTTATCCGCCCAGTCCACGTTATGTCGAGGTAGAGCAAGCAGCCGAGATTGCAGCAGCCTTGCCACCGTTTGTGACTACGGTGGCCTTGTTTGTGAATGCTGATGAGCAAACCATTGCAGATGTGGTCTCGCGTGTACGCATTGATTTGATCCAGTTTCACGGTAATGAATGCAAAGATTACTGCGGCATGCACCAACGTCCTTACATCAAGGCGGTGCGCATGAGTGATGATGTTGATCTGGATAAACAGCTCAACGATTTCTCGCAAGCGCGTGGCTTGTTGCTAGATACTTACAAAGCCGGTGTGCCAGGTGGCACGGGCGAACAATTTAATTGGGACCGCGTCCCCGCACATGTTGCTGACAAGATTATCTTGGCAGGTGGTTTAACCCCAGAAAATGTGAAAGACGCAGTGGCGCAGGTACATCCTTATGCTGTTGATGTCAGCGGTGGTGTGGAATCTGTGCCTGGTAAAAAAGATACAGAAAAAATGGCCCGCTTTATTGAAGCGGTGCGTAGTCAAGAGAGCAGATCATGAAACTGACCGATCTACCTGATGCATCAGGACACTTTGGCCCTTACGGTGGCGTATTCGTTGCTGAAACTTTGATGGAGCCGATTGATGAGCTTCGTCATGCGTATGAAAAGTACATGAAAGATCCAGAGTTCCTCGCGGAGCTTGATGTGGATCTTAAGCATTACGTCGGACGCCCTTCACCGATTTATCACGCAGAGCGTTTAAGCCGTGAGTTAGGTGGTGCGCAAATCTACCTTAAGCGTGAAGATTTAAATCACACCGGTGCGCATAAGGTGAATAACACCATCGGACAAGCCTTATTGGCAAAGCGCATGGGTAAGACGCGCATTATCGCTGAGACAGGTGCGGGTCAGCACGGTGTGGCAAGTGCCACAGTCGCTGCACGTCTAGGATTGGAATGTGTGGTTTACATGGGTGCGGTGGATGTCGCGCGTCAAGAAGCAAATGTTTATCGCATGAAATTATTGGGCGCAGAAGTGCGTGCAGTATCTTCAGGTTCTAAGACCTTAAAAGATGCTTTGAATGAAGCGATGCGTGATTGGGTATCGAATGTAGATAACACCTTCTACATCATTGGTACCGTCGCAGGTCCTCATCCATATCCTGCGATGGTGCGTGATTTCCAAGCGGTGATTGGTCGCGAATCGCGCGCTCAGATGATGCAAATGACCGGTCGCCTACCAGACAAGCTTGTTGCGTGTGTTGGCGGTGGTTCCAATGCGATCGGTTTATTCCATCCGTTTATTGATGATGCTGAGGTTGGCATTGTAGGTGTTGAAGCTGCAGGTAGTGGCCTAGATTCAGGTATGCATGCAGCGCCTTTGTGCGCAGGTAAGCCAGGTGTACTGCACGGTAACCGTACCTATCTGATGGAAGACACCAACGGTCAGATTATCGAAACGCATTCAATTTCAGCCGGTTTGGATTACCCGGGTGTAGGCCCTGAGCATGCGTGGTTAAAAGATACCGGTCGTGCTGAGTATGTGGCCGTGACAGATGCTGAGGCGTTAGATGCGTTCCACCGTTTGACGCGCACAGAAGGTATTATTCCTGCCCTTGAAACAAGCCATGCCATTGCGCAGGTGATCAAGATGGCGCCTACCATGAGTAAAGACCAAAGCATTCTGGTGAATCTTTCAGGTCGTGGCGACAAAGATATGCACACGGTTGCTGCGAAAGAAGGATTGACGATATGAGTCGTATTGCGGGCTGTTTTGCCGCTCTTAAAGAAAACAATAAAACGGCACTTATTCCTTTTATCACCGCGGGTGACCCTCAGCGTGAGGTGACTGTGCCATTGATGCATACCTTGGTAGAACAGGGCGCAGATATCATCGAGTTGGGCGTGCCTTTCTCGGATCCAATGGCAGATGGCCCTGTTATTCAGCGTGCCAGTGAGCGTGCGCTTGAGAACAACATGTCATTACGTGATGTGTTGGAAGTCGTTACCGAATTTCGTAAAACCAACTCGGCTACGCCAGTTGTCTTGATGGGTTATCTCAACCCAATCGAAATCATGGGCTACGAAGCCTTTGCTGCTGCTGCGCAAGCTGCGGGTGTTGATGGCGTGCTGACAGTGGATATACCGCCAGAAGAAGGTAATGATTTAATCAATGCGATGCGTGCGCATGAGCTTGATCCGATTTATCTCTTGGCACCGACCTCAACCGAAGAGCGCATCCGTAAAATCACCTCTACTGCCAGTGGCTTCGTTTATTACGTCTCCTTAAAAGGCGTTACCGGTGCGGCGAATTTGGATGTTGATGCTGTGTCGGCAAAGCTCGATGCCATTCGTCAGACCACCGAAATGCCGGTTGGTGTAGGTTTTGGTATCAAAGATGCGGCAACTGCCAAGGCGATGGCGGCAATTGCAGATGCAGTTGTTGTGGGTAGTGCGATTGTTCAGCGGGTTGAAGATAATGCCGGGGATACCGCGGCAATTCAGTCGTCTGTAGGTGAGTTGATTGCTGAGATGCGTACCGCGATTGATGCCATTTAGGATCGATCTGCTGCTATAATTCAGCCATCTTTCACGAACACGTCGAGATCACCATGAGCTGGTTTGAAAAGTTAATGCCGAGCCGTATTCGCACCGAAGTGGCGAGTAAAAAGGGTGTTCCTGAGGGGCTTTGGACCAAATGTCCTAGCTGTGAAGCGGTCCTCTACCGTAACGAGCTTGAGCGTAATGGCGACGTGTGTCCTAAGTGTGATCATCACATGCGTATCAATGCTCGTCGTCGTCTGGATTTATTCCTTGATGCGGAAGGGCGTGTTGAGATCGCTGAGAATCTCGAGTCAGCAGATCCGCTGAAGTTTAAAGACAGCAAAAAATATCGCGACCGTGTGGTTTCAGCACAAAAAGCGACGGGCGAAAAAGATGCCTTAATCGTGATGCGCGGCACCTTACACAACAATCCTGTTGTGGCTGCAGCTTTCGAATTCTCTTTCATGGGTGGTTCGATGGGCTCTGTGGTTGGTGAGCGTTTTGTCCGTGCAGTGAATGCAGCCTTAGAAAATAATTGTCCGTTGGTGTGTTTCGCGACCTCGGGTGGTGCGCGTATGCAAGAGTCTCTGTTCTCATTGATGCAGATGGCAAAAACCTCAGCAGCTCTGAATCGCTTATCAAAACGTGGCTTACCGTTTATTTCTGTTTTGACCGATCCAACAATGGGTGGTGTATCCGCAAGTTTTGCGATGTTGGGTGATCTCAATGTTGCAGAGCCGAACGCATTGATTGGTTTTGCAGGTCCTCGCGTTATTGAGCAAACGGTTCGTGAAAAATTACCTGAAGGCTTCCAGCGTTCTGAATTCCTCCTTGAGAAAGGTGCTATCGACATGATCGTCGACCGTCGTGAGATGCGTGACCGTCTCAGCAACGTGTTGATGATGCTGATGCAAAAGCACAAGTCGGCATAAAGTGTCTGCTAAGTCGCTCGAGCAATGGCTCGATTGGCAACTCGAACTCCATACCAAAGAAATTGATCTAGGCCTCGACCGGGTGTCGCGTGTGTGGCAAGCGATGGGAGCGCCAACTATTGCCGATAAGGTGATTACGATTGCCGGTACTAATGGGAAAGGATCAACCGTCGCTTTTTGTGAGGCGATTTATCACGCAGCGGGTTATCGCGTTGGGTGTTATACCTCGCCGCACCTACTGCGTTACAACGAACGTATTCGTTTAGACCATCAACTGGCTAGCGACGAACAAATCGTTTCTGCCTTTGAAGCGATTGATCAAGCACGTGGAGAGATTCCTTTAACTTATTTTGAATTCGGCACCTTGGCGGCATTGTGGCTGATGGCACAAAGCCAGATGGAGATCGCTATCTTAGAGGTGGGTTTGGGTGGTCGTTTGGATGCGGTGAACATCATCGATGCAGACGTCGTAGTGATCACCAGTATTGGTTTGGACCATATGGACTGGTTGGGTGATTCGATCGCTAAGATTGGATTCGAAAAAGCGGGCGTGATGCGCAAAGGTCATCCTGCAGTGCTAGCAGCAAAAGATTTACCACCGAGTGTTAAAGCGCATGCCGATAAGGTTGGAGCTAAGACGTTTATGCTTGGTGAGCAATATCACTTTGAACAAATTGCGGGCGGCTGGAGTTGGCAAGGTCAAAACAGAACACGTCGTGCACTGCCGTTGCCAAGTATGCGCGGTAGTGTTCAGCTTCAGAACGCCGCAGCTGCGTTACAAGTTATTGAGTTGCTCGAAGACACTTTCCCAGTGGATCAAAATGCGGCCAAAAGCGGTTTGATAGATGCCAAGGT
>Ga0255778_10002016_pt1 | contig 17877 bp, 13 predicted proteins | sample 071ome_31_FD_179976 | JGI IMG/M metagenome (GOLD analysis project Ga0255778, IMG submission 179976) | Coastal salt marsh microbial communities from the Groves Creek Marsh, Skidaway Island, Georgia - 071405CT metaG (version 2) | ecosystem: Environmental > Aquatic > Marine > Intertidal zone >...
ACCTTCTCACCATTAACGAATTTAGTCGTTTGTTTGAACTAATTTTCTTCGGGGCTATAGCACTTGCATGCATCGCTTCAATGAATCGGCTCGCTCCGTATCCTTCAGACGATCGAACCGCTCAAGGTCTCTATAATAATCGAAGGCAAGCGGACTTCTATATTCTGTTGATGACAACAGCAATTGGTATGTCCATCGTTGCTCTCTCCCAAGATTTGTTCTTCTTGTTCATCGGTCTTGAATTGGCGTCCTTCTCCACATACATTTTGGTCAGTTTTCTCAAAGAAAGTAAAGAAGGTACAGAAGCAGGAATGAAGTATTTTATCGTCGGTTCGGTCGCCTCTGGCGTTGGTTTGTATGGTTTGTCTCTCCTGTACCTCTGGTCAGGCTCACTCCAATTCGATGTCCTCAGTGACAAATTTGCCGCTGATGGGTTGGATGCACTCCCACTCATAGCACTTGGTTTTATTCTCGTCGGCTTTGGATTCAAAGTGAGTGCCGCGCCGTTCCATTTTGCAGCACCTGACGCTTACGCTGGCTCCATGAGCCCAATTGCAGGTGTTCTTGCAACTGCAAGCAAAGCGATGGGAATGGTTGGATTGATTCGAATCCTTCTCGTTCTAGCCTCACCAGACATGTCGGATGATGGTACGGCTTGGCTTGTCGCCCTCGGTGTGTTTTCCGTCGTTACGATGACATGGGGCAATCTGGCCGCTCTTGGCTCGACCAATCCAAAACGAATGCTTGCGTACTCATCAGTTGCCCATGCAGGATATATGCTAGCAGCACTTACAGCCGTCGGTGCATGGAATTGGAGTGAATCACTCTCGGGTGATGCAGCAGAAGCTGCGACAATGGTGCTTACTGCCTTGATGTTCCATATGGTTGTCCTTGTTTGTTTCAAACTAGGTGCATTTTTAGTCATCTCAATCCTTGAACAAGAAGGTGGTGGCCACACACTTGAATCACTTGGCGGACTTGCAAAGAGAGAACCGTTCCTTGCCGTGACCATGTTCATCTTCATGTTGTCACTTGCTGGCGTCCCTCCACTCGCAGGTTTCATGTCAAAGTTGCTTGTGATTATGGGCATTGTCAAGGTTGCAGCAGGTGATATTGGGGCTGCATTAGCCAACGGTGAATCAATTTCATTCTCCGATATTCATTGGGTTTGGTATCTTGCACTCATCATGGTCATTAACTCTGCAATTTCTGTATATTATTACCTTCGAGTGGGTATTGTGATGTTCTTCCATGACGCACCAGAAGGCAAGACACTCTTGCCCCAAGGTAACTCAGTTCGACTTGCAATCATCGCATGTCTAACGCTAACCCTGTACTTCGGGATTTCATCCGACGGCCTCATCGAGGTTTGCCAAAGTGCTGCTGATGCATTACAAGCATCATGGCAAAACTAACCTAATATTCACGTGTAATTCATGTGATGACTTCAAGAGGGGTTGTCGTTTGGAGGTTAATGGTGAGCGTTCTTGGGTAGAAGGCATGAAGAAAAAGTCGATGCAGAGGAACTTGCGCGACTTGAGGAGGATGGAGGTCAAGATGAGGCCAACATTCGTGTCAAAATGCCAGATAAGCGAATCAATGAAATGTTCGCCCTAGCAAAACAAATTCTTGGTGGTCGTCGGGTAACCGTACTCTGTGAAGATGGCGAGGAGCGAATGGCAAGAATTCCCGGAAAAATGCGACGTAGGCAATGGGTTCGTGAAAACGATTTGATCATTGTATGGCCTTGGGATTTTCAACCTTCGAAAGCCGATGTGAAACATCGTTATACGAAAACTCAAGCAATGTATCTTTCCCGTAAAGGCCTATTAAACGAGGTCGTCGATGATTTCGGCATGGATGTCAGGGTTGAAGAGGAGGGTGATGACGACCTGTTCGCATCCAGCGTCATGCACCTTGATGAAGAAGAAGATGAGATGTCCTCCGAGGAGCAAGATGATATGTTTGCCTCTGATGATGACGAAGATGATTTATTCGCAGCTGATGACGATGACGATGATTTATTCGCAGCTGATGACGATGAAGACGACCTCTTTGCGGAAACCAATGAACTAGAAGCAGATTTAAGTGATTCATCGGTCGAAGAAGCCCATGAAATACCCGAAGAAGAAGAGGTCTTTGTCGTCAAAGAAGAGTATCCCGATGAAGAACAATCGATTGAAGAGTCAGACGATGATGATGACGATATCGATGCACTATTTTCCTGAAACACCATGAGGCTCAAGTATGGGCGTCGATGAACACTGGGATGAAATACGTCCACGTCCAAGGAAAGGGAAGAAAAAAAAGCAATATTCATCTGAGGAAGAACGACTAGATGCTGAGTTCATCGAAGCCGAAGGAGCAAAGTTTGTCAAATCGCTTGAAACAGAAGCGGGGACATTTTCATGGATGAAAGAAAAGCGTTTCAGTACAATGTTTAATGAAATTGAATCCGGTATTCAAGGGGTGTTGGGCAAAGGGCAATTTGAGTGGGTTGACCGCCGTGTTTTCGACCAAGTTTTCGATCGATTAACCCTCATGGCTTTGTTCAAATTGATGAAAAATGGTGTTGTTGATACCATTGATTATCCAATCGCCCGTGGAAAAGAAGCACATGTGTTTCATGGGACCTCGATTGAAGGTGAGGAGGTTGCAGTCAAAATTTTCCACACTTCAAATGCAGTTTTCAAAAATCTCGTTCAATATATTGAAGGTGATATGCGATTCAAGAATATCAAGAAAAAACATCGAGATCTTGTTGAGGTATGGGTAAGAAAAGAGTTTCGGAATTTGACGCGACTGCACAACTGGGGATTACCAGTTCCAGCCCCACTCGGTGTGCACAAGAATGTACTCGTCATGGAATATGTTGGTTCGAAAGAGGGGCCTTCACCTAAATTAAGAGAGGTTGATCTTGAAAGTCCAGCAGAAGTTTTTTCAGAACTCGTTGAATTTTTAGCCGTATCTTGGCAATGCTCGGAACTTGTGCATGGAGATTTTTCCCCGTACAACATTTTGTACCATCATGACCGTCCAGTGGTCATTGATGTTGGTCAAGCAGTCATTGCAAGCCACCCAAAGGCACAAGAATTTCTGGTTCGTGATGTCAAAAACCTTGTTGACTGGGCTCAAAAAATGGGCGTTGAAACTGATGTTGCAGATTGTATGTATGATGTCCTCAACCTCGATGTTTCAAAGTACTCAATGAAATGATTATTCTTCTTCCCATACGATTCGTTCATCGTCTGCAAGTTCCATAACTTCCTCGACTTCTTCTGGGTTCGTTGGGTCGACTTGCGATGCCTTCATCCGTCGATTTCGTCGGTCTGCTGCAAGATCTAAACCAGGAACGAGGTCTTCGAATCGTTGAGTCAAGGGGTCGACGATTTCCTCGCGAGTTTCTAGCATTTCTAGCGACCGACTTTGGATTCGAGCACGTCTCCTGTCCTTCTCCAAAAAATGAATGACGCTCCCATGTTCGGAGCCCCCGGCAAGCATTTCGATAGCTTGGCGGGCTGAGTATAACCCGTCTTCTTCTCCGATAATGACGACCGTAGAGTTGTAAATACTGATTTCTGTGTTCGTGAGTTGTTCAATCCGTGTTCGAATTTTTCCTTCGCGGCCAATGATTCGTGCCCGGATTCGTCGTTGTTGATTTGACCGTTTTCCAACAAAGTCCCTCAGGTCAACCATTTCAAAAAAATGCTGGTCATCCAATAACCGAATGGCGGATGTTGGGGACATTCCACGACCGATGGCCTTGATGACATCGGGTAATTTCAGAGCCCGAACAGGGTCGTATGTCCCGCTTTCTCCCCAAATGACGTCCACATCACCGGACTCAGAGTCAACTTCGATGCGCTGACAACCACAAGCATCCCGTAAAGCCTTCACAGTCGTTCCTTTCGAACCAATGAGGACAGCGATTCTGTCCTTTGGAACGCGTGGAAGTGTCTGTCGCATAGTGCTACGGAATCGCTTTTGTTTTTCAATCCGTTGTTTTTCTCTGCCATCTTGAAATAAAGAAACCTGCCAAAACAAGAACGAGTATCGATGGGGCAAAAGAAGGTACGGAACCAGGATTGTTGATTGAAGCACCTGTAACCACGAGATAGTGGTAGTTGTTCGCTTCATTGAATTCATCAATGACGTTCACGTGGTCAATCGTTAACCTTAGGTCAAACTGACCAGTGTTCGGAACAGTATAATTCCATATCAGTGTGACATTGCCTGCTTCCTGACCACTTACAGTAACTGAACGAGTTTCGAGTACAGTCCACGAAACTGAAGCCGACCTGTCCGCTGGAGCAGATTCAAGTCGAACCATGACCGTACCACCAAATTGTTTGTTATGTTCAAGGACACTTGTGATCGTAACATTTCCCGAACGTTCGCCCGGTCGAACAATAATTCTGTCGATGTTTGTCTCCGACAAATTCCATGAGAAATCAATGGATGGGAGAATTTGGAAAGCCGATGGTTCAGTGGTGAATGAATTTGATGCGTTATCAAAAATCACTGCTCGAACCATCAAGTACTGACGTGATTTTGAAGCCCAGTTTGACAATCCGACTTGGGCATCAAGACCATTTGTCCCAACAGTAATCCATCGACCTGATAAATCTGGAACATCTCCCACACCGTTCCTATCGAAGCCGTATTGAATGTAGCTCGATGAAGCATCGATGCCCGAGAAGGCATCAAATGCGACCGCACTTACATTTGCAAGTCCTTGACGGTCAGTTTCAAGAGGGTCAACAATCCACTCATCAAATTCCGGTGCAGAAGTATCAACATTAATGGAAATGAATTCTTCAACACCAACATTGCCAACACGGTCAACAGCGCGAATCGAGATATTTGTTGTCCCTTCTTCAAAAGATAATGTCACAGAATCACTTGTCGTTTGCGTCCACATCGAATCTGTTGGGAGTTTGTATTCCACATATGAGACCCCAGAGCCAGTTCCGTCGGAGATTGCAGTTTGCAGCCCTGAAATGGTAATCGATTCTGAGTTTTGCCAACTGGAACCCGAACCAATTGTTAAGGAGCCAATGGTTGGTGGAGTTCGATCGATGCCGATGTACATCACCTCGGTCGTTGTGTAGCCAGAATAATCGTAAACAGTGAGCCGTGGGCTCCAAATTCCTTCACTCATTGACCCGCTCGCCCATGTCCATCCATAATTTATGCTTGAGGGCCCGTCAGTTGATGGCGTGCCAGGACCTGGGACCGAAGTGAGCGTGGCTTGTTTGAGGTCGTCATCCGAAGCCTGCCATGAGAAACTGATGCTACCGTTCGCCTCAATATTGTACCATGCTCGGTCAGTGCTTGATTCACCAGTTCCGTACGATGGATTGAGTGCTTCAAATTGGGTAATGATTGGAACTTGATTGACAATTGAGAACGTTTCGCTGAATGCAACAACAGAATCACTTGCATCGCTGTCCCATAGCGTTGCTCTCAACACATATGTGTCATTGGCATGCAACGTTGAATCAAAATATGTAATCCAAGGTGATGATGTGATATTCTTGACGGTTGTAAAAGATGCATTATCTTCAGATATTTCGACAAGAATTGATGCTGCCGTGCCAGTTCCGCCAACAGTAAAAGATAGAACCATCGAGCCAGTGATTTCTTCATCTGCCTCTGGTGCACTGTTGAATGCTAATTCGAGACTTGATGATGTACGATGAACCTCATCATCGCCGAGGTATTGCATCTCCATTGGAAGGGTACTGGCAAATGACGTGATGAGCAGGAGCAAGACCAAATGCATGGACACATACCGGCTCATGGTTGAGGAGATGACACATTCTCCTTGAATTCTCCCCTTGTTTTTGTCAACTAGTGAGCATTCAATACCACTCTATTTTGGTTTGAATGAGAAATTGAAGAGATGGGTTCAAGTGCTTTGCATAGTTTAGATGCATCATGCAGCAGAAGAAGGGGGTGCTTCTTGCATGTTTATTCCTACTTCCAATCCTCGTTCACTCGAGTTCAGCCGAGTCGAGTGGAAACATCGATTCATCATCCGCACAACTGGACATGACACCGAATCAACCAGTTGTCGGCGGTGAAGCGACGTTTTCCATCATCCTCACAAATGTTGGTACTGTAGATGCTTTTGATGTTCAATATGAATTTTTTAAGAGTGCTCTAAATGGGGAATTATTGACTGGAGGAGGTAACGTCATTGATATTCAAGCAGGAACTTCAGAAATCGTCAGTGCCACATGGGATAAGTTACCTGAAGGTGAACAAAGACTTTGGTTCCGATTTGCCGATGGGTCGAGTGCTGCTAGTTTTTATTATGACTTCAATGTATTAGGATTACCAACTCTACGAGTGATGGATATCGAAACCACACCATCTGAATCAATACGTGCAGGAGATTCAATGGAGATTGCAATGCGAGTAAAAAACACGGGTACAATTGATGCGGCTCAAAGCACACTCCTCCTTCAAGTACCCGACCAAACAGACCAGTATCTTTCTACACCAGCCCTCGCCGCTGGTGAAGAAACATGGCTCAATGTTTCTACGGTTGCACCTCAAACCGGAACCCATGAAATCATCGCAATTCCCGATATTAACAACGATATCGAGGAGGGTTCAGAAACAAACAAAGCAAAAACACACCAACTTACCGTTATCCCACACATGGATTTGTACTTCAAAAATGGGATTTCAATCTCAACCGTTGGCAATGTTTTCGAGGGGCCATGGAGTGTTTCTGGTACCTTAGTTCGAAGCAACGGCGAAGGAACAACCACAGTTTCACTTCAACTCGAAATCCCGAATCCCTCGGGCGGTACGCTGAGAACGAATCATTTCCAGGTCACTTTATCCGGTGGCACATTGGTTGAACAGCCTTTTACAAACGAATTCTCCCTAGATTCTCTTCCTCCAGGCCAACATCTTGTGACTGCAAAAATCAACTCAATCAACGATGCAGGTATCGTACAAGAACGAACAGATAATGATGTGGCGACAACGACACTGAACATTAGTGAAGTCCCAGATGTGGTGTTGGACCCTCCAATTGCAAATCTAACCTCAGTTGACGCAGGTGAGAGCGTTTCTTGGTTGATGACGATCACAAATAATGGTGACTTAGATGTGAGCGGATTTTTGTATTACAAATTCGATGACGGTCCTGTACTTTCTATTCGTATTGCACCATTTGAGGCTGGAAAAACAGAATTCATTGAAGTTGAATTGGATGCAGGCCTTGGGCAGCATATTGCAGTCTTCAACGCATCATGGGTCGCAGACCAAGGCAGTTTCGATGCAGATTTATCCAACTCTGTATCAACAGGTTCAATCAATGTAAATTCACCATTGAAACTCAAATGGGATTACGCCTCATTGCAAGTTCTTGACGAAGAAGGAGATAATGCAACATTCCCTCTCAGGCATGGAAATATGTATACTCTGTCAATCGATGTAACTGCGACATCGTCAACGGGTCAAATCAACATGACATGCATCGACGAACAAGACGACACAGATGTTATCGTTTTCCTTTCGATTGACGAAGAAAGGCAACGAAAAAGCATACAGTGTCAATTTATGGCACTCGCCTCTATATCGAACATCAAAATCATTCCTGACAACACCAATGCCATTGATTCTCTTTCAAGATCATACCAAACCATTAATCCCAACGGAAACAATGCGGAAGGCGAAGCATCTTCCTCTGGAACTGCGACAATCTTGGGATTTAGTGCACTGGTTCTAGTCGGTATACTCATCGCGGCATTTTTACTTACACGTGAAAGGGAAGAGGAAGTTGAGCGTGATATATTCGACTATTGTCCGGCATGTGATGGAGAACTCGAAGGCGGCGAAGACCGATGTCCACATTGTTCATTCAATTTGAAGAAAGCAAGAAATCAATTTCACGATTGTCATGAATGCGGTGAGTCTATCCCAGATCTTATCGAAAATTGTGCTTATTGTGGTGCCATTCAAGATGTCGCATCATTCTTTGAACGCCGAGAACGAAGGGAGCCAAAGGCGCAGAAAACATTCGTCTCACTTCCAGATGATGAGGAAGATGACGAAAATGAAATCGTTACAGGGGAAGAAAACTTCGATAAAACAATTCGAGAATTTGGTTTCGATGAAGGGCAACTAGAGGAAGAATGGGATGAAAACATTGAAGCTGCTGAAGCAGAGGTTGAGGCTGCGTACGACCGACGATACGCAGATGAGATTGCAGAAGAAGAAATGACAGACGAAGAACTCGAGGCTTACAAATCTCAAGTGACCTCAACCATTCGAAAGTCCTCCTCAGCAGACCACGACATTGATGCGATTATCAGAAGTAAGAAATCGATGAAGGCTGTTAAAGAAGACGATTCAGAACTCTCTGCCTCTGATGCAGATATCCGAGAACAACTCTTCGAGATTACTGGTGAAGAAGGTGTACGACCTGGTGAGAAAGTGCAAGTAGGTATGCAACTCAGTGATTCTTCCCTTGCTGGAAATGAGGTTCAAGAAGCATCGATGGACTTCACCATTGAAGAAGAAGATCTTCCTATGTCCGGCGTTGATGAAGACATTGATGACGAATTAACACCAAAGCGGAATCGCCCCAACCGAAGAAGGCCGGCTCAGCGAAAGAAAGCGACGGCCGAATGTGGTGCATGTGGTGCTGAAATCGATGCAAGTGCGGATGAGTGCAGCGTTTGTGGTGCTCAATTTGAGTGAAGGTGCCTGTCAGCATTCATAGGGTTCGTCACAGCCGAGGCTCGGTTTCCATTAGCGTCATCCAGGCAAGACTAGCGACAACCTTCAGTTGTATCAATACAGCGATGACAGCCCAAGGGATTGATAAAACTCGAGTTCATGGAACGACATGGTGCGAAGAATTACAATCATCGCAGCCATGTTATTGCTCACAACCTCAATGCTCAGTGGATGCATGGGCCTCATTCTAGCACGAGAATCAATCGAAGAACTTAGAGAACCAGCAATTCCGAGCATACGGTATGAAAAAATATCGATTTCACAAGTATGGGATACTGTAGAGGCACAACCATTTTCTTCGAGGCAGACATTCATTGTTGATGACTCGACCAATCGCATCAGTATCTATCTAAAAGTGAATTTCAATGCCCCACCAATCTTGAATCAATCCCAATTTGTACGGGCCTCTCTCACGGATGCAGAAGGTGTTGTTCAATGGCAAGAAGATGTAAGTTCAGATTATGAACCAACAGAAAAGCAACTTCTTCCAGCACCTTCGTTTGCAAAGGGTGAATGGATACTCAATGTTGAAGCGCGTGGATATGGAGAGAGCTTTGTCAATCAAATCAAGGACGAATTCAGTTTACGTGTCACTGTTGAAAAATCATGTATTCAGTATCCGCTCGAGGAAAGTTGCTTCTAAACAAGCCGTTCGGGACAGGCATGTGCTCTTGAACAATTTTTACACTTGCCAATTCGGTCATGATTTCTATGGACCTCACCAGATACCATGGCCTGTTGTATTTCTTTAATTTGAGATTCAAGGTGTTGTCTGTTTTCATTGTTCCACAAGACTTTGAACACTTTTTCATTACCATAATTAATCACACCGTAGGAGGGTGCATGGCCGGTCGAACTTTCCACGAGTTTGAGATACGATAAAACTTGGAATTTGTGGCTATCGTGTGGGAATTTTGGAGGCCTCCCAGATTTTTGTTCAACTGGAATGAATTCTTGGTCGATAATGACAATTTGATTGGGACGTCCTCGTAAGCCTGATTCTTTGTCAACGAGCAACGCCTCTTTCGCATCCTCAGAATCGGCATAGACGACCTGGGTACCCAAGTCGATGCCAATAACAGTGCTCAATTTGATCATCTGTTCGTGAGCGATTAATGCCTTTTTTAGACGATGCGTAGCAAACAAAGTCCAGAGGAGTGCTGTGATGGTGAGAATGAATGCAGCCTTTTCTTTATCGCTTGCCCATTGTAATGCAATCGAGTGTAGGGCTAAGATGATAGCACCTAAGAGCAATGTCGTTTCGATTCTTCCTCCTTCGAACCAACCTCCTATGAAATCAGGTGGTTCAAATATTGGCTCGATGACAACCGGTTCATCATTCTTCGATTTTTCCAGGTTAATCCAATTTCGCCAAGGCAAAAGAATGGTAAATATGGCAAGAATCAGCGAACTGAGAGCCCAGAGAGCGAGGTATCTTGTCACTTCATTTGTTTTTGTCTGAAAATTTTCGATATTGAGAAAGACAAATCCATCGATACAAAGAATGACGACAATCCCGACCCACCAAGTCCAAATTTCTAGATTTCTTCGTTCCCGGAGTTGATTTTCTGTGAGTTCTAAAGCCGCTTTTGAAATCTCTTCGTTTCGTTCAACACCCTGGGCCAGTGATGTGCCTTCTCCGATGACTCCACTTTTTGACAATGCCCAAGATAATGGGCAATATGTAAACTTCTCCACATCGCTTGCACTGACTTCAAGCATATCTCCAGATTCTGTTTGGAAATATCCGACCTCATTTGGAAATGCTTCACTTAACTGATAGACTACACCCAAGCAAGCATCCCCCCTCGTTTTCACGCAAACTTATGAAACATAAATCTGCTTGCATCAAATTGCATTAACGATTTCATCCTGCGAAGTGGTTTAATAGGGGCTGTTGGTGGCTTAAATCCCGAGGATTGCACATGAGTGAAGAAACCGAGTTGCTAATCGCACCCGACCTCTATGAAGAAAACGCTGTGAATATTGGTACTCAGCAAAAGAGTGCAGATATGCAACGATTCATCGAAAGAGTGCGAGAAGACGGCTTATACATGCTCGATGTGAACATGACAGACCATCGAATTCGTTCAATTGCTGCTATGCTCAACACGTACGACCCCCCTTCAATCATGGTCGTCTCCGCTCGTCAATATGGACAGCGACCCGCTCGAATGTTTGCTGAAGCAATCGGAGCACACGCTTCTGTAGGACGATTTATTCCTGGCTCGCTCACCAACCCATCGCTTCGTTCATATGTCGAACCAGACATTTTGTTTGTCACAGACCCTGCAGCAGACCAACAAGCACTTATCGAAGCGGTCAACTCAGGCCTTCCTATTGTAGGCATTGTTGATGCAAACAACAACTTGAGGAATGTAGATGTCGCTCTCCCTGCCAACAACAAAGGCCGTCGTTCTCTTGCCCTTGTGTACTACTTGCTTGCACGTGAAGTTTTGAAAATTCGTGGTGCAACCACTGATGAACAATGGGCTTCAGAACAAGATCTCGACCAGTGGCTTTCGACATTCTAGAGCGAGAAACCATCTTTGAGAAATCTGCTGATTTCTGCCGCCATTGAATCTGGTGTGGCTTGTTTGTGCATGATTGTTCTCACTTTTTTTGACCCCGGTAATCCTTTGGTAAAGGCGACCGCATGCCGCTGCATCCATCGGGGTTGAATTCCAATTGTTTGATTTGCATACTCAATATATCGGTCCCAACACCATTGTCGAGTTTTGAATTGCTTTTGTTCTTGACTCAACTCAAACCATTTTGGTTCATCTTGAACCCAAGGTAATTCATCCTCTTTCATCCAACCAAGGCCGACTTTGATATCAGCAAACACAGAAGGCCTTCCTATTGCTCCTCGACCAACCATTAAGCCTGAGGCTTCAGTTTGTTCAAAGCATGCTGCTGCTGATGCTGCATCGACCACATCACCATTGGCTATCACCGGAACTTCAACCGCATGAACTGCTTCTTCGATAGCAACCCAGTTTGCGTTTCCTTTGTAGCGTTGTTTTAGCGTTCTACCATGGATACACAATCGCTGTGCACCAACGTCTTCTAATCGTTGACAAATTTCAGTTGCATTATTTTCTTCTCTCCCTGTACCCAATCGCATCTTTGCCGTCACAGGTATCGACACTGATTCAACAATTCTTGAAACCATTTCAACCAGTGTATCCGGTTCGCCCATCAAGGCGGCTCCAGCACATATTTTGGTCACTTTTGGAGCAGGACAGCCAAAATTCAAGTCGATGATATCTGCACTTGATTCGAGCATTTGAGCCGCAGTGCTCATATCGTTGTAATCTCCTCCAAAAATTTGTGGAATGAATGGAATTTCCCGCTCATCCGATTCCATTTTTCTCCATGAAACTGCAGCTTCGCGTGACAATGCAGTTGAATTTGTAAACTCAGTGATCGTCACATCCGCCCCGCAGTCTTTTGCGAGCAATCGAAATGGTAAATCGGAAACACCAGCCATCGGGGCAAGAAATAGTGGCCGTGGTTCTCCAGCCCACGGTCCTAATTTTTCAGTGATAAATTGACTCATGTACTCTCCTCATGAAGAAGTAATTTGTCGAGATTCCTTGCGACTCGTTCAAACCTTGAAAAAAGCCGTTCTAATCGTAGCATCACCCGTTTAGTGACATCTTTTGGTTCTGTCCCTGCCAATCGGTATCCTAGCGGTAAACGACCACCGAGTAAGTTGAGGAGCAACATTTGTTCGGATGCATCAGTACCAACAAGGATTGTTTCAACATCACTTACATTCAAAGAATTCTTTTGCAGTTTAGTCAGTAATGTATTCTGTTGTTCATTGGAGAGAATGCGTTGAAATCCACCTTTTTTCAACAACCAATCCTCGCCTCTTTTCTGAAATTGACTTGTCATAGCAGACCATAGGGAGACTGGCAATCGGTCTGTCCGAGCTACACGTTCGACCATGCCACTGCTTCGGAATCGTTCCATGATTCGTCCTAGCCTTGCTTTTTGACCTCCGAACATTTCGTGTGCTTCATCGAGAGATAATGGTTCATTACGTTCAAGCATGCATCGAAATAACGATGATGAAATGGACCCCTCCACCAACTCTTTACCGGGTCTTTCGCCGAGTAAGCCAAAGTCACCCATCCACTGACTCAGTTCGTCTGCACCAGAATCGTTTGAAACCGGCCTCATATCACACAAACCTATAGAGAACAAGGCATGCTCTTCTTCTGGTAATTCAAGGGGGAGTGGTTGTGGCTTGCGTTTCCATAATGTATCGAGTAAAGCGAGTCGTTGTTTGGCTAAAATAGAACAATTGGAAACAAAAAATTCCAGTGCATTGACAAGACTACCGCCTCTGACGTAATATTTTCTCCATCCTTTGTCTTCAGTACTGAAACCGATAATACCTGCTTCAACAAGTCGTTTAAGGTGGTGATTTAATGACGCCGATGTAAGTCCTAATTCATCTGCGAGAACCTGAGAATCCCAGCCTTTTTGTGGATAGGCAAGAAGGTAATCTTTGAGCATTCGATGTACAGGACCTGCTCTTCCTTTGTCAGAAGTTTCATCTCCACGTTTTCGCACAAGTGAAAGCGTATCAATAATCCAATCAATAAGTGCATCCGCATCATTGGTTTGAGCAGGGAGTGCGATTTCAGTTAACCGCAGCGAGAACATAGTCTGCTGTGTACCTCAACAGTCTTTGAATCCTACGCAGTAATTGTCGCTCAAGCGTTAGATTCTGTGACCTTCGTAGCGGTCGTCATAGGCCTCATAATCAATTTGATGTTGACCTGACCAACGAATTGAAAGATCAATATGGGGCATGACATCCAAAACATCTTCGTGAAGAATCCCTCTTCGTCGAAGAACTTTCACAGCCGAGTGAACGGTTGCCCTCGTCCGACCGAGGCGACGTGCTAATTGAGCCTGTGATTTTGGTACGCCATCAATTTCAATACTTTCAAGAATTGATTTTTGCACGGTCGATAGCCCGATTGGCAGATATGTGGCTGCACGCTCCACACTAACTTGTGTTCCTCTTAATTCTTCGATTTGACTTGGCATCCCAGCGAAGTAACAGGTCCGGCCATTGACAGGGACAATGGTGATTGCTTTTTGTTGTTGAAGTACATCAAGATGATGACGTAATGTACCATTTGCAGCATTTAGAACTGCTTGTAATTCACGATAACAAAGCCCGGGATGTTCATCTAATGTTCGTAGGATTCTCCGACGCTGTGGATGTTCAGAAGAAGGAAAGCGTGTCGAGATGCTTCCCATAGCCATAGCACCTACAGCACCAGCAGCGGTGATGAAGCCGTTTGCTATGTTGACAGCAGTACTCGTCGCTCCAGCAAAGCCAGCAACCATCCAGGGCCGCTGTCTCATCCACTGTGAGAGTAGTGCCATAAGGTAGAACTTTCACCTAACATATGTTAAATCATCGCCCATCTGATTCATCGTCAGAATTCTTGACTGAACCTTGAAGAATTTTGAGGTGAGCAACCAATGGTGAAAGCAATCGTCCACATTGAATTCCATGACTACTGAGTTGGTAATGGACTCGAATTGGAGGGCCATCATCGACAATCCTTTCCACGAGTCCTTCACTCATGAGGAATTGCAATTTGTCAGACAGCGTTCGTGAAGAAATTCCGGAGAGAAGGACTTTCATTTCATTAAATCTCATTGTTTTTGCAATATACAGCGTTGAGAGAATCTCAATCGTCCATCGAGAACCAAAAACATTCAACGCCTCGACAGCAGCCTGAACTTCCCATTCGACAGAGTGTTCAGCCCCGGTTGAATAACTTGCCAATACTGAGCGAATCTCTCCACCATTCTCGACGGTGTGCTCAATGAGTGTCTCAATCTTCTCAAATGATTGTTTTTGTAGATAGAGAGGGGGGTCTGGCATAGGAACAAACAAGCGTCGTGTTCGGCTTATATGAGTGCTTTCATTAGTAAAGTAAGTGAAATCAACGCCAAATCGACCAACCATGTGTTTGATTCAAGTAGGAAAGCCTCACCATTCTATTCGATGAGCCGTCGCATTATCCTTATTCGCGGAGGTGCGATGAGCAGATTCTCCGGTCTCGGCAAAGGCTATCATGACATGCTTGAAGTTTTACAAAATGGTGAAGTGACTGGATGGAGCCACAGCACCACCTTAGAATACGGTTCGACATCGGATATGTCAAGTGTAGCGAGATTACGGCAACGATGGTATACTCATCCGAACCGAGTCAAAAAACACCTCAAAAATCCCATTGATTCAGACATTGCCCTCATTACCGACCAAGAACAAAGTCATCTTATACCGCATCATTCAAACATCCCTGTTGGTATATATGTGCACGATTTGTTTCACATTTTCCCAACCGTTGAAGATTTCCCCGAAGGGATGGTAAGTATTGGACAACGACACCCGAATTTTATCCGCAAGCGTGACCTTAAAAAATTGAAAAAGGGATTATCTCGGGCGGATTTTTTCTTTTGTAATTCTGAGGCTACTCAACGATATTGCCAACAATATTTTCCAAACAAACCAACATATGTCATTGCATTCCCAGTACATGTCAACGACTATCAGTTCGAGAAAACCAAGAACAGCTATCCGCTTCAATTTGACGAATCAAAGTGCAATCTTCTCGTCGTCGGAAGCAACGAACCACGGAAACGATTGAAATTTCTCGTCGAATGTTTGAGAAAAATTGAGCCAGATATTCTTCAAGATATTGTTATTCATCATGTTGGGTCAAAAGTTTGTCCTGAAACTGGTTTTGCCATTGACGAAGAGGCAAAAAATGCTGGCATACAATGGTTGTATCATCATGGGCCAATCGATGAATCTTCCCTCAACTGCATGCGATGGAATGCAGAAGTTTTGCTCTTTCCATCTGCCGCAGAAGGTTTCGGTTATCCTCCTCTTGAGGCAATGATGGCTGGCTTACCGGTCTTATGTTCAAATTTTGCAGCACATCATGAATTCGTACCCGACGAAATGTGCATTGATGGTAAAGATGTTTCATTGTGGGCCAAGCACATGAAAGATGTGCATCAAATGTGGAAGCAACGAAGTGGACCACGACAACCTGTGCCCTTGGATTCATCGGTCATTGAACGATTTTCAAAAAACACGTACTGCACAACACTCTGTGATGCCTTGAATGAGGTACTCAAAAATTCATAGCCCTCACATTCTTGAAGTCTTTTTCATTCGGGCAACCCATGGAACCAATTCAAAGGGTTGCAATCATCGGTGCAGGAAACATGGGTTCTGGCATTGCACAAAAAACAGCACAAGAGGAATTTGACGTTGAAATGGTTGACAGAGAATCACAATGGGTTGAACGTGGCCAATCCATCATTTCCAATTTTTTGAACGAAGCGATGGAACGTCGAATTTTTCGGCAAGAGCAGGTTGATGAAATCCAATCAAGAATTCACGGTGTTGTCGGTGTTGAAAATACGAACAAAGACACTGATTTGGTGATCGAAGCAGTTTTCGAGGATTTTGACATCAAAACGCAAGTGTTTGCAACATTGGACGGCGTATGCTCCCCCCAAACAATCCTTGCATCGAATACATCGTCCCTTTCAGTCAATGAACTAGCTCAAGCAACGGGGCGACCAGACCGATTTGTAGGCCTGCACTTCTTTTATCATCCAGCAAAAAACAGACTTGTTGAAGTCATACCTGCAAAAAGCACGTCGAAGGAAACACTCGACAGAGTCGTGCAGTATTGCAAGGGACTTGGTAAAGTTGTCATCACTTGTGCTGACCGCCCTGGTTTCGTTGTGAATCGGTTCTTCGTACCTTGGTTAAATGAGGCTTGTTATCTTCTTGAAGAAGGCGTTGGAACAACAGCACAAATCGATGCAGTCGCGAGAAAAGCCTTCCGAATTGGACTAGGACCTTTTGGTCTGATGAATTTAACAGGTCCACCCATCGCATTGCATTCAACCGATTATCTCGCCACTCAGTTGTCAACACCGAGATATAACGGTGCTCAGAACTTGAGAGATTTGGTCGAAGGCCAACACATGTGGGATATTGAGGAGGACGATTCGTACTCAGAAGAGCAGTATGCAGCGATCTCCGAACGTCTCCTTGGCGTTGTCTTCGGTGTTGCTGCACAAATTGTCGACGAAGGCGTTTGTTCAATTGAAGACGTTGACAGAGGTGCAAAGGTTGGACTTCGTTGGGCTCTCGGTCCATTTGAACTGATGAATCGCCTCGGTGTCCAGCGTTCTCTCGAGATGGCACGTGCGTACAGAAATGTAGCGAATCAGGGTTGGGATGTACCTCAATTTTTCATCGACCAAGGCGACCAACCTTGGGACTTTTCCTTTGTCGATACGACAATCGAAGGGGGTATTGCTACGCTCACCATTAATCGACCGGAAGCAATGAACGCTCTCAATGTTCAAGTGGTCGATCAACTCATGGAACAATTCAATGCAGTAGAATCCAATCCAGATGTCCACACAATTGTCCTCGATGGGGCAGGGAAGGCCTTTATTGCTGGTGCTGATGTCAAATTCTTTGTTGACAAAATACGTTCTGATGATTTTCAAGATATTTACGATTTTACTGCAAATGGACACAATGTGCTCAATGCCTTTGAACATTCTAAGAAAACAACAATTGCTCTTACAACAGGACTTGCTCTTGGAGGTGGACTTGAACTTGCCATGGCGTGTGATTACAGAATTGGCACTCGAAAAACCCAATTTAGATTCCCCGAAACCAGCATTGGAATCTACCCCGGTTTAGGTGGTACTCAACGTCCAGCACGCTTGTGTGGTAGAGAAGTCGCAAGATGGGCTGTGCTCGCTGGCAATTTCATGGATGCACAAACAGCGTACGATGTTGGATTGCTCACGCATCTCGTGGAGGTATCAGAAGTCAGTTCTTGCATCGAATCGATTCAAGGGAAACCAGATTCAAAGTATCAAGGAAAGCCGAATAACCCCGAATCTAAAGTAGTTCAATTTGCCCAATCCTTCTATTCTGATGAGAATATGGAATTTTTGCTCAATAACCAATGCCCCCAAGGTTTCGATGAAGCCGATAAAATTGTCACACGACAAATGAAATCATTG
>Ga0255778_10002019_pt1 | contig 17869 bp, 16 predicted proteins | sample 071ome_31_FD_179976 | JGI IMG/M metagenome (GOLD analysis project Ga0255778, IMG submission 179976) | Coastal salt marsh microbial communities from the Groves Creek Marsh, Skidaway Island, Georgia - 071405CT metaG (version 2) | ecosystem: Environmental > Aquatic > Marine > Intertidal zone >...
CTTTGGTTTCTTTCGGAATTTCGCAGATAAAGTTGAAAGAGCCATCGGCGTTTTTCAACGGCACGTCGTGCCACGGGGAGATTCTCTTCCCGTCTTTTTCGTAAAAGCATCGAAATTCCATGGACGGGTAGTCGCCAACTTTCGAAGATTGGTACGCGGACATCATCGTCGTCGTCGTCGCGCGGAGGTGTCTGCGGGACGATGGGATCGCGTGGGACGACGTTTTGTGCAAACTCGCGCCGCGGCGAGCGATGGAGTGCATCGCGCTCATCGTTAATCTGGTCATGGCAGAAGACGTCATGTTTTTTGTGACGTTACTGTTGTTGTCGATTAAATGGAGTTTGTTGTGTTTCTCGTCTCGTCGTGCAACGACAAAACCAGGAGGTGGGAATAGTTATGAGGAAGACGAGATGATGAAATTTCCGATTTTTGGAAGAAGATCAGTCGTCTGTTTTTTGTCGATGTCGAGCTTCTTCTTCTCGCAAAGAAGAGAAGAAGAGGAAGAAAACAAAACTTTGAGGAGGAGGAGGCAGAGGAGGCAAAAAAAAGAGACGACTTTATCTGCCGCTGTCTCTCTCGTCTTCTTCCTCTCCTCCTCCTTCTTCTTCTCTTTGTTCTCCTCCTGGTCTTCGTCGCAATCGTCGTCGTCGCAATCGTCGCGGTGCTCCGATATTCTCCTCGTCGACATCCCCTCTCTCTGCGCGCGTATTTTTTTTTTTTATGTGCGCAGGCAGGGGTGTGTCATCTTTTTTTTTTCTTTTAGCTCTCTCGTTTTATTCGTAAAAATTGGTAAATTGGTGGCGGAGGAGGATTCCAAACCTTGGATTTTTTGCTTCGGTGGCATTAGCGATTAGAGAGAACACACGTTAAGCGTCGTCCTCTTCTTCCTCATAAGTTATATTTTGTACCACGCGTTACGGTTAAAAACAGAAAAGAACATGTTATCCGTTGCATCCACAACCACCGTTACGACGAGCACAACTCGATTCAACGCGTCGAGCAGCAGCAGCAAAAGGAGAGTGAAATTTTCTTCTTCCTCGTCGTCGTCGTCGTCGTCGTCGTCCTCGGTGACGATTGCAAAATCGTCGCGCAACGACAGACAGCAATTAAATTATAACAACATCAACAACGACAGAAGAAGAAGAAGCAGAGTATTAGTAGTTAAAGCGAGCGAAGATGCCGCCGCAGACGCGGACATTTCCGTGGTCGAGCGAAAGCGCGATCTCACGGCTGGGCAATACGTGCAACCGGAAATCACCTCTCGCTCGCAATCGGGAAGATTAGTGCCAGAAGAAGGTTTCAACATTGCGCGAACGTCGTTCGGGTCGATTGGTTTGTCCGTTGGTTTGCCGTTGTTGATGTACGGTTTTGGAGCGTACTTTTCGTTCTTACCGGGGACGGAAATTTCGGCACTCATGCTCATCTACGGTTTTCCGATTTCTTTGATCGGTTTCGCGTTGAAATACGCCGAGTTGTTGCCGCTCGAGTGCGAATCGTACGAGGACGCGGTTAAAGTCAGAGAAGACCAATCGACCAAGGTATTGACGCAGTTAAGAAACGACGTGACGAGATACCGATACGGGGACGAGCAACACTTGGAAGAGGCCATGAACATCATCTTTAAGTTCAACCGACCGGGAGGATTACAAAAGAGACAAAGACCAAAGTTGGTTGGCGTTTCTGAACAAATGGTGAATGGAAGATACGCGATCGTTTTAACCTTCGAGTCTCCGAAAATTACCAAAGAAGAATGGGACGGGTTCATGGGTAAGTTTTCCAAGTTTTTTGGCCCGAACGTGGACGCGGTGGCCGTGGAGAAGAGCGAAGGCGTTGCGGAGATCATCTTGATTTCCAACGGCGGAGACGATTTAGGTGGTCCAGGGGACGACATGGAAGTCTTGCCGCCGCTCATGCCAGGTTTGCCGGCGAGATACCAAAAGAGAGGCACGGCGTAAAAAGAAAACGAGCTCGCTTACAACAACAACATTAACAACAACAAACATATATTCATCGTTGCATTTCGCTTTTGTTATTATCACATCATCATATTTCTAAAGTTATTATTACACACAGTCACACAGACGCACACGTCGCGCGAATTCTTATAAAGCTTTACCGCTCACCAAATCGTACGCTTGCTCGCTCGGTCGCACGCTATCTTCGGTGAACTTGTTACTTCTATACGCCGCACTCACTGGACTCCACGTCAACCCTTCTCTGTTGCTCGGTTTACATCGCGCTCTGAACCGTAACTCCATAGAAATTCTACCTTTCGCGGCTTCCGAGCGCGCCTCCACGGGATTTTTCGACCCCTCAATCAAACTCTTCTTATCGTCAGAGTCCCACTTCCCGGAGCCGTGCCAGCAATCGAATGAATCAAAAGCGACAAAAGGAGCAGTCACCCATTCGTGCTCGTCGTCCGCGATGAGTTCTGGGCTCCCTCGGGCTAAATAATTCGGATCGGTCGCGTCGCCAAAATCTTTGCCTTTCTTGGTCGAGAACATGTTCATAACAATCGGTGCCGCTGCCATCGGGTTCGATTTGATCTGTTCAAACGCCGACGGTGGTTTAATTTCGTTTCCATTTTCGTCCAAGTTATCTTTTTCCGTGCGGATGTCGTATTTCCACTCCTTCGCGCCTCCATCTTTCGGTAACAAGACTAACAACGGATTATCCCAGACTTGTCCCGTTGGATCTTTCGGCGTCCTCGAAATCCACACGTTGTAATATCTGTACGAGTATTCCTCAGAATTTTCCATCGCTGTTTCCATCCAGTTCGGAGACTTGTAATCGATCGCATCCGGGTCTCGGTGTAATCTCGGCAGCGGATTATATTTGCAGTGCGTGAAATCGCCTTTTGGTCTTCTTTGCATGAAATCGATTGCGCGCGTCTTTTGAAACTCTGGTTCGTTTACAAACCCAACGCCGTTTAACACCTCTCCTCCAAACTCTGGCGAGCACTCTTCCGGGAAACATTCCTCCAACAAAGCCTTCCCGGCTTCGAACGCTTCCGGCCACAGCGTGTGATGCCCGGCGTTCTTATTCTTCACGCCTATTCTGTCCCAGTCTTTTTCGATGATGTTCAACAACGTCTTCAACTTTGGATTTTCGGCGTCGATTAAAGACACGTATTTCTCGCAGTTTCTCGCTTTAATTCTCGCCTTTGCCTCGTCGTTTATGAGAACGTCGTAGTCTTTGTTCCCATCTTTATACGGGACGGCCAGTTTCCTCGCTTTCGTCTCTTTGCCTCGCAGTTCCGTCAGAGACGACGACGACGATGATTTTTTTTCAGCGGCAGTCGTCGTCGTCGCGGTCGATGAAGAAGAAGAAGAAGAAGAAGAAGCGTCAACTTTCGTCGCGTCGACGATGCATCTTCTCTTACTAATAATAGTATCACTACTCTTGTTGCCTTTGTGACGCAACGCGGATAAATGATATCGAGGAGAATACGTCGCGGTCGGCATCGTCGTCGTCGTCGTCATCATCTTTGCGTTTGTCTCGCGCGTTATGACGGGAAGAGGAACGAAGAATTTGATATGTGGTTGGTTGATGGATAGAAGAAAAGAGAAGAGAGGTGTTTTTGCGTGAGATTTTTTTTCCCCGCGAAATCTCTCCGCACGCATCATGTTCGGAGAGAACTTTTGACACGCACACACGTTTTTTGTCCAACTTACGAACGAGTTTTTGGACGACTCACTCGATGAGCGACACGCCACAAAACAAAACAACAACAACCACTATATATAGAGAGAGAGAAGATGTCATCGAATGACAACAACAATCCAATCTTAAACTTCCTGTCGTTCACCGCGCAAATTCCTCTCAACGAGGGCGAAGATCTGCGCTCGTCCGAGGCCAAAGGATTCACAAAGACAAAGTTAACGAAGGACGACGTGCAACCCGCCTTTGACGGCTCGAAATGTTTCTCGTACGCGGTAACCGTGCCGAAAGGAACGACGCACGTCGGGGTGATGGCGACGTCGTTCAGTGGATGCGCGCTTAAAATTAACGATACGAACGGGAACATGTCCGTGGTTGAATTGTCTCAGGCAAAGAATGCGATTAAGGTGACGTTACACGAGACTGCCGACGCGGGTGAGGCGAAGACAACGTACGAGATTCGAGTTCACGTGTCCGAGGAAACGGCGAAGGACGGCGAAGTCGTCATGAAGGAGAAAGAGGTGCCGGAAGATCAAAAAGTCGTGCACACGCACTCGCACGATGGGGTGCCGTGCACGCACGATCACGGACACTCGCACGATGGAGTGCCGTGCGATAAGGACCACTCGAAAGACGGGGAAGAACACGGCCACGGTCACGGTCACGGACATAAGAAGCACGCGCACTCTCACGACGGCGTGCCGTGCGATAAAGATCACTCGAAAGAAGAACACGGACACGGGCATTCGCACCACAGTCACGGCCACGGCCACGGCGAGGAGAAGAAAAAGGAAGAGGAGCACGGACACGGGCATTCGCACCACAGTCACGGTCACGGCCACGGCGAGGAGAAGAAAAAGGAAGAGGAGCACGGACACGGACACGCTCACAAACATTAGTTGCCATAGATCCCTACGCACACATACCGTATGTGTGTGATATTATTAGCTGCTTAAAACTACATCTGTAAATAATTATTCTCTCTCTGTTATTGTGAAAACTAAAAATATTTCTTCTTGTTCTTTTGAACGTTTGCTTTTTTCGACGAATCCTGAGCACCAGGCTCCCCGCGGCGGCGAGGATCCCATTCATCCAAGACGTTCAGTGGAATCTCTTTCGGATTTCTCGCGACGACGTAGTGCTTCACTTGTTCTTTTCGCAACTTTTTATGCAATCGCAAGGCTTCCATTTGATCGTCGCCGAACCCGCATATCCAAAGCGAAAGAAACGGAGAAGTTCGTTCGCCTCTCCTTCCGACGTGACCTCTGCGTTTCTTCTCCATGCCGTTTTCTGCGATATTCTTATTCCTCAGTTTTGCTAAAGGTTTTGGCGTGAAGTAATAATACCGCTTCGTTGGCGCGATGTAAAACGGCAACACTTGACCGCGTTTCTTGTGCATGTTCATTTCCTCATTTTCGTCTTTGTCCTTCAAAGCGTTGTCTCTTTCCTCGGCGCCTTGCGCGCCTCCACTCAAAAGTGCCGGCACGAAATACGGTTTGCACACGACGTAACTCGGAACGAGCATGAAGTACGGTCGACTGAATTGTGTCATGTTTTTCGCCGCAAACGCGACGCACTTCTCCACGTGTTCCTCCGAATACGGTGGGTTCGTTACGAACACGTCGTGTTCGGGAACTTCGTTTTTTGCAACCACTTCGTAAAAATCTTTGTTTTCGTTGATGACGTTCGGGAATCCAAGCTCGGTGAAGTTCGTTTTCGTCGCTCCAGCGCAATAGTAAGGATCATAAATAACGAGTTCAGACGGTTTTTTATTCTTTTGAGACGCGACGATGTTTAAAAAGTTCACGATGTCTTTGTGCGCCTCCAAAGACGTCTCGCAATGGTCATCCGGATTGCACTCGAACGTGTGATTCACATCCAACTTTACCAGCTCTGTGGGTTCTCGTTGTTTTTCTTCTTCTTCTTCTTCTCCTTGCGATGATAATGACGACGACGACGACGACGACGCGTTGTTGTCACTTTGTTCACTACTACTGCTATTACTTCTACCATTTCTATTCGCGTTACCGTCCTCCCCTTCGTCGTCGCGCTTGACGACTGTTTTCGTCGCCGCGTTCCACGTGCCTATGCGCTTGTGCTCACCATTATCGTCTCTCTCTTCGCTCGAATACACAACTGAACTCCTCTTATCTACCAAAACTAACGTACCATCGGCTAAAGCCACGCCTTCGACTTCAAACGTCGTGCGATGGTTCTTCTTCGTTTGCCCGATTTTTCTCTCTTCCTCTTCTTCTTCTTCGTCCGTTTCCGTTACGTCGTTTTCGTCGTCGCCGCCGTCGCTTTCCTCCTCTGCCGTCGCTTTCTTCTTCTTCTTCTTCTTCTTCTTCTTTTTCTCCGCTCTGCTCTCTTCTTCTCCCTCTCTCTTATCTCTTTCCATTCGCTCTCGTTCTCTTTTCCGTCTCTCGACTCTCGCGCTCTGCGAGTCTCTCTTCTTCAGCCGTTTTCTCTCCGCCGCGTTCATTCTTTTTTTCGTCTCTGGCTGCTGCTGCGCAACTTCACCGGTACTCGAAATGGGATTCGACGTCGGCGGCTGCGTCGTCGGTTGCGATTTCGCGGCGTCGGCGAACCATTTCTTCCCACCGTCTTCGACGATTCTTTTGTCTTCTTCTTCTTCTTCTTCTTCTTCGGAGGAAGAGGAAGAGGAGTTGAACCGCGACAAGTCGTCGTCTTTCTTCTTCTTCTTCATCACGCTGGACTCTCTCTCTCTCTTTTTTGTGGAAAACGTGGATATTTTTTTCTTCCTCTCGTGTTCTTCACAACTTGAGAAAAGGATGACGCTCGCGAGTCGCATCTCAACAACAACAACAACAACAACTGCTCTTTCTTTCGCGGTCGAGAATAAGAGGAGCATCTCGTCTTCTCGCTCGCGTTCTTCTCGCTCGTGTTCTTCTTCTTCTTCTTCTTCTCGTTCTTCCTCGGCGGGGAGACTTTTAGCAGGACGACGACGACGACGAGATTTTTCTCGTCGCACAGACGTCAGCGTAAAGGCTGAAGAAGAAGACGCGGTGGATAACGCCTTGTTTGGCGGAGGGAACGACGACGACGACGATGGAGAAACGAAGAAAAATAAGAAGAAGCAGTTGGGGAGTAAAGGGGTGAACTTGTTCGATCCGGCGGCGACGCTTTCACGCGCGCTGACGAAGAGATTCGGTATCGTCGGTGGTTTGTCTCTCGTGGCTGTTTTGGCGTTAGTCGAAGGCGGGGAGATTGTGAAGTCTTTGCTAGAAATCGATAAAGACGTGGACGAGCAGTCGGAGACGGTCACGGAGAGCGGGCTCGGAATAAAAGACATTCGCATCGGGGGCGGAGGTATGCCGAATAAAGGGAACTTTGTCGGTATAGAGGTGAAGATGTCCAACGCGGAGGATCCAACCGTCGTATACGTGGATACGAAGAAAACTGGGAAACCAATCGCGTTCATCTATAAGAACGGGAAACCGTTGTTGACGCCGCTGTGCGAAGGAATAGTTGAAGGCGTATCGACGATGAAAAGAGGTGGAATACGCGAGTTGAGAATACCGGCGGAAAAGCTGGGCTTTGGCGCGAACGACGTCGTGTTAGCCGACGGAGTGACTAAAATTAAGGGAGGGACAGATTTACTCGTTCGAGTCGAATTGGTCGATGTCACTTCGTACTATCAATAATTACACAAGAGCTATAATATATTTTGTATGTATGTAAGAAAATAATGTGCGAATCTTTCTTTTTTTTAAGCCCACGCTCTGCCGGAGGCGCCGTAGAAATCGTTCAAGTACCCGAGCGCGGCTTCGTCGACGACAACCTTGTCGGCGTTTAAGACGTCGTAGACGTTCAACTTGGTGATATCCGCGTGCACAACTCTCGCCATGTTTCTCGTGGCCAACTCAACCTCTTTCGGCGCGTCCTTCGTGATGACGTATGTCTTCTCCTCATTGACGTTAACCCCCCACGATTTCAAGTTGTCTTGAAACGCCTTTGACTTTGGCACCGTGACGCCAGAGTTGATGCCGTCTACGACAATCATGGAAGAAGCCGCAGATTGAATCGCCGTCGCCATCGCTAATCGTCTCTCTTTCTTGTTCATCTTAATGCTCCAGTCCTTCGGCTTCGGGCCGAAAGTAACGCCCCCACCCGGGAGTAACGGAGATCTCTTCGAACCCAAACGAGCGTTCCCGGTTCCTTTTTGCTTGTACGGCTTTTTACCGCCACCTCGAACTTCACTCTTCGTCAAGGTTGATGCCGTACCCTGTGTATTGATTATGAGAGAAAAAATGAGAAGATCACATGAAGTCAGTAAAGCGCGCACATAAACACACACACACACACGCACAAAGAGAGAGAGAAGACGATACGTTTTTCAAGATCGGTCGGCTAAGAGAAGAAAGAGAGGAGGAAAACTTTCTTTCGGATAAAGTTTTTTTTTCTTTTTTCTTCCCCGTGGTCACCCCTCTCTCTCCCTCTCTCTTGCACAAAAGAAGGAGATAAGAAAGAGGTTTTTAAGCGAAAAAATTTCGAGAACGAAATCGGAAACGACTCCGGAACTAATCACTCACCCTTCTCGCGTTTTGTCTAACCATAACGACGTATTTGTGCACAATCCCCTTCGCAACTTCGTTTCTGGCAACCTTCAAATCTAAGTTCGCTTCGCCAGCCGAGGAGCCGTCAAACTTTACTTTTCCGACCGATGCGGCATTGACGCAAAATTTCGACGTCGCTCTCGTCGTCGTCGTCGCCGAGGAGGTCGCGGTTTTGTTGTTCAAGGATTGGCCTCTGAACGACGCGCACAAGCTTTGCATGTTTGCAGTGGATGCGGTGAAAGACATTTTTGCGTGTGCGTTTATCTACTTCTACTGTTGTTTCCGTATGTGACGTACAAAAAGTAAGGAAGTTTTCTCTCTTGGTTTTTTGTTTTTTTTTGGGTGTGTGTGCTTCGGAAGCGTGTCCCTTCTTCTCGCGTGTGATGTTTTTTTTCGCCCCTGTGATTTAAAAAAACACTCAAAAAACGACAAACTTCACAAAAAAAAAGAGAAAGGAGCAGCGGTACGAGAAAACAAAAATCTATCATGAAGCAGACAACTACGGCGACGGTACTCGCGGATGCCGCGGCGAACGTGCCCACGACTTTAGTCTCGTACTTGCAACGACTGAAAGCGTTGGACGAGACGTCCGCATCCGTGAGCGATAAGGTCCACTCGGAGGTGGAAAGTTTCGTGCTCGCTTTGACGAAAGAGAACAAAAAACGGAAATTGAATACTAACGAAGACGATGAAAGAAAAGGAAAAGAAGAAGAAGAAGAAGAAGAAGAAGACAACGAAAAGAGCAGGAAGAAAAAGAAACAACTGCTCGAAGAACACATCGAAAAGAGCGTGAAGTTGTGCCTGGAAATCGCGGACGAGAAGTGCGCTTTAGCGGCTCGAGCGTACGATTTAGTCGACGAACACATCACAAAGTTGGACAAAGACTTGAGAGTGTTCGAGGACGAAGCGAGGAACAATACCAACACGAACAAGAATAAAATGAACAAGCAAGGAGGAGAAAACGATAAAAAGAACGATCAAGTTGGGTCACCGTATTACGTGAACGAGGCCGATCCGAACGAACCGACGTATTGTTATTGCAAACGCGTGAGTTTCGGGGAGATGGTCGGCTGCGAAAACGATAAATGTAAAATAGAATGGTTTCACTTTTCGTGTGTCGGGTTAGACCCGACCGTAAAGTTAAAAGGGAAATGGTATTGCAAAGAGTGTAAAATGAAAATGAAAATGAAGAAGAAGTGACAGAGAGTGGAGATAGATATATATATATAGAGAGAGAGAGAGGAGAAAGTGTTTTTAGCAGAGTAATCAACGCGGTTTACGAAACGCATAAAGCTGGTTGCAACAGCGCGAACATTGGACCTTTCGTGTAGCTTGTTTTAGTAGGTGGTGATGATGATGATGGTGATGATCCCGCCGACGATGGTGTCGCGTACATGCACATCTTTAAGTGCGTGTCGTCATTTTTCATACTCCACGGTCTCCGTCCTTTTCTCGGCGTCGATATCTCGGCAACTTCCACGCGTTTCTTTCTACGAACGACGCGATCTTGCGGTTGAAACACGCGACCACCAGCCATTCCTTCTAACGTACACCATGTTGTTGGATCCAATCGAGTCGTCAATTTCTGCGGCGACGTGTTGTTCTTGCGTTCTTCTATTCGTTGCTTCCTCTCTTCGTTCCTTTGCTCTCGTCGTCGGCGTCGTTCGAGCAAACGCGCTTCGCCAGTCAGTTGTAACAACACAGAGGAGGAGGACGACGATGATTGATTATCGTTGCTGCGCTCGATATCATCGCCGTTTCGTTGCCTCGACGTTTTCTTTAGCCTCTTCGTCTCCTCCGATGCGCTCGTTTTGTGTCCTCCTCTTCCTCTGCCGGCGTCGTCAAGAAGAAGCAACTTCTTTTTATTTTCGACCAAGTTTAACGCTAAAAGCGTCGTCGTGTTCAGAGACACTTTATTATTATTATTATTATTATTATTATCCTCATCGCGCGACGAGGACAGAGACGAGCGAGCGAAAGCGTTCGAAATGGTTTGCGTTGCGTTTGGTTTTGCCATAAAAAACGTTCAATGTGTGTGCGTGTGTGTGTGTGTGTATTATATGCAGTCAAACGACAACGAAAAGAGGGGAGTTATTTTTAGCTTTTAAGTGGATTCGTCGTGTATTTTTTTTGTGTTCTGTGCTCGCGTACAGAAAAATCTGTTCGTTTTTGGTGTAACCGCCACATTGACATTTACTCACAACACAAAACATATCAACACAAAGAAAAAAGAAGAACACATGGACGAGTCCATGTTAGCAGAGATCAACAACAACAACAATAACGGCGCCTCCTCCAACGCATCTTCTGGAAGCGGTGGCACGGAGATGATGTTACCGCGATTTTCGCAAGACGTCAGTTTCCTCGTCTTGCCGCAAGACGGCGTCGAATCAGCTCTCGTTGTCGCGTTGGCGTTGTTTTCATTCACCGTCTATCACACCTTCTCTCCGCATCCGAACGAGCTGTTGAAGACGCACATTTTCGGCATGACTGGAGCGTTTGGCGCGTGTTTACCGCTCGGGGCGCTGATCGCTCTCAAGCTGAGACGGTTCGAGGACTTGAGACGAACGAGAGCTTTGATTTTACACGCTTTCGTGCAAACCGTGGGCGTGTTTAGTTTTTCCACTGGTTTTTGCGCGATTTACGAAAACAAAGTGAGAAAAGGAAGCGACCATTTCACGACATTACACTCTAGATTTGGTTTATTTACGTTGATTGTTTCTTTGTTCGGTGGGATTGCTTTGGGGGTTGTTGGGTTTAAGAAGACCGGGGTCGCTCGAGTTGCGAAAATGAGCGAACACGCCGTAGCGCAAACGAAGAAATATCATCGCAACAGCGGCGCCGCGGTCGTGTTGTTATCGTTTACGACGATAACCCTTGCGTTCCACCACCCCGCGGTGACGGATGCAACGGTCGATTATTTGATCGTCTTCTGGTATGTATTGATGCTTTTAGCTGCGACGGTATTTATTGTAGCAACGAGAGGGCCAGAGCCGACGAGAGTTTTGTAGTTATTTAGTTGATGTATAAATTTAGAGAAGAGAGATTTAAAATTAGTCGTCGTGGTACTCTGTACTCGATTTTAGTTTCACAAATGCATTTACTGCAGTAAAAACAACAGCGCGTTGTAATTATAATCTGCTTTATTTTGCTCCTACTAAGCATGGCTTCTTCTTCACGTCATTTTACATACACCATTTGCGCGAGTTGGAGCCTAAACCCGCCGTGTTCGATTTGATTATTCTTTCACGCACGTCAACAAGTTGAACGCGATGGTACCATCTTTCAATCCTTTCGTCATGAGCGGCATGACGAGAGCGCCTCGCAACGTTTCCGGCCCAGATTTAAACAAACCTAATATCCCTCTCCACGTCAACGCCGTTTTAATCACGGCGCGCCAAAACGGTCGCACCTCCAAACTCCAATCTTCAGTTCTGATATCTTTCAATCCTTCCGCTTTCATGAGCTTTACGTAATCGTCGCTCGAACACCACGCGGGTAAATAATACGCGTCGCAAATTCGTTTCAAAAGCTTTTGTTCGTCTTCGTTTAATTCAGTTTCGTTTTCTTTTAAGTTTCGATGGCACCAGGTGACGATTAAAATCCGTCCGTTCGGGGCGCACACGCGCGCCAACTCTCCAACAAACTTTTTCTTATCCGGCATGTGTTCTCCTGATTCCATAGAATACACGAAATCAAATTTTCCATCCTCGAACGGCATATTCAACGCATCGGCGACTTGTAAATTGACCTGTTCATCCAAGCCTTGCTCTTCTCCGAGCCGATTACCTCGAGCGACTTGCACCGGCGACAACGTTACGCCGGTGGCCTTCACGTCCTTCCCCCACTTTCGGGCGAAATATCTCGAGCTGCCGCCAAGTCCACACCCGACGTCTAAGATGTTCTTCTTATTCGAAATCGATGCCCAATCCAACGCTCGATCGATCATGTCCACTTGCGCCGCTTGGTGATCGACGCCTTCCGCGGAACCGTTCGGGTAATACCCGTGGTGCAAATGGTCACCCCAAATTTCTTCCCATAACGGCGTGCTCTGATCGTAGAAAGCCGCGATGCCTTCGTTCAACGTATCGTCGTCTTTCTTTGTTTTAATCAGCGGTTCGACTAACCGTTCGAAAGCGACTCCGCTGCCTTCAGAGGAGGAGGAGGAGGAGGCGCCGTCCGCGTTCGCGCGAAGACGAAGTTCGTTACTGCTTTGCCTCGAACGTAACAATCGATTTTTAGTGTTCTTGTTTTTAGTGTCGTTGAACGTGTCGACGACGACGACGCTTTGCCTTCCTCGTCGAGGAGAAAGACGACGCGTCAAAGATGATAACGACGACGACGACGACGACATCGTCTTCGTTGTTTGCGTTATTTGCAACGTTTTCATCTTCTCTTTTTGTGCAAAAAGAAGAGCTCTTTTGACACAAAAAACAACAGAATACACACACGCGAAAATCGCTTTTGAAACGTAAATAATAAGAATGGAATCGACGAGTGCAAAAACGCCCGCAGATTTCTTGAAATCTATCCGAGGGAAACGCGTCGTCGTTAAGTTAAACTCCGGAGTGGATTATCGAGGTGCGCAGCCGCCGCGCTCTTATTGTTATCGAGTTGTTGTTCTTCTTCTTCTTCGGGAGAATTTTCTCTTTCTCTCTCTCTCTCGGGACAACAACGCAGAAACGCGAGATCGTGTTTGTTATTGTTACTGCTAGTGCTACTACTTTCCGACTCAACGCTGACAACCACGCGCACCTCGGCTTTCTTTTCTTTTACAAACAGGGATTTTAGCGTGCTTAGATGGATACATGAACATTGCAATGGAACACACAGAGGTGAGTGCGCGGGAAGGAGAGAATCGTCCCAACGCGACAACAGGGGTCGCACTTTTTTTCCTCTCTTTAAAAAAAAATACACTTCTGACCTTCTTCTTCTTCTTTCTTAACACGTTCGATGAAAAATAACAGGAATACGTCAACGGTCAACTTAAGAACAAATACGGGGACGCGTTCATCAGAGGAAACAACGTTTTGTACATTTCCCTCGCCAAGTGAGGAATACGCGGTGTTTTTTGTCCTCCAGCCGCGCGAGAGAGCGAGACGAATATTTTAGAGAGAGAGAGAGAGAACGGGAGAGAACTTTTTTTAGCCCTCCTGGTTGTATAATTAGTCGTACGTAGTAGAAGAAGGAGAAGATGAGAACACGGCAGAATGCGCGAGCGTCGTTATATATTTCCCCTCTTATTTACGCATACATGTATCGTTTTTCATAGTCCCGTTTATGTATACGCTTCGCGCGTTTTCTTTGAGTGAGGCTCGTCTTCCCCTCATCGTTGTCTTTTCACGAAAGCTTTGACCCGGAAAATTTCGAAAAAAGACACACTTCACACACGACACAGGCAAAGAAAAAGAGACTAACCGCGATCGTCATTTTTTTGTTGTCGTTCGGTACGTTTCTATTATTAAGTGATACACACGCGCGCGCGAGTCTTTGTCTCTCTTTTCGATATCAACGAAAGGGCGATCGCGTTCATCCTCTCGTCTCTCGCTCGATCGGCGCGCGCGCGTTCTCTCCGTTTTCATCGCTCGGAAAGAGTTGGAAAGATTATTATATTTACTCTCGTTTTATGTGCGCGCGTTTTGCGCGCGCCCAAAAAAAAAGTCCACCAAAACTCTCGTCTGCGAGTCGTGATCCTTCTTTTTTTATAACTACTAGAGATTCCAAAAGTCCGGGTGTCCCTCTTTGGGAGTATGACAGAAAGAGAGAGAGAGAGAGAGAGATTATCTTCATCTTTCGTCGTAGAAGAAGTGCGATCGATCGATCGATCGATCGTTTGCTTCGCGCGTTTTTCTTTTTCGCTCACAAACTCTCTTCATATCAACAACAACTTTGAAAAACAGGCACCTTTTGAGCGTTCGATCACACGCCCTCATTAAACCAAGAGCGAGTTTTTATTCCAAAGAGAGTTTTTGAATAAAAAAAGTTTAAAAAAAGAACAAAACACATTTAAACATGGCTGAAGATGCTGAAGTTTCTGCGCTCGTGTGCGATAACGGTTCCGGTATGGTCAAAGCTGGCTTCGCCGGTGACGATGCGCCGAGAGCTGTCTTTCCGTCTATCGTTGGTCGACCGAGACACCAAGGCGTGATGGTCGGTATGGGCCAAAAGGACTCGTACGTCGGCGACGAGGCGCAAAGTAAGAGAGGTATTTTGACGTTGAAGTACCCGATCGAACACGGTATCGTCACGAACTGGGACGATATGGAGAAGATCTGGCATCACACCTTCTACAACGAATTGCGCGTCGCTCCGGAAGAACACCCGGTTCTTTTGACTGAAGCGCCGATGAACCCGAAAGCGAACCGCGAAAAGATGTGTCAAATCATGTTTGAAACGTTCAACGTCCCGGCGATGTACGTTTCTATCCAAGCGGTGTTGTCTTTGTACGCCTCTGGTCGTACGACTGGTATCGTTTTGGATTGCGGTGATGGTGTGTCGCACACCGTGCCAATCTACGAGGGTTACGCTTTGCCGCACGCCATCTCTAGAATCGATCTCGCCGGTAGAGATTTGACTGACTACATGGTGAAAATTTTAACTGAAAGAGGCTATTCGTTCACGACGACCGCGGAGAAGGAAATCGTTCGCGATATTAAGGAGAAGTTGGCGTACGTCGCCAAGGATTTTGAGGAAGAAATGGCCACGGCGGAAGGTTCTTCCTCTTTGGAGAAATCGTACGAGTTACCGGATGGTCAAGTCATCACGATTGGTTCGGAAAGATTCCGTTGCCCGGAGGTGTTGTTCCAACCGTCCATGTTAGGTATGGAAGCGGCGGGGATTCACGAAACGACGTACAACTCTATCATGAAGTGTGACGTTGATATTCGTAAGGACTTGTACGCGAACATTGTTTTGTCCGGCGGGACAACCATGTTCCCGGGCATCGCCGATAGAGTCTCGAAGGAGTTGACCGCTTTAGCGCCGTCCTCCATGAAGATTAAGGTTGTCGCTCCGCCGGAGAGAAAGTATTCCGTGTGGATTGGTGGTTCTATTTTGGCGTCCTTGTCCACGTTCCAACAAATGTGGATCGCGAAGTCTGAATACGACGAGGCCGGACCTTCTATTGTGCACAGAAAATGCTTTTAATGAAACCAAGAAACTACTATTACTTACACATACGCTTTTTAAAATATATGTACGACGAAGAAAACGCGCACGATTTTCTACGTGTCCCGATAGGCGCGTGTGTTCTCGTTCATTCTTTCTCTATGTATTCTTTTGTTTTGGATTTTAGTATTACACAGCAACAGCTTATTAATGAGACCCTCTCGTTCTTCTACTCTTACTCTTTTATCTCTCTCTCTCTCTCTCTCCCTCTCTCGGACACCCTGGGTACTTCTCTACTTACATGTCTTCGAGCGCTTCGTTGATCTCCTCTATCGTAATCGTGTTGTCATCCCCTGCAAAATCGTTATCCTCGGTGAGAAAGAGCATGCAATGGCACTCCTTTCGCTCGCGCATCGGGATGCACGGGCAGTTCCAGAAACCAGCCTTCACTTCAGCTTCTTTATCGTCGTAGTGTCGGCACGGGCAAAGCGGCGAGCCGAGAGTATCTTTATGCTCGGCTAAACCTGTTTCATTATTGGAAGTGGTGTAAAAGAGATGAAGAAGAGAACAAGAAATCAGTTGGATGATGATGATTTTCGCGAAACTATGTCTCGCTCGTTTTCGCCAGGGGGATCAAATACTGTTCCCGCGCGAGGGAAGGATTTTTCCTCTTCTTGAACATACTCGGGCTCGTTTCTCTCTTGCAAATACGCCCACAAACACAGAAGAAAAAAGTAATCGGAGGAAAGATAACAAAGAGGAGGTTGTTTATGATATATAAAAAAACGTACCCTGAATGACAACCGCGGTGACGGATTTATCCATGCAAAACTTCGTTCCACTCGATCGCGCGTACTGTTCCGAAAACTTTCTCATGATTTCCAGGTTCTTCGCCGACGGACCTTCGCATTTCGTCACCACAGAGACGGAAGAGTGACGTGATGCCATTCTGGTCTTGTTCGTGCGAATGGAGGAGGTGAACGCGGAGGAGGATCGCGCGGTCAAGGACGTTTGGGTGATGGTAAAACTCATTTTTATAAGAACAATGGATGGATTAAAGGCGTGTTGTGTATGTTGTATATATAAACACGCGGTAGGTACTCGTGCGCGCGCTCTTTTGACGTGCGGAAGAGTTGGATTATCAAAACACAGCTGTTTGCGTTTTATCTTTTTTTTTTTTAAACGGGGTGGGGACTGGTTTGGAGAAAAACACGTCAGAAATCAGAAATCAGCATAAATCAAGCATCAGGTCCTGGGCCCTTGCCACTTGCCACTTGCCTGGGCTTTTTGCCCGAAAAAAAAAAGAGGCAGGAGGGTTGTGGTGGTTTTGGGGCACTACGTACGAATAAAATGTAACAGCGCAGCTGATGAATATAAAATATAATAATGATAAAGTATACTGTGTTGTTGTGTCGATATTCAAAAACAATCTCTCGCGTAAATCACCACCACATCTATTGTTGTTATTAAGTTCGATTCAGAAGTTGATTATTCACTCTAGCGAGCAGGTCGCTCCGGCTGCGACAATCTTTGCCATCATAGCTTCCGCGTCCGCTTTGGAAAGACCCTTCTTTAAGACACACGGTGCGCCTTCGACTAATTCTTTCGCCTCTTTCAATCCAAGTTCAGTGGCTGCGCGAACTTCTTTGATGACTTTAATCTTCGAACTCGCGTCAAAGGCGTCGAGCTTGAGAGAAAACTCCGTTTGCGCGGCAGCCTCCGCGGCTGGGGCATCTCCGCCACCGGCGTCGCCAGCCGCGGCGGCTACGTTTCCGCCGCCTCCGCCACCGCCACCCATAACCATACTACCACTGCCCATACCATACAACTGTTGGTCGCTAATGCCCATTTTCTCTTGTAAAATTTTCCCCAAATCGTTAATTTCTAACATGTTTAATTTTACAATCTCGTCGGCGAGTTTTAGTATTTTGCTCGAAGGCGGCGTTACGTTTTCGCCCGTCGATAAATCGACGACGACGGTATCGTCGTCGACTGCTGCTGGTTTCTCTTCTTTTACCGCCTCGCTGCCTTCTTCCGAGGAGAAAAGTCTCACCGCAGACGGCGCGGTAGAAATCCATTTTCTTCTGTTGCTGTTAATGCTACTGCCTCGTCTCGATAACCCAAATTTGAAAGAAGCGAGATCGTCGGTGGTGGTGGTGCACGACGATCGACTGCTGCTGCCGCTGAATTTTTGTTCTCGTTGTTCGCACTCGTCGTAAAGACGACGACGACGAGAAGAAGAAGAAGAGGCAGAAGAAGAGGAGGAATAGAGAGAGGACAGCACTCTCGACGACGCGGAGGATGTCGTCGATGATGCGGCGGAAGAGGAGGATGCCGTCGTCGCTGAGCGCAACAAAAACGACTGGCCTCGTCGCGCGACTGCGTTCATTTTTTTTGTGCAGCGAAGACAGGAGAGAGGAGAGACCCTCTTCATTCTCTCTCTCTCTCTCTCATTAAACCCTGTTTTTGGGTGGCATGGGTGGGGGCTTGTTTTTTTTTAGAAAAAAAAAAGAGCACCCCCCAAC
>Ga0255778_10002030_pt1 | contig 17792 bp, 10 predicted proteins | sample 071ome_31_FD_179976 | JGI IMG/M metagenome (GOLD analysis project Ga0255778, IMG submission 179976) | Coastal salt marsh microbial communities from the Groves Creek Marsh, Skidaway Island, Georgia - 071405CT metaG (version 2) | ecosystem: Environmental > Aquatic > Marine > Intertidal zone >...
ACACAGAGGATGCAGAACGCCTGTCATCAGGCACATCCAAAACGTAGCGCGCGTCGTCAAGAGCCTGTAGTGAAGTACTGGGAGCAAAGCCCAGGTGTGCGGCAATTGTCGAATTTAAGGTTTCAGCGGTTCGATCGGTTCGTTCGGTTCGAGCGAGTTCGATCGGGTCGACCGCATGCGCGAACGACGATGCCAGCGTCGTTATTCCAAGCGTCAACCACCAGAGCGTACTCGTCGACGGTCGCCAGCCTCCACCGTCGCTTCGTCGTGCGCGCGCATGATGACGAGGCATGTTGACGAGGATTTTTCAAACACCCGCGTAAGAAAACGCGTACGTAAACGTGGCGCGGCGCGATGACCGTCACACCGCGGGAGAATCGTCGCGCGACTGCGTCGAACGATGGCGTCCCGCCGGAACGATTGAAATCGAAATCTCGCGCGCGCGCGCGTGCGTTTGACGAACGACGATTCGACGATTTGGAACAGCCGATGAGTCCAGCACCCCAAAAAAGTGTAAATATCTCGTCGGTGCGTGCGCGCGTCTTGTCTTCTTCGGCTGGCTCTACTACTTCTTCTGCGAGGTATACCCGTCGCCGCGCGGATACCGCCCACCGTCGTCCCCGTGGCGTCATCCGTCGTCTTTTTTCGCCCGCGTTTCGTCTGCAAAGACGGACATTTGACACGTATTTTAATAAAAAAAGTCCTATTTGACTCGAGTGGGGTTCGAACCCACGCCCTTTCGGACGAGAACCTTAATCTCGCGCCTTAGACCACTCGGCCATCGAGTCTGTGACGGACGATGTTTCGTCCGATGGCAATCTACTGACGCTGTGACGCGTATTAGTATGGGAGAACCCGTCACCCGCGTCTTCGCGACGCGGGTGCTCGTATATGGGGCAGAGCTACGCCCTTTCGCCGGACCAGGATCGATAATTTGGAAAACCTAGATTACAGGTGTGAGCTCATTTTATACTACTTGCTAGACGGACGAAGGCAAGGCTGCGAACAGCCCGCATTCGACGGCGTCGACGAGGACATCGAGACACGACGCCCGGATGTCGTCGTCGTCGTCATTGAATGTGTTTGATCCATCCGCCGTCGCACCGACCAAGAATTCATCGATGCGCCGCCGCGCGTCAAACGGGACGCCGTCCTCGGCGTCTTCGTCGCCGCCGTCGAAGAACATTCCCTCGGCAATTTCTTCGAGAGCTTTCGGGATGACGAGTCTACCGGCCTCGTTTGTCTCTGCGACGACGTTGAAAACTCTGTGATGGCTGCCGTCGCGGGCGTTTTGAAATGGGTGATAGACGACGAGATGGACGCCGTCGTGGATGACGACGAAACCGCCCGACATTTGACGCGCCACGAGTTTACGAGCGCCAGATCTGAGTTCAGCCGCCGCCGTCGCACCGGTATTCTCAGCGACACCGCGATAAAGGTGTGTCGCGGGCGGGGGCAGACGCTGGAGCATGAATCGAGCCTCCAACGAGTCGACGGCGTCGTCGAGCGCGCCGACAAAGGCAGAACGCGGATCACTCGTGGAGGAGGAGGAGCAGGAGGAGGCGTTACGAAGTAAACTCTCAGCGAAACGCTCGACACAGGTGCGCACCTGTTGCGTTCGAGGTCGCACATACACGCCGTCTTCGTCGTTCTCCTCCTTCTCCTCAAAAGCCGCTTCCGCCCAACCGACGCGCAGGTTTCTTCGCGAATCGACATTCTCTTGAATAAACGCCGCGAGCGCGTTCGGAATCAAAACCTCCAAAGCATCCGCCGGCGCGTTCGCTTGGTTGGTCGATATGGTGGCGTGAATACTGTGCGTTCCAGACGCGCACTCTGCCTGATGAATGGTACCGCGCGGCATGTACAAAACGTCTCCAGCCTCGAGCGTTCCGTCGAACAAGACTCGCTGGCGTGACACTTCCTCTTGCGTGTAATTTCGCGACGACAAGCGAGGATACTGATCGTCCGCGAACGGTTCGTACACGCGCCATCGCTTTGCGCCTTCAAGTTGCAACACGAACGCGTCAATGTCGTCGTAGTGCGGCGCGAACCCTTGCGAATCAGCTGGCGTCACGTATACGTTGCATCCGCACGCACACTGCCAAAACTTTTCGAGCGTCGCGAGAATTTCCCAAGTCGCGTCGTGCCACGTCTGCGGGTGCAACAAGCGCAATGAACACTTTTCTTTGCGAAACCTACGCATCAACACGTCGGGATCCACGTTTTCTAACGTCGTCGCTCCCGAATCATCGTCGCCGTTACGGTTGTGCGTCCTCCGCTTTCCGTCCACGTACGACGTCACGTCAACGTCTCTACCGTACTCCAACGCCCGCCCACTTCGAACGTACGCCTCGACTTGTCGCAATCCATCGAACCACCCGCTAAACTTGCCCGCCTGTTGCCCGCCGCTGCCGCCGCGTATCACCGCCGGTCGCGCGTCCAGAAACCTCTCCCGAAACTCGCCCAATCCCAACGGCGCGAGCAACGCCGACATCAACTCCTCCCCGTCCCCCGTCGTTTTCGCAATCATCGCAATCGTTTCGTTTTCGTTTTCGTTTTCATTCGTCGACGCTTCGAAGACGACGCACGACGACGCTGACGTCGACGGTTCGTCAGTGGCACCTCCTCCCCCCGAGCGTTTCAGACGTTTCGACGTCCCACCGGCACCGCACCCGTCTCCGCGATTCCCGACGTCGGCGTCATCACCATCGTCGTAATGCCCTCGTCGCATCCTTCGTTCCCGCGAATCTCACCGTCCGTCCGTCCGTCTGTCCGTCCGTCCGTCCGTCCGTCGACGTGTGCAGACGGATTCGCGAAAGCGCAACCACCGAAACCGGCGGCGCATCGCTTCGCATCGTTAGACACCGACGCGCGCGTTCGTCACCCCGGACAGCCATGCTTCGCGAGCTCTTCGTGCGGTGTCTCTCGCGTCACCCTTTGTCGGTCGACGACGCCGACGCCGACGCCGATGACGACGACGTCGCGCGTGGTCCGTCAGACGCGGACAAGAGATCGACGCTGACTCGGACAGACAGCGCGAAACGATCGGCATCGACCTCGTCGACGCCGACGACGCTCACGCCGAGCTCATCGCTCGGCAAGCGAACGCGCAAGACGTCGTCGTCGTTATCGCGCGTCGGGTCGGCGAGAGAGGGATCGGGGGCGACGAAGACGGTGGCGTGGGCAAAGGATGTCGAGACGACGATGGTGGTTGTTAAGAGGGAAGAGGAGGCTTTCGGTGGACGAAGAAGAGAGTGGTTGTCATCGACGACGACCGCAGGTGGTCGTTCGAGTAGCAACGCGTCGTCAATGATTTTATCCAAGGATATATTCTTCAACGATGCGTTTCGGGAGAGTTTGGAGCGGAGGAGTCGACGAACGTGAAGAGACGACGCGTCGATCCATCAATCCTTGTGTATTACTAGCGCTATAGCATAGATTGTGTTGTGTGATCGGCATCGCAGCGCGCGCGAAAACTACAGAAAACTACAAAAGGAAACTACCACTACGTAATGAACGACGACTCCGGCGGCTTGCTTAGGGTTCGTCAGTGGATGATGACGCGTTGCGAATGGACGCTAAGATCGCATCTGCGTCGGCGCGATACTCGTCCTCTTCCAAGAGTCTCCAATTCGGCGATTGCGAAGCCTTGAGCCATTTGAAATCGTCGACATTTTTCCAGGCCCCGGTATCCTCGGCGAGACCACGCGATTTGAGCATCTCTCGAATGAACGCGTCGTCCGCCGGGACGACGAGCTGCGCGAAACCGACATCTCGCGAATCCTCCACGATTGGCCTCGACGATGTTCTCACGTGAAACCGAACTCGTCTTGCCGCGTGCACGCGAAGCTGTCGAGCGGCGACGCACACGACGCAATCCACGAGATTCTCTACGTGCGCGCTTCCAGCGACGCATGCGACGTAGATTCGACACCGTCGCAAATCGTACGCTCGCAACGCTCGAGCACAGCCGAGAAGGACGATGTCACAATCTGCGCACCGCTCCAACACGAAATCTTCCGATTCATCCACGTCTCTGATCACCACCGTCTGACCGACGCGATCGCGCACACCCGGTCCGTCGTCGTTTTCGTTTTCATTACCGCCGTCGCCCTCGCTACACCGCCGTCCCGACGATGGACTTCCCTCCATTTGGACGCTATTCGTCGCGTTCGCGTTCGCAGACGCCCCCGCGCGCGCCTCCCTCCCTCTCGATTTAAACCTAAACCTCGCCCGCGGCGTCACGACCGCCGCACACCGTTCGTATTCTTCCCTCAATTCCGCCATCGCCCGTCCTCGCGCTCGCGCGTCGTACGCCGTGAGGTAGTAACTCGCTTCGGCGAGCGCGCGGTCCAACGCGCGCGTGTCTGCGTTGACCGCCATCAACGCATCGCGTCGTTTCGTCGTCTCGTCATCCTCTACACTCACCGCCAACGACGACATCCCGGCGACGAGGTCGCGCATCGCGAGTAGACACGCTCGACACCCCGCCTCGTGCTTCGCCAGAAACTCCTCGGCGTTCTCCCGCGGGTCCGTCGTCGCGGTTTTGACTGCTTTGCGTCTCTCTGCGCGTCGTTTCCTTTCGTCATCGTTTCGTCGCAACCGTCGCTCGAGCTCGAGCGCATCCAGTGGGAGGTCCGACTGTTCGCGACGCTCGACGCAGGCGTCGTCCGTCGTCGACATCGATCGCGAGGCGACGTGTGAAGAGTGAACGAATGAATCAACTGCACCTTGTTTGACTCGTTTTAACCGACGACGGCCGCGCGAATGATACTATGATTGTTGAAATTATAGAAATTACAAGGCGGCGGTGGCGGCGTCCGCTTATATATATAGCCCGAGCGACAACGCTAGAGATTTCCGTCGTCGACATCGCGCGCGCGAGCGAGGCGGACGAGCTCGCGGAGATCTTCAAACCAACGAGCGGCGCGTCGGATTTCGTGCTCGAGCGCAGCGAGTCGATCGGCGAGTCGTCGGTTGACGGCGTCGACGTCTCGAATGTCGTCGAACGCGTCACCGTTGAGTCCCGGGGTGATGTGTTCGTCTTCCTCCGCCGCTTCTTCGACGCGTCGGGCGACGCCGACGATTCCGGCGAGCTTGAGACGGAGCGACGCGACATCCGCCGGGGAGAGCGCGCTCGCGGCGCGCGTCAATCGGCTTTCGCCCTGTTCGAGGTAGTCTCGCAATCGAGCGGCGGCGACGCGCGTCTCCTCGAGGAGTCGCGACGCACGCGCGCGAGAGGCGATAATTTCTGACGAACCTCTCGTCACCGCCTCGATGGCGCGGCGATGGGATGCTTTGGCATGTGCGACGCTTCGCATCGCCGCTTCGCGCTTGTCGAGCTTGGATTTCGCGCGTTCGACATACTCAAGTTGTGCGTCCAACACGTCCATCTTCCTCTGCTCTTCTTCCTCGTACGCATCGACTCTCGAGCTGTCGTGCTGTCGACGGCGCTCGTTCAGCGCTTCGCCTTCGCGTTGAGCCACCTGGATCGCTGTGGCGACGATGCTCGACACTCGAGACATGGTTTCCGCGCTCGTCTTTTCGTGCGATTCGCACGCCGAGTGCACGGCTCGCGCCGCTTCGGCGGATGCCATCGCCGCTTCCAAGTGCGCCTTGGCGGTGAGTCTGATCTGCTCAGCTTCGGAACGAATTTCGTACGCTTTTCGTCGCTCCTCGGCAGCGTTTTCGTCAACTCCGACGACTCCGGATCCGACGACTCCGAGCTCTACGGCGACGCGCATCTTTTCATTCAAATCCTCTTGCAGAGACACCAGACGTAGCGTATCGCTCTCGATTCTGTTCAGTTCAGCCGCAATCTGCGCCTCTCGTTTTTCCATCTCGCGCTCGCGCTCGTCTAGCAGCGCGTTTGCGCGCAATAACGCCGCAGTTCGCGTCTCGAGGGACTCCTCAACGAGCTCGTGCGACGAAGCCGCCGTTTCCCGACCTTGATCTTCCTCTGCTCTCCTCCTTCGCTCGATATCCGCGCTCGCGAAGGCGGCGTTCGCCTGAGATTTAGCTCTTTCGAGCTCCGCCTTGAGCATCGCCACCTCAGCCTCGAGCTCGGACGCGACGAGAGCCGGCGCGTTACTGCGAAGCTTGTCGTCCAATCGAGCGTTTTCTTCGTTGAGAATCATCTCCGCCTCCGCCGCGGCGCTCAATTGACGCGCCGCCGCCTCTTCGCGCTGTTCGAGCTGAAGCTCCTTCTCTTCCAGCTCGCGTTCGCGCGCGATGAGTTCGTTCAACTGCTTTCGCGCGTCCTCGATCGCGGCCGAGTGCGCCTCGAGCTCGCTCTGTTTCGACTTGAAATCTTCAATCTTCAGCCGCCACTCGGCGATTTCGGCTTCTCGCGCCTCGAGCTCGCGCGAGCGTGTCTGCAAGTCTGTCGCGCGCAAGTCGTTCTCCCTCGCCGCGCGATCGATGAACTCCTCTTGATCTCGAAGCTCTCTCGAGCGGAGTTCGTTCGCGTCTTCTCGTTCTCTCAATTGCGATGCGTCGGCGTCGTACGCCTTGACGTTTTCCTCGAGCCGAATTGCCGTCTCCTCAATCATCTTTTCCTGCCTCTCGAGATCCTTGCGCATCATCTCCACCTCCTCCCAGGCGATTGCGATGGATTCACACTCTCGAGCCGCCGTCTCCGCGGCGTCCGCCGTCTCGCGCTCTCGATCGTCAAGGTCCGATCGCATCTTTTCGATGAATCGTTGTTGACGCGTCTTTTCGGCGATGAGCGAATCAATCTCATCTCTCAAAGATTCGCCATCTTTACGCATCGCGTCCACCTCGCGCTGGAGCGTGGATTTGGAGTCAGACGCGCGCGATATCTCGCTTTGCGTCTCTCGCAACTGCGTCTTGACGCGCTGTTCCTCGGTTTCGAGCTCTTCGAGGCGTCGGCGAACGTCCGATTCGCGCTTCTCCGCCGAATCGGCGCGCTCCATCGCGCGCTTGAGCCGAGACTCCTCCTCCGACGCTCTCTCCTTGAGCGAGCTCAACCGGCTCTCCGACACGCGAACCTCGTGTTCTCGCGCCGTCACTCGTTCCTCCCTCTTCAACACGCTCACCTCTCGATCGGTTAAATCTCTCACGATTTCTGCGCGTCTCGCGTCCATCGCCGCCCGCTCGCCACGAACCGCCTCCGCCTCGCGCTCCACCGCCACGATCGCCTCCGTCAATCGATCATCTTTACTCTCTAAATCATCCCTCGCCAACCGCATCACCCGCTCTCGGTCTTCCAGCGTCACCATTCGCTTTCGCATTTGCGTTTCCAACGCCTCTACGTCCTCCACGTTTCGCTCCCTCTCCGCCAATCTCTCCTCCGCCTCCACCAGCGCAACCTCCCTTCGCTCCACCTCGCGCTCTCTCGCCCGAAGCCTCTCTGCATCATCCCTCGTCCGCGAATCGTTCGCCGTCGCCGCTTCGGCGCGCGCGCGTTCGCTCGCCGAGAGCTCCAGTTCGAGTTCTCTCGCATACCGCCGAGTCGCCGCCAACTCTCTCGCCGTCGCCGCGCGTTCCGCGCGCATCGCCGCTTCCATCGACGTCGACGTCCGGGTCATCACATCACCATCCGCGTCGTCATCGTCCGTCGTTCTCGCCGTGACTGTCGCGCGAACCGCGTTCGAAGCGGCGTCATCTGCATCCAACTCTAATCCAGCACCAGCAGCGTTCGCTGCAGCAGCGGTCGCTGCACGACGCGGTACGGGTGCGCTCGGCGGTGGTTCCGGAGTCGACATTGGATTCACCGAAACCATCGTCGTCTTCGTCGTCGGGTATCACCGACCCCGTCGTCGACGTGTGCGGCGTGTGCGTCGTGAGAATGAATGTTGAGTCAAAATCTGGTACATCTTGCTTGAACTGGAAGAAGTCTCAGTCGGGCGAGCGTCGAAGGGTTGAAATGGAATCGGTCGGTATCATCATCATCATCTCTCTGAATGGTAATTTACAACAAGCTAAAAAGCCACATCATCCAAGTTTTCTCCGTCTGTTCTCTCGCTCTGCCCGCCGTCGCTGTCGCTACACTCACTCTCTCTCTCTCTCTAAGGAACACGTTTTCGTCAAAATTGTCATCCGGATGGCGTTTACGCCCTCAACCGCGCGTCCAACGCCTCGAGCGCGCGCATAAACCCCGAATTCGGCATCGCGCGCGGTCGCACCGCGCGTATGGCCGTCATCGCTTCCTCGAGCGTCATCCCGCGCTCGCACATCATGAACACGGCGCACACGGCGACGCTGCGACTTCGTCCTTGAAAGCAGTGCACCAACACCCGACCGCCTCGCGCGAGCGCGTCGCGAATAAACTCCCGCGTCGTCTCAAAGTGTTCCGCGATGTCCGCGTCGACGGAATCGCGAATCTCGATAGAACGATGGACGAACGTCCCGCGCGGGGCGAACCCACCGGCGGGCATGCCGTTGCAGACGCACAAGACGTGGGTGACGCCGAGCGCGCGTAAACTGTCTACGTTTTTCGCCGCGCCGACCGAACCGACGTACACGCCGGGCGTGACCTCGACCGGGGTCGAGTCTTCGCGCACGGCGCGGGCGGTGAGCATGGCTTTAAACAACGCCGTAATCTTTTTCGCTCGCTCGTCGTCGTCTGCGTCGTCTGTATCGTCCGCATCGACCGCTGACTTTGTCGTAACATCCTTTCTCGTGATGTCGACACCAACCGCGTCTTCGACAGCGTCGTCGCCGTCGTCCAACGCGCGCATCCTCTTCTTCGCGCGGTACTCACGATCAACGAGCGCCGCGACGCAATCGTACGCCGCGCGCGCGCGCGCGTCCACCGCGAGCATGCACCGTCGGCGGGCGTCGCCGTGTGCCGACCGATAATCGATGGTGTTGCCATGGGCTCTATACTATGAAATATTTAAGGATAGAATATACTTGATCGATTGTATTTCCCACCATTGATAGATTTGAATAAATCAATGCACTGTGTTTATATACATATTGTAACACTTATTAAATATATCTAAGCTACAGGAGTCGAACCGGCGCGCGCACGCGTCTCTCTGGATTGGATTGGACGGGTGAAGCGACCGACGACCGACGTCCCGGCGGACGACCGGGCACCGCGTTTCGAACGAACGACCGAAAAGATGTAAACCTCGATGGACGTCAACGCGTCGCTCTCGAGCGCGACGGCGACGAGGACGCTCGGGACGGGGTGGACGCGCGTGAACAATCAACTCTCGCGAGACGACGCGTTGTCGATGCCTTTTCGTTCTCGGAGAGAACGCGCGTCCGTCCGAGAGGGTCCGTGAGGCGTCGCCACCCGTGAGAGTCGAACCGACGCGCGTTTCGTCGTCGTCGTCGTCTGGGCGCGTCGAACAGTCGCGTATTTCTTACATTTTCGACGTCGGGATGCGTCGTCCATCGAGTCGATTCATGTCTCGGACGACGACGCGTTCGAGGCGACGAGGAACGACGACGACGACAGAACCCGACGGTCGACATGGGCGCGTGCGCGAGCAGACGCGATGTCGACGACGTCGACGTCGATGTACATGATGCCGATGCGCCGGATGACGTCGACATCGTCGTCGTCGTCGAGGATGAGATGAAGAAGGAGACGACCGAGGCGAAGGAGGAGCGTTTCGCAGTCGGTGAGGGCGCAGCTGCTGTAACGGATGCGTCGTCGCAGCCGTGGTGGGCCGAGGCGAACGCGCAGGACGGGTCGTCGAACGAGGAAGATTCGCTCGATGACGCGTCGGTGTTCGATTCAGACGAGGAGGAGGGGGAGGAGGAGGGTTTTCCCGCCGCGCGAGCAGAGATGTTTGATCCGCTCGACGTGACGCGACGCGCGGACGAGGACGCCCAGGCGAGAGACAGGGAGGCAAAGAGGAAGACGAGACGCCGACGGTTGATTGGCGCGCGAAAATGGAGCGATTTAAATGAACACTTGAGAGCGGCATTAAAGTCTCCGAACGCGCTCGTGAGGGCCAAGGCGAAGAAGATGCTCAAGGAAGGAATGAACGACGAAGCGGAAATCGCGTTTCAGAGGTTGATGCAAATGCCGTCGGCGGCGAAGCACGCCATCATAAACGACGGGAGGCACACCACGCGAGACGAGCCACAGGCGTGCGTGGAGGTTTCGCGCGCGTTCGGCGAGGCGATACGAAACGAAGATTTCGATTGGGCGGCGCGTGACGAGATTTCGTCGCTCTTTGCCGACTCGGTCGAGTACATGAACATTCGAGGCGAATACTTCAAAGGTAAATCTAAAGTGCTCGGGAGCTTGAACGAATCCGTGCGACGGTTATCGTCGCGAATGCGAAGCGCGAGCGCGAAAGGGAACGGTACGATGCTGAAATCTTTCATGAAGTGGACCTCTGAAGGTCCAAAGTATGAGGGGTCGGGACGAAAGCGCGGCGAGAGCCAGTGGATCATCGATTACAGCTTCAAACTGCTGCTCATGACGGTGAAGATTCGCGAGTATTACGTCATCGACAACGAAACGGATCTCATCGTTCACCTCGCGCGCTGTAGGATGAATTGAATGAATGTGTTTGTTTTGATTCAATAAAATACTAACGGTGCCAGTGCCTAAAACGCCAGTTTCAATGTTTACATTTGTTGCTCAGCCAACTTCGTCGCCTTTTCCTCATCCGCTTTTCGCTGTTTGATGACATTTGCAAGGAAAAACTCACCCGCCTTGTACGAAGAGCGAACCATGGCACCGCTCGCGACGTATAAGAAACCCATACTCTCCGCAATTTCTTGGTAACGCGCAAACGCCTCCGGGGTGATGTATTCCACGACGGCGAGGTGCTTCTTCGTCGGTCGCATGTACTGACCAAAAGTGACTACGTCGACGTCCGCTTCGCGTAAAAGCTTGAGCGCGTTGATGACTTGCTCTTGTGTCTCACCCAAGCCGAGCATGAGCGACGTCTTTGTGATTTTCGCGCCAGACTTTTTGGCGTGTTTGAGCACCTCGATGGATTGGTCCCAGTTGGCGCGTCGATCGCGCACGTCGCGCTGAAGCTCTGGTACCGTCTCCACGTTGTGCGCAAACACGTCTAACCCGGAAGACGCAACCGCCTCGACGAGGTGTTTCTCCCCTCTAAAATCTGGCGTGAGCGCCTCAACCAAGACGTCGCACGACGCCTTCAACCGTTGAATAGTCTCCCTAAAGTGCCCCGCACCCTGATCCTCGATATCGTCCCGGTCCACGCTCGTGAGTACGACGTAATCCAGCCCCCACGCCGCGATCGCTTTGCTCACATTCTTCGGTTCATCCACATCGAGAGGCGGCGGATTCCTCGCCGTCTTCACCGCGCAAAACCGGCACCCCCTCGTGCACGTATCCCCCATGATCATAATCGTCGCCGTCGCCGTCCGACCCTCGCCACCGCCCCAACACTCACCTAAATTAGGACACTTGGCCTCCTCGCACACCGTAGCCAACTTGAGCTCGCGCAGCTTGGACTTGATCTCCGTGTACCGCTCGCCCCCCGGCACCTCGCGCTTCAACCACGCCGGTTTACGCGTCGTCTTATCCTTCAACGAACTCGGCGCTGGCACCGAATACGCCGCCCCAGATCGCACGAAATCATCGAAACCCGGTCCAACCGCCATCGCCCGTCGCATCTCGTCCACGCGTCCGCCGTCCTCGACCTCCGTCGTTCGTTTCCCGTCGACTTCGGTGCGCGCAGACGCCCCCTGTGTTGTCGATGCAGACTTCACCGACCCGCCAACGCCGCTGCGGGATACCGTTCGCGCCGCGTCGCGTTCGACGAGTCTCCACGCGCGTCTCGCGAGCGCTCGCGCCATGATTCGATTCGGTTCGATTCGATCGATCGATCGATCGCGCGCGCCGTCGTCTCACGTCACGCTTGTCGACGCGTCGAAACACAAATCAATCTTGAGTGGCACTTGACGAGTCATAAACCCTTAAACATCACTGGGGGTCAAAAGCACACCCGGGTCCTCGAGCTCGACGTCCTCGCCAAAACGCGACGGACGAGACGAAGAAACCATGGGTGGAGGCAACGCGCAAAAGTCCGCCATGGCGAGAAAGAAGGCGGCGGAAAAGCTCGCGAAAGCCGGCGCCGGATCGCAGCTCGCGAGTAACGCCAAGGCGATGAACCGCGTGTGTCAAATTTGCCGACAGTCTTTCATGTGCACGCTCGCGCCGGCGAAACTCAAGGAACACAGCGATAACAAGCACCCGAAGAATAGCTTTGAACAGTGCTTCCCGGATGTGACGCTGTGAGTCGATCGTTCGTGCGGGCGGTACCGGCGGGCTGGGAATGAGTCGAGCGAGACGACGTAGGGAAAGAATATTTTCCTCGCGGTAGGTTTGGAAACGAAGCGCGAGCCGCCGGTGTAATAAGAATGAAATGGAGTTTAAAAGAGAGTGAAACGCGAATGATTCGATCGATGATTACAACACGTTTATTGCTTTGATTTATTGACGGATCGATGGGGTTTCGTCGGTTTACACGTCGACGTATCGACCGTTGGATACGTTGTATTCGAGCTTTGGGTCGCCGATGGATCCCGCCACCTTGTTGCGCACCTTTTGCACGTTGATGGTCACCTCACGGAGCGAACCGAGCTTTTCATCGCGGTTACGGTGGACGACGATGCCGTTATCGCATTTGTTGATAAAGTGCGCGGAACCGGAAATGTCGTACAAACCAGGAGCTTCTCCCTTCCAGTTGTGTAATTGCCGTGGATGCGCGACGAACCAGACGTGGACGTCGTAGTGTTGGGCGAAACGCTTGATTCGAGTGAGCATTTGCGACACGTATTCCGTCTCCGTCTGACCCGTGGGGCGCTTGTGATCGAGTTCGTTGTACGGATCAATCAACAAACCGCGAATGCCGTGACGTAAGACGGCGGCGCGCGCCAAACCCAAAATCCAATCCACGCTTGGAAGCTCGTCGTCCTCGTGCCGAATCAAAACGAAGTGGTCGTTCAGCCACTTCATTCCGCTTCGCATCGTGTCCGGGTTCATTCTCGGAGCCTTGGAGTACTTACCCTCGAACCATGGCTCGCCGACGTACTTTTCCACCAACTTTCGCGCGTGTTCGTGCACCTTGTTCTCGAGAGAGCACAGGGCGAAGGACCAGCCGTGTTGCACGGCGAGGTTGCACATCAACGCATCCACCCACTCAGATTTACCGCTGTTCGGCACCCCCGTGACGACGGTGAGTTCACCCGGGACGATGCGATAGTGGTTATCGATGTTTCTCCATCCCGACGACACGCCTCGGAGCTCATTCGTGGTCGTCATGTTGAAGTAAGATTCGATTTCCGGCGCGAATTCGGAAAACCGAAACAAGCCACGAAGCGGGAAGCCCTCCGCCGTGCTCAAGCACTCGCGAACAGTCTCGATACCTTCCTTTTGCAGCGCCTCGTTCGCGTCCTTACATCCTTCCGGCCAAGTCACTCTCCAGCATCGCTCTTTCCCGAGACGACGAGCCAACTCCTCGGAGAGCGCCTGACCGGGGCCGTCGGAATCTGTCGCGATGACGAAGCGCGAAATCGAGTCCAACTGCGCTCTGCAGTTCCACAAGTACTCGAACTTTCTATCTTCTTCGGGCGAGGGCGTCGGACCATCCTTCACCTTGCCGGGAGCGCCGTCCGGGACGGAGAGCACATTCTTAAACCCCGCCTCTTCGAGCGCCAATTTATCCATCTCGCCCTCGACAAGAATCACCTCTTCCTCACCCACAATGTCGTCTAAACCGTACAAAATTTTCTCCGCCCCCTTCACCTGCCAGAACGTCTTGTCCGGCCCGCGATACTTGATGTTGATAAGCTCCCCGTCACGCATGTACGGAAAGCACAACGCTTCGACGTACGACTGCGCCGCCGGTGAGTAGACGTTTTGCACCGCCAAGCCGTTTCTCTCCGCAGTCTCCATGGAGATTCCTCGTGACTTGAGCATTTCGGACCACTTCGCCGCCGCCGGTGTCATCTCGCCCGGTCCGATGCGCTGTAGATCTTCATACGCCGGAAGTTTTGGCTTTGCAACGCGCCTGTTGGACGTGGCGCTGTCCGCACCTCGCGATGCGCGTTGTCGCCCGTCCGAGCTCGTGCCACCCGACCACTCGCAGTTAGCGCGATGACAGTGCCACTGCGCGCTCTTCCCGTCATCCTCCACGTGCACCGCAAGTGAGCGCTCGCCCGTGGACCCACCGTTACATGTCGGACATATGATTCTGTGTTGTCCCGGGGTGTAACTCTGAAGCACGATGCCGTTATCCATCAACGCGTCTCTCAAGCCCGGCGGTCCGGTGCTCTCCTGCGCCGCGTACTCACCCTCAGCCGTCGGTTTTGCGCGCTGCACCACTGGTGCCGGCGTGCTAAAGTGTTGCTGCTGCGGCGTCTGTTGCTGTTGCGTCGGTCGACCCGTTTGTTGTTGCTGCTGCTGTTTCTGCGGTGGAGGTCTGTTATACGACGACGGCGTCCTCTGTCTGTCTTGTGGAGGCGGAGGTGCCGCCGGCGTCCCTCTTCGCATTGCCGGTCCCGCCCCAGCCGCTGTCGCCGCCCCAGGTTGTTGCGGCGCGCGGTTCCCACCTCCACCCTGCAACCACTGCACCGAGGCTCCACCGCTTCGTCCTTGTTGTTGCTGTTGCTGCTGTCGTTGCGCTTGCTGCGTCGGTTCCCTCCTGCCACCTGGCGTCGAATTCCCATCCTCAACCCCGCGCCCATCCCCACCGTTCCATCCCATCGCCGCTGTCCGCACGTACATTCGCTCAAACGTCCCCCGTTCACGCAATTTCCTCACCGCCGCGCGCATCGTTGCCGTTCGCATCCGCGTCGGCAACACCATCGTGTCGTCGCTGTTGTTGCTGAATTTTCGAGATCCCAAAGAAACCTCCCGTCGCCGTTCGACGCCGTGCACGCGCGCCCACCGTCCCGTCACGCACGCGCGCATGCGTCGACGGTTTCTTCGATCAGTATCGCCGATCGATCGAGTCGACGTACTCGATCGAACGCGCGCACGTCGACGTGTGGGGGTGAAATTCACGCATTTTTTGGATTAAAAATCAGTTCGAAAAGTCCTCACACACTGACACGTCGCGCGCGCACGCAAGACATGTTGACCCGGTTGACGACGACGTATCGCGCCGAACGAAACGCACCATCTCGACGACGAGCACGCGCGACGCGATGCCGAGCGGGGATCGAAAACCGCTCGACGACGACGACGACCGTGCGCGCTGGAAGACGCGAGGCGTTGTTAGTACTGTTCACGACGACGACGGTATCGACGACGACCGGGGCAGCGCACGCGGCGGGCACGTCCAACCAACCGATCGATTGGTTGTTTAAATCATCCATGGATGACGACGTGGATCTCGGGGAGATTATTCGCGCAGCGGCGAACGGGGAGGTTACCGATGGACGCAAACCAAACCGAGCGGAGGAACGCGAGGAGAACGCAGACGGATCGACGATGACGAAAGCGGCTGTGGAGGAATCGGAAATGGACGACATGGATTTGTCGGCCACGGCAACCAAGTTCGGGAAGCTCGGTGCGATTTTGGTGTTTGCCGACGTCGTCACGGCGGCTGTCATGGGGAAATCCGTATTGGGCGTGGCAAAATCGTTGGAACGGGAGTTGGAAATGGGCGAGGATGGGAAAGTGCGCGAGGTTGTGCGCGAGCGAGAGAACGACGGGGAGAGAGATTGGAAGGAGGAGATGGCGGATAAGCTCATGCAAAGGCTCAAGGAGAACAAGCAAGTTGGCTCGGAGGAGGCGTCGGACGAACGCCAAATTGCCGACGAGGAATGAAGCCGTCACGATGTATGCGTTATTGTGTATGCTACAAATTATTCGCTAAATCCTTTCCCCCACCCATCGCGCGAATTTCGTTTGAAATGGTAATCATCAGTTGCGTCCACCGCGTCCACGTCCGCGTTCGCCGCCGCCGCGCTGTCTATTCGCTCGATCATTCGGGCGGTTTTTAGAAGATCCGCCGCCGACGTTTTCAAAGGAAAATCCGGGAGACATGAGTCTCTTATCCATGTCCGGAATCAGTGCCTCGCGTGTGACGACTTGCACGCCCTCGTGCGTCCACACGCGGAACGATGCGTTTCCGTTACACCCGACCGCGATCCAACCGAGACCGGCGATGGAGATGTCCCGCGTGGACGCTTGCCATTCCTCGCCGTAGACGTTGAGCGTGCGATAGCCCCACTTGCCAAAATTTTGCATCCTTAACTCGCCGATCGGTGGCGTCATTTTTGACCCGCCGTGCTTTTCTAAAAACGCATCCGCGTCTTTCCCCGTTCGAGAGTAGTGCGTGTTCACCTTGTTGGACGCCCACACGGTGAGATAGACGGTCCGCTGCGGGGAATCGATGACGTCGATTCTCGCCAAACCGCCAATGTGAATGGTGCTTCCGATTTCAGCGCGGTACGTCCGCGGCGTCAGCCGTCGCGACGGTAGCACGAGCTTCATCTCCTCGCCGGTGAGACGCGAAGACAGTTGAAACGGCTGCAACAGACCGGGCGTGTCGTACACGTCCGAACCGTTCGGGAGCAAAGACGGAAGCTTCACCATGCCGAGCGTCGTACCCGGCAACGGACTCGCAATCGGTCCTCCGTCCTCCTCCCCGGGTCCACCGTATCTCTGGCTCAGCCGGTTGATCAGCGAGCTCTTCCCCGCGTTTTGCGCGCCAACGACGTACACTTCTTTACCCCGATCTAAGAGTTGCTCCAACTGCGTCGCTAAAATATTCACACCCATACCCGCCTTGGCGCTCACCAAGTGCACGCCCGAGCATCGCGACAACCCAAACGCCTTGCTTCGCCGACGCACGAATGACGTCAATCTCGTCCGCGTGCACTGCACTGGCATCAAATCCACCTTGTTTGCCACCAAGAGCACGTCCACGACGCCAGATTCAACGTACGGTTCGATGACATCGATCGCATCGACGGGGAACGACCCATCGAAATCGAGCAAGTCGACCATGAGCAACACCACGGCGCTCCCCGGCGTCTTTAACCTCTCAAAACTATCCCCGATGACGCGTTCAAAGTCGAACGACGGCAACAATACCTCCGCGGCTTCATTCTTCACCTTCCCCGAAGTCCTCAACGCGAAACACCTCGCGCACACCACCGCCGGTGGACCCTTCTTCTTTCGTTTCTTCTTCTCCGCCCGTCTCGCCGAAGCGTAGTCGTCCTCGTCGTCGTCGAAGAGCGCGTTGAGCGCGTCCAGTCGCGCCTGCGCGTCATCCGCCTCGACGTAATTCTCATCGAGCTCGAATCCATCGGGGATGAAATCTTCATCGATATCATCGTCGTCCTCGTCGTCCATCACACCGGCGATGAACGCGTCATCGTCCTCCTCCTCCTCTTCGTCTTCGTCGTCCTCGTCCGACGGCTGCGCAAACGCGCGCTTGGGCATGACAAAAAACCCCGGCGCGTTCTTATCCTCCCCCTGCAACCCGACCCCGCACCCCGGGCACATCGTCGGAACGACCGGAACGAACCCCGTCCCACCGCCGTCGTCGCCGTCGAGATCCCGCGTCGCCCGCGTCGCCGTCGTCGCCACCGACGGCGTCCTTCGCCGTCCGACCGACGACATCGTCCGCGTCGTCGCGCACTTTACCGACGCCCCGCACACTTTACCGACGACGCCCCGCGCGACGGACGGACTCGCGACGAGTAGGTTCTTCGTCGACGTCGACGCGCGCTTCCACGCCGCGACGACGCGAGACGACGCCGCGAGGCGACAGAGCGTCGTCGCGCGCATGGGTCGTCGGTAAACCGTCGCTCTCTGAGGCGCGACCTCGGGTTCGGTTCGGTTCTGTTCGGTAAATGACGGATCA